>Ga0209236_1002941_pt1 | contig 10393 bp, 8 predicted proteins | sample GraSoi013_1_40cm_FD_185819 | JGI IMG/M metagenome (GOLD analysis project Ga0209236, IMG submission 185819) | Grasslands soil microbial communities from the Angelo Coastal Reserve, California, USA - Sample 09_27_2013_1_40cm (SPAdes) (version 2) | ecosystem: Environmental > Terrestrial > Soil >... | reverse complement strand
AGTGTCAGGGTCTACGCGAACGGATGGTATGACAAGTGCGTCACGCCTGAACAGTTTGGCGAGCGGGCCAAGAAATTCGCAGCGATGGGCTACACCGCTCTCAAGTTCGATCCCTTCGGGACACACTACGATTCAATTGATTCGAAGGGATTGGAAACGGCCTACGCGCGGGTAAAGGCTGTCAAGGACGCAACAGCTAGCAGCGTCCAGCTCTTGATAGAACACCATGGAAGATTTGACCCGAACGCGGCCATTGCAATCGCGAGGAAGCTCGGCGAGTTCGATCCGTTATTCATGGAAGAGCCTGTCCATCCAGATAATCTCGAAGGGCTCCGAAAATACCGAAAAGCAACCGACGTAAGAGTCGCCCTAGGCGAACGAATACTTACCAAGGAACAAGCAGCATTCGTCCTCGCGAACAATCTGACCGACTATCTGCAAATAGACATTACAAACATCGGCGGAGTTACAGTCGCTCGCAAAGTCGCCGCTATGGCAGAAGCGTACGGGGTAGAGATGGCTTTTCACAACGCGTTCGGACCCATCCAGAACGCGGTAACCGTACAGCTCGACGCCGCGATTCCCAACTTCCTCATTCAAGAGTCATTCTACGACTGCTTCCCAACCTGGAAGAGACAACTCGTAAGAGACCAGTCAAAGATTGAGAATGGTCAGACGAAGGTTCCGACAACGCCAGGCATTGGGGTAGAAGTGGACGAGAAGGTCCTGGAAGCCCACCGGGTCGAGGGTCAGGAATATTTCAACCCGGACGAGCCTGTCTGGGTCGTCAAAGACACTTGGAAGGATTAGCTTGGAACGATGATCAGGGTCCCGGCTCGGACTCAGCGTAGGCGTGGGTTAGACAAGCTACACCGTGACGTTCTTACTGCAATGGACGCAGCCCTCGCAGCAGCCGATCCAGCCAGAATCATCAGAAAACATCTGAGACTCAATGGACCTATACTCCGAGCTGACAAGCTTTGGTTTCTACTGAGAGACTATCGAAGAATCTTCGTCATAGGTGGTGGCAAAGCCTCGGGATACATGGCTGATGAGGTTGAGAAACTATTGGGGAAGTGGATTACTCGAGGCCTGGTAATAATTCCTGATTATCTGCGACCAAAGCCTCGAGGTCGTCGGATAAGGTATCGCCCATCGACCCATCCGATTCCAACACGCAAGGGTATGGAAGCGGTTCAAGCAATGTTACGCCTGGTCAAGAATGTTTCGCGGGACGATATGGTCATCGTCTTGCTCTCGGGAGGAGGCTCTGCTCTAATGCCTTTACCAGTTGAAGGAATCAGTTTGAACGACGAAGCACGGGTCACATCGCTACTGCTAAAATCTGGCGCAAGCATCGAGGATATCAACACTGTACGAAAGCATCTTTCTCAGGTCAAAGGAGGCAGACTCGCAGCGAGACTGTATCCAGCGACCGTGTTGACTCTGATAATCTCCGATGTCGTCGGAGACAAAATAGATGCAATAGCGTCAGGCCCAACCGCCCCGGATCCAACGACCTATCACGACGCTGAACAGGTTCTCAAGAAATATGATCTCTGGTCCCAGATCCCAACAAACGCTCGAAGGGTCATCACTGAAGGCCTCTCCGGGTCGATACCAGATACTCCGAAAAAGGAAAGCAAGGCCTTCAAGCATGTACACAACCTGATTATTGGCAACAGTCGTGCATCTTGTCAGGCCGCGGGGGCAGCCATGACGAAAGCAGGCTACAAGACCCAGGTTCTCTCGATCCAGATAACCGGTGAAGCTCGAGAAGCTGGTCGAATCTTCGGCTCGATCGCGAGGGATATCCGAGACAATGCGCTGCCTTTCGCACCTCCAGGGGCCCTAGTAGCAGGAGGAGAAACAACTGTGACTGTCCGGGGAAAAGGGAAGGGCGGCAGGAATCAGGAGCTCGTTCTCGCGGCGGGTGTGAAGATTAACGGTTCGGGTGGCATTGTCGTGGGCTCATTCGCGACCGATGGAATCGAGGGTCACACGGATGCGGCAGGGGCCCTCGGCGATGGAACAACAGTCACTCGGGGTCTAGAGCTCGGAATGGACTCCGAACAATATCTCGGAAAGAATGATTCCTATCATTACTTCTCGAAACTCAAGGACCTAGTAATAACAGGTCCGACGGGAACGAATGTGAACGACATTACGATCCTTGCAGTAAGCGGCGGGTAAATTTCCACGGCTACTTCGACTTGTATGGGAAGAGATACGACAAGCTAGGTTTATCGTTCCAGTCGACGTAGCACGTTTTCAGCTGAGTGTAGCCTTCCAACCCGTACCTTGAGCCTTCTCCACCGAGTCCGGATTGTCGGAAACCCGTGTGGACTCCCTGAAGCTGTTCTGGTCCAACCTGGTTGATGTACGACTCACCAAATTTGATCCGGTTCATCGCCTTCAGAACTCGCGTGCTATCCTTCGTGAAGACGTAGGAGGCGAGGCCGTACTTTGAGTCGTTTGCATAATCGATGGCTTTGTCAAAGCTGTCGACCTCGAGTATAGGTACGACTGGTCCGAAGATCTCCTCCTGGACAAGTGAGGATTTCTGTTTCACATCCTCTATGACCGTCGGTTCGAGAAACCATCCTTTCGTTGGGGCCGAAGGTTTCTCTCCGCCGATGACAATCTTGTCTCCCTCTTCTTTCGCTTTCTCGATGAAACTCATGCTGGTTTCTCTCTCCTCTTTGCTGACCATCGGTCCAAGGTCAGTGTCCGGTTCTAGCGGGTTCCCTAGCCTGAGATCGTTTGCCATACGAACAAATGCGGGAACAAACTTGTCCTTGATCTTCTCGTCCACATACATCCTCTCCGAGCAGATGCAGGTCTGGCCGCAATTCCAGAATCGAGCCCATATCGCGCACTTCAGCGCCCAAGGAATGTCAGCGTCATGCCAGACAATGAACGGTGCCTTCCCGCCCAGCTCCAAGACCAGCTTTGGAAGATGATTCGAGGCATGCTCCATAATCGTCCGTCCCGCATCAGTACTCCCGGTCATCGTAACCAGTCCTGTAATCTTGTTCGTCACAAGCTCGTCACCAACCTCGGACCCGCTACCGGTAACAACATTCACAACCCCCTTCGGAAAACCCGCCTCGTCCATCAGCCTCACCATCTCAATAGTGCTGAGAGGCGTATTGCTCGACGGCTTCGTCACGACCGTATTTCCAGTAATCAGTGCAGGAGCAAGTTTCCTAGCGACTGTTGCGGAGGGAAAGTTCCAAGGAGTAATCGAGGCGACCACACCGATCGGGAGTTTGAGAATGATGACCGTCTGGCGAGAGTTGTCGCTGGGCAGAACGTCACCTTCGATCCTCCGTGCAAACTCAGCATAATACTCGAAATTCGACGCTGCACCGTCAATCTCGCCGCGGGCCTCGAACAAGGGCTTCCCCTGTTCCGATGTCAAGAGTCTGGCTAGCCTCTCTTTCTCCCTCCGAATGAGTTGAGCTGTCTTGAAAAGAAATGCCGCCCGTTGGAGGGGCGCGAGATCTTCCCACTTCGGCTGCGCATCCTCCGCCGCCTCAAGCGCAGCTTTCGCCTGGTCGCGACTCGCCTTCGGAACGGAAGCAATCACTCTCTCAGTCGCCGGATTGACCACGTTAATGATCTCCTCCCTCTTCGAATCAACCCATTCACCATCGATGAACATACGGTAGCGCTTCGCTAGTCCTTGGACGGCCCTTAACTTCGTCACTTCTCTCAAGCTCCCTCTTTCAACAATCCAGTCTCTCTAAGAAAGCCTGCAACACTTTTTCTCTCATCCCCCGTAAGACCCTGGAGCGGGCTCTTGACACCGCCCACAGGCATCCCGACCATTCTCATTGCCTCCTTCAATCCCGCAGGAAATCTTCCAACGCTAATCGCCTCGATTATCGGAAGAAGCTTCGACTGTGCCAGCCGAGCGGATTCGAGGTTTCCCTGTTTGAATTCGTCAAACACTGCGCTCGCTAGCTTGGGAGCGACGTTGGCGACTCCGATTACTCCGCCGCTTCCACCAAATTCCAGATTTGTGAAGGTCATCGCATCAGATCCCGCGAAAATCGCGATGCGTTTTCCAACGGCCTTCAGAAACCGGAGAAGGTTGAGGAGATTGTACTCAGTATACTTCATCCCAACAATCAACTGCTTCTCGGCCAATCGTTCAACAACGTTGGGGGAAACGAAGAGATGGGTCCATTCGGGAATGTTATACACGACAAGGGGCAGGGTGCTCTTGCGAGCAATAGTCTCGAAGTGGCCGAAGAGTCCATCCTCTCCGGTGGTGTAATAGTATGGAGGGGTCGCCACGATCGCATCCGCGCCAACATCCTGAGCATCCTTCGCAAAGGCCAAGACGTTGTTCAGACTGGGATCTGAAACACCGGCGAGCACCGGGACCCGACCATTCGTCTGATCTACAACCGTTTCGAGAACGGTCTTTCTCTCTTCCCTATTAAAGAGCGCAAACTCTCCGCTCGTCCCCAAAGGGAACAGTCCGTCAATCCCTCCATCAATCAAAAAGTCCACCAGAGTTCGAGTAGTCTTCTCGTCGATCTTCTCGTCGCGAGTTATTGCCGTAGCCATCGGTGCTATGATACCTTCGAGCTTCTTCATGGTCACGGTTCGATCCTTGTATTGGGACGCGCTTTAAGACTACTAGAGTAGTTTGGGGGAGATGTTCAGTCTTCGCTAATAGGCACCGCTACTACCCTGGCCGGTGCTCCGTCTCCATCCTGCAGTTTTATCGGCATGCATATCATTAGGATTCTCTTGCCAACAAATTGTTTCAACGCGCTGCTTAGAGACTCGATGATGAAGATTCCACTTCCGAGAAGGGTCTTGTGAGTGATCGGCTCCGGAGCCTTGAACTTCTCCACGCTGAGAAAATCTATTCCAACAGCGCGGACCCTTTTCGAGACAAGATAGTCGGCTGCGTCTGCGGTAAGATAGGTGTAGTCTCGGTTGATCGACTTGTCTCCCCAATGTTCGCTGCATCCAGTATAGATGACAACAATATCATCCTTCACAATTTTGTCTTCGAGTTCTCGCCGAATATCCTTGGACGTGATGCCACTACCGATCGGCTTCTTAGACAGGTCCGCGACGTACGCTTCTCCTATCAGTTTGTCCGGTGGAATCCGATCTATTCCGATCCCGTCCTTGATGAAATGTCGAGGGGCGTCGAGATGGGTGCCCGTGTGCGAGCCCATGATGAGCTTGGTGAGGTTCACACCGTCATTCCGGAGGGTTGCGAAATTCTCAAACGACGGCGATGGATCGCCTGGATAGATGGGCATACCATTGCGCAGATGGTGGGTCAGATCCGTGGCTTTCTCGAATAGATACAAGTGAGTACGAGAATCAACGAGTGTTGTGGTCTTACTAGAACGTTTGGCTCTATGACAGTCGTCGCGTCGGAAACGGGTCACCCGTATTCGATAACATGGGTTACGACTTGCATAACTGGTGCCCCATCGTTCAATGTCACGTTCATTCCGGTGCAATATTGTGAGCGAGTTAGGAATTGAGAAAGTGGTCGTTGAGCTGAACAGCTTCAGACAACGGACCGCAATGATCAAGGAAGAGATTTCCAAAGTGAGCAGAGCCCTCACGGAGCGCGCTGCCCAGCTGAATGACCTAGTAAACAAGAGCCTTGGACAGCTAAGAGAACAACTAGGCGGAACTACGCTATCGGGATACTTGGCATTACAGGGCAGGTACCAGTCGGGAGAGATGAACGATCAGGACTATAGCCAGCAGAAGGACTATTACCGCGGCGAATTGCAAAACATGATCCGTAAACTAGACGAGTCAAAGAAGCTCATGATGATAATGGCCCAGCTCGACTCCCAGCGACCCGGTGCTCAAGCGCCACAGGGCCAACCGAGGCCTCAGCCAACTCAGTAAATCCTATCCAGAACTCGATCTTCCTGAAGTCTAGTCAAGTCTAGCTCCACGGGATTCTCGGCCCCTCATTCTGCACTAACGGCGCGGGCATTAGAAAACTAGTAGATGCCAGTGACAATGTTGATCTTTACTGGTGTGAAGACCCCAGGTACTACAACGGCAGTAATCGGCAAGACTCTGCAACCCAAGTAGCCGCAGTTTGATAGGTTCGGGGGCTGGTCGTCGCCTGAAACGGTGCCATCAACTCACAGCGGTCTTGGAGTGTCCAACTGAGCGCCACTACCTGTACCTTTCCGGTTGGGGACCTGATGACGAGTTCGGGACCCGTTGCGGGCACTGATCATGTCAGGCTACAAACTGGAGAGACATTGGCAATTGTGACGCTACCACTTAATCCCTGATGTGACGAAAGATCCTGAGTCCGGTCGATTTCTGGATGTATCGAGAAAATGGCGTTTGTAAGAGAAGGCGTCGTCGCGAGGGTATAGCTAGTTGCGACCAGTGACGTTGCAAGAAACGCCACAAGTAGTAGAGTGAGAAGTCTCTTCAAAGCCATTCAAGTTACAGAACCGACGAATTGCTGAATATAGATTTATCGCGGATCCAATTTTTGATCAGGAGAGAGTCCCATTTAGATTCTGCGTGCCTTGAGCCAGTAGTACTCGAAATATCTCTCCATGACTCCCGCGTATTCTTCATCTGATAATCTGAAGGCTATTCGCGAACCTCCCTCTGACGGCATTTCAAGATTCCAGAGATACGTCACGATCGAATCTCTCCCATCAACAGAGCACACGTTCATGGGACGAGGCGATTCCTCACTCGGCTCCTGAATAACACCAACCTCGGCCTCTTCAGAAAGCGCCGAGAGGCTTTTTTGATCGACGAATCGTGGATTCAGGAAGGACACTATCTTTACGGCTACGCCTCTCTCCCTGGCGGCCTTAATCGGTGCGCGTAGGTCTTCAACGTCTTGCGGGATGATTGTTGCGAGCTGAAGATACGCCCGTGTCTTTGCTGTGGCGATTAGCTCATTTTGTTTGTCGGCAATCTTGTCGCCTCCGTGGATGACCCATAGGCTGATGTGTTTCACAACTTCGCGGCGTTCGTAGATTGCCTGTAAGTCTTTGCGCATCAGGTTGGTGAATGCTTCCATCTCGGACTGCTTCTGCTCCAGCTCCAGCTCTGCGACAGATCTCGGTGGGTTAGACTCGTAGATGACTGGGCGACCGGGTCTTGCCCTGATCCATTTTCGCTTCTCTAGTCCTTCGAGCGTTCCGTAGACTCGGGCGTAGGGAATCTTGACGCTCTCGCTAATCTCGTAGGGTGTTGCGGGTCCGTCGAAGATTAGTTTGAGGTAGGTCTTGATCTCGTATTCTGTGAGACCGTGGTCTTTCAGTATGCGGTGTAGGTTTTCGTCTATTCGCGACAATTTTCTGGGGTTGACCTACCTTTTTGCATAAATAGGGTAGCTGGGATTAGACGTTTTTCCTTAAAATAGGTAACGTACACGCGGGAGTCAAATTGACAATTGCGTGTACAGGTAATCATCCAAGCGTAGAGCATTCTAAGCGAAATCCAGCACGAAGGGTCCTAGGGCTTTGTTCGAGTGCCCTACCGGTTCGCCGAAGACTCACTGCACCGGGAGTTGGAGCCCGTCATGGGTCCAAGGCAGGATCCGTCGCGGGGTCTGAGAGAGCGATTATCCCGAAGCTTTGGAATTACGAGGCAACTTAGTTCCGCAGTTTTTGCAGAATAACGCATCGGGCGGATTTACAGTCTTGCAGTTCGCACAAGTTCTCATCGCTACTTGCAGAGTCTCTTCCTGAGTTGTTGTCAGAGTTCTGTGGGCAAACCTCGAACCGGTTCCGCCTAGGAATCCCCAGATCGGGACGGCTAGAGCGAGAAAGAGGACGGTATCCCCTCCAACATTTACTGGCAGTTTTAGAGCGCTGATTACGACGTAGACTAGACCCGCGACTACTCCGACCATTATCCCGTTTCCAATGGCGTGATCCGGATCCGCGAAGCCTGCAAGTGCACCAGAGAGAGCAGGAATCGTGACGAAGATGACGAGGTCCGTCAGAGTGAAATTTGTCACGGAGTCGGTTGTGGTTGCGAATACGTCGAGGAGGATTCCTACTAGGACTCCTACTAGTATGGATAGTTCGCGGTGTTGAAGCCTAGTGTACGCCATTCCGGCCAGTTTTCCAGATAGGTCCCTAGACTCCTTGAGTTCTTATCGGTTGTTCTATCATTTCTCGGAAAACCGGGTAAACAGTGTCGGACTCAGTTCTATCTAAATCTCGAAAAATCAGGTAAGAGACAGAATGTCTAGTTTGGGTTCTTGAGTTCTCTGAAGCAGTCCTCTGCCGCGGTTAAGATCGATTCAACATCACCATTCTCATGGGCAGCAGTGATCATCATTCTCTCTGTCCCGTCGGGGTGGAAGTAGACTCCTCGTCGGAGCATTAGATTCCGGAATCTGCGGAACTTTTCGAAATCACTCTGCAATGTGTGGCGGTAGTTCTGGATTTGTCGTGCGCTGGTGAAGTAGAGTTGGAACATTGGACCTATTCCTTGAACTATGCCATCGTGATCGTTGCGCGACAAGAGTTCGCGGAGACCCTCCATGATCTCCGCGCCGGTAAGGTGCATGTGTCTGATTGCGGCTGCATCATCTTTCAAGATTTCGTCGAGTGTGGCGTTGGCGGCGGCTAGGCACATCGAGTTTCCATTGTATGTGCCGCCGTAGCCAATTTTTCCGGGTCCGATCATTCCCATCACGTCCCGGCGGCCTGCGACCGCGGCGATCGGTGTGCCTCCACCCAGAGCCTTCGCGTAGCATGCTAGGTCGGGTTTGACACCGTAGAATTCTTGGGCGCCACCGGGGGCGATTCGGAAACCGGTTAGGACCTCGTCGAAGATTAGTAGAGCATCATACTTGTCCGCGAGCTCTCTGACAGATTTGAGATAGTCATCTTTCGGCGGTATGACTCCTGCGCTGCCCATCACTGGCTCGGTAATTATCGCAGCAAGGTCGCTCGCGTTCCGCTTCAGGACCCGCTCAAGGGACATAGGGTCATTCCAAGGAGCGACGACTACGCTTCTGGATATTCCGTCAGGGATGCCTGGGTAGTAAGGGAGTTTCGATGGTGCCTGCTCGAGGCCTGCCACGACCGAGGGTGATTCGACACTGAAGAGTACGTAGTCGTGGTGTCCGTGATAGTGTCCTTCGAACTTGACAATCTTGTCTCGCCCGGTAAATGCTCGGGCGATACGAATAGCCTCCATTGTGGCTTCGGTTCCGGTGTTTGCGAAGCTGACCATCTCGGCGCAGGGGACTGCTGACTGTATCTTCTTGGAGACCTCAACCTCAAGCTCGGTAGTTGTCCCGAGCATTGTCCCGTTTCGGATCTGAGCGCTGATCGCATTGAGGATGGCTGGGTGGGAGTGTCCGAGGACGACTGCTCCATAACTTGACAATAGGTCGACGTACTGGTTGTTGTCGACGTCCCAGACTTTTGATCCCTGGCCTTTCTGGAAGCTGATGGGGAAGGGCTCATGGGCGTACACCCTGACGTTGGACGAGGCGCCTGATGGGAGGTGTCTTTTGGCCTCTTCGTAGAGCGCGAGGGATCCGGAGAAGTTGGTTAGGAGGGTTGGTAGTTGTGGGCTGGTTCTTTTCTCGATGTCAATCTTGGCCTGGTTGACAGCGGATTCGGCTTCGACTTGTGTGAACAACCATCATCCCAGCCTTGGTAGTCATTTAGGCTCCGGAATATAAAAAGATGTATTTTTCCGGTGATTTTGTTAGGGTTTCGAACTTTTTATTCGTTCGGCGCCGTTTCGAGGAACTCTGAGAAGAGGAACTGTAAAACCAAGCATTCCAACTCCTCGATTTGACCTCTATCACGGAAGAACTACCTGAAATAGCCGATTTTCCTCGTTTGAGCTGCAGATCCTTGAGTTGATGGGGCTGCTTAGAGCCTAGTTACCGGGGCCGTGACGGGGTGGGATGCGTAGAAAGTGTGAAGGACTCTTTGTGTTTTGACATACCCCCGGGGGGGTTGAGAAATAGATAACAGAAAAACAAAGTTAGTAGAAAAAGAAAAGATAGTGAAAAAGGGAGACGATAGTTCCCCAGTCTTACCTGAAAGTCATTTTTACAAGAGCCCGCCCTAGACTATCAGGTCCAATTGCGCGGGAAGCCTCTAGCCACTATCATCTCAGCCGGTCTGTCTAAGTTCGGCCGGCGAGAAGGAGTTTACGCCCGCGAACTCTTCGCCGAAGCCGCCCTATCTGCATTCCACAGAGTCGAGAAACTCGACCCCAGCAAGGACATCAAAGCCGCCTTCATCGGACAAATGAGCGAAGCATACGAGCACCAAGCACACACCGCCCCTATTGCCGCCAGCTGGGCCGGACTCTTTCCCGCTCCAGCAATGAGGATCGAGAATGCCTGCGCCTCCTCGGGCTCCGCACTCCG
>Ga0209236_1002939_pt1 | contig 10394 bp, 9 predicted proteins | sample GraSoi013_1_40cm_FD_185819 | JGI IMG/M metagenome (GOLD analysis project Ga0209236, IMG submission 185819) | Grasslands soil microbial communities from the Angelo Coastal Reserve, California, USA - Sample 09_27_2013_1_40cm (SPAdes) (version 2) | ecosystem: Environmental > Terrestrial > Soil >... | reverse complement strand
CGGGGTTCCTGGCCAGTGATTTCAGCCGGGTGTCGTCTCACCTTGCCGAGGACATCTGCAAGGCCGCGCGCCTCTCGCCCCGCGCTCGCCCGCGAGACGTCCACGGGCAGGCGGCCGAGACCTTCTACAAGGCCATCCAGTCGACCAAGATCATGGCGCCACCGACCAACTGCCTCTCCCCGATCGGGGAGAAGGCGATCCTGTCCGGCCTGTATCAGCAAATCAAAGGGGAGTTCTACACGGCGGTGAGCCGGCCGCCGGCCGTGTATCGCGGCAACCCGTTCGTGATCGAGACGGGACTGGCCTACGGGCGGGGGCCGGAGCAGGGCGTGGAGAGCCAGGCGCCGATCCCCCTCGCGGAAGGGGAGACGCAGGAGAACGACCACGAGCTCGCCCGCCTGATCCGCTACGCGAACCGCGTGCCGCTCCTCTATCAGCAGTCCGCGTGCGCGATCTACAAGGCGGTGCTCGACACCACCTGGCGCAACTACGGAGTGTCCCAGTCCAGAGGCGCGCTCCCGGCCGGCCCGATGGTGATCTTCGTCCACATGGCCTCGGTCTGGGTTCCGTTCACCAGCGAATCCAAGGAAGCGATCGCCGAGTACGACGAGATCCGCAAGGAGATCACCCTGGCGCTGCGCGAATGCGGCCGGCGGCTGGGAGCCTTTCTCCGGCGCCGCGAGCGGGCCGACAGCGAGTTCCGTCGGCGCAATATCTTCGAGCTCTACATCGAGGAGGTCGTCGAGTCGTGTAACCGCCTCAAGGGAGGCCGATTGTCCACCGCGAAGCTGAAGGAGCAGCTCCAGAAGATGGCCATGAAGCGGACCGGAGGCGAAAAGACCGACGAGCTCCTGGGGAAGAACGGAAGCGGCCCGGAAGGTCTCCCGCACTCGATCATCGTCACGCCGGAGGGCATCGAGGGCGAGGTGCCGGTGGGCGGGAAGGCCTAGGACGCGCCCATGGCCCGCAAGCCCCGAAGGCCGAGCGCGGTCGAGAAGAAACTCGTCGGGGTGGCCGACCTCGTGATCACCGCCGCCCAGCGGCGCAAGGATCCCACCCTTGCGATCCCCATCCGCTCGCTGTCGAACGTCACCTTCGACGCGCGCAAGGGCCTGATCGAGCTGGGCAAGCGGAAGCAGGCGCGGTCGTTCTTCAACGTCGGGATGGCCAAGAAGTTCATGCAGACGGTCCTCGTGGCCGATGCCCTCTGCGAGCTCCAGCGGGCGAACCTCACGACGTCGCTCCGGGAGATCTACTACCGGACCAAGCACACGATCAAGAACTCGCACGAGAACACCCTCGACACCCAGGACGAGTCCGATCCGCTCATCGAGGACCTGGAGGTGACGCTGGTGGCGCTCCGGGAGGAGCTGCACGTGCGTGCCGAGAACGCCGGCTCGGTCGTCGGGCCCCTGCTGCTGGTGGATGACGGCGACCGGGTGGACTGCGCGAAGCTCGGGAAGGGCGGCTACTCCGTGCCCTCCATCGTCGAGCCGGAATATCTGCAGATCACGCGATGCACCGCCGATTTCGTCCTGCTGGTCGAGAAGGGCACCCAGTGGAACCGGCTCTCCGAGGACAAGTTCTGGCGGACGTACAATTGCATTCTCCTGACGGGAAACGGGCAGCCGCCCCGCGGCGTCAGGCGGCTGGCGCGGCGGCTGCACGAGGAAAAGCGGCTCCCGGTCTATGTCCTCGTGGACAACGACCCGTGGGGCTACTACATCTACTCGGTCATCAAGCAGGGCTCGATCAATCTCGCCTTCGAAAGCCAGCGCATGGCCATTCCGAAGGCCAAGTTCATCGGTCTCTCGAGCGGAGATCCCGAATCCTACGGGCTCCCGCGCAACGTGGGCATCAAGCTCAACGAGAAAGACATCGCCCGCGCCCGCGAGCTCCTCGGCTATACGTGGTTCCAGAAGAAGAGCTGGCAAGAGGAGATCAAGCGGATGCTCTCGAGCGGGCTCAAGTACGAGCTGGACGCTCTCGCCAACAAGGACTTTCAGTACCTCACCAAGAAGTATCTTCCCCGCAAGCTCAAAGAGAAGGATTGGTTGGACTAGGTCGGCGGTGCTAGCCTCCCGCCGAGGGCGGAGGCTATGCCGCTGGTATCGTTCCACGATGTCGAGAAGACCTATCGATCGCTGCAGGGCGTCGACTACCCGGCGGTGGAGCACTTCAGCGTCGAGATCGAGGTCGGCGAGTTCTTCTGCCTGCTCGGCCCCAGCGGGTGCGGCAAGACGACCGTGCTCAAGATGCTGGCGGGTTTCGAGGCGCCGACGGCGGGACAGATCGTCATGGACGGTCGTCCGGTGACGGGCGCCAGTCGCGACCGGGGGGTGGTCTTTCAAGGCGACGACTCGCTCTACGGCTGGCTCACCGCCGTCGAGAACGTCGAATTCGGATTGCGCATGCGGCACGTGCGCAAGGCGGAGCGGCGCGAGCGCGCGATGCACTACCTGGAGCTCGTGGGTCTCATGAGCCAGGAGCGGAAGTACCCGGCCGAGCTCTCCGGGGGAATGAAGCAGCGCATCCAGATCGCGCGGGTGCTGGCGAACGAGCCGAAGATGCTGCTCATGGACGAGCCCTTCGCCGCGTTGGATGCGCAGACCCGTTCGCTGATGCAGATCGAGCTGGCCAACATCTGGCAGACCACGCGCACGACCGTCCTGTTCATCACCCACGACATCGACGAGGCCGTCACGCTGGGCAAACGCATCGGCGTGATGCGCGCCGGGCCTCGATCGCAGGTCAAGGGCGTGGTCGAGGTGGCGCTGCATGGGGCGCGCAGCCGCACGGACGATGTGTTCCTGCAATACTACAAGCACGTCTATGAGATGATCCGCGACGAAGTCGCCAAATCCATCGCCCGTGCGGGCGCGCCGTGATCCGCGGCGCAGGGGGCGCCGCGCGCCGCGTGTGGAGCGTGTACGGAGGCTACGCGATCGGGTTCGTCAGCCTCTTCCTGATCTGGCAGCTGGCATCCCTCTACGTGGTCAGCTCCGTGCTCTTCCCGCCGCCGACGGTTGTCTTCAGCAAGGGCTTGCGGCTGGTGCGCAACGGCGTGTTGCTGGAACACCTTGCCGCCAGCCTGCAGCGCATCTTGGCCGGGTTCATCGCCGGCTCGCTGCTGGGCATTCCCATCGGGCTGGCCATGGGCTCGTTCCGGCCGGTGCGAAAGCTGCTGGAGCCCTATACGGAGTTTTTGCGTTTCATCCCGTCGGTGGCCATGATCACCGTGGCGGTGATCTGGTTCGGGATCGGCGAGGGCTCCAAGATCTTTCTGATCATCTACACGACGATCTTCATCGTCATTCTGAACACGGCGGCGGGCGTCTCGGCCATCGCTCCCAACAAGATCCGAGCGGCGCAATCCCTGGGGGCGACGCGGGCCCAGATCTTCTGGCATGTCGCGCTGCCGGCGACCGTTCCGTATATCCTCACCGGGATGCGCCTGGCGATGGCCAATTCCTTCACCACCATCGTGGCGGCAGAGCTGATCGCCGCCAACGACGGGCTGGGCAAGATGCTCTGGGATGGCCGGCTGTTCATGCTGGTGGACGAGATCTTCGTGTCCCTGGTCACCCTGGGGCTGCTCGGGTTCGTCGTAGATCGCATGTTCCGCTGGAGCATCTATACCTTCGCGGGCAAATATTCGCCGGCGACTTAGGAGGACACCTGTCATGCCGATACGCGGCGCACGCTGCCTGCTCGTGTTGAGCCTGCTCGCCTGGAGCGGCGCAGCATGGGCGCAGACCAAGATGACCATCGCCACCGGGGTGGATCCCGTGTTTTCCGCCTACTACGTGGCCCAGCAGGAGGGGCTGTTCAAGAAGCACGGGCTGGACGTGCGAATCAACACGGGACCGTCCGGCTCGGCCATGGTGTCCTTTCTCATCAACGGCCAGATCGAATCGGCCTTCGGCTCCGAGATCGCCGGGGTCAGCAACCACAACCTGGACCCCAACGTGGTGGTCGTGGCGCAGGCCACGCGCCTGGTGCGCTGGATCGCCGTGGTGGGCCGCAACATCGACAACCTGGATCAGCTGAAGGGCAAGAAGGTTGGCGTGGCGCGCGGCTCCGGCGGCGAGGTGTTCTGGCTGGCCATGCTCGACAAGCTCAAGCTCAACGCGGCGGACTACACGGTGGTCAACGTGGAGGCGCCGGAGATGGTGGCCGCCCTGGAGCGCGGCAACATCGATGCGTACGCCGTGTGGGAACCCTGGGTGACCCGCGGCCTGGCGGCCGTCAAGAACACCAAGGTGCTCAAGGACCAGGAAGGCATCCTCGAGCAGGGCGTGTACATCTACATGAACCTGGGATGGATCCGGAAGAACCCGGCGCAGGCCGAAGCGTTCATGCGCGCGCTGGTGGACGCGACGGACATCATCAACAAGGACCGCAAGCGCGCCGCCAGGGACGTGTCCGATTTTCTCAAGAACCTCGACCCCCCGATGGTGGAGCAGCTCATGACCAAGCTCACCTTCGACGTGGAGCTGGCAGACTCCACCATCGGCATGTTCCGGCTGGCCGAAACGCAGCTCAAGCAGCAGGGCAAGCTCAGCAAGCCGCTCGACTACGGTGCGTTCGTCTACCCGGATCTGTTGCGCAAGGTCGAGCCCAGAAAAGTCAACTACAAGCCGTAACCAAATGCCTGAGGACGCGATATCTTCGAACCCATCGTGAAGCGATCGCTCTCGCGAAGCCCGGGACGCCTGTTCTACGGCTGGTGGATCGTGATCATCGGCTGCGTCCAGGATGCCGTGAAGGGCGGGACGTTCAACACCGGGTTCACGCTCTATTTCCTCCCGGTGCTCACCGAGCTGCACCTCAGCCGCGCCGCGACCTCGCTGCCCTTCTCGCTCGCCAAGCTGGAGTCCGCCCTGGAAGGTCCCCTCGTGGGGTACCTCATCGATCGGTTCGATGTCCGGGTCATGCTGGTCGTCGGGACGACACTCGCCGGGCTGGGGTTTGTGCTGCTCTCCTTCACCCAGAGCTATGTCCTCTTCGTCCTGGTGTTCATTGGCCCCCTGAGCGTGGGCTTTCAAGCCGGCTTCAACCAGGCCACCATGGCCACGGTCAACCACTGGTTTCGGCGGAAGCGTGGGCTCGCCATGTCCATCGTCCAGACCGGACAGGCCATCGGCGGAGTCTTGCTTTTTCCCCTGGTGGCGCTCGCCGTCTTGAAGCTGGGCTGGCGTCCAGCCGCGTTCCTGTCCGGCATCGTCGTGCTCACGCTGCTTCCTCTCGTCCTGTTCATCCGTCGCTCTCCGGAGAGCATGGGATTGCTGCCGGACGGCGAGCGTCGAGCGTCGCACGTCTCGATGGAGGGTGAGCGCAGGCCCGTGCCCCAGCACCGGGAGACGCACGAGTTCACGGCCCGCGAGGCGTTACGGACGCCCGCCTTCTGGCTGCTCGCAGCCTTCCATGGCCTGCGCAATGTTCCCTACAGCGGAGTATCGGTCCACCTCGTGCCGCTGCTGGTCTGGAAGGGGCTGGACGAGGCCACGGCGGCGGTCTTCGTGGGCCTCACGGCCCTCAGTACCGTCGTCGTGCGGCCGCTGACCGGATGGCTGGGTGACCGGCACTCGAAACAGAGGATCGGCGCTTTGGGTGTACTCCTGGGTGCCCTGGGTCTGGCCGTGCTGATGTACAGCGACGGCGCCCTCTGGCCGATGGTCTGCTTCGCCGTCTTGTTCTCGTTCGGTGATGGCATCAACTCCGTGACGTGGGCTCTGGTCGGCGACTGTTTCGGTCGCACCCACTTCGCCACGATCCGTGGCTGGATCAGCATGTTCCAAAGCTTTGCCTCGATGCCCGCCGCCGTGTTCAGCGGCTGGATCTACGACCAGACGCAGAGCTACACGTATGCGCTGGTCGTTTTCATCGTCTGCTATAGCGTGGCCGGGCTGATCTTGTGGCTGGTCCCTCATCCCCACTTGCAGACGCTGCGGCTGCGGGCGGATCAGGTAAGCGAATGACATCGCGCCTTCGAGGTCCGCGATGCGCGCCGTGATGTGGACCGTCGCGGTCCTGCTCCTGCTGGTCGCCGGCTTCCTGCTCTGGGCCGCGACCGACGGCGAAGGCCTGGGCTGGAAGGTCTTGTCGAAGAATCCCTACCTCGCCGGGCCGATCGACAGCACGCGTGAGACCGCGCGAGCGATGCGATGGCTGGCCGCCGGCGCGTTCGCGCTTTCGATGCTCATGATGACGATCCTCGCTGCTGCGCGCGGCCGACGGGAGCGACCTCGACCCGACGACGACGATTCTGACGACGAGCAGGCGCGGCGGATTCGTCGGCTCTAGGCACGCGTTCGGGGCATTCCGCGCGACGCATGTCCGTGGCACGTGATGACCAGAAGACCTGGTCACGGTTGAGCCAGCGCAAAGGGCCGGCGGTCAGAAGCTGACCGATCGGGCGGACCGATCGGGCCCCCCGGAACGGGTTAAATGCGCGTGACATCAGCAGTCGTCCTGGCTCGCCGGAAATGGTCTGCGTCTTGCGTCCCGCACGCCATCAGGAAAAAACATGCGGCTGGCCGCGAAACCCTTCCTGGTCTCGGTCCTCGTCATCGTTGTGCTCGCGGCCGTCGGCTTCCTGAGCTTCCACGCGGTCGGCAAACTCGTGTCCGTCAACCGTGAAATCGCGACCCGCACCATCCCCGCGGTCCGCCTCGCCGCGTCCATCCGCGAGTCGATCCCGCCGCTCGTGCAGCTCGAGGTGCGTGCGGTGGTGCTCGGCGACCAGCGCTACGCGACGGCATGGACCGAGAGAGCCGCGCGGGTCACCGAGGATCTCGAGCGCCTGGCCGGGCATGCGCAGAGCGAGCCCGAGGTCGTGCATCTCGACGCGGCGCGCGCCGCGTTCGAGGGATACCGCCGCATCGTCGCCGAGGAGCAGGCGCTCGTCCGGCACGGCGACCGCGCGCGGGCGCTGCTCTTGACCGACACCGAGGCGCGGGCGCTCGCCGAGGAGGCCCAGGCGCAGGTGGACGGGTTGATGGCGGCGATCCACACGCGGGTCCTCAAGGCGCAGTCCGAGGCCGCGCTCCTCGAAGCGCGCACGTGGACCGGGGTGTTGATCGCGCTGGGCGCGGCGGTCGGCCTGGCGTTGCTCGTCGCGCTCGAGAACGCTCGCCTCCATGCCGAAGCGCAACGTCACATTCGGCAGCTGCTGGAGCAATCGCGGGAGCTGCTCAATGCCAAGGTGGCCGCGGAACAGGCGAGTCGGGCCAAGACCGAGTTTCTCGCCTCGATGAGCCACGAGCTCCGCACCCCGCTCAACGCCGTGATCGGATTCTCCCAGGTGCTGGCGAACAAGACGTATGGAGAGCTGAACGAGCGCCAGCTCGAGTACCTCACGACGATCCTCGCCGGGGGCCGGCACCTCCGAAGACTGGTGGATGATGTGCTCGACCTGACCAAGGTCGATGCTGGCCGCTTGACCCTCGAGCTCGCGCCGGTGGGCCTGGCCGACGACCTCCGAGAGGTCGCCGGCATCGTCCGGGTGCTCGCGCGTGAGAAGAACATCACGCTGAGCACGGAAGTGGCAGACGCCTTGCCCACGATCACGGCCGACCGGCAGCGGATTCAGCAGGTGATCTACAACCTCTTGAGTAACGCCGTCAAATTCACCGACTCGGGGGGGTACGTCACGGTGACGGCCGACACGGTCAGCGAAGCGCTGGGGGCCGGCGAGGGCGCGAGAGACGCGCTGCGGATCGTGGTCACCGACACCGGGATCGGCATCAAGGCCGAGGATCAGGCCCGGATTTTCGACTCGTTCGAGCAGGTCGACTCGTCGTACGCCCGCGAGCACGGCGGGACCGGGTTAGGGCTCGCGTTGACGCGAAAGCTCGTCGAGCTCCACGGTGGAACGATCGGCGTGGAGAGCGAAGGTGTCAAGGGCCGAGGCAGCGTGTTCACGGTTCTCCTTCCGATCGCGGCCCCTTGACACTGGGCCCACTTGGTCTGATTCTCGCCCCGACATGAGCGGAGTCACCCGACGGGACGTGCTGAAGCTGGGAGGCGCCGCCGCCGCGGCGGGGCTCGGGTTCCCGGCCGTACTGCGGGCCCAGCCGAAAGAGGTCGTCATGCTGGGCCTCTGGTCGTTCACCGGCGCGTTCTCCGATGTGGGCCCCGTGCTCGACCGCGGCATGAAGCTGGCCCTCGACGAGCGGGGGATGAAGGTGCAGGGCAAGCCCATCAAGTACATCACCCGGGACGATGAAACCAAGGCGGGCAGCGCCACCCGCCGGGCCGAGGAAGCGGTCGACTCCGACGGGGCGAAGTTCATCATGGGCCCGTGGTCGTCCGGCGTCGCCCTGGCCGTGTCGGAGGTCGCCAAGCGGAAGAAAGTGTTCCACTACTTCAGCGGGGGCACCGAGGACATCTCGGGCGCGCGCTGCCACCGCTACTCGTTCCAGTGGGCCGCGAGCCCGTACACCGCCGCCAAGACCGTGGTGGACACCTTCATGCAGGCCAACCCCAAGGCCAAGCGCTGGCACCTGCTGGTCGCCGACTACGCGTTCGGCTGGTCCGTCGAGAAGTACGTGAAGGAGGTGGGCAAGGGGCATGGGATCGAGTTCGTGGGCGCCGACCGGCATCCGCTCGGCGAGCGCGAGTTTTCGAACTATGTCACCAAGGCGGCGGGCAACAAGCCCGACGTGGTGGTCATGATCAACTTCGGGCTCGACGCCGTCACCGGCGCCCGCGAGATCTTCAACTTCGGCCTCACCCCGAAGATCCCGCTCATCATGACGTGGTCCTCGGGGGTCGAGGAGCTGGTGCAGCTTGCCCCGGAGATCAGGGAGAACCTCTGGGTCGGCTCGAACTTCTACTACACGGCCGATACGCCGGTCGCGCGCGAGTTCGTGAAGAGCTACCAGGCCAAGTTCGGCAACCCTCCGGGCTACGCGCCGGCCGCCGCCTACGGCATGACGCGCATGACGCTCGCGGCCATGGACAAGGCCAAGTCCACCGAGGTCGCGGATGTCGTGAAGGCCTGCGAGGGACTCGAGCTGGACGATCTGGTGGGCCGCATGCGCGTGGACCCGAAGACGCACCAGACGCTGCGGCCGTACTTCTTCATGCGGTGCAAGAAGAAGGACGCGATGAAGGGCCCCATGGACTTCGCCGACATCATCGCCACGGGCTCGACGCCGCTGCCGGCGGAGTACGCGGCCTGCAAGGACATCGGGTCCTTCTAGGACCGGCCTGAACCCCGCGCTCCTCTTCAGCCAGGTCCTGAACGGGCTCGCCACGGGGATGCTCTATGCGCTGATGGGGATCGGGCTCAGCATCATCACGGGTGTGCTCAACATTCCTAACTTCGCTCACGGCGCCCTCTTCGCGCTCGGCGCCTATTTCCTCTTCACGCTGATCCAGCTCCTCGGCAACTTCTGGCTGGCGCTCCTGCTGGCGCCGCTCGGCGTGGGGCTGCTCGGAGCGCTGATCGAGTACGCGGGGATCCGGCCGTTGTACAAGGCCGGCCACGACTACCAGCTCCTGCTGACCTTCGGCCTCTCCCTCATCGTGACCGAGGGCATCATCGTGGTCTGGAGCCCGGTCGGCATGAGCCAGCTCCCGCCGCCCCTCCTGCGCGGCGGCGTCGACCTCGGCATCACCTTCTATCCGAAGTACCGGCTCTTCGTGATGGCGGCGGCCGCGCTGCTCGTGCTCGGCGCCTGGCTTTTCCTCGAGAAGACGCGCTACGGCGCCATCATGCGCGCCGGCATCGAGGACAAGGAGATGGTGTCGCTGCTCGGCATCGACATCCACCGCCTCTTCACCGCCGCCTTCGCGCTGGGTTGCGTGCTCGCCGGCGTCGCCGGGGCGCTGACCGCGCCGATCCGCGGGCTGAACCCGTGGATGGGCGTGGACATGCTCGGCATCGCCTTCGTCGTCGTCGCGCTGGCTGGGCTCGGCAACCTGCTGGGCTCCATCGTGGCGGGGCTGCTCCTCGGCGTCGCCCAGAGCCTGGTGGCGCTGGTCTGGCCCGAGGCCTCGGTGGCGGTCATCTTCGCGGTCATGGCGACCGTGCTGCTGGCGCGGCCGCAGGGCCTCTTCGGCATCCGGTGAGTCGAGCGTCGCTCGGCATCCTGGCGGCGGTCTTCCTGCTACCCGTCTTCGTCCGCCACACCATCGCCACCGAGATCTGGATCTTCGCGATCTTCGGGCTCGGCCTCAATTTATTGATGGGCTACACGGGCCTGCTCTCCTTCGGCCAGGCGACGTTCTTCGGCTCGGCCGCGTACGCCGCCGGCTACCTGCTGAAGTACTACGGGATCAACATCTTCCTGGCGCTTGCCCTCGGCATCGCGGTGGGCGCCGTCGGCGCGGCTCTGGTGGGCTACCTCTGCGTCCAGCGGTCCGGCCTCTACTTCATCATGTTG
>Ga0209236_1002934_pt1 | contig 10401 bp, 9 predicted proteins | sample GraSoi013_1_40cm_FD_185819 | JGI IMG/M metagenome (GOLD analysis project Ga0209236, IMG submission 185819) | Grasslands soil microbial communities from the Angelo Coastal Reserve, California, USA - Sample 09_27_2013_1_40cm (SPAdes) (version 2) | ecosystem: Environmental > Terrestrial > Soil >... | reverse complement strand
AGGCGCAGATTCAGGCGAGCCATGCCACGACGGTTGGCGAGCTGCTGCGTGGCGTTCCCGGCGTACGCATGAACTGCCGGTCGGGGGTTTGCACCGCCCAAATGACCCGCGGTGCCCACGGGATCTGCGCCGCCGACTGGGTGGTCGACGGCCTCCCGGCGACGATGTCCTCCACACCGCATCTTCCTGTGGTGGGCATCATCGCCATCGAGATCTACCGCAGCGCCAGCGAAGCGCCCGCTGAGTTCCTCAAGGCGGACTCCCAATGCGGAGTCATCGCCATTTGGACAAAGTCGGGCCCCTGAACCGCGCCATCATACTCTCGAGCCTCCTGCTCGCGGCAGCGCGGGGGGGACTCGCACAGACGGTAGACCCCTTGGCCGCCCGGTCCAAAGGTTCGGCCACGGCGCCCGTCACCGTTTACGAAATGGCAGACTTTCAATGCCCTGCCTGCCGGATGTTTACGGTCACGGTCATGCCGGCCGTCGACAGCGAGTTCATTCGCACGGGCAAGGTGCGGTGGGTATTCATTAATCTCCCCCTCCCGAGCATCCACCCCAATGCCCTGGCGGCCGCCGTGGTGGCGATGTGCGCCGCCCGGCAGGGCCGGTTTTGGCAGACGCACGACGCGTTGTATCTCCATCAGGACGCGTGGGCCCGGCTGCCCCAGCCGCGTGATACGCTCCTCGCGCTGGCGCAGCGCGCGGGCGTCGACCGCGACAAGCTCAAAGCCTGCATCCAGGGCGGGACGGTGCGGGCAGAGGTGGAGCAGGACGCGCAACTCGCCGCGCGTTCGGGTGCACACGCCACCCCTTCCTTTTATATCGAGGGGGGGTTGCTCGAGGGTGCCCCCTACACGCCGGATCCGATGCGGCGCGTGCTCGACTCGGTCTATACCGTGCGCACAGCAGCGCGGCGCAAACCCAAGTGAAGCGTCCCGCATTGCTGTACCGCCTGAGCGTCCACATGGCTACGCGTGCCGCGCCGCTGATTGCGCGATTCGATAAGAAAGTGGCACGCGGACTTGACGGGCGGCGAGGATTGGCCGCCCGTCTTGCCGCATGGGCCGCGGCGCAACGGGATCCGAGCCGGCCGCTCATCTGGATGCACGCGCCGTCAGTGGGCGAAGGCCTACAGGCGAAGCCCGTGCTCGAGACGCTGCGGGCCGAGCGCCCCGACTGGCAGCTCGCGTTTACTTTTTTTTCGCCTTCCGCCGAACGCCTGGCCAGGAATTTGCCGGTCGATGTCGCGGACTACCTCCCGGTGGATCGTCCCGACGAGGTCGCCGCGGCGCTCGACGCCCTGCAGCCGACAGCCCTCGTCTTCAGCAAACTCGACGTCTGGCCGGAGCTGACCCTCGCGGCCGCGCGCCGCGGCGTCAAGCTTGGCCTCATCTCGGCGACCGTTTCGTCCGAGAGCTCGCGGCTGCGCTGGCCGACGCGACGCTGGGCGCACCCGGCGTATGCCGCGCTGGACAGCATCGGCACGATCAGTGAGGAGGACGGGCGGCGGCTCGAGCAGCTGGGCGCGCGCCCCGAAGCGATCGCCGTCACGGGGGACACTCGCTATGACAGCGTCGCGGAGCGTGCGGAGCGACTCGACCGGGAGCGTGAGCCCTTCGCGCGCCTAGCGGCAACGTCTCCCGATACGTTCACGATCGTTGCGGGATCGACTTGGCCCGTGGACGAAGCGGTGCTGCTACCCGCCTTCGCCGATCTGCTGGTGCAGCTACCGACGGCGCGCCTGCTCCTCGCGCCGCACGAGCCCCACCCAGACCATTTGGCCGGAATCGCCGAGCGGGTGCGACACCTCAAGTTGCCCCGACCCGTACGATTGTCGCAGCTCGAGCATGCGAAACCCGGGCCCGTGATCGTCGTCGACCGCGTCGGCATCCTCGCCGATCTCTACGCGCTCGGCGATACGGCGTTCGTTGGCGGCGGCTTTCATCGTGCCGGCCTTCATTCCGTGCTCGAGCCGGCCGTGTTCGGTGTGCCGACGACGTTCGGGCCGCATTGGCGCATGAGTCGCGACGCGGCGCTGTTGCTAGAGCATGGCGGCGCGGTGGCGCTGGCCGCCGACGGCCGGCATCCCTTGCATTCGCAGTGGCTCGTGTGGCACCATGATCCCGCGGCTCGACGAAAGGCGGGGAAAGCGGCGAAGGCGATGGTGGCGGAAGGGCGTGGAGCATCGGAGCGGACAACGGCATTAGTGCGTGGGCTTGTGACCACTTCATAGGCCGTCAGTCAAGAGGATCCATGGCTCGATTTCCGCGGGTTCTGATCTTGGGGATTGCCCTGGCGACCATCGCGTGCGCCGGCCGTCACCACGCAAGACCCGAGCCGGTGAGCGACATCCCGTTGAAAGTGACAAATCACAATTGGCTCGATGTAACGATCTATGTGCTACACGATGGGCAGCGGACGCGGATCGGTTCGGTGACGGGCTCCTCGACACAGGATTTCACGCTCCCGAGAAGGTTGCTGGGGCAATCACACGAGCTCGCGCTGCTGGGAGAAGCGATCGGCAGTCCGGACTTCGCGCGCACGGAGGTACTCAACATCCAACCAGGGCAGTACATCGAGTGGACTTTGGAAACAGACTTGCGACGTTCGAGCGTGGGCGTGTACTGAGTTCTAGCGCGGCGGTCCTCCGCCACCACCGCCGCCCGATCCACCGGTGAGAAGCGTGAATGCGGCGCGCGCCGCGATAAAGCCCACCACCGAACCTCCAGCCAGGAGCGCTGTCCGTACCTTGGAGAGATGGCGCTCCTGCATCGTGGCGACGTATTCCCGACCCAGCCTGACCGTCTCCCCTTTCCAGGACAAGATCTGCCCATGCCGCTGCTCGACCGACTCGACCGATAGCGCAAGCGCCTCGGGATTTGCTGTAATCAGGCGGCCGCGCAGATTGCCAACATCCGGACCGAGATAACCCCAGAAGTGGCTGGTCCCGGAGTCGGTGAGCATCACTTGCATGTACGTGCCGGGTTGGGGGGCGGGCGTTTCCAGAGGCTCGTAGTAATAGCAACCGGCAGCGGAAATCAGCAGGACCATCACGATGCAACTACTGGCCCAACGCATGTCAGTACAGTCTCCCTATTAATGAGGAAGCGGACCGCATTAATGAAGGAAGCGGACCGCCGATACTATGGCGGTCCGCTCCGCCTTAAGCCATCCCTTCAGATCGACGACGACCGACGCGCGGCTACGGGCAGTCAGCCGTGTCGTTGGGGTTCCGGAAGCCGTTCGTCGCGACCTGCGTGCTCGGATCCGGAATATGAGTATTCACATTCATCTCGGTCCCGCCGTAGAACAGACGCCCGGGAATCTTGCCGCGCCACTGCGGGTTCACGCTGCCAGTGTTGTACGGCGTGAGGGCGGGAATGCAGGTTCGACGGTAATCGTTCCATACCTCGATGTTCTGGTACAGCGCCACGTACTTCTCGGTCATGATCGAGTCGAGCAGCGCCGCGCCCGTAATACCGACCAGCGCCGCCAGGCCGGGGACGGCACGCGCGTTGTTGAGATGAGTCAACGCCAACGGATCACTCCCCGTCTGATTGTAGGCCTCGGCCAGAATGAGCTCATTCTCCTGGTAGGTCACGAACGGCTGGCGGAACGACCCACAGCTTGACGTCGTCGGACACATGCGGAGCGATACATTCGGCGAGAGGCCGTTGAGCGGTGATACCGTATTGCCGGGCTGAGCGACGTTCGGGTCCTCGCCGCCATATGTGCCCAGGCTATTCTTGGCGAAGTACTGTGGCAACCGGGGATCGGCGCGCCCGTTCATGATATCCACGAGTGCCTTCCCCGCCACGACATCCTGGCCGAACGTCGTGGTCTGGAATTGATACCAGATGTTTCGCTCCGGCGTCGCCGTGCTGTGATACGCAGTCAGGTCCCCGGCGGGACTGCCGATTCCCGACGTGGCCTCGGTGATGGCGTTCCCGTATACCGTGGCCTTGGTCGCGGCCCCTTCCACGGTGTGCGCCGCCGCGGTCCACTTCGCTTTGTCGCCGCCGTAAACGAGATCGTTTCCCAGCGGCCCGGTGCCGGGTCCCGCCAACTCCGCGATCGCCTGCGAAAGGAGCGATTGCACCGAGTCGTAGACGGCCGACTGGTTGTCCAACACCGGCGTGGGCGCGCTGCCCACCGCTTCTGTGTAGGGCACATCGCCCCAGAGGTCCGCGGCGACGCCGATGTCGAACGCCTCCCAGATCTTCGCAATCCCCAAGAAGACGCTGTCGCCGGCCGCGCGCTCGGCCGCTTCGATTTTGCGAAGATCGATGAGGCCGCCACCGGTGTAGACCTGGAACCAATTGCCGTCCCAGCTGAACTCATTGACGGTATAGTGGGCGTACTGGTCGACGAACCGCCCGCCCACTCCGGCGCACTGCTGCATCCACATGCACACAGTCATGGCGACCGTGTTTTCCTGCGACGTGAACATGTTCGCCTGCACGCCGACGAAGAGCTGCACGGCCGTCGCCTGACTCGGGTTGTTGGGATCACTGGACAGCTTATCCCCGGTCAGGAAGCTGCCGCAGCCTGAGCCCCCCAACACGAGACATAGGGAGACGGCCGCGACTTTGACAGAGCGAGTCATGGGTCGATCTCCTCGGGCTAATGGTTCAAGGTGACGGTGAACACGAACGACCGCGTCTGCGGATTGCCGAAGTACTCCGATCCCTGAATCGGATCGGTGGATCCTCCGCCGCTCGTCTCCGGATCGTAGCCGGTCCACTTGGTCCAGGTCTTGAGATTCCGGCCGGAGGCCCGCAGGTCGATGCTCCCGATTCCGAGCGTGCGCTCGACCCAGGGCGCGTCCAGCGTATAGGTAACCGAGATCTCGCGGAGCTTCACGTAGCCGTGCGGCTCGAGACACGCTTCCTCGACGCTCGAGAACGGGCACGGCGCGTCGCTCTGCCGGTACCAGTTCTCCCCGATCGGGACGGCCATCCCCGCTCCCGGACCGACAACCGGCCCGTCGAACCAGCCGCCCTTTCCGAAGACCTTCGTATTGCCGGTGCATGTCGTCCCGTCGCAGGACGCCCGCTGCTGGGTGTCTATATGCGTCCCATAGCTCCACAGGGCACCCTTCACGTCGTTCGGCACCACGCCGCCGTGCCGGATGTCGAGTAGCCCAGAGATCTGGAACTTGCGGTAGCGGAACGCGCTCCGCACGCTGCCTGTCCAGCGGGGATTCGGGTTGGAGAGGATGCGCTGGTTAGGGTCGGTGACCGGGAAGCCCGTCGCGTCGATGTACATCGCGCCCCGCGGAGCCCCGGCGCAGGCTGTGCCGACCGCACCACCCAAAAGGGTCGGATCTGATAGGCCGCAGTGGATGTAGCCCTGCGAACGCAACACCCCGATTTCCTGACCGACCTGCGCGACGCCCGACCCGAAGAAGACGTACTGCGGGCCGTTCAACGAGATCACGACGCCGCGGTTGCGGGCCCATTGCAGGCCGACTTCCCAGCCATAGTCCGGCTTCTGGATCGGTCGCATGTTGAGCGTCGCCTCGAGCCCGCGGTTCCGGAAGTGGGCGGCATTGGTGTACTGCGCCGAGTACCCCGTCGAAGGAGCGAGCGGGGTTGCCAGAATCAGGTCAACGGTATTGGTGTTGTAATAGGTGAAGGCGGCGTCCGCACGGTCGCGGAGCAGGCCGAGGTCGAACCCCGCTTCGAGCTCCTTGGAGCGCTCCGGTTTCAGCACGTCCGCCGGCTTCAGGCCGCTCGTAAGCAGCCCTCCGATCCCGTTCTGCGTGGGCGTCTCCCCGGTGCCCTGGGCGATCCCGCCGAAGATTTGCGAGAAATAGGTTCCTGACGTCACGTAGGGCGGTGGCTCGTTGCCCGCCTCGCCGTAGGCGAGACGCAGCTTGCCGAAGGTGAGCCACGGCCGCTCGCCGGTAACCTTCGTGAACGTCCAGGCCGCGCCGGCCTTGGGGAACCAGGCCCGCCGCGAGAGTCTCCCAAAGTTCGAGAAGCCATCGTTGCGGAGCGAGGCGGTGAGGTAAACCTGCTGGTACAGGTCGATCGTTGCCTGCCCGAAATACGACTCGCGGTGAATCACGATCTCATAGTCGAGCGGGAGATCGCGCGCGACCGTATTGGACAATTTGTACGGAGTCGGCGCCACGAGGCCGCGCCCGACTGCGAACAGGTTGCGGTTGTTCTGACTGTTCAGGTTCTGGCCCAGCGTGATCGTTCCCGACACATTCGGGTTGACGGTGTATTGCGCGGTCCCAACCAAGTTGTGATCGATCTGATAATTGACGACTTTGCCCTCGATCACCCGCCCACCGTTGCACACATCTGAAGACGAAATGGCGCATCCCTCCAGCCGCTCGTCATTCGCGTAGTCGGCGCCGAGCGTGTAATCGATCTTCAGCCATGACGTCGCGAGATACTCCGCGCCGATGTTGCCGAAGACGCGACCCACCGCCGACGTGTTGACCTGTTCGTTGAGCGCGAAGAAGGGGTTGTCGAACCCGCGGTCGGCCTCGAGGCTGCCGGCCGTGGGATGCTGGAACCGGTACGACCGATGCTGTTGGTACACCGGATCCAGGTACGGCAGGTTGTTGAATTCGGGCGGCGTCCGCAGCGCCGGGATTTGCACCGCGTTTACGTTGTTGCCGCGCTGAATGTAATGCCCACGGCTGTCGGCGTAGGCCAGGTTCGCGTTGATCTTGAGCTGGTCCGACCACGCGTGCGATCCCTTCACGCGCAATGTCGTGCGGTTGAACCGGTCGTGGTTACCCACGAACGTCCCGTTGTTGTCCAGATTCTCGCCGGACAGATAGAACGTCGTGCGGTCGTTTCCGCCAGAGATTGTCATCGCGTTCTCGATGACGTGGCCCGTCTCGTAAAGCTCGCGCGAGTGATCGAACACCGGCTTGCCCGCCGGGAGCTGCGGGCCCCAGGAGCGCCGGCAGATACTATTTCCGGGGTCATCGCACTGGCCATGAACGAAGACGCCTGCCGAGTCCCTTCCGGGAAGAGTGTCCGCTTCCACGCCAAAGCGTCCCTGGCCGAACCTCGTCTGCAGTGCCACAAAATGGTTGACGTCGTCGAAGGAGGCCGAGGAGCGCAGCGAGAAATGCGTCGCACCGGGGTGGCCGGACTTGGTCGTGACCATGATGACGCCCTGCCCCGCGCGGGCGCCGTAGATCGCCCCCGCAGCCGCGCCCTTCAGGATTTCAACCGACTCGATGTCGTTGGGGTTCAGATCCATCGCCCGATTCGTCACCACCGTGCCTTCGCCCGAGTAGCCGCCGTCGTGCGGATTGAAGTCCGAAGTCGACTTGGCCGAGTTGTCGATCGGCACGCCGTCCACCACGATGAGCGGCTGGTTGTTGCCCACGATCGTGCGAATACCACGGATCTGGATGAACGACGAGGCACCCGGGTCGCCCGACTGTGCGCTGACGAACACGTTCGGCGCCTTGGCAGCGAGCGCTTCGACGACATTCTGCTCGTTGCTCTTGACGATCTGGTCCGCGGGAACGTTGTTCCGCACGCTCCCGAGTTTCTCGGTCGTGCTAGTCGTGCCCGCGCCGGTGACCACGACTTCGCCGAGCTGTAGTGGGTTCGGAGCGAGATTGAAATCCTGCTCCATGACTCCAGACTTGAGCGCCACCTGAACAGTCGTTGGCTTGTACCCAAGACGGCGCGCGACGACGGTGATGGTCTGCCCCGCCTGCGCTCGGGCGCTGGGGATCACGATCGCGTAGCGGCCATCATCCCTCGTGTTCGCTCCCAACCCGAGCGAGGGAATGACGACCTCGGCGTACCCGATAGGCGCGCCCATCGCCATGACCCGACCGCTCAGGGTGACAGGCTCCTGCGCCGCCGCCCAGTTCGGCGTCGCAGAACACACAGCAACAGCTGATAAGAGGAAAGGAAAAACGGAGACACGCATGAGTCCTCCCAGGTGGACGGTGCACCTGCGGACCACACCACGATTTTTTCCATATACCATGCGAACGGAGGGACCGCTAGAGCGATGTCTCAATCTGACGGGGACTACTTCGGGACGATGACTCCTTCGAAGGTGACCGAGCGGGGAGATATGAAACCGGCGGTCAGCACTGTGACGAGCAGATCCGGCCACCGGCTCCGCACCTTGATGCGCAAGTTGGTGATACGGGAGCCCGTCCCGACCTGACCCGCGAGCACGTCCTCGGCATTGGGGCGGGAGGCCCCGGCGAGCCCCCACAGCAGGAAGACGGGATGCTTGGTGATGCGGAAGGGAGTGCCCTGCGAAACCGGCGACTGCGCCGACTCGGCCAGGGAAGTCGGCACCCCAAGCTGCGTTGCGTCAAAGGTCAGGGCGCAGCCGCTCACCATGAGGGCCAGGGCCGCTAGGCCCCCCCCCGCCCGCATTGCAGTCTGAATCACGAATCTCCTGGGAAAGCCTAGGGGCGCGCGCCCCAACACGGGACGGCGCGCCCCAAAGCTACTGCGGGTTACATCCCGGCGGGAGCCTTCAACGCGACGTGCGCGCCGATGCCGATGACGCCGCGGGTCACGCCACCCACCTTCTGCGAGTCGTATGCCAGGTGCAGGCCGAGCATGCCGAACCCAACGTTCGCGCCGATCACCCAGCCGACGTTGGATGCCGTGCTGCCGCCTGACGGCTTGCGCCAACGATTACTGATGGACAGGTACGGCTCGATGTTGATGCCCGGCGTCGGCACGTTGACGCTGACGCCCGCGCCCCCGAAGAACGTCGTGAGTTTGGGTACCAACGTCACCGTCCCGGTATCCACCGAGCTGGTCGTGCTGCCGCCGAGCTGGAAGTTCAGCGCTACCGGGATGAGACTGCCGCCGATGACTTTGAACTGCGCTGTGCCGCCGACGGACGTCAAGCTCTGGCTGTATCCACTCGGCTTCCAGCTCGAAACGCCGGCGGTAAAGCTGATGTTGGCGAGACCAAGCGTGGCGCGCGCGCCGAACGCCGTCCCCTTGCCGGCGTTGCTGTTCGGGAAGCCCAGGTCGCCGTCGACCGTGACGCCCGTGCCGCCCTTGGGATTATTCCAGACCGGCATCCCCGCCCATTGAGCCAGCGCGGGGGCGGGCGTCGCCGCAAACATGATCAGCGCTGCTATCGTTACTATCCGCTTCATTCGTATCCTCCGCGAGGCGTGAGGTGCGAGCTGCCAGGCTCCCGAGAGGCTCCTACGGTAGGAAAACCCGTCGGGCAAGTCAATCCGTGTCGGGCTAATGCACCCACACGGCGCTAAGTGACACACCTTCGACGTCGCCGAGACCCGCGCTGATCCGCGCGTCGAACCGCGGCGACAACCGGAAATCACCGCCGAGGCCGAGCGTGAAGTGGACGAGCGTCGTCCCGCTGCGCGCGACGAGCAAGGCCGTCGGCTGCGCGTAGGGAACGATGCTGATCTTCGAGCCCTTCGGATCGATGCGCCGTCCCAACGATATGCCCACCGGGACGAACAGCGCGGAGCTGCTGCTGACGAACCCGCCGCCGATCCCGACGATCAACGCGCCGTCGAGCGGAAAGTCCTCCGTGTGCGACACCACGCGCTCGCGCGCCTCGGCGCCGACGAGCAGCACGCTGTTCCCGCTGCCGCCCGGAGTGAAGATGCCGCCCCGAAAGCCGAGATCGAACTTGCCGCGCGAGACTCGATAGGCGCCTTCGATCGCCGTGCCACCGCCATTGGGGAACGTGAGCACCACGCCGATTTCGGACCGCGTGAACGCGCGATAGGGTGCGTTGAAGCTGGGCAACCCGGTCGCCTGTGCCGCGGCAGTGGTACCTAATCCGGCGCTCATGAGCAGCGGCCACACGGCGTCAAACCGTCGCATTGCCTGATCTCCTGAATTTGGTTGCGAAACGTACCCGATGGACAGCGCGGCGTTCCGCAAATCCGGAACGCCGCGCCAGGTGTGAAGGCTTAGTGCCAGAGTGAAATGCCGATGCTGCCGCCGATCGCGAAGTAATCCGCGAATGGGGCGAGGTTGGTGCTCGAGGATACCCACTGCACGCCGACTTGGTACCGCCAGGCGGCGCTGCCGTACGGCTTCCGCCAACCAATACCACCGTTCAGCTCCAGCGCCGTGCCGGTGCCCCTGCCAAGATCACCCATGACCAAACCGCCGCCACCGGTGAAGTACATTCCCCGTCGATGTCCGCCCGGGCTGTTCGAGATCAAGACGTTGACGTCGGGCGTGAAGAGGTACGTCGTCGTGCCGCCAACGGTACTGAAGTTGAGTGTGACGCGTGGCTCCCACATCATGTTGCCGCGCGATGGGACAAATCCGAACCGCACGTCGAAGGGCGTCTGAATGGTGATGCCGCCGCTCACGTTCGACGGTTTCGTGTAGGCGACGCCGATGTCCACACCAAGTTCGTGTTCAGCGCCGCCCATGCCCGC
>Ga0209236_1002933_pt1 | contig 10406 bp, 13 predicted proteins | sample GraSoi013_1_40cm_FD_185819 | JGI IMG/M metagenome (GOLD analysis project Ga0209236, IMG submission 185819) | Grasslands soil microbial communities from the Angelo Coastal Reserve, California, USA - Sample 09_27_2013_1_40cm (SPAdes) (version 2) | ecosystem: Environmental > Terrestrial > Soil >... | reverse complement strand
TCCTCCGGTCGTTCGCCTCCCAAGGCGCTGTGGATATTGCCCGCGGGAAATGGCCGTCGCGCCGATCCTCCGAATCCGACGTCGACTTGGTCGTCACCGCCGCGGACTACTGGAAAGGGAAGGAAATGGAGGAGCTGTTCGCAGCCGCGGACGCCGTGAGTGAGCGAGAACCCCTGTTCGAGAAGGCCCGCCTTGTCTTCGTCGAGCAGCTTGGGGACGCGGGCGAAGGGGTGCTCCGCATGCAACTCGCGAGACTGGGGAAGAAACCCGAGGAACTCGACAGGACCGACCTCGTCCGGATCGCGGACCGCGCGACCGTGGATCTGGGAAGCCTCGCCGATGTTGTCGATGTTCCACAGGAGAAGGAGCGGATTCACCAACAGATCGAGTCGATCCGCCAGAAGCTGCAGCTCATCGCGGAGGGAGAAGGATGAACCATATCCTGACGAAGATGGAAGGCCTTGACGACGTCCTGGGAGGGGGAATCCCGGAGGGAAGCGTCGTCCTGGTGTCCGGCGCCCCAGGGACGATGAAGACCTCGCTCACCTACCACATCCTTCACGAGAATGCCCTCGACGGGGTGCGCGGCCTGTACGTCTCCCTGGAGCAGAGCCGTGCGAGCCTCGTCGATCACACGGAAGGACTCGGGTACCGTCTCGAAGACACGGGCGGGAATCTCAGCATCCTCGACCTCGGGACGCTGCGGAAGAAGCTGACCGGCCCAACGGCACAGCCCTGGATGGATCTGTTCAAGTTGTACACGCAAGGCATCCGGAAGTCCTTCGACTATCGACTTCTCGTCCTCGACTCCCTCGACGCCCTGGAAATTCTCGCGAAGTTCCGCGAGCCGCGGCGGGAGACCTTCTCCCTTATTCACTGGTTGCGGGACCTCCACTGCACCGTGTTCCTCCTGGGCGAGCTGCCGACGGATTCAGGTCCGAACGGCGGAGCGCGGACGGCCTACGCGAGGCACAAGGAGGAATATCTCGCGGACGGAATCCTCCACCTGCGCCTCGCGCGACAGGGCGATTTCGGCATGCAGCGCCAGCTTCGCGTGGTGAAGATGCGCGGCACCAGGCATGAAACAGGTTACCATGCTCTCGTCTTCGACAACGGACTGAAGGTCACGCGGATACTCGCATAGGATGACGTCGTTGGTCGGAACCGAGTTCTCGCGATGACGGTTGGTGTGCCGAGCGTCAACCTGTGTTCATCGCGCATCCACTCAGCTGCCGGATCTTCAGAACCGCTCAGAGGTCTGCCCGCGGTCGAGGCCGGCGGTTCCATTGGATGCCACGCAAGAGCTAGAAGGAGCCTAACTTGCACGGGGTCACCCGCATCGAGCCTCGGCGCTCGCGGACAAACGGCGAACCGGGAGTCATCGGCGCCTAGCTTGAGCCGGACTCGGCTCAAGCGACGCAAGCCATCTTGAGTCCGCTCGCGCTTTGCTCTATCTGTGGGAATGGATCCGGCGGTACGACGCAAGATTCGAAACCGCGCGCTCCTGCTCTGGGCGCTGGTCGTCGGTCCAACCATCGTCTTCTCGATTCCAAGCGGTCCTCCGCCTTCCTCCGCGGCCATTTTCTTTTGGTTGGCGGGTGAGGTTGTTGTCGCTCTCCTCGCTCTGCCTCTCGTGTTCGCCCTCAGTTACGCCGGATACCGGCTCCGCGTTTGGCGACAGAACCGCATGCAACCGCGGCCCTCTTCCGTACGAGCGCCTCCCGGGGTTCCTTCCCCTTTCCGTTTTAGCGGCAGGCGATGGAAACCATCGGTTGGCATCCTCCTGTTTATCCTGATCTTCATCGTCCCGATCTGGTTTTTGCCAGCGCCGAGCCAAGCGATTCCCAATGCAATGGCTCAGGTGGTTCGGTGGCTCGGGCTGGCATTAGCCGGCTTGGCCGTGCCCGCTGCATTTCTCGGGTTCCGCGACGTCACGTATCAAGTAGACGACCGGGGGATTCAGGTGCGACGTGCGGTACGGAGCCGGAGTTTCGATGCATCGTGGGAAGCAATCAGCCAGGTAGAGTCGCCGCAACTCCACGCATTTGCCTCGACACTCCTTGGATCGTCCGCCTCGAGAATGAAGGCGTATGGGTTGCGAACGAAAGACGGCGTCCTCCGCGGAATCCTGAGACCGTCTGCAGAGCTCGGGCCTATCCTGGGCGAAGCATTCGAGTCCTCGCTGTTAGGTTTCGCCGCGGGGCGCGGGGTTCGGGTTGTCGAGGTACCCTGGCGAGCAACCATGAAATGGAAACAAGGTCGATGACAGTCGGCAGGCCGGTTGTCCTCATCTTGCAGGATCATTCTCTTGGGGTAACTAGTCGCGAACGACGAATTCCTTGATGCGGTCCTTCGCCTTTTCGCGGGCCGCATGGTGGGCCGTGAGCCATGTGCGTACCTTTCCCCACAGCTCGGTCTTGCAGTCCCCGCAGAGACGCTCGCCGCTCTTGCACGTCCGCTCGACCTCGGCGAGATGGCCGTCGTCCGGCTCGAAGATGTAGTTGTATTGGGCAAAGATCGAACAGATGTACGGGTTCGCCCCGAGGCGGCGCTGCTCTTCGACGGTCGCGCGCCCACCCGTGAACGCGTTCATGATCTTCTTCTGGGCCTTGGCCTCCGTGTCCGTCGTGAAGATGCTCGACTCCGGAATCGAAGCCGACATCTTGCCGGTCGGTCCGAGGAGGCTCGGAAGGAGCTTGTTGTGTATCAGGGCGGGCTTCGGATAGCCGAGCTTCGGTGCCACGTCTCGAGCGACCCGGAAATGCGGGTCCTGATCGATGCCGCAGGGGATGAGGACGGGGACGTCGCGACCCGCCTCTACGGTGGGCAAGAACGCGGGGGCGGCCTGCAGGCTCGTGTAGAAGATCTCGCCGATGTTGTTCGAGTTCTCGAATCCAAAGACCGCTTGCGTCGTCGAGAAGGTGATCCGTTTCGCCACCTCCACTGCAATCGGGTACAGGTGCCGGATGTACTCCGTATCGAGGAAGATCCGCGTGAGCTTCGGGTCGAATCCCATCGCGATGATGTCCAGGATGTTGTCATACCCGACCTTCGTGGCCTCCTCGAGGTTATCGAAATCCTTGAAGAGGAACTTCTCGTCGTCCGTGATCTGAAAGTATAACGTGGCCCGGAACTTCTCCTGGAGCCACTTCGTGAAGAACCACGGGAGCATGTGACCGATGTGAATCCCGCTCGATGGACCGCGGCCCGTGTAGAGCGCAAACTTGTCTCCCTTCTCGAAACGGTCCAGGATCCCATTCAGGTCCCGGTGACTGTAGAAAACGCCACGGCGGAGCATCGGATGCAAGTCGCCAGCAATCCGGCGGAGCCGATCGAGGAGTTCCGGCGTAATTCGTTCGGTCCCGAACTGGGTGATCAAGCGATCGTAGTCAATCGAACCCTTGACTTCCCATGGGGTGACGACGAAGTCTTCGGGCATCCTCAAAAGGAAGCAACGGCCGATAGATAAAGGCATCCCGGCGGCCTCGATCCGACCATCTCGTCGTCACCTACGTGCGTAAATCCGGGATCGGTGGTCGACTCGTTCAATGAGGAGTGTCTCGGAAACGCCGTCTAACGCGGCCAGGAGGCGATAGTCACCCACGCGAAGCTTGTACTCGTCCGCCGCAACGAGACGAGAGAAATAGCGCATAGGATTCACGGCAGTTGATTCCACCTTTCGAAGGATTCGCCTCGCAATCGGAGGGTCAATCCGACTCATATCACGCACGGCTTGGTCGGTCCATAGGATCGACCACGGCATCCGTCACAGCCCCAATCGCCGCTTCACTTCTTCGTGGGTTAGCACCCGGCCTTCCTTCACATCGAGGCGAGCCTGTAGGAGGCCCAGCCGGAACGCGTGCGTGTATGGCCCCTCCTCGTCCCGTTCAGGAACGAGCGATAGCAGCTTGTTGATCAAGTCATCGTACGTCTCGCCCGACGACGACTTGAGTCGTGCAAGCTTCTGTCGCGTCGCGGGCGTGACCTGGATCGTTGTGACGGACATATAGTCCACCTATAGCGAACATATAGCCGGATGTACTTAAGGCCTTTCTTCAGATCCGCGAGCGTGGGGCATTCAAGGGTAGCTGTTACACCATGATCGCATGACGGCCGCGCATGTCCGCTTCTGTCTGTCCGAGTCGCTCCATGACCTGGGCGACGACGCCGTCGAGCAGGAGCACCGTGGCAGCCTCGAAGAGAGTCCCCAAGGGCGCCAGTCGTGACTGGGCGGAGCCTCCGTTCGTCTGGATCAGGAGGACGACGTTGCTCGCATGGGCGAGCTTCGAAGTGGGATGTCCCGTGACGGAAATGACCTTGGCCCCGACGCGACGTGCGATGTTTGCTACCTGAATCGCGCTCATCGTCGAGCCGGTGTTCGAGACAATCAACACCGCGTCGCCGTCGCTCACGACCGGAGTGATCGTCTCACCGATGAAGTAGCAGTCGATCCCGAGCTGAACCATCCGCATCGCGAACGCGCGGGCGGCGAGCCCACTTCGGCCGACGCCGTACACGAAGAGCTTCTTCGCGGACGTGAGCATCCCGACGGACTCGCTGATCGCCTTCGACCGGTCGACGGCTAGGATCTTCGCGACATGGTCGAGGAGGTACGCCGTGGAAGCCGCGGCCGTCCCTCCGGGAGCGACCGCGCGCTTCACCGACGCCGCACCTCTTTCTCTTCCTTCTCCTCCTTCTCGGGCTTCGTCGGACGCATGAGCCGCTTCGCGAGCACCCTCTCCAGGATGACCTTCATATACATCGCATCGTGCTCGAGGAGGGGTGAGGAGGACACGATCGTCAGATCATAGTCCTCGTCCAAGAGACATTCCGCGAGCGGCTCGAAGCGGAGGTCGCCCTTCTTGATCGGCGTGTACCGAAGCTCGTTTCCGTCCGCGTGCTCGACGCCGCTGAAATGCGCGTGAATGTGACCGCCGTCGGAGACCTTCTCGACTTTCGCGAGGACGTCGTCGAAGTCCTCCGGTCGCTTGAAGAGCCCGAAGCCGCGGGCATGCACGTGGGCGAAGTTCAACACCGGGAGGACGCCCTTCGCGTTCTTGACGAGCGTCAGGATTTCGTCCAGGCTGCCGACCACCTCGGTGCGCCCGCTCGCCTCGATGCCGAGGCGAGAATGGATCTTGGCCTTCTTGTACGCGTCCCGCACCGTCCGCAGGTTCTTCGCGATCCGATTGAGGGCCTCCTTCGGCTCCAGTTCCCCGAACATGCCGAGGTGCGTGATCACGATCGGGGCGCGCATCGCCTCCGCCAGCATGCCGCCCCAGATCACGCTCTGGACGCTCTTCTGCGCCAGGCCATCCGCGTCTGCGAGGTCCATGTAATATGGCGTATGCAGGGTGAGCTCGATGTCGAGCTCCCGCGCCAGCTCGCCGAGCTCTTCGAGTTCGTGGTAGTCCCCGGCGATGCCGGACGCCAGGCTGTAGAGGACGTCGCCCTTCTCGATCTTCCCGTCCAAGGCGGACGTGAGGACCTCCTTCCGCTCCTCTTTCCGCCCGATCTGGACGATGAGCTCCCCCGGAATTTCTCGCGGCGTTCGACCAATGTCGTCTTCGCCCGCGTACCGTTCGTTCAGGTTCACGCGGACCAGCTGGACTTCCATCGCCGTCAACCCGAGATTGTGGATGTCCTCGATTCCGTCCCGAAGGGTCCGCCCCTTGCAGGACAGAGGGATGCCCGAAGGCCCAAAACGAATCACGCGCTCACCGAACGGACGAAGGCCGCCGCTCGACTATTATTTGGTAAGCCCTGATATTAGTACTTTTGCGGGCTCGGGAGCCGACGAACCCGAAATCGGGAGGCGATGGACGGGCCGAATCCTCCACGAGGGACAACAAGGCGGCGCGGTTCATCGAGTTTTCGAATGACCGAGTCCGGCGGGATTGACGGGAGGTGGGCACCCAAATGTTTAAATCGGCCAGGTCTTTTGGCGCGGCACCGAGGCCCTTTTCATGGCCAAGACCTCCAAGACGAACCCTCAACTCCAACGTGTCGTCCGGGAACTCCGGGAGGTCTCCAGGGAGATGGGCGTCGCGATCTGGCGGGACATCGCGGACCGTCTGGAGCGTTCTCGGAAGAACTGGTCCGAGGTGAACCTCTCCCGCCTGAGCCGGTACGCCGCGAAGGGGGAGCAGATCGTCGTACCTGGCGTCGTCTTGGCGACGGGGGAGATCTCGACCGCGGTGACCGTCGCCGCGTTCCGGGCGTCTGAGGCGGCGCGCAAGAAGATCGAGGCCGCGGGCGGGAAGGCCTTGTCGTTGCTGGAACTCGCGGTTCAGAATCCGAAAGGATCCGGCGTACGAATCATGGGATGAACATGCCGGTCGTAGACGCAACGGGGCATGTGGTAGGCCGGCTGGCCTCCGTCCTGGCGAAACGTCTTTTGAACGGGGAGGAAATCGTCGTCGTCAACGCGGAGAAGGCCATTGTGACGGGGCGGAAGAGTGTCGTGTTCGAGGAATACCGGGCGGCGCACCACCGTGGCAGTACCGCGAGCCGCATGCGGGGCAAAGGGCCCAATTACCCGCGGCGTCCGGACATGATCCTCCGGCGCACGATTTCTCGCATGATGCCCTATCAGCAACCGCGCGGGCGAACTGCCTTGAAGCGCCTGCGCGTGTACCTGTCCGTGCCAGACGAGTTCAAAGAGACGCCCTTTGAGACGGTCGCGGTCGCCAAGCGCCCGCCGCAAGGGCCGTTCATCAGCTTGGGCGAGATCGCGCGGCTCCTGGGCTCGAAGTTCGAGGTCGATGCATGAAGGCCATCGTCGCCAGCGGGAAGAGGAAAACCGCCGTCGCTCGAGCGACGGTCACGAAGGGGCGCGGCCTCGTTCGGATCAACAGCGTCCCCGTGGAGATGTACCCGTTCGAGCTTGGCCGGCTGAAGATCCTGGAACCGCTGAAGCTCGCGGGAAGGAAGGTCGATTCGATCGACATCGACGTGAACGTGCAAGGAGGCGGTGTGATGGGTCAGGCAGATGCCGTGCGCACCGCGATCGCCCGCGGGCTCGTGCAATTCCTCAACGACAACGATCTCGAGACGTTGTTCCGAGAATACGACCGCACTCTGATCGTCCCTGACACCCGCCGCAAGCTCCCGAAGAAGCCCTTGGGTCGCGGCGCGCGGAAGAAGCGACAGAAGTCGTACCGGTGATTCCATGATCATTCCCGTCCGATGCTTCACGTGCGGCAAGGTCGTTGGCAGCGCATTCCCGGCGTTCGTCGAGCGCACACGCCAGGGGGAAGACCCGCGGTTGGTGCTCGACACACTCGGCCTGAAGCGGTACTGCTGCCGCCGGATGATCCTGTCGCACGCCGAGCTGATCGACGAGGTTCTTCCGTTCGGCTGATTGGTCCGAGCCTCCACGGAAGGGTTTTTACCGCCGCAGTCCTTCGAGTCGCCCCGCGGGTCCGTGGGGTAGCTTGGTTTGGGCTCGGGGACCTCGCATCATCCGGCCCACAAGAAATCCTACCAGCTTGGGGTGCTGGCGACTCCGGTTCAAATCCGGACGGACCCAATCGCCCGGAGGAGGGCCACCTCCTTCCTTCACGGCAGGGGCTCCCCTGCCGGCCAGGCCGATTCCTGCCCCGCGGAGGGACGAGCGAGGACGGATCTATCCTCAGCGGATGTGAACCTTGCGCCTGCGGGAAGCTCTCGTCGAGGGATGTGCCTCGTTGTCCCGATGGAACGTTTATTCCCTCCTGGACCATTGTACATCCGGAATCAGGGGGAGACGCGCTCACTTGTCCATTGGTAGCGTGCGGTCCAGACCTCGAACGGGACGACGGAGGATTGGATTGATCGTGGCAGGACTCGTGTCCATCGGAGCCGGATTGTTTGTCTTCCGGTATGCCTCCGATATCGCTCTCCAAGTGGGCGGCTACGTGAGTCCGCCGCCTCCCGGAGGGAGCAACTTCACGGGATCCGGATTCTCGGAGGGATACCTTCCCTTCATCATCTGGGGATTCGGTTTCACTCTCATCGGCTCCGGTGGAGCCATGCTGCGCCGGGCGCTGATGTCACCGATGGGAGGCGCTTCCCATGCCAGCATGATGAGCGGCATGACGGGGGGTACCGGCATGGCCTCCCCCGACATGATTGACGCGTACATGCAACAGGCGCTCGCCGCGAATCGTGTCGGGCCGAATTCATTGAATCCCCCGGCTCCGGCGAAGGAGGTCGTCCGCATCAAGTGCCGCAATTGCGGCAGCTTGGAGGCGGAGGATGCCGCATTTTGCCGGAAATGTGGAAAGCCACTCTAGCGGCCGCCCGTCGCCGTTCGTTCCCCGAGGATCGGGTTAACTCATGCCGAGCCGTTCCATCACGTACCGATCGAAGTCGTAGACTTGCGGTTCCTGGTCGCTGTATCGGCCGCCCTTCCACACCCGCGAGCCCATCCCCTTCTGCGAACGTTGGCAGACCGCCCAGTCCTGGCGATTGATGAGATCCCACAGATCGACCGCATCGCTCGCATCGAAGTCCGGCCGGGCCATCGTCGCGGGGTCGAAGAAGAAATCGCACTCGACCCGGGAATGGGTCGGCGTCACGGGCCACGTCCGATGGACCATCAAGAAATCCGGATGGAGGCTGAAGAACAGATTCGGGAAGACCGTGTAGTAATACACGCGACGCCGATCGTCGTCCGTCATTCCCTCCAGGAGGGGCCGTTTCGTGTACCCGGTCCAGGTCATCGACGAGTAGTCTTTCGCGAATTCCATCCAGCCGCCGGAAAAGGGCGCCCGGGACGAGCCGTCGATGAAGTAGTCGTGCACCTCGCCGCTGAAGTACGGCGTGATCCGATTCAGGTCCGGATGGACAGGTGCGCAATGGTAGCACTCCTGGTAGTTCTCGACGAGGATCTTCCAATTCGCGTCGACGTCGTACGTTTTGTGAGAGGCGAGTCGAAGCTTTTGGAGCGGGAACCGATCGAACTTCGCGAAGAAAGCCCCGAGTTCGTCCTGAAGGGGGGCGGCCTTCGCATCCAGATTCGCCCACACGAAACCGCCCCACGGTTCGAGCCGGATCCCGTACAGGCCGCTCTCCTCTTTCTGGAAGTCCACGAGGGATTCCGTGTGCGGTGCCCCGACAAGCCGACCCTCCGGAGAATAGGTCCAACCGTGATACGGACAGACGATGGAACGAAGCTTCGACCCCGCAGATTCCTCCACGAGGCGCGTCCCCCGATGGCGGCAGACGTTGTAGAAGGCCCTCGCGATACCGTCCGTGCCACGGACCACGATGAGACTCTCCCCGCCAATCTCACGGGTGAAGAAATCCCCCGGTCGAGCGATCTGGTCCTCGCGGCCCAGGTTCATCCAGCTGCGGTAGTAGAATTCCTCGAGTTCCCTCCGAAAGATCGTCTCGTCGGTGTAGAACGATCCCGGCGGCGTTTTCGACGCAAGATGCTCTCCGACCTCGCGACCGACGTATTTCGCGTCGCCACGTCCCATGACTCTGGACAACGGACGTCGCAGATTTGTGCTTTACCGCTGCGGGCCAATTGACGGACCTTTATCGATACGATCCTGATTGAAGTGGACGCTTGAGCAAAGAGACCGACACGGAGGCATGGAATGGTCTACGGGCGCCTACGCACCTCGTGATCTGGACCATCGGACACTCGACGCGCTCGTTCGAAGAATTTTTCGACCTCCTCGCGGAGAATCGAATCCAACGGCTCGCGGACGTTCGTCACTACGCCACATCAAGGCGGGTTCCGTGGGCCACGAAATCGACCCTCGCGGTGGAGCTTCACGGGCGAGGCGTTTCCTACGATCACATCGAAGGCCTCGGCGGGTTTCGCAAACCCATGGCTGCGAGCGTGAACACGGGGTGGCGTAACGCCGGATTTCGAGGATACGCGGACTACATGGATTCGCCGGAATTCCTCGTGGCATTAGACTACCTCATGCGGCTCGCGGGAGAGGCGCGGACCGCTATCATGTGCGCGGAGGCCGTGCCTTGGAAATGCCATCGATCTCTGTTGTCGGATTCTCTCGTCGTCCGCGGGGTTCGTGTGGAGCACATCCTGACTTCAGGTCAGACCGAGGAACATCGCCTCACGAAGTTCGCGAAGGTCGAGGGGAGTCGCGTGACCTATCCCGGCCCTCAGAAAGGTGTTTAAGCCTCCGCAGACACTGTCCACGAGAACGAATGAACCGCGACGTTCGAATCGATTCGGCCTCCGGGATCATCGTGTTGGGTTGGAAGAGCGGCGCCGAAGGCCTCTTCCTCCGAGTTCGAGGGCACGCTGAGGACGTCCGACTCGTGTGCCGATGCGGTCGCAGTCATTGGCTTGTGCGGGAACAGTTCTCGGGTGGCATCGTCTCCCTCTCGGTCACCTGCCACAGCTGCGGGACCCGAGGCACGTTCGTGATGGAAGGCGTGAAGCT
>Ga0209236_1002932_pt1 | contig 10409 bp, 7 predicted proteins | sample GraSoi013_1_40cm_FD_185819 | JGI IMG/M metagenome (GOLD analysis project Ga0209236, IMG submission 185819) | Grasslands soil microbial communities from the Angelo Coastal Reserve, California, USA - Sample 09_27_2013_1_40cm (SPAdes) (version 2) | ecosystem: Environmental > Terrestrial > Soil >... | reverse complement strand
GGTCCGTTCGGCCGAGCGGGGGGAGAGGGTCGCGGTCGACGGCAGCAGCGTCCGCGGCGGTTATCCGACCGCAAGGTAGCGGCGATGGCATCCGCGAGTTACATCCACGTCACCAAGCGGTATCCAGATGGTGATCTTGCGCTGCATGACGTCTGTCTGGAAGTGGCAGACCGCGAGCTCATGGTCATCGTCGGTCCGTCCGGATGTGGAAAGTCGACCATGCTCCGCGTGCTCGCCGGACTTGAACCCTTGACCGACGGCGTGATCAAGATCGGCGACCGCGTTGTCAACGACGTGCCCACGCGAAATCGTGACGTGTCGATGGTGTTCCAGAACTACGCGCTGTATCCGCACATGTCCGTGTTCGACAACATGTCGTTCGGCCTCCGCATGCAGGGTTTTCCGGCCCCCGCGATCGAGGAACGCGTCGTCCGCGCCGCCAACGCGCTAGGGCTGGGGACGCTCTTGGGCCGCAAACCACACGAGCTCTCGGGCGGCGAGCAACAGCGGGTCGCGTTGGGCCGAGCCATCGTCAAAGATCCAGCCGTATACATCTTTGACGAGCCGCTGTCGAGCGTCGACGCCAAACTCCGCGCGGAGATGCGTGTCGACCTGAAACGGGTTCAGAAGGGGCTTGGTACGACCTCGCTATATGTGACCCATGACCAGGTTGAGGCCATGACACTGGGCGACCGGATCGCCGTGATGAGAGACGGTGTCCTGCAGCAGGTGGGGCGGCCTAAGGAGATCTATGACCACCCCGGCAACCAGTTTGTGGCCGGCTTCATCGGCACGCCGGCAATGAATTTCATACCCGTCACCGTCCGCGGGCGGCTGGCAAAGGCAAAGGCCATCGAGCTCGAGCTGCCGTGCCCTTCCGCGGTCGACCGAGCAGTGCTTGGGATCCGCCCCGAAGCGCTGAGCCTGCATCCACAGCCGAGCCTCCCCACGATCGAGATCAAGGTCGACATGGCCGAGAGAATCGGCGGAGACCAGCTCGTCTACGGGACGGCCGGCGACGACGCGATCGTCGCCCGAATCGAGTCGAACCTCAACGTGAGCCGCGGGGACCGGATGCGACTGGGCGTCGACATGCGGCTGGTGCATCTCTTTGACGTCCGCGACGGCCAGGCGTACATGTGATCGCGCCGCTGCGGCGGCGCGTCTATCCCTTGAGGCTGCCGGCGGTCACGCCCTGGATGAAGAACCGCTGGAAGACAAGGAACAGGGCGATGATGGGCAGGACGATCAGGGTTGATGCTGCCATGAGCAGGTTGTACGCCACGTCATGCGACTGGCGGTAGAACTGGAGTCCGATCGACAGCGGATACTTCGTCTCGTCCTGCAGAAACAACAGCGGTGTCAGGAACTCGCCCCAAGCCTGCACCGCCGCAAAAATGATCACGACAGCCACTGCAGGCTTGGCGAGCGGCATGATCACGTACAGAAACACCTGAAACTCGTTCGCGCCGTCGATCCGCGCTTGTTCAGAGATCTCCATCGGGAGGCCGAGGAAGTACTGCCTCATCAAGAAGATGAAGAAGGGATTGCCGAAGAACGCCGGCACGATGATCGGCAAGAAGGTGTCGACCCACTGCAGCTTCGCAAAGATGTCGAACAGGGCGACGATCAGCACCGGGAAAGGAAGAAAGATCGAAGCCATGACGATCCCGAAGACAAAATCGCGTCCCGGCCACCTGATTCGAGAGAACCCGTACGCGATGAGCGGGTTGGAGATGGCGGATCCGATCGTCACGCCGGTGGTGAGGATGATCGAATTCGTCAGGAAGGTGCCGAAGGGGATGTAGGTGACGGCCCTCCAGAAGTTGTCCCAGGCCGGGACATGTGGGTACAGAGTGGGTGGGATGCTGGAAAGCTCGTGAATGTCTTTGAGGGCGGAGTTGGCCATCCAGTAGAAGGGCAGGACGAACATCGCCGCCGCGATGATCAGTCCGATCCGCACCAACAGGGTCGGCGGGATCCTGAATTGCACCGGGCTCGGCGCACGCTGGCGGTCCACTGGCAGCGCTTGAGTCGTCGCCTCGCGGGCTACTGTCATCAAGCGCCCTCGTAGTGAACCCACTGCCTGGACCATCGCATGATGGCAAACGCCAGCACGACGCTGATGATGAACAGGACCCACGCCATCGCCGCCGCGTAGCCCATGTCGCTGTACTGGAATGCTTGCTTGTAGAGATAGAAGACATAGAAGAGCAGTGAGTTCTCGGGACCGGTTGTGTAGGCGCCCCCACCGCTCGTCCCTCCGGCGAGGACGAAGGCGGGAGTGAAGATCTGCACGCCGAGGATGGTCCCGTAGATGAGGTCGAAGAGGATCACGGGCGTGATCAGGGGCAGCGTGATCTTGTAGAACCTGCGCAGGGGACCGGCGCCCTCCAGCCGCGCCGCCTCGTACAGCTCCATGGGGACCGCGCGCAACGCCGCAAGGAAGATCAAAGCAGGGCCGCCCGCGCCGAGCTGGGCCAGCATCACGATCGAGATCTTGGTATAGCTCGCATCGCCCAGCCAGTTGACGGCTGGCAGTCCCACCAGGCCGAGCACGTAGTCCACCAGTCCAAAGCCCGGGTTGAGCAGAACGATGAATATGAAGGTCAAGGCAAAGAGAGGAAGGATCGACGGGATGTAGAACGCCGCGCGATAGATGGCGACTTCTCGAAGGTTCTGATTCATCATCAACGCGAGCGCGATCGCCACGACCACCCCAATCGGGACGGCCAGCGCCGTGTAGTACATCGTGTTGCCCAGCGACTGCCAGAAGAGGGTGTCCTTCGCCATGTACACATAGTTCGCGAACCCCGCCGGCGTCGCGTCTCCAAAGCCGGAGTAAGTCGTGAAGCTCAAGTAGAGGGAGTAAATGATCGGATAGAGGGTGAAAGCGGTGAATCCGACCATCCATGGCGCAATGAAAGGCAGCGCCGTGCGCAGATTCCTCCGGTCCTCAACGGTCAGATGGAAACGAGGAGCGGCGATCACCGCCGCTCCTCTTCAACCAAAGACCGCAACGCTACCTCATGTGGCAAGCGGACAGAAAGACTGCAGCTTGGCGTTGACCGTGGCGGCCGCCGCCTTGAGCGCTACTGCGGGATCCTGGCTGTGGTGCTCGGCTGCGCTCTGAGCAATCGTGAGCTGGTCCCAGTAGAGAGCTCCGACCGGCAGCGCCGGACGGCTGTGCGCGACGTCAAGCTGCTTGCGGAAGAGCGCGTGATCGCCCGGGAAAAGACTGGTGTCGTCCAGCAAGCTCTTCCAGGTGGGCATGTGGGTGGTCTCCTGCGTGTATACCTTCTGGCCTTCCGGGCCAGCGAAGTACTTCATGAACTCCCAACCACCTGATCCATTCTTGGCGCCCTTGGGGATGACGACCGACCAACCGCCCGCCCACGTGGCGGGGGAATCGCCCTGCTGCGGCACCGGGATATACGTGATCCCGTAGTGCAGGTTCGGGGCGTACTGCTTGAGCCAGCCGAGGACCCAGTCTCCGCTGACCACCATGCCGAGGTGGCCCGTCAGAAACGCGTCTTGCTCGGTCGGCAGAGGAGGTGTGTCCGGAGCGTACGTGCTCTCGAACGTCTGGAGGTCCTTGACCCCGAGCTGCCCGGCCCAGTCCCAGAACATGGTCTTGAAGGCCTGCACGATCTTGGGGTCGTCCGGCGTGACCTTGCACGTCGCGGCGTCGAAGAAGCTCCCGCCGAAGGCGAAGCCCCACGTGTAGTGCCAGCCCTGGTTGAGCCGCGGATCGAACCCAACCACCGTGTACTTGCCGTTGGTCTTCTTGTTGAGCTTCGTCGCCAGACTCCGGATCAGGTCGACGGTGGGCGCGCCTTTCGAGATGTCGAGCTGGCTCGGGTCCTCGCCGGCCGCCTGCATCAAGTCCTTGTTGTAGTAGAGGACCCGCGCGTCGGTGTCGTCAGGAAGCGCGTACGGCTTGCCCTTGAACAGGGCCTCCTTCCACGCGAAGTCGAGGTAGTTGCTCGCCAGGTCGGCGGCACCGTACGAAGTCAGGTCTGTGAGCACGCCGGCCGCGGCTCGCTCGGCGACCGTGAAGCGGTCGAGCTCGTAGACATCCGGACCGGTGCCACCGCGGACCGCAGTGGTCAGCTTGGCGATGTCCGTCTCAGAGCCGGGGACCGCCACCATCTTCACGCAGGTGGTCTTGCTCTGCTTGTTGAACGCGTTGACGATGTGCTGCTCGCTGTCGGTGTCGGGCGGAGTGTGCGAGGTCCAGAAAAGGGCCAGCTTGGTGCCTGAGTTGCACCCTGCGAGCGGAGGCCCGCTGCTTTGCCCTCCCGTAGCGCACGCCGCGCCCACGACGAGGAACGCGAGAAGCGAGGCCGTGACGCCTCGCCCGGGACGCAATGACATGGCAAATTCCTCCGTCAATGCACCCCGCGCCTTCTTCCCGTTGGACCCACCAGCTGTCCAATGGGGCGAGAGCGCGCCGGCGTGGGGCCCGCGATAACTCCAGCACGCATTTTGAGATGTCGCGCGCCGATGTCAACTGCGGGTTCTTTGTGAACTCAGAAGCGCTGCGATGCCGGCCCTTGCGAGCCCCTGGAGGGCGCCCTCAGGCGCGGCCGACCAGCCCGCGCCGTTCGGCGGTGTTCTCGGCCAGCAGCCTGTAGGGATAGTCCGGCGTGGCCGGCGCGCTCACCTCGTCCAGCCTCGCTCGCTGCTCATCGGCCAGCCGTAGCTCCGACGCCATCAGGTTGTCGCGGAGCTGGGCCGCCGTGCGGGCGCCGAGCAAGGGAGCTGCGACTGCCGGACGGTCGGCCAGCCAGCGGAGCGCGACCTGCGCGGGAGGCACGCCGAGCTCTGAAGCGAGGGCCTGCACGGCATCGACGATCCGCCACGTGCGCTCGTTGTTGCGGCGGTCGTAGGCCTCCACTCCTCGTTTCGGGTCTTCGCCTAGACGCGTCGCGCCAAGCGGTGCCGCATCCCGCTTGTACTTGCCTGACAGCCATCCCTGGCCGAGCGGACCCCAAGGAACAATGCCCAGGTCCTCCTCGAGGCAGACCGGCACGAGCTCCCATTCGATCTCGCGCGCCAGCATGTTGTATTGCGGCTGAAGCGAGACAGGCCCTGACACTCCCATATGGCGTGCGGTCAGCACCGTCCGCTCGAGCTGCCATCCGGTGAAGTTCGAGACTCCGATGTAGCGCACCTTCCCGGACCTGACAAGGCTGTCGAATGCGGCAAGCGTCTCCTCGATGGGCGTCGCCGGGTCCCACTGATGCGCCTGGTAGAGGTCGATGTAGTCGGTCTGGAGCCGGCGAAGGCTCATCTCGCAAGCCCGGATGATCCAGCGGCGCGACAGTCCCTCGGCGTTGCCGGAGTCGTCCATCCGACCCCGGCATTTGGTCGCAAGGATGAGCGAATCGCGTGCTCCGCTTCGCTGTTTCAGCCAGCGACCGATGATCTGCTCCGACGTCCCCTTTGGCCCTACCGGAGGGTAGACGTCGGCCGTGTCGATCAGGTTCCCGCCGGCTTCAACGTATTGATCGAGTATCTCGGCTGACGCCTTCTCATCTGCCTCCTGGCCGAAGGTCATCGTCCCCAACGCAAACTCGGTCACCAACACGCCGGTTCGCCCCAGCAGCCGTTTACGCATTCGTCGACCTCCCCCTCACTTAGCCTCCCCAGCCGAAATTCTCAGTCAGCCTCGCCAGGTTTGCGTAACTGATCGCGACGCTATCCATGGGATCGCGTCGCGGATTGTCCTGCTCCACCACGAGCCACTTCGTTCCAGCGTCTTTGCACGCTCTCAGGATGTCGATCCAGTCCAGGTTGCCCTCCCCGATCTCCGCATCGACGGGGTTGCCGCGATCGACAGCCATATCCTTCAGGTGAACCAGCGGGGCTCGGTTCTTGAACCGCCGGATCCACGCCGACGGATTGGCGCCGCCGAACTGAAGCCAGTACGTGTCCAGCTCGGCTTGCAGCTCTTCCCCCACGGCTTCGAAAACGGTCTCTAGCGCCGTCCGATCGCCGAACCGCTCGAGCTCGAAAGCGTGGTTGTGATACGCGAGCTGGATCCCGGATAGCAGCAGTTGCCGGGCCAGCTCTCGGGCCTCTTGCGCAAAGCGACCGTAGCCGGCGAGGGACCTGTAGTCGTCCGGGAGACTCGGGACGACGACGTAACGGCAGCCCCAGTCCTTGCACTCGGCGACGATATCGTCGAGCTCGGCCTGCAGGGTTTGCAGGGAAACGTGGGCGGCGCACGCCACGAGCTCCGCTCGCCGGAGCTCCTCTCCAAATCGACCCGCCGTCACGCCTCCGAGCCCTGCGACCTCGACCGCCCGATAACCGATCTCCCGCAGGCGGCCCAGCACGCCGGCGAGCCGCGACGGATCCTCCAGCTGAGTCCTGACCGTGTAAAGCTGAACCGCGATCATGCGGAGCCGGCGACGCGGGCGTCGAGGGGAAGGAGGGCGGGCCGGCTGACAGCGCTGGCGATCCTGACCGGCCGGCCGCCTTCGTGCGACTCGAGAATCGACAACATCACGTCGAGCACGTGAAACGCAAGCTCTCCTGACGCGCGAGGTTGTGATCCGCTGCGAATCGCCCGCGCGGCGTCGACCACGCCCAGGCCGCGCAGATCCCGCCCCGACTCGGATGGGCCACGCGACAACGGGACCTCGCGCCAGGTCGAATCCTCGCTGTTCGGGCGCACTCTCACGAGACCCCCGAAGGCATTGGGGTCGGGGACCTCGACGATCGCTTTCGTGCCGTACAGCTGCATGGCGGGCAGGTCGTGGCCCGCGATGCCGAAGCTGGTCAGCAGCACGGCCTGCGCGCCTTGCTCGAACTCGAGCAGGCCGGCGACGAAGGTCGGCGCCGTGACCTTGATGGTCTGGCCCGCCAGTGGCCCGCGGGCGATGGTGACTTCCGGGTGAAGGATGCGACTCATGCCGCTCACGCGCCGAACCGGGCCAAGCAGGCAGACGAGAGCGGTCAAGTAGTAGGGACCCATATCGAGAAGAGGACCCGCGCCGGGGCCGTAGAAAATGGCTGGATTCGGATGCCAGTTTTCGGGCCCCGACTGAAGCATGAAAGCCGAAGCGGCGAGCGGCTCACCCATTTCGCCTTGCTCCAGCAGCCAGAGGCAGGTCTGCAAACCGGCTCCCAGGAACGTGTCCGGCGCGCATGACACAGTGAGGCCCCGTCTTCTGGCCGCATCGATGATCTGGCGGCCATCCTCGCGATTCGTGGCCAGCGGCTTTTCCGAATGCACGTGTTTCCCGGCCTTGAGCGCGGCGAGGCTGACCTCGGCGTGCGCGGTCGGGACCGTTAGGTTGACGACGAGCTCGACCTCTGGGTCGCTCAGCAAACCCTCGGTATCGCAAGCTCGCGGCACGCCAAACTCTGACGCTCGCTGTCTCGCCCGCTCGAGCACCTCGTCCGCGCAGGCCACGACCTCGACGTCCTCCGACGCGGTCAGATTCGTCAGGTAGGCGGCGCTGATGTTTCCGCAGCCCACGATGCCGATCCGCAGGGGAGCGACGGCACTCACCGCAAGAAGGCTAACGTTCCTGGGAGCGTGGGCACGACGCCGATGCACGACTTGCAAGCCAAGAGGGAACAGCTGCTGGCTGCCGTCGAGCGAGAGGGTGTGGCGCTGGAGCTGTCCGCCCTGGTCGTGCGCGACGACCCCATCCCTTTCGCTGATGCGGTGCAAGGGGAGTTCAAACCATTCCAGGTCGGCGATTCATGGGGCCCGCCCTGGAGCACCACGTGGTTTCACCTGCGCGGAAGCGTTCCGCCCGCCTGGTCGGGGCAACGTGTTGTCGCGGTGCTCGATATCGGTTTCGAGGGACGGCACACCGGCTTCACCTGCGAAGCGCTTGCCTGGCGCGAGGGCAAACCCTGGCGGGGCGTCGACCCCAACCACCGCTGGCTCCCAATCGACTGGTCAGAGGTCGACTTTTACCTGGAGGCGGCGGCGATCGCAACCGCCGTGGTTTCGGGACCTGCCGAAGCCCCATCCATGATCGCGCTGCGCCAGTCGTCCGAACCGGCTTTTGTTTTCCGCCAGGCGGAGCTGCGGATCCAGGACTCGGCGGCCCGCAAGGTCGCGCTTGATTTCAAGGTACTCGACGAGCTGATGACCGTGCTGCCGGACCGTGACCGCCGGACCGAGATCGCCGAGGCCCTGGAGCAGTTCGCGCGAAGCGATGATCCTGCGGAGCTGGCGCGCGTCCTCTCGCAGCCGAGCACCGCCCACCACATGATCACTGCCGTGGGCCACGCGCACATCGATACGGCGTGGCTGTGGCCGCTGCGCGAAACCCGCCGCAAGTGCGCGCGCACGTTCTCCACCGCGCTGGCGCTGATGGACGAGTACCCCGACTACCGCTTCGCATGCTCGCAGCCCGCTCAGTACGCGTGGATGAAAGAGTCGTACCCGGACATCTTCGACGGAATCCGGCAAAAGGTAGCCGCGGGCCAGTGGGAGCCGGTGGGCTCGATGTGGGTCGAGGCCGACTGCAACCTGCCGTCTGGCGAAGCGCTAGCCCGCCAGTTCCTGCACGGCAAGCGCTTCTTCATGCAGGAGTTCGGCGTCGACACGCGCGAGCTGTGGCTGCCGGATGTCTTCGGCTACCCCGCGTCCCTGCCGCAGCTGATCGCGGAGTCCGGGGGCGAATACTTCCTCACCCAAAAGCTCTCCTGGAACGACACCAACAAGCCGGCCCATCACACCTTCATGTGGGAAGGCATCGACGGGACGTCGATCTTCACTCACTTCCCTCCGGCAGACACCTACAACGGCGACTTCAGCGCCGGGGAGATCGTCAAGAGCGCGTCCGATTTCAAAGACCAGGACCGCTCGTCGCATTCGCTTTACCTCTATGGATGGGGCGACGGTGGTGGCGGACCGGAGCCGGACATGATCGAGTCAGCGCATCGACTGCGCAGCATCGAGGGGGCGCCACCCGTTGAGCTGGGGCGAGCGTCTGAATTTTTCCCCCGCGCCAAGCAGGAAGCCCACGACCTGACGACCTGGGTCGGGGAGCTGTATTTCGAGCTCCACCGCGGTACTTACACCTCGCAGGCCCGCACCAAGAAGCTCAACCGGCGCGCCGAGCAGGCGCTGCGCGAAGCCGAGATCTGGTCCGTCGCGGCCCAGGGCGCCTATCCCGCCGACGTTCTCGAGTCGGCCTGGAAGCGCCTGCTCCTCAACCAGTTTCACGACATCCTGCCCGGCTCGAGCATCGACTGGGTGTACGAGGACGCCGAGCGTGAGCTCGAGTCGGTGGTCGAGGTCGCCTGGGGCGCGATCACGTCCGCCCAGGCCGCGCTGGCCGGCGCCGGTGATAACACGCTGGTTTTCAACGTCAATTCGCATGCGCGTCGCGAGGTGGTGGAGGTTGGCGACAGGCCGGTATGGGTCGAGGCGCCCGCGTGCGGCTGGGTGTCGATTGACGAGGGGGCGACCGCCGCGGTCGAGCCCGTGTCAGTTTCCAGCCGCGGGATGGAGAACGGCCTGCTCCGCGTGCGGTGGGACGAGGATGGGCTGCTCACATCGATCTGGGACAAGGAGGCGGGCCGTGAGGTGCTCGCTCCGGGAGCTCGGGGCAACCTCCTCCAGCTGCATGACGACAACCCCAGGAACTGGGACGCGTGGGATGTCGACGCGGACTACAGGCTCCGCAGCGTCGACATCACGGCCCTCACGAAAGCAACGGTCGACGCGAAGGGACCCCTCCGTGCGTCCGTCACGTTCACGCGCGAGTTCGGCTCGTCGACGCTCGAGCAGCGGATGATTCTTGACGCCGGCTCGCGGGCGCTCCGGTTCGAGACAGAGGTCGATTGGCAGGAGCGGCACAAGTTCCTGAAGGCGGCGTTTGGGGTCGCCGTGCACTCGCCGCGCGCCACGTACGAGATCCAATTCGGGCACGTCGAGCGGAGCACGCACTCCAACACCAGCTGGGACCAGGCGCGGTTTGAGGTCTGCGCCCACCGCTGGGCCGACCTGGGCGAGGCCGGTTACGGCGTCGCGTTTCTCAACGACTGTAAGTACGGCTATGACATCCTCGGCTCGGTGATGCGGCTGTCGTTGCTTCGGGCGCCCACCCACCCCGATCCGGCCGCAGACCGGGGCAAGCATCGCTTCACCTACGCCTTGATGCCTCATCCAGGAGACTTCCGGGAGGCCGGCGTGATCGCGGCAGCGGAGGACCTGAACCATCCCCTTCGGGTGGTGCGGGGCGGGCTCGCGCCAGGCGAGTGGCGATCTGTGGTCGAGGTCGACCGGCCCCAGGTCGTCGTCGAGGCGATCAAGCGAGCTGAAGACTCGGACGCCGTCATCGTCCGGCTGTATGAGTCGTGGGGCGGCCGCTGCCGGGCTGTCTTGCGGACCTCCCTGCCCGCGTCGCGCGCCTATCTTTGCGACCTGG
>Ga0209236_1002930_pt1 | contig 10414 bp, 10 predicted proteins | sample GraSoi013_1_40cm_FD_185819 | JGI IMG/M metagenome (GOLD analysis project Ga0209236, IMG submission 185819) | Grasslands soil microbial communities from the Angelo Coastal Reserve, California, USA - Sample 09_27_2013_1_40cm (SPAdes) (version 2) | ecosystem: Environmental > Terrestrial > Soil >... | reverse complement strand
ACCATCGCCAGTACCTACAGTGGAAGGACTTGCCTCTAGAGTGGCTGTGACCTGGGAAGCAGCTGCAAGATCGATTCTGCCGCCGCCTCTGACCATTGGGTTGTTGAGTGAAGCACCGCTACTGAAACTTTTCACGGGTCGATGGGCAGTGTTGACGAGAGCTGACTTGATCTGTTCTGGAGACCAGTCTGGATGTAGCTGTACCAGCAAGGCGGCTGAACCTGCAACGTGGGGCGTAGCCATGCTAGTTCCCTGGAAGAATGCAAAGCAGGGTGGACTCGCACAGCCGAAGCTCGGAATTGAAGAGTAGACGTTAACACCGGGAGCAACGACATCTGGCTTGATCTTGTCTTGCGGCTGTCCAGCACCTACGCCTGGTCCCTGCAGAAGAGGTGGCCCTATCGAGGAGAACGATGCAAGAATGTCTGCGCTAGGACCGTCAGTGAAGAATTCTTGTGGAGTAGTTCCGTCAACGGTCACCGAAGACGGAGCGATAGCGGCCATGGATAACCCGTTCGGCCGCGAGACCATGACTGCTGGAATGGTGGGCTGATTCGGAGTCCCATCCTGAGCCATTGCAATCGGATCGCCCTGTTGGCTGTTATAGACGATTACGCCCATTGCTCCAGCGCTCTGCGCGTTTCGTATCTTGGTACTAAAGCTGCAAGTCCCTCTAGCGATGAGGGCAATCTCACCAGTGAGATTTCCGCTTATCGCGGTGCATCCGTTGGTGGGGCTGGTCTTCACGTAAGTCGTTGTTACAGCTGGAACAAAGTTTGCGAATTGGCCTATTGCAGCTCCAAATGTGCCGATACTGGTTACTGTGACGGGGATGCCGATGAAGTGTGGATTGGTAGAGGCACCTACGGTAATGACCTTGTCAGCTAATCCAGGCGACTCGACTGTTCCGGCTCCCGGACCAGCGTTGCCTGCAGCGATGGCGACGACGACTCCTGCATCGACTGCAGAGTTCACCGCGTTGACCAATACGTCGCTGGGTTTCGCTGTTCCACCGAGGCTTAGATTCAGCACATCCATTCCGTCAGAGACTGCGGCTTCGACTGCCTTTGCAATGTCATGACTGGAAGCACTGATAACATTGCCTGGGAACACGTTGTAATTGCCGAGATAGGCCTTGGGTGCGATGCCGCTCAGATTGCAAGCAGGTACAAACGGGGCGCATGTGTTAGCGACTCCGGCTGCTATTCCCGATACGTGCGTGCCATGTTCTTGGGCCGCGTGGCCGTCGAAGTTGGTCCGGGTCTCGAAGACCTTTGCAACTATGACCTTGTTGCTGACAAAATTGCACTGAGTGTCGACAATACCTACAGAGGAATCGATCGCATCACACTTCGGAAATCCTGCGAGGGCTGGCAGCGAATTGTCCGTTAGGAATGGGTGGGTCTGGTCGATTCCGGTGTCAATAATTCCTATCTTGACGCCGGCTCCAGCATTACTCTGGCCTCCAACAGCGTTCCAGAGGACAGGCGCGCCGATAAGTGTGGGGGACCTGTTCATCTCCAGGTGGAAGAGGTAGTCTGGGACGACAAAGTTGGCTCCAGGAGCGTTGAGCAGGTGATTCATGTTATGACCATTGAGCTGTACTGCAATAGCGTTGAGGACGACCGAGTACTCATCGATGACCTGGACCTCGGGCGCGTTGTTCTTGAGCCATCCCTTTGCGAGTCCTCGACCATTAGCCAGGTAAGCGGAGTAGGACTGGGAGGCGGCTGAGCCGAGATCGAGCTTGTGACCCTGCGTTGGCATTGTTCGAGCGTAGCCTTGAACATGACCGTCATAACTGGCCAAGGGTTGGTCTCTGAGTACGATTATCGCATTGTCCGCGAGAACACCGTCGGGGGATGGAGTTGCATCCGAGCCTGTGTAAATGGCTCCTGTGAAGATTGGGGCAAGAGAAAGCACTGAGACGAGAATGACAGAAAGAAGAATCTGTGTCTTCATGGATATTTCCGAAACTGTCTACCGGAGTAGCGGTTTTAACCCTTGTGGTAACGTCCTCTCTGAGACATCAAGAGCAACACCACGATACCACGAGATTTATCCAGATATTGTTGATTCGAGCTCTTAAGTCGAACCTGCTTGTTCCATCCCTCTAAAAAAGATAGGTCACCTTAGAGATTCGGAAACCGCATATAGTCGGGGCGTCCTCACTATGCCTCCGGTCTTCGGTCTACCTTACGGAGAGACTAGCCATTGTCAGAAGTTGACATATGCCCTGTCTGCGGAGAACCTATCAAAAGGAAGAATCTCATACGCCACTATAGGAAGGTTCATCCGAAGCGCGCCTCAACCCTTCTCCAGCCAAAGCCCGAGACCCAAGCGCGAAAGAATCCTAGAATTCGTCGGCCAAGAAGAATCCTGTTCTACGCTCTAATCGGTATCGCCATCATACTCGTTTCAGTTGCCGCAACCGAAGTCGTAAGCGTGAACACGATTCGAATGCATATCCATCTACAGCTCTCAATATCGATACGCGGCGCAACAGAGACACTTCCGGCCAACATAGGAATCGACCATGATTTATGGAGAGACCGTTCCCTCGAACGGTATGGCGTGAACGGAGTGTCCCCACTTCTCACAAGGGACAGCTCGGGCACTATTCATGTGGAATCAAATACCGTTCGAGATTTCACCTTGCACGAGTTCCTCGCCGTTTGGGGAGAATCGATCGACTACAGCCAGGTAGTTGGCAATCCGACCCAGCCCGGCGAATCAGCATGCATTTTTGTCGATGGACAATCGATGTCCCTATCCAATGATGTAGTATTTGCTAATCTGCAAAAGATCGTTCTTGAGATTCCTCCCAATTACCAGCCTTGCGCCGCGGTGAGCTAGACACGCTTGAACTACGATCTCGAACAACAAGCGATTTTCCTCTCTAAAAGATCCACGGCAGGACCGATTGTCCAAGAATAGACTGGCGAGGACCCAGAACCGGGGAAGGGATTTGCAACGAACTTGTGGCGGACTGCGCGGACGCAAGCGGTGGTTTCCAAGAATCCTTAAACTCGATTCCAGAATCTGATTTTGAGAGCAGGTAGAGAAATTGGGCACCGTGCATCGCGTCGTCTTCGGAAACTGCAGAACCATGAAGGAGATCGGTGACGAATCAGTCCAGCTCATGGTGACGAGCCCGCCCTATTACAACGCACCTTTCGACTACCCGAATCTGTTCAAAGACTATGATGAGTTTCTTAGATTGATTGATGATCTGTCCCGCGACCTCTTCCGAGTCCTAGCCCCCGGCCGAGTGGCCTGTTTTGTGACGGATGACATGCTCGTGAAGGGAGAGAAGTATCCCGTCGTGGCTGACATCACGAAGCTAATGCTGGATGCCGGGTTTCGATACCGTGATCGCATAGTGTGGGTCAAACCAAAAGGCTACGTACGAATAAGTCGAAGAAGCGGCGTCGTAATTCAGCACCCATATCCGATGTACTACTATCCTGACAACATTCAGGAAAGCATTCTGATCTTCCAGAAAGGCAGGTTTGACTACTCGTACGTCCGAGAACTCCCTTCAAAGATCCTGAAAAAATCGAAGATTTCTCTACATGACTATAACGATCACGAATGGCACATGACAGTATGGAACATCACTAATGTTCTCCCGCTAGGGACCAGACTGGAGAAGGGGATTGCGGCTTTCCCGGAAGAGATTCCCAGACGTCTGATCAAACTCTTCAGCTTTCACGGTGAGACTATCCTGGACCCCTTCTTAGGATCGGGTACGACCAGCAAGGTGGCGCAAGAACTGGGTCGGAATAGTTGGGGTTATGAAATTGACCGAGGACTGAAAAAAATAATCAATCAAAAGTTGGTAATTAACCACCAATCAAACTCGAAGGTCGAATTCCGGTTTAGACAAGAATCGAAGAAGTCTTGCCCATCCGCTTCAAGGAGACGAGTCGCCCGGCGAGTTGTTGTGACGTAGTATGACGGAAAGTCCTCAGTTATTCCAGTAGGGCCTGGTCGTTATGAATTGTAGCTTGGCCTCTAAGAGGTCTTTGTAGAACTCATCATCGCTCTCATGCATCTTGGCTAGAACCCGGCTGGCCGTCTGAGGCCCAATTCCATAAACAGACTGTGCAATCACAGCCCTCCTCCCGTATGCGATAACGAGGTCGGCTGAACGGCGCGCTCTCGTCAAAGCTTTCTGCTCACTCTCGTCCAGTGACTGCTTGGTCCGTTTCTTTCGAAGAACGCCCGTCACGTATGCGCTTGACCAGAAGACGGGAGCCAATAGAGCAGACCCACAATTCAGGCAAGAAGGATGCTCCGGAAGACCCGCGATAGTGATTTCAGTTGTGAGGGTTGCGCAGTCGAAGCAGAGTAGGTCGATCGCTCGGCCTTCGATCGAAATACGCAACCTGGCCATATTGTCGGCTGCAACATTCTCCGGAGCGATAAGCTCTGGAATGTCCACGTGACGATAAAGGAGATGGTAGGCTAGCGGTGTAGGCTTGTCTTTGGATCGGAAGAATCTAACGTCCATATTTCGTTCTTTTATCTGCTTGAAGATCTTCTTGACCCCTTCAAAATCTGCCCGTTCGACTTGAGCTTCGCGAATTGTCTCGTCGTAGATCGGAGTTAGCCGGAACCGGACCTGTAGCTCTTTCATTGCACCGCCATACATGAGACGGCCGCGACTCAACGCCCCAAACCTCTCAGCGATCTGTTTCATCTGCAGCTCCCATGGAAAGTGTCGATGCAAAACTCCGTGACAAGCCCCTCCTAGTACCGGCTCGTCAACTCCGAAGACTTGTTTGAGGAAGAGATCTTCGAGATCTAGGTCTGCAGTGTCCGCCGTCATCTCATAGAGTATCCGGTAGGAGTCCCACCACCACATTCGCACGAGTCCTTGGCGTCGGAAGAACTCCTCGATCACCTCGCCCAAGGTGAAATTGAGAACGTCTCCGAAGTGAGTGTGAATTATGATGTAACGATCAAACCCTTCGATCAGAACCCTCTCATTGGTCGGGACGGGTGCGCCAGTTGCTCTGTGAGTCTCTATCTCTTCGACAGCTCTACGTACTCCGTACGGGTCCGCCGGCCAGATTCGTGACAACTTCTCGACAACGGGGGCGCGAGTCTTGTGCTCGTCCAATAATTTATCGATATGTTTCCGGTACTCTCCTACTCGGACTGCGAGCTCGCCTGGAACCGGGAGTATTTGGCCGTCCCATCCTGGAATGGCCGCGGTGGGATCGTTGACCGGGAGAACGTACACCTTCCCGTCATCGGTGATCTGTTTCATCTGCCAGACCCGTCCCTTGACGATAAAGTTCAAGCCGACATGGGCCATTGTGAGCATGAACTCTTCGCCGAGAATTCCAACCGACTGCTGGTTCGTCAGATCGACCACCTGATACCGTCGCTCGTCGGGAATCATGCTCAAGTTCTCGTAGTAGTACATCCTAGTCCGAGATGTCCGGTAGAGCGTCTGATCGTCTCGTTTGAGATGCCCCATTTTCCGCATGAACTCGACAACCTTCTCCAGCTCAGCCTCCTCGAGCTCAGAATAGGGAAACGCTCTCTTCAGAACTTGTTTGACGTGGCCGAGAGTGACGCTGCCTTCTGAGTCCATCAATAGGCCGGCGATCTGATGTGCCAGGACATCGAGTGCCCGGTGGTGAATGATTGTTGGTTCGAGCCGGCCTTCCTTGGCAAGTTCGATGACTCCTATCGACTCCAATAGATCCTCTGTCGAGACGGATACTAGAACTCCCTGAGAAGTTCTGGTCAGACTATGCCCGGACCTTCCTACACGCTGAACAAGACTGCTGACTTGACGCGGGGACATGTATTGAACCACAAGATCTACAGATCCGATATCGATGCCCAACTCTAGGGTGCTGGTGCAGACGAGTCCCTTGACCTGGCGGGCCTTGAATGCCTCTTCGGATCTGACCCGTTCCTCTTTGGGAAGTGAGCCGTGGTGGACCATTATGTTCTGGTTCATCATGTTGAACTTTGAGCCCAACATCTCCGCGTTGACCCGGCTGTTGACAAAGATTAGAGTCGAATCGTGTGCATCGACAAGATCAGACACCAGTGCCAGTCGTGCGGCCGCTTCTGGGGCGGTATACAGGCGTCGTGCGAGTTCTTGATCCTCCTCGCCGGGAGTAGGATACTCAATCTTGTACCTAGTATCCTTACTTAGAGGAATCTGAACAATCCGGACAGGTTCAGAGCCCCCGAGAAATCGGGAAATCTCTTCGGGATTCCCAACGGTTGCGGAGAGACCTATTCGTTGAAAGCCGTCGGGCCGAACTTCTCTCAGTCTCTCTAGCCCAACTGTCAGCTGGACGCCCCGACGATTTCCGGCTAGTTCGTGAACCTCATCGACCACCACGGCCTTGACGTGTCGAAGATGCTGTCTCATTCTCTTTCCAGGAAGGACCGCTTGCAACGTTTCTGGAGTGGTTATCAGGAGGTCGGGCGGTCGCGCCGCCATTCTCCTTCGATCAGCAGCAGGAGTGTCGCCATGTCTGACCTCTACCGTGAAACCTAGTTTGGCTGACCAGATTTGCAGTCGCTTGAGCAGGTCTCGGTTCAGAGCCCTTAGAGGGGTGATGTAGAGGAGCGAGATTCCTTGTCGATTCTGGTCTTGGACCATCTTGTCTATGAGAGGTAGGAGAGCAGCCTCTGTCTTGCCCGATCCTGTGGGGGCAATAACCAAGACGTTCTCGCCTTGCATGATGAAGGGAATCGCTTCTGCTTGAGGCGGAGTGGGGGCGCGGATCCCGGTCTCTTGCAGTAGACCCTTCAGGGGTGGTGAGAGGAGGGTGAATGCTTCTTGCACTATTCAATTCCCGATGGGAGAGGAGGAATCAGACTAGGCTTCTGAGAGATAAACCTCCTAGGTGACGAAAAGTGTGTCCAAACTAGGGAAGCGTATGGGTGGTAGAATCTAAAGACACAACAGGCGGACATGCTCCATGATGGAGCTACTTTTTCTCAGTAATCGTTTTGACGAAGTCCCGGTAGGCTTCGGCCTTCATCAGCGAGGGAAGGTCCTTCTTCAGGTCGTCTGGCCGGATCAACGTAATCCATCCCTTCTCGTACGGGCTCTTGTTAACCAACTCAGGGGCATCAGAAAGTTCGCTGTTAACCTGAACCACGACACCTGAAATGGGAGAGTACACGTCTGCGACTGCTTTCACAGATTCCACGGTACCAAGACTCTGCATCTGCACCACCTTTGCTCCCACCTTCGGAAGGTCAACATACACGATCTCGTGTAACGAGTTTTGCGCATAGTCAGTGACGCCTATTCGGCAATCAGCACCTTCAACGTGGACCCATTCGTGTTCTTTCGTGTAGTAGAACTCTGCAGGAATCTGAAAGTCGCCTTTCAAAGTCTATACACGGAATTTCTAGGCTGGCAGCGTCCCGTATAATAGTCTGGTCTCTCGAAGATCCACTAGTCTAACTCTTACTCGCTTGAATCCGCATCAAGAGTGCGGGCACTTGGCGCCAGCTCCTAGCCTTCAGAACTTTCGGCATGTTTCCCACGCTCCGGTTCCACGGCCTCTCATATAGCACTCCCCATGCAGTTGGACTGCGTGAGATTAGGGGCATGAGGTCAGGAGCATCATCAATGTAGACATCGTAGTCTAGGAGAATCTTGTCTCTCCAGCCTAAGACCCTGACGAAACGGCGATATCGAACTTTCTGACTATCGACCCAGCTTCTAGCAGCCTCTACAGTCCTCTTGCTCCGGCCAGTTACGATGTCAAGATCACCAAACTTCTCGATCTGTGCAACCTTCTCGCCGATCTCCGGCTCTGTTGGAGGAATCTCCTGCCACTCGTCCCATGTCTCGTCAAGTATTCGATAGAAATCATCCTTAGAGATTGAAAACTTGTTCCACGACGACCAGCTGTCAAGATCCTCCATCTTCAAACGTTTGCCGAATTCTCTGTTGACTCGTGCACACCAGACAAGCATCGACTCCGCTAAGACCCCGTCCAAGTCCACCGCAATATTCAGCTTCGCAGGAGACACTTTCGGCAACTGCTTTTTCCTCTCTGGATAAGAAATGAGCTTTAACGTTGAGAGAAACAAACGCGCAGAACTGCCATGGATCAGGGCGAAGAAACTCTAAAGACATGCGCGCACAAAGCGAACGAGCAACGAAGGAAAAACGGCACGGATCGAAATACGAATGACTGATACAGTCATTATAATTGGATCCTTCCTCCTCGCTTTCAAGGCTATTCTGGTCGAAGGAAGCGAGGTTGCTATTCTCTCCCTTGCCACGATAAAGCAACTGGGTAGGAATAACATCCTCTTCGGAGTCATAGCTGGAGGACTGGGCTCCATCATCACGTTCCTAGTCGTCTGGCGGATCTTCCTATTACTCCCTGCCATCATTATTGACTTTGCAACCGCAATAGTCCTGTTCTACTTCTCAAGCCGATTCGTACGTGGGTTCATCAAATACGCAATCAGGCACAAGTCATTCAGAGAAAAAATGGCGCGAATGGAAAAAGAGGTCATCGAGAAAGACCTCAAGCGCCAAGGTGCGACTGACTCAACCCAACCAATCCAATTCTCGGTCTCCAACTCCCTCCCAGTCTTGAGCATCACTCTTACTGAGGGCTTTGAAGCGAGCCTCGTTCTTGCAGCCGCAGGCGCTTTCAACATCCAATGGACCCTCATCGGTGCAGCCGTAAGCATCATGGTCCTGATCGCTGTCTCCGCAGTCTCCTACGACTATCTAATGAGAGTACCCAGATGGCTACTCGACATAATCGCCGGAATTGTCCTTCTAACGTTCGGGCTCATCTTCTTCACGAGCGGAATCCTTTCAATCCTAACACGCGCAACCTAGCGTTTCACAAGCGAACCGAATCAACGAAGAGAGATTCTCCGAGTGTCAATCCAAAAGTAACGACACGAAGATTCTAGGAAAAACAGAAGGAGAAAAACTTCGGGCTTGCTGGATTATTTTGTCACTACCACCGTGATGATGACCGTGTGAGCTATCGATCCACTCGTCGCTGTCACGGTGATCGTGTAAGTGCCTATCGGGGTGGAGCGCGACGTTGACACGGTGAGGGTCGAGTTTGAGTAGGGACCGACTGTTGAGGGCAGAGATATGGTGGGACCATTCCTGACAATCGGAGAAGTAGTTGTGGTGAGGTGGACTGTGCCGTTGAAGCCGTTAGTGCCGGTGATGGTTATGCTGAAGACCGCGGATGAGCCTTTCCTTATCGTCTGACTGGTTGGAGTTGCTGTGATGGTAAAGTCGGCAGCTGCAGCCACAGTCACTGCTACGGTTGTTGCGTGGGATATTGATCCGCTTTTTGCTGTAACTGTGACAGAATAGGATCCTGATGGTGTAGATGCTGTTGTGCAGACGGTTAGAGCCGTGGTTGCTGAGCTTCCTGAGCTGATGGAAACAAATCCGCTACTGAGAGTTGCCATAAGTCCAAACGGCGAGACCAATGTGGCTAGTGCAAGGGTTCCGCTGAAGCCATTGAGGCTCGCTAAGGTGATGGTTGACGTCGCACATGAGCCCAGGGATGTAGTGAGGCTTGTAGGACTGGCGCTGATGGAAAAGTCTGGGGAGGGCGCACTATTACTGAAAGTGGCCGCTTGGACCGTCTCGGGAACTGGTATCGGGGTGCCGTTCGCTACTGTTACGCATACTCCGCCGCTTACACTCGTGTTGGTGCAACCCGTCTGGAATCCGAGAGTAATTCCAGGAGTGGCCCCTGTGACATTGTAAATGGCAGTGAATAGAAGACCAGTTGTCGGTGTAGCGGTTATCCCCGAGCCAAGAGCCGACGTCGCTACGAGATGAAGGGTGTCGATCGTATCTACGGTTGAACAAACCGATCCACTTACTAGGATGCCTTGCAGACATTCATCAATAATCGTCGGGGTCCCAATCAATACCGTCCCAGCGAGGTCGACGGCGACCGGACGAAGAATAGTATGGTCCGCCACGAGTGTTACGTCGAAGCCGTCCAGGCCGCCTGAGCCTTGAATGAAGATTGAGACTCGAACCTGGGACCCAACAGGTCCAGTCAGAGACGCTGGACTGATAGAACAGGAAGTGTTGCCGGACGGAATCACGCAAACAACCCCGATGCTGGCTACAGTGACGGAGACGCTGACCGAGTGGGACAGTGTTCCACTGGACCCGGTTACCTGTACCGAGAAAGTCCCAGTCATGTTAGCACCGATGGTAAGAGTCGCTGTCCCGGAGCCTGTAATGCTGGTCGGATTTATGACAGCTCCAATACCGCTAGAGTGAGTGACGGTCAGCGAGATAATTCCGGAGAATCCGTTGATCGATGCCAGCGTAATTGCTGATGTACCAGAGGCGCCAGGCGTGATCGTCAGGCTAGTGGGAGCGGCCGAGATGGAAAAGTCAGGC
>Ga0209236_1002925_pt1 | contig 10422 bp, 7 predicted proteins | sample GraSoi013_1_40cm_FD_185819 | JGI IMG/M metagenome (GOLD analysis project Ga0209236, IMG submission 185819) | Grasslands soil microbial communities from the Angelo Coastal Reserve, California, USA - Sample 09_27_2013_1_40cm (SPAdes) (version 2) | ecosystem: Environmental > Terrestrial > Soil >... | reverse complement strand
TCGGTTATCAGAACCTCATCCGGCTCTCATCCATTGGATTTCTCGAGGGCTATTACCGCCGGCCGCGCATCGACAAAGAAATGCTGGAGCAGCACCACGAGGGGATCATCGGGCTCGCCGCCTGCCTCTCCGGGGAGATCGCGCTGTATCTCCGCCAGGGGAATTACGACGCCGCTAAGGCGAGCGCCGCGTGGTTCGCCCGGACGTTCGGCCCGAACGGGTTCTGGCTGGAGGTGCAGAACCACGGCATTCCCGAAGAACAGCTCGTCACCGAGGGAATGTTTCGCATCGCCGCCGAGCTCGGCCTTCCCGTCGCGGCCACGAACGATGCGCACTACCTGAAGAAGGAAGACGCCGAAGCCCACGACGTCCTGCTCGCGATCGGGACCGGCAAAGACCTCGATGATCCCAAACGCTTCCGCTTCTTCGGACAGGAGAGCTACGTCAAGTCCGAGAACGAGATGCGCGGTTTGTTCGGCAATCGCACCGACGTGCTCGCGGAAACCGCGCGCGTCGCGGAGCTGTGCGAGTTCGATTTCGAGAAGCGCTACTTCCTGCCCCAGTATCCCCGCCCGGCGGAGTTCGCGTCGGACCAGGATCTCCTCGTGCACCTCGCGCGCCAGGGCGCGGTGGAACGCTACGGCGATCCGCTGTCGGATGAGGTCGAACGGCGGCTGGAGTACGAGCTCGACGTCATCACGCGCACCGGCTACGCGGGCTATTTCCTGATCGTCTACGATCTCGTCAAGGCGGCCCGCGACCGCGGCATTCCCGTCGGCCCGGGACGCGGCTCAGCCGCCGGTTCGCTGATCGCGTACGCGTTGCGCATCACCAACGTCGATCCCCTGAAATTCGACCTGCTGTTCGAGCGCTTTCTCAATCCCGAGCGTATCTCGATGCCGGACATCGATCTCGATTTCTGTTTCGAGCGCCGGGGTGAGGTGCTGGAGTACGCGCGGGAGCGCTATGGGCGGGAGTCGGTAGGCCAGATCATCACGTTCGGGACGCTGAAGGCGCGCGCCGCGTTCCGGGACGTGGCCCGCACGCTCCGCGTCGAGATGGGAGATGTCGAGCGTCTCACCAAGCTGATTCCGTCGGGGCCGGCGTTCAGCGTCACCCTCGCCGAGGCAAGCGACAAGGTACCGGAGGTGAAGCAAGCCGCGGCGCAGGACGAGCGCATCCGGAAAGTGCTGGATCTTGGAGCCAGGATCGAGGGACTCGCGCGGCACGCCTCGGTTCACGCCGCGGGCGTCGTGATCGCCCCGGGACCCCTGACCGACTACGTGCCGGTCTGTACCGCGCCCGACTCCAAGACGGACGCCGACGCGATCATCACGCAGTACGACATGGTGGGGCTCGAACAGGTCGGCATGTTGAAGATCGACCTGCTCGGGCTGAAGACGCTGACCGTGCTGCACGACGCCGCGCAGATGGTCGCCGAGCGACACGGCGTCACGATCGACCTCGAGCGGCCCGACCTGGACGACCCCAGGGTCTACGAGTTGCTTCGGGCCGGCCGCACGGCCGGCATTTTCCAGTTTGAATCGCCGCTGGCGACTGACTGCCTGCGCAGCATGAAATGCGACCGCTTCGACGACCTCGTCGCGACCAACGCACTGCTCCGCCCGGGCCCGCTCGACACCGGGATGTACCTCGTCTTCATCAACCGCAAGCTGGGTCGCGAGAAAGTTCGCTACCCGCATCCGGCGCTCGAGGAGATCCTCGCGCCGACGTACGGCGTGATCGTGTATCAGGAGCAGGTGATGCGGATCGCAAGCGCACTCGCCGGCTACTCGCTCGCAGAAGCCGACGTGCTGCGCAAGGCGGTGGGAAAGAAGATCAAGGAGCTGATTCAGGAGGAGCTCGGCAACTTCGTGAAGCGGGCGATCGCGCGAGGGCACGAGAAGAAGACGGTCGAAGAAATCGCGGCGCAGATCGAGACGTTCGGCCGCTACGGCTTCAACAAGTCGCACTCCGTCGCGTACTCGATCCTGTCGTACCAGACGGCCTGGTTCAAGGCGTACTATCCCGCCGAGTTCATGGCGGCGCTGCTGTCGTCGGAAATCGGCAACACCGATCGCGTCGTGCAATACATCAACGAGGCGCGCGAGCTCGATCTGCAAGTCCTCGCGCCCGACGTCAACGAATCTGGTTATAAGTTCACGGTCGTCGGTGATCGGCGGATTCGCTTCGGGTTGGGCGCGGTGCGCAACGTTGGCGAAGGGGCCATCGCCTCCATCATTGCAGGACGTCAATCAGGCCCCTACCGGTCGCTCGTGGAGTTGTGCGATCGCATCGACCTGCGGCTGTGCAACAAGCGCGTGATTGAATCGCTGATCGACTCGGGCGCCTGCGACTCGCTGGGGGGCGAGCGCTCCCAGCTGGTTGCCGCTCTCGATCACGCCTTTAGTGAAGCGCAGGTGCGCCAGCAGGAGCGCTTCACCGGACAGCACGCCCTGTTCGGCGACGAAGCCCCAGCCCCGAGTCCCCAGTCCCCGCTTCCAGACGTCCCCCCGTGGCCCGAACATGAGCGCCTGACCCGCGAGAAGAGCGTGCTCGGCTTCTTCATTTCCGGCCACCCCCTCGCCAAGTACCGCGCCGAGGTGGAGCTTTTTGGGACCCGGACGACGGCCACGCTGGGCATGTGGACCCCGCAGAAGGTGACCGTCGCGGCGGTCGTCACCGTGGTGAAGCGGCAAACCTCCAAGAAGACGGGGGCGGAATACGCGCGCCTCACGCTCGAGGATTTTCACGGTGCGGCGGAGGCGTTGGTGTTCCCTGAGGCCTGGGCCAAGCTGAACGGCGTGATTCGCGCCGACGGTGCGTACCTGATCACGGGTGGATACATCGCGCGCGATCAGGGGGAGGAGCAGGCACCGTTCATCGTCGAGAGTGCCCGCGCGCTCGACGAGCTGCGGCCCAGCGGCGCGATCGGGGTGGCGCTGCGCTGGACCGTGGGGAGCCGCCCCCAGCCGGAGACGACGCGCGCGATTGCCGCACTGTGTGCCGCGCACCCGGGTCCGACACCGGTTTTCATAGAATGGCGGGGCGAGAACGGTAATAAGGAAAGGGACGAGAACGGCAGCCCCGTCCGCCTGCGCAGCCGCGCGTTCCGCGTGGACGCAGCGGACGACCTGCTCGCCGCGCTCCGCGATCTCCTGGGGGCTGATAGCGTGACGTTGGTAAAAGCCTGATGGCGACATATACGCTGGACTTTGAAAAGCCGCTGCTCGAGCTGGAAAAACAGATCGAGGAGCTGAAGCGCGTCGCGGGGGAAAACACCGATCTCGCCAAGAAACTGCGGCCTCTGGAGGAGCAGCTGGCGACGCTGCGCATCGAGATCTATCGCAATCTCACGCCCATGCAGCGCGTCCAAGTCGCCCGCCATCCTCGGCGCCCCTATCCCCTCGACTACGTCAACACGGTTTTCACCGATTTCGTCGAGCTGCACGGCGACCGGCTGTTCCGCGACGACCCGGCGATCGTGGGAGGCTGGGCGCGCTTGGACGGCACCAGCGTCATGGTCATCGGCCATCAGAAGGGCCGCGACACCAAGGAAAATCTGTACCGCAACTTCGGGATGGCGCATCCGGAAGGGTACCGCAAGGCGATGCGGCTCATGCGCCTCGCGGCAAAGTTCGGGGCGCCGGTCATCACGCTGGTCGACACGCCTGGTGCCTATCCGGGGCTCGGCGCCGAAGAGCGTGGCCAGGCCGAAGCGATCGCGAGCAGTTTGATCGAGATGGCATCGCTGCACACGCCGATTATCACCGCGGTGATCGGCGAAGGGGGGTCGGGGGGTGCCCTCGCCGTGGGCCTCGCCGATCGGGTATTGATGCTGGAGAACTCCGTCTATTCCGTCATATCGCCCGAGGGCTGCGCCGCCATCCTGTGGAAGGATGCCAGCCAGCGCGAGCGCGCCGCCGAAGCCCTGAAGATCACCGCGCAGGATCTCCTCAACCTGGGCGTGATCGACGAGATCATCCCCGAGCCGCCGGGCGGCGCCCATTCCGATCCCGAGGCGGCCGCCGCGGCGCTCGGCGACGCGCTGCAGCGGCATCTCGGTCAGCTCCGCAAGCTGAAGACCGATAAGCTCCTCAAACGGCGTGAGGAAAAGTACCTTTCCATGGGTGCGCTAACCGAGAAGTGAATTGACGCCTGTCATCGAAGTCCGGTTCAAAGGGAACCGGCGAGAATATTTCTCCTGGCCGTCCGAAGACTCCTCTCCGCTACGCCTCGATGCCCCGGTAATCGTCGAGGTAGAGCGCGGACAGGATTTCGGCGTCGTGTCTGCATTGGGTAGCGTGGCAGAGAAGAAGTGTCAGCGCTGCGGCATTTGCAGCCAGGAGTCGAGCCCCGCCCCGCGCGCCATCGTCCGGTTGGCGACGCCCGAGGATCGGAAGACGGCCACGGACCTGCGACTCAACGAAGAAGAGGTCCGCCGCACCGTACGCGATCGCGTGCGGCAGCACAATCTCCCGATGAAGGTCTCCGACGCCGAATGGCAATGGGACAAGCGGAAGCTCACGATTTATTTCACCGCCGAGCAGCGGGTGGACTTCCGGGCGCTGGTGCGCGACCTCGCGGGTCTGTTTCGCGCGCGACGAGGCGAAGCGTCTCGACGGGATCGGGCGCTGCGGCCGTCAGCTCTGCATCTCGAGCTGGCTGCCGGAAGGCAAGCCGGTCAGCCTGTCGCTCGCGAAGGCGCAAGGGCTTTCGCTCAACCCGGTGCAGATCTCGGGTCCGTGCGGCCGCCTGCTCTGCTGCCTGCACTACGAGCATGACTTCTACGTCCAGCAGCGCAAACGCTTCCCGAAGGAAGGAAAGACGGTCAAGACGTCCGTGGGAAGCGAGCGCGTGATTTCCGTTGACATCTTCCGCGAGCGCGTGACGCTGCGCTCCGAAGCGGGCGAGACGCGGGTGGTCGCCCTCGACCAGCTGCGGCTGTAGTGGGGGGGGGCCAGAAGTTCTACCTCACCACCGCCATCGATTACTCCAATGGCGATCCCCACCTGGGCCACGCCTTGGAGAAGGTCGGCGCGGACTGTATCGCCCGCTACCACCGGCTGCGCGGCGACCAGGTGCATTTTCTCATGGGGATGGACGAGCACAGCCAGTCGGTCATTCAGGCCGCGGCGCGCGCCAACGTCACGCCGCGCGAGTGGGTCGACCGCATGGCGAAGACGTTCGCCGACTACTGGCGCCGGCTCGAGTGCAGCAACGACGACTGGATCCGGACGACGGAGCCGCGCCACGTGCGCGGCGTCGTCGCGCTGCTCGAGCGCATCCAACAGCAGCGTCCCGACGACCTGTACGTCGCCGACTACGAGGGGCTGTACTGCACCGGGTGTGAGGAGTTCAAGCAGCCGGCGCAGATCGTGAACGGGCATTGCATCGAGCACCCCACGCTCGAGCTCATTCACACCAAAGAACGCAATCACTTTTTCCGGCTCAGCGCCTACGGCGAGCGGCTGCTGCAGCTGATCGGTACGGGCGCGCTCGGCGTCGAGCCGCAGATCCGGCGCAACGAAGTCGTGCGGCTCCTCGAGAACGGGTTGCAGGATGTGTCGATCTCGCGGCAGCGGCTGCCGTGGGGCATTCCCTTCCCCGGCGACCCGGATCAGACGGTGTACGTCTGGTTCGACGCGCTCATCAATTACCTGTCGGCGACGGGGTTTCCCGAGCCCGGTTACGAGAAGCTCTGGCCGGCCGATCTTCACGTCGTCGGCAAGGGCATCACGCGGTTCCACTGCATCATCTGGCCGGCGATGTTGCTCGCCGCCGGCCTCGAGCTGCCTCGCTTCGTGTGGGCGCACGGCTACGTGCAATGGGAAGGCGCCAAGATGAGCAAGACGGCGGGCACGCCCGTCAACGTCGGCACGGCGATCGAGCGCCACGGCGCCGATGCGCTGCGCTATTTCCTGCTGCGCGAAGTCGGCTTCGAGAACGACGGCAACTTCACATGGGACCGCTTCGACGCGCGCTACACCGCTGACCTCGCCGACACGTTCGGCAATCTCGTGTCGCGCGCCTTGTCGATGGTGCAGCGTTATCGCGGCGCCATCGTCCCCAACGATGCGGCCGCGCGCGATACGCCGCTCGAGTCGGCCGCGCGGGAAACGGTTGCGGCATATACGCGGGCCATGGACGCGCAGGCGCTCCAGGAGGGCGCCGCGCTCGTCATTGAGCTCGCCTCGCGGGCCAACCGCTATGTCGAAGAGACGGCGCCGTGGAAGCTCGCGAAGGCGAAGCGTGATGCGGAGTTGGACGTCGTCCTCGCGAGTCTCGTCCGCACGGTCGCGCGACTCGCCGTATTGTCGGCGCCGTTCATTCCCCAAAAAGCGGAAACCATTTGGAACGGGCTCGGCGTCGCGCGCGCATGGCGTGAGGTGCGGCTTTCGGACTTCGCCAGTTTTTCGGTCACCGGACAGCGGGTGTCCAACCCTCCCCCCCTGTTTCCCAAGCCCGTGGCTGCTTAAGTCGCCTGCCCGAAACAACGTGACGGAGCGCACATCTCCCGATTTGACGACCTCCAGCGCCAAGTCTTATGTTTGCATCCCCATATGAAGAAGAAACGGACCGAGCGCCGCTGGACCGTCATGCTGGTCCCCCACGGATCGGGGTCGTCCCGCGCCGTGGAGGTGTCGCAGACGGTCGTCAAGGCGCTCGTCGGCATCGGCGGCGTGGTCGCGCTGCTGTTTCTCGTGCTCGGCGGCACGGCGCTGTCGCGCGGTGTCAACGTCACGAGGAGCCGAGCGCTCGAGCGCGAGAATCAATTGCTGGCGAGCGAGATCCAGCGGCTGCGCGAGCGGCTCGTCGGGCTGCGTGACACGCTGAACGTCTTCGGCGAGCGCGAGCAGGCGCTGCGGTTGCTCGCCGGGTTGTCACCGATCGATCACGACGTGCAACAGGCTGGCATCGGCGGGCCGAGCGGCCAGTGGTTCGAGCGCGACAGTCTCGCGGCCGCGGGTCCGAACGGGAAACAGGCGCTGGCGGCGCGCATCGATATGGATCAGCTGACCCGCCGCGCCAACATTCTCGTGCATTCACTCAACGAGGCGTACGACTCCGCGTCGAGCCAGCGCTCGCGCTACGCCGCGATGCCGTCGATCATGCCGACCAAAGGATGGCTGACGAGTGCGTTCGCACGCGAGCGCGTGCATCCGATCCTCCACCTCGCGCGTCCGCATGAGGGCATCGACCTCTCCGCGCCGATGGGCATGGAGATCGACGCGCCGGCGGCCGGCGTCGTGACGCAGGTGTCGTGGGTCGAAGGCTACGGCAACATGCTGACGATCGATCACGGTTACGGCCTGGTGACGCGCTACGCGCACTGCTCCAAGATCGTCGTGGTGCGCGGCCAGCGTGTGAAGCGTGGCCAGAAGATCGCCAACGTCGGATCGACGGGTCTCTCGACCGGACCGCATCTGCACTATGAAGTGTGGGTGAACGGCCATCCGGTGAACCCGATGAAGTACGTGCTGCCGGACGCCATCGTGGACTGAGGAATCGCCCGGCCACGTCCCCCCCCCGGTCTCATCGCAGGCGGACGAGAATCACTCCGCCCCCGTGGCCGGTTCCAAACCGCGTCGTCGCTTCCTGTCCGTTCAAGTACTCCATCTCGAGGACCGTTTCCGCCACGATCGCGTCGAGCGCGCTGACGCCCCCCTGGCGCATACCATTGAGATAGACGACCACAGCGCCCGCGGTGGGGTCGCGGACGCTGACCCGGCCACGCCGTCGCAGCCACTCGGGCCGCAGCCGGGCAACGATCTGGTAGGCCGTCGCGACCTGCGTACCCCGGATCTCATCCTCCAGCAGCACGCGACGCGACGGTGTGGGTTCGGCGGTCCGCGGTGCCGGCCCACACGCGACGGCGACGAAGCAGCCAGCGATCGCCAGACGGCGCAGATCGCTCACGTCAGGGGTCTAGATTCGTGCATTGGGTGAAGTTCGGGTTGTTGACCTCCTCGAACGGCACCGGCAGCATGAGCGCGGTGCCGAAGGTCCCACCCTTGTAGTAGCCACCCCTCGGGTAGATGCTGTCGGCGGGATACGCGTACTGCCGCACCATCCGCCGCATGTCACCCAGCCGATGACCGGTACTGAACATCCAGAACGCGCGCTCGCGGAAGTTCGTCTTCATTCGGGACGTGTTGCTTGCGAAGGTATCCGCGATGGCGATGAGGTTTGGCCCCCGAGTGAATCCCGTCTGCGCCGTCGGGTAGAGCGCGGCGTTGGTGCGCAGCGCATTGATCCCCGCGAGCCATCCGGCGGTGTTGCCGGCCTGGAGTAACGCCTCCGCCTCGATCAGGCGCGCTTCGACCCCCGTGACGATCGACACTGGGGCCGTCGAATTCCAGATCCCCTGGCGGGTGACAAACAACGGGAAGGCGCTGTCGAAAATGAGATCGGTACTGGGATTCGTGCCGGTGGCGCGCGGCAGCCGTGGGTCGTTGGCGGAGATGAAGTTGAGGCCGACCACGCCCTCGGTATCCACCATGGTGTAGCGTCGCGCGCTGTTGTTGAGTGCAAAGATCTGGTTCGTATTGGCGTTGACCGAGTGTGTGATCTGATACTTGAAGGTGTCGGGTACGCCGGCGACGGCCGCCGCTGCCGCCGCGAACTGGCCGCGAGCGAGCAGGGCGCGCCCCTTCACGACACCCGCGAGCCGCGTGATTCTGCGGGCCTGGATAGAGTCCCCCGTCGGGGCCAACGCCGTCTGGGCGAGCGCCGAGTCGGCATTTGCGATAGCGAGCCCCAGCACGGAGTCGTTGCTGAGCGGCTCGCCGTATACGATGCTCGTGCCGTCGAGGCCGCTGAGGGGCGTGCCGTTGCAGTAGTCCTCTCCGATCAACGCCTCGACGTACGCCGTGAGGGCGAACATCCGTCCTACCAGAGACAGCGAGTCGGGAAGGTACTGCCGCAGCCCCTTGATCGCCGCTTTTGCCTCGGTGCGCACGCGATTCAACCGGCGATACGGGTCGGCGTTGAACGTGTTCGTGGGCTCCCAAATGCGCTGATCCTGGTTGTTGCGTTGGACGAAGGTGTCACCGGAGCGCCATTCGTCAGTGACCAGCCCGGAGTATACGAAGAACGCATCCGGGCCTTGGACGCCGTTCAAGGCTTGGGCGAGCCGCAGCAGAACGCCGTTCTTGAGCGCGAGCGCCGCGGATGCCGAGTTGGCCTGGAGGATGATGTCCGGGTCCGTGGTACTCAGGATGTCGGTGCAGGCCCCAACGGGCGCGCCCATCATCAGGACGAGGATCGCGAGGCTCTTGTATCGGTTCATGGGTCGATCCCCTCAAAATCCAAGGTTGACGCGCAGCGTCCAATAGGTCGGGGGCGGCTGCGTCTGGAAGTCGCTTTGAATCCCGGTCGCTCCGGAGAAGTAATTGCTCTCCGGGTCGATGCCCGAGTAGTTCGTGGTCAGGAACAGATTCCGGGCCGCCAGCGTGATGCTGGCTTTGGTCGCATGAGCGGCGCGCGCCCAGACGTCGGGCAACTGGTAGGTGGCCGAGAACTCGCGGAACCGGATGAAGTCGGCCTTCTCGATGAAGCCGTACTGCGTGCGCGCGGCGGTCTCGCGCAGGGCTACCGCCCGTGCCTGCTTCCAGAGTGGCGCGTTCGGGTCGATTTCGCCGTCGCAGTTGAGACGCGATTCACACCGAATTCGCTCGGTACCGTTCAGCTGATAGCGCCCGCCCTTGTGGTCGAACGACCCGGTGATACGCAGCTTCCGCTTGAAGAGATCGAAGCCGCTGGTGAGGGTGATCTCCCGGGTCGGGTTGGCCGGCCCGATGTATACAGCACTGTCGGCCACCGTGATCTCATTGGCGGTGATGACGCGACCTGTTGCCGGTTGGTCGAAGAGCTGACGATCGTCGGGACGCCGAGCGCCTCGATTCTGTTGCGGTTGAACGAGCTATTCATCGTCAGGTCCCAACCGAAGGCGGGGCGATTGATCACGTTCGCGACGAGGAGCAGCTCCACGCCGCGATTGCTCACCGATCCCAGATTCTGGAACCGCGTGGCCGTCGCTCCCACGGACGGGGGAACCGGACGGGCGATCAGAGCATCCTTCGTGAGCTTGTTGTAATAGGTGAACTCGACATGCACGCGGTTCGTGAACAGCGACGACTCGAACCCGAGCTCGACCTCCCGCGCGCGCTCCGGTTTTAGCGAGTCGTTCCCGATGGCGCTGAAGATGATGGAGCCCCGGTCGACGCCGTCCACACTGGCCGTCGCCGGTGAGAAGAACGGAATCGCGTCCGTTGAACCCGGCTGCGTACCCGAAGCCCCCAGGGCTCCGCGCAGCCGCAGATCCGACAGCCAGCTCAGGACCGGGAAAAATGGCTCTTCCGAAACCACCCACGAGACCCCGAACTTCGGGTAGTAGACCGCCTTGAAGTTCTTCCCGAA
>Ga0209236_1002916_pt1 | contig 10431 bp, 11 predicted proteins | sample GraSoi013_1_40cm_FD_185819 | JGI IMG/M metagenome (GOLD analysis project Ga0209236, IMG submission 185819) | Grasslands soil microbial communities from the Angelo Coastal Reserve, California, USA - Sample 09_27_2013_1_40cm (SPAdes) (version 2) | ecosystem: Environmental > Terrestrial > Soil >... | reverse complement strand
GGCGCTCGCGTCGCTGGTCGGGGCACTCGCCGGCGTCCTGATTGCGCCATCGTTGCTGCTCTATCCCACGTTCATGGACGATGTCCTGGTCTTCGGTTTCACCGGGGCCGTGATCGGTGGACTCGACAGCGCGGTGGGGGCGGTCGTCGGTGGGCTGGTGATGGGATTCGCCCTCGCTTACGTCGGTGGCTATTTTGGCTCCGACCTCGAAACCGTGGGCGCCCTGGTCATCCTCATCGCGGTGCTGATGGTGAGGCCGAGCGGCCTCTTCTCGTTGCAGCGAGTTCGACGGGTCTGAGATGGTGGCCGTCCGCGCGCGTCCTAATCGGCTGGTCAGCCCAACGCTGCGTCGCCACCTACCGCTGGCGCTGGGGGCCGGCGTCGTGCTGTTCTTGCTCAGCACGCAGATCGGGGCTTACGACGACTACAACCTGGCCGCGGTCGCCATCTACGCGATCGCCGCTGCCGGGCTGAACCTGCTGACGGGGCTCAACGGGCAGCTTTCGCTGGGCCACGGCGCCCTGATGGCCATTGGGGCGTACACCGCCTCACTGTTGCTCAAGGACCACCGCCAGTTCCCCGTCGTCGTCGTGCTGATGATCGCGATGCTGAGCACAGGCGTGATCGGCATCGTGTTCGGGTTTGCCGCGGCCCGTCTGCGCGGACCCTACCTCGCCGGTGCAACGCTGACGCTGGCGGTCGCGCTCCCGCAGGTGGCGACCCGCTACAAGAGCATCTTCGGCGGCGAGTCAGGCTTGACCGTGCCGCAACCGGCGCCCCCCGCCTGGCTGGGAGCCGACTTTCCGCCTGAGCGCTGGCTCGCGTGGATCGCGCTTGCCGCCGCCGTGCTGACGATGTTGCTGCTCGCCAACCTGCTGCGCAGCTCGGTTGGCCGCGCCTTCAAGGCCGTCCGCGACGACGAAGCGGCCGCGGCCCTCGCCGGCATCAACGTCGCTCGGACGCAGGTGCTGGCCTTCGTGATCAGCGCGGCGTGCGCGGGCCTGGCGGGCGCCCTCTTCGCCTACTGGTCCGGGATCACCTCCCCAGCCGGATTCAGCCTCGCACTTTCCTTGCAACTGATCACCGCCATCGTCATCGGCGGCTTGGGCAGCCTGGCCGGCGCCGTGTGGGGCTCCGTCGTCCTGGTCTTCGTCCCGCTGCTCACCAGTGGCATGGCGAGCAGGGTGAACCTTCCGAGTTCCGTCGCCGACAACCTGCCGCTCGCGATTTACGGCGGCATTCTTGTGATCGCCATGCTCGTGGCTCCGCACGGCATCCAGGGCGCGCTTCGGAGAATTCTCGCAATCGGCCGGGCTCGCTGGGGGCACACCCCGGGAGGTGGGCAAAAGGGGGTGGTGGATTGGGACGATCCCGCACCAGATACCTAGTCGCCGGGACCTGGGAACCCGCATAAAGGAAGGAGGTTCGATTGAAAAGAGTGATGGGCGGCAGCGCCTTACGGATTAGAGCGATCGCCATCGTCTGTCTTACGGGCTTGCTCGCGGCCTGCGGCACAAGCGGCGAAAGCACGTCAGGAACCAATACCGCGTCGGCGCCAGGCATCACGGCGACGACGATCACGATTGGGAGCACGCAACCGCTGACCGGGCGGGCAGCGCCTGGCTATTCGGAGATCTCCGCGAGCTCGAATGCGTATTTTCAGTACCTGAACGCTCACGGCGGAATCTTCGGACGCAAGATCACCTACTGGTACTACGACGACGGCTACAACCCGACCAACACCGCCAGCCTGACCCGCAAGCTGATCCTGGAAGACAAGGTCTTCGCCATGTTCAGCGCGCTGGGAACGCCGACGCACCTGGCGGTCGTCGATTACATCAACACCCAGAAAGTGCCTGATCTGTTCGTATCCAGCGGCTGCAACTGCTGGAACGATGTCTCCAATCACCCCTACACGTTCGGCTGGCAGCCGGACTACACCATCGAGGGCAAGATCCTCGGCCAATACATCCAGCAGAATCTCAGCGGCAAGAAGGTCGGGTACTTCTACCAGAACGACGAGTTCGGCCTGGACGGCGTCAAAGGCCTCGATGCGCAGCTCGGCGCGTCTTCAGTCGACAGCGCGGGCCGGCAGAACTATGTCCCGACCAACACGAACATCGGGCCTCAGATCGCAGCCCTGCAAGCGTCCGGCGCGCAGGTCGTCGTCTCCTTTTCGATTCCGGCCTTCACCGCGCTCGCCTTATTGGGCGCGGCCAAGATCGGCTACCACCCGATCTGGGTGGTGAGCAACGTCGGTTCCGACGTGACCACCTTGACCGGCCTGCTGAAAGCCTTCTCGCAGGGCAAGGCCGGCGGACAGTTGCTTGGCGGTATGGTCACCGATACCTACCTCCCGCTGGTCGGCGATAGCTCGAATCCATGGATCAAGCTCTTCAAGGGGATCCATGACCAGTATGTCTCGAACCTGCCCTGGGATGGCAACGTCCTCTACGGCATCGCGCAGGCCTACACCTTCGTGCAGGCCATCAAGGCTGCGGGCCGCAATCCGACCCGGGCCAGCTTCGTGAAGTCGCTCGAGACGACCAAGCTGACCGGCGGGCCGGGGCTCGCGCCGCTCGGCTATTCGTCCAGCAACCACCTTGGCTTCCTGGGGGTGCAGATCGCCGTGATCGCGGCGGACGGGACGGTAACGACGACGGGTCCCGTCTATACGTCCTCCGACTCGGGCCCGATCACCCAATACAACGGATCGCCATCGACTCCTCCGGCAAGCGGTATTCCCTAGGCGCAAGGGTCGCAGGAAAGGGCTGCCGGCGTGACCGGCGGCCCTTACCGCTCTTCCAGGATTCGACCTCGCAGGCGACGCATGCCCCGTAGCCAGCGGTCGTAGTCGGAGGCCTTGCGCTGGAAGAACTCGCCCACTTCCGGATGGGGCAGGATGAGAAACCGCTCCTCGCGGATGGCCTCGACTACCGCGTCGGCAACCTGCGGGGGATCCAGCGCGCTCGCTGCGAGAAAGCTGCTGCCCTCCTGCGCCAGCATCGCGGTTCGCACCCCCTGGGGGCACAGGGCGGACACCCGGATCCCCAGGTCGTAGTAGGCGATCGCCATCCACTCGAAGAAAGAGAGTCCGGCGGCTTTCGTCACGGCGTAGGGCGCAGCGAGCATATGATTCAGCAGCGCGGCCGCCGAGATGGTGCCCACGATGTAGCCTTCACCTCGCTGCTGCATCGCCGGGAGCAGGGCGCGCGCGGCGTAGATGTGCGCCATGAGATGCACGTCCCAACTCTTTTGCCACGCCTGGTCGGAGGCTTCCGGCCCACCGCCAAAGGCTATGCCGGCGTTGGAGCAGTAGATATCGATTCGGCCGTATGTCTTCAGGGTTCCACGAACCAGATTCGCAACGTCCGACTCCACCGTGACATCGGCCGGCACGGCCGTGCCGCCGATCGCCGCAGCAACCGTCTCCGCGGACTTGAGGTCGATGTCGGACACCACCACGTGCCTGGCCCCATCGGCCGCAAAGCGCCGGCATAGGGCGCCGCCGATGCCTCCCCCGCCTCCCGTCACGACCACGACGCGATCCCGGATTTCCACCGCTAGCCGAGCACGCCGACGCCCTGGTCAATGAATCCCAGGATCGTGTCGGTTCGTTGTTCGTAGCTCGGGTCAGGCCGCTTGCCGCGGCGGTGCAGCATAAGGTTATAGCCGAAGATCGCCGCGTACTTGTAGTGGGTAAGTGCGAGGTACCAGCGATAGTCATTCGGGTCGGCGCCGTACATCTCCCGGACGGCATCGGCCGAGACGTGCGAGAGGCTGATGCAGCACACGTCGAGGAGGGGCTGGCCGAGCTGCGCGATCTCCCAGTCGACCACGGCAGCGACCCGTCGGCGATCGAAGAGCATGTTGCTCAAGTGGTAATCGCCGTGGACGAGAACCGGCGACCGCGGAAGCGGTTTCCGATCGATTAAGAGCTGGGCCAGCCGGGGTGCCTGCCCGGTGAGCTCCGCGGGCGCCCGCTCCATGAGCCACGTCCAGCGCGCGATCTCGCCCTCCAGCGGCATCGGATCTTCACCGCCGATGCCGGTGTTCTCGCGCGGTACCGCCTGGAGGCGACGCAGCACATCCACCGCCCCGGCCGCCAGCTGGAGCGGAGTGTTCCCCGCGTCAATCGCCTGCTCGACCCGATCCCCCTGGACCGCCTCCATCAGGACGAAAGGCCTGCCGTCGACGACCGGGTCGTACGAGGTTGCGATCACGGCGGGTACCGGCAAACCCTGTGCGGAGAGTGCGGCCATGATCCGGGCCTGGCGCGGAATGTCCGCCGGGCCGGCGATGCGGGCGCCCGGCGGAGGAAGTCGCAGGACGCCGCGGCGCCCGTCGAGCTCGACCCAGTAGGTGAAGCCGGAGTGACCTTCGGGGATAGGGCGGACCTCGCGCACCGGCTCCCTGATCTGCGCGGTGAGGTCGGCCGCAATCCGCTCTTCTGCTTCGCTCATGGCCCGGCTTCCAGGTGGGCGGTGTCGCAAAGCGAACCCGCCATGCGGCGGTCACCCTTGACGCGCACCACGCTGATGCTCGTGAAATCGGGGAAGAGCCGCAGCGTGCCAGGGGTGAGTAGGAGGATGTGGCACAGGTAGGTCAAGATCGCGATCCCGTGCGACACCATCACGATGCGCCCCCCGGGGTGGTGGGCGGCCACGGCCGCGTCGACGGCGTCCTGCATCCGCTGGATCACGGCAGCGGGGCTTTCCTGGAGTTCCATCTTCCCGTCGGCGTAGCCGGCGCGGGCCTCGGTCAGCCTGGAATCGGTCGCGACCTGCTCGCTGAGCGATGCTGCGGTCTGCAGCGCGCGACGAAGTGGACTGGAATAGACGGCGTCGATCTCGATTGATTTCAGCCGCTGCGCCAACCGATCAGCTTGCTTGCGGCCCAGCGGGCTCAGGGGCGGATCCGGAACGTAGTCGATCCCGTCGTAGACGTCCGCGTGCCGAACGAGCCAGATCTCCGTGACGCCCTCGACGCCAATCAAGTACGCGCGTTGGAGCGACCGCATCGCGCGGACGATGTCGTCAGTACTTGCCAAGCTCGAGCCGACCGAGCTGGTTGAGATGAACCTCGTCCGGCCCGTCGACGATCCTGACGGTCCGCGCGTAGGCATACGCGTGCGCGAGGGGAAAATCGTCGGAGACGCCCGCCGCGCCATGCGCCTGGATGGCCCAATCGAGAACCGTGCAGAGCATGGTTGGGGCCGCGACTTTGATCATGGCGATCTCGGCCCGCGCCGCCTTGTTGCCGGCGGTGTCCATCTTGTGCGCCGCATTCAGGGTCAGCAGGCGGGCCTCGTCGATCAAGATGCGCGACTGCGCGATTCGCTCGAGCCAGACGGACTGCTGGGCGAGGGGCTTGCCAAAGGCGACCCGGCTCGTGACCCGTTTACACATGAGTTCGAGGGCGACCTCCGCCACGCCGATCAGTCGCATGCAGTGGTGGATTCGGCCGGGGCCCAGGCGGGCCTGGGCGATCTCGAAGCCGCGTCCCTCGCCAAGCAGGACGTTGGAGGCGGGCACCCGGACGTTGACGAAGTCAACCTCGGCGTGCCCGTGCGGAGCGTCGTCGAAACCGAAGACGGGTAACGACCGCAAGATCGTGACACCCGGCGTGTCGCGGGGCACCAGGACCATTGATTGCTGCCGGTGACGATCCGGATTCTCCGGATCCGTCTTGCCCATGAAGATGACGAGCTGGCAGCGTGGGTCCATCGCCCCCGATGTCCACCACTTCCGGCCATTGATCACGAGGTCGTCGCCCTCGCGGATGATGCGGCTCTTGATGTTGGTCGCGTCCGAGGATGCGACATCAGGCTCCGTCATCGCGAAACCGGAGCGAATCTCTCCATTCAGAAGCGGACGCAGCCATCGATCCTTCTGTTCCGGAGTGCCGTAGCGGTCGAGGATCTCCATGTTCCCGGTGTCAGGCGCCGAGCAGTTGAAGACCTCGGGGGCCCATGGGACGCGGCCCATGATTTCGCAGAGCGGTGCGTACTGTAGGTTGGTGAGCCCGGCGCCGAGGTCGGACTCGGGAAGGAACAGGTTCCACAGCCCCGCCGAGCGGGCCTTCGCCTTCAGTTCGTCGATGAGCGGTGGCGGTCGCCAGCGATCTTCGGTCGTCGCCTGGGATGCGTACGTTTTCTCGTTTGGGTAGATGAATTCGGCCATGAAGTCGTCGAGTTTTTTCTGTAGCGCTTTCACCTTCGGCGAGTGGTCGAAGTCCATCTCAACGGATAGTATCTGCCAATGCCGGACTTCGACCTCACCGATCGCGTGGCGATCGTGACCGGCGGAAGCCGCGGCATTGGTGAGGCGACCGCGGGCGCGCTGGCGGACCAGGGAGCCACGGTCGTCATTTCCAGCAGGAAACTCGAGGGCCTCCAGGCGGCGGCGGATCGGATCAATGCGCGCCGTGCCGGAGCGGTCATGCCGATGGTCGCGCACGTGGGTCGGGCCGCGGATTCAGAGCGGCTGGTCACCCAGGTGATGGCGCGCTTCGGGCGCATCGACATCCTGGTGAACAACGCCGGCACCAATCCGCACTTCGGCCCGATCCTCGATGTCGAGCTCAGCGCCTGGGATAAGACGTTCGAGGTCAACCTGCGGGGACCGTTGGTGCTCACCAAACTGGTCGTCGAAGCCTGGATGCGGGCGCACGGAGGCGCCATTGTCAACGTGGCCAGCATCGCCGGACTGCGGCCCGAGTTTGGGCTCGGCCCCTACGGGGTGACCAAGGCTGCGCTCATCATGTTGAGCCGGCAGCTTGCCACCGAGCTCGGGCCTCACGGTATCCGCGTCAACGCCGTTGCCCCGAGCATCGTGAAGACGGAATTCGCCGCCGCTCTCTGGGGAAACGAGGAGATCTCGCGGCGCGCGCTCGAGCGTAATCCCCTCGGCCGTTTCGCCACCGCTGATGAGGTGGCATCCGCCATCGCGTTCCTGGTCTCAGACGCGGCGTCGTACATCAATGGCGAGGTGCTACCGATCGACGGCGGAGAGTGACGCAGCAGTGATTCGCGCCGCCGTCCTGAAGTCCGTCGGCTCGCCGCTGACGATCGAAGATATCCATCTTCCTCCGCCGTCGGCAGGTGAGGTTCATGTTCGCCTTGCCGCTGCTGGTGTGTGCCACTCCGACCTCTCGCTCGCCAACGGCACACTCGTCCAACCGCTTCCTGCCGTCCTCGGCCACGAGGGCGCTGGCACCGTGATCGAGGTTGGGCCCGGGGTCACTAATGTTCGCTCCGGCGAACCGGTGCTGTTGAACTGGTCGCCATCATGCGGTGGTTGCTGGTTCTGCATGCATGGGGAACCCTACCTCTGTGAACAGACGGCCAGTGCGTGGCAGCGGCGCTACGCACGCCTGGCGGACGGGACCGAGCTCTATGCCGGGCTGGGGACCGCGGCCTTTGGCGAAGAGACGATAGTGCCCAGCTCGGCCCTGGTCAGCTTGCCTGCGAACATCAACCTCGAGAGCGCGGCGCTGCTCGGCTGCGCCATGCTCACCGGTGTCGGTGCGGTCATCAACTCGGCCGCCGTCCAACCCGGCGAGTCGGTCGTGGTCTTCGGCACCGGAGGGGTTGGCCTGTCGGTTCTCCAAGGCGCCCGCCTCGTCGGTGCCGAGGTGGTAATCGGTGTTGACATCACCGCGGAAAAAGAAGGGCTGGCCCGTACCAACGGCGCGACGGACTTTATCCTCGCCGGTGATCAGGTTGCGCGACGCATTCGTGAACGCACCGCTGGCAGAGGCGCTGACCACGCGTTCGAGTGTGTCGGTAGCGCGACGACGATCCGCCAGGCGTGGTCATCCACACGCCGCGGAGGTCGGACCACGGTTGTCGGCATTGGCACAAAAGATGAGAAAGTTGAATTTCACCCGCAGGAGATTTTTTACTTCGGCCGGACCCTCTGCGGTTGTGTCTTCGGTTCAACGGACATCGCTCGTGATCTGCCGCGCCTTCTCGAGCACGTACAGTCCGGTCGGATCCGACCGGAGGATTTAGTGACGAATCCCATCAAGCTGGAGGACGCTCCAGACGCCCTCGCCCAGATGAGCGCCCGCAAGGGCGGCGCTCGGTCCCTGATCATCTACTGAGGCCTATCGATGACCATCAGTCGCCAGGTTCGGCTCGTGGCCCGCCCGGTCGGCTTGCCGAAGCTTACGGACTGGTCTTTCACCGACGAACCCTTCCGCCCGTGGCCATTGGTGAGCTGATGAGAGCTCTGGCTGTCGGCAGCGTGACCGCATCGAAGCGTCCCGGGTTCGTCGTTGGCGACTACGTCTCTGGCCCATTCCGCGTGCAGGAATACGCTGTTTCGGACGGCAAGCTCAGGTCACGCGAACCGTTTGAAGCCCTTTCAACACCTTGATAAGGCGTTCGATGCCACGACCACGCAGACCAGATATGCCGGGCGGTAGAAGAGGCCGCTTAGCGACTAGGCAGGCAAAGCGAGCTGAGTCAGCGCCCTGAAGCGAAGCGGTCGGTGGCGGCAATCACCGGCCGCAACATCTCGTCGCCACCCACGTGGCCGGTGCGGACAAGATGCAGCTCGGCATCCGGCCACGCATGGGTGAGTAACCACGGCACATCGGGCGGCCCCCCGATGTCGAGGCGGCCGTGCACCAGGACCCCTTGGATGCCAGCGAGGCGATTCGCATTGCTCAGCAGCTCGCCGCTGTCGAGCCATGCGGCGTGACTGAAGTAGTGGGCGCAGAGGCGAGCGAAGGTCATGCGGAAGCTGGGGTCGGTGTAGCGAGGGTTCGGAGCCCATCCTTCTTCGAGAGAGACGACGGCGTCCTCCCAATCACACCAGTTCTTCGCAGCGGTCACGCGGACCGCGACATCGGGCTGCTCGTTGAGTAGCCGGTTATACGCCGCGACCAGATCGCCATCGCGTTCAGATTCCGGGACACCGGCCTGGAAGCGGGCCCACTCCTCCGGGAAGAAGCGGCCGGCTTCGTGGTAGAGCCAGTGCACGTCGCTGGCGCGCGTCATCGTGACCGAAACAAAGATCAACTCGGTGACCCGTTCCGGATGACGCTCCGCGTACGCGAGGCCCAACGTGACGCCCCACGACGTCCCGCAGACAAGCCACCGGTCAATCCCGAGGTGTTGGCGAAGGCGCTCCATGTCAGCAATCAGATGGTGCGTCGTGTTGGTCGATAGGTCGGTCATCGCGTCGCTGACGGATGGCGTGCTACGTCCACACCCGCGCTGATCGAACTGAATGATGTGGTACGCAACCGGATCGAACCAGCGTCGCTGACCGGGGTAGCTGCCGCTGCCGGGTCCGCCGTGCAGCAAGACCGCCGGCTTCCCTGTCGGGTTGCCACTGACCACCCAGGAGACCTGCTGCCCGTCGCCCACATCGAGCATGCCCTGCGCGTGGGGCTCGCTAGGCGGATAGCCAATGGCCGCGGCCAACGTGGCTACGAGTTCTTGACCGCTTTGATCAGGCGCCGGGCGCGATCGAATTCTTCCGAGGTGCGCAGGGTCGGATTGCCGAATGTGAAGCCCTCGATCCCGATGTCGATGAAGTCCTGGAGGATCTCGGCGGCCTGCTCTGGTGTGGCCGGCTGGAACATGACGCGCCGCTCCGGGGGCATCCGCTCCATCACGGTCTTGGCCTGCCCTTCGTTCTCCACCAGCACGACTGGCGAGCCCATGGTCTTGGTGATGGTAGCCGGATCCCGGCCCTCCTCGTCGCAGTAGCGGTCCAGGATTTCGCTCTTGCGCTTGATGTCGGCCAGCGGCCCGAACCAGTGCGACACGTCCGCGTAGCGCGCGACGAGGCGCAGGGTGCGTTTCTCGCCGCCGCCGCCGACGAGGATTTTCGGTCCACCCGGCTGGACAGGGCGTGGGTTGTTGAGCGCGTGGTCGATCCGGTAGTGGGTGCCGCTGAACGAGGGCCGCTCCTGCGTGAACATCAGCTTGATGATGTTGAGCGCTTCGTCAAGCCGGTCCATTCGCTCGCGGATCGGCGGAAATGGAGAGCCGTACCCGATATGCTCCGACTCGTTCCAGGCGGCGCCAATGCCACAGATCATGCGCCCGTTCGAGATCAGGTCGAGCGTCGTGACCATCTTCGCCACGAGGGCCGGGTTGCGGTAGGTGACGCCCGTCACGAGCGTCGCCAGGCGGACGCGGCTGGTCTCGCGCGCCAGCGCCCCCAGCGTGGTGTAGCCCTCCAGCATGGGCTCCTCCTCGGCGCCGATGCCGGTGATCTGATAGAAGTGGTCCATCACCGTCACCAGCTCGAAGCCGGCGGATTCCGCCGAGCGCGCGAGCTCAGCCGCGTGCTCAAAGATCCGGTCCCGGGGCACCCCCGGATACGTAAAGCTGGGCATGTGGTAACCAAAGAACGGCATACCGTTCATCATGCCAGCCCGCCACCGCTGAGCGGAAATTTTGTACTACGT
>Ga0209236_1002909_pt1 | contig 10444 bp, 3 predicted proteins | sample GraSoi013_1_40cm_FD_185819 | JGI IMG/M metagenome (GOLD analysis project Ga0209236, IMG submission 185819) | Grasslands soil microbial communities from the Angelo Coastal Reserve, California, USA - Sample 09_27_2013_1_40cm (SPAdes) (version 2) | ecosystem: Environmental > Terrestrial > Soil >... | reverse complement strand
CTCGCTTGCCCCAAGCTCGAGCCGCTAGAGATTTTGAGCGGGGGATTGGTGTTCATTTCCCAGAATGGGGGAACCATCATGAGACATCGTACGTTCGGCCTAGGCGTCTGCGCCGGCGCGTTGCTCGTGTTGCTGAGCGCCGTGTCGGGCGACGCGCAAGCGCAATCCGCGGTGATCACCGGGAAGGTCACAGGCAGGGGAGGCGAGCCTCTGGGGGGCGCTACCGTCCTCATCGAGGGGCTCGGCATCTCCGCCGGGACCGCCCAGTCCGGCACCTACACCCTCACCGTCCCGGCGGACAAGGCCAAGGGACAGACCGTGACGCTGCGGGCGCGCAACATCGGGTACCAAGCCGGCACAAAGCAGATCACGCTCACCCCGGGCACCCAGACGCAGGACTTCCAGCTGCAGTTCGACCCATTTACGCTCAACGAGGTCGTGGTGACCGGCACGGCGGGGGCCACCGAGAAAAAGAACCTCACGTTCGACGTGAGCCGCGTGGACGCGAGCCAGCTGAACGAGGCGCCGGCCGTCGGGGCGCTGGGCGGGCTCGAGGGCAAGGTGGCCGGCGCCCGGGTGATCCAAGGCAGCGGGGCGCCCGGGAGCGACCCGGTGATCCGGTTACGCGGAGCGACCGCCATCACGTCGCAGGGGTCTTGCAATACTCAGCCGTGTCCCTCGACCGCGGTGCCGGGTCCGCTGGTCGTCGTGGACGGCACGATCACGCACTACTCCCTCGCCGACATCAGCCCGCAGGACATCGAGCGGGTGGAGGTGGTGAAGGGCGCCGCGGCGTCGTCGTTGTACGGGTCCAATGCCGCGAACGGGGTGGTCCAGATCTTCACCAAGCGCGGCGACAGGATCCCCGACGGGAAGCTGGCTGTGACGGTGCGCAACGAGTACGGCCAGTCATTCCGCCCCAAGTTAATCCCCATCGCGCACGCGCACCCTTACCTGACCGCCGACAGCGCCTACACCGACACGACCGGTCACGCGGTCCTGAAGGGGGATTTCATCGACGCCAAGGACCGTTTGGTTGGTATCGGTGGGGTACCCAGCCCCAAGCCTGACCAGATCGCCGACGTTCCCTACAGCGCGTACCCGCACCCCGTGAATTTCGACGTGCAGGGCGACCTGCTGACGCACGGTCCGTTCTACACGAACTACGTCTCGATCGGGCAGCGGCGCGGCAACTCGAACTACAACTTTTCGGTCGAGAACACCAAGCAAGAGGGCGTCTTGCGGCTGCTCAAAGGCTACAACCGGCAGAACTTCCGCGTGAACCTGGATCAGACGATGACGCCGCGGCTCGACCTGTCGGTGGGGGGCTTCTTCGCCAAGTCGAACAACAATCAGGTGGTAGAGGGGCCGGGCTCGCCGTTCTTCGTGGTGACGTTCATCGAGCCGTACGTCAACCTGTTCGCCAACAACCCGGACGGGACGCCGTACGCAGCGTACATCCCGCACCAACAGGCGAATGCGCAGAACCCACTGTACATCCTCGCCAACGACCAGATCAACACCGATCGCACGCGCTACAGCGCGTACGGGAAAGCGAACTACCGCCTCACCGACTGGCTGTCGCTCGAGGGCCACTACAACTACGACTACGAGGCGTCCAACTACTCGAACGTGAGGCCGAAGGGCTTCCTGAGCGGCTCCGGCGTCGCCTTGGATGGCAACCTCACGAAGACCGACAGCGGCGGCCGGGAGTTCAACACGGGCGTGACCGTCACCGGGGTGCGGAACTTCCGGCTCGGCTCGTTGAACGTGCGCAACACCACCAAGGCCGCGTACGAGTACGAGGACCAGAAGGCGAGCAATTTTACTCTGTTTGCCGGCGGGTTTAAAGTCGTCGCCACGCCCGAGTTCAACGCGGTCGATTTTGCCAACCTGGCCCCCGGCTCCTCGAACCAGACGATCCGGAGCAAGAACTACTACGTCGTCTCCGGGTTCAACGTGAACGATCGCTACCTGTTCGACGGCCTGGTGCGCTGGGACGGCTCGTCGCTGTTCGGCACCGAGAGCCGTTGGCAGACGTACTACCGGGCGTCGGGGGCGTACCGCCTCAGCCAAGACTTCCACATCAACGGGATCGATGAGCTGAAGCTGCGCGGATCTTACGGGACGGCCGGGCTGCGGCCCACCTTCGATGCCCAGTACGAGACATACGCCGTGGTGGGCGGAATACCTGCGAAGCACACGCTCGGCAACACAGCGCTCAGGCCGGCGCTTTCGAAGGAGCTGGAGCTCGGCACCAATATCGACTTCCTCGGCCACTTCTCGCTGGACTACTCGTACTCCCGCAAGGAGACCAAGGACCAGATCATGCTGGTGCCGCTGTCGTCGGCCTCCGGGTACCTGAACCAATGGCAGAACGCGGGCACGTTGCTCGGGAAGACGCACGAGCTGTCATTGGGCGTGATTCTCGCCGATCGGCCGGACCTTTCCTGGCGGCTGAACGTGGCCGCCGACCGGACGCGTCAGACGATCACCCAGTTGAACACGGCGCCGTTCTTGGTCGGGCCCGGAGGGTACGGGGGCAACAATGATGTGACCCAGGATTTCAGAATTGCGGAGGGTGAGACGTTTGGCGTCTTTTACGGATCCAGGATTGTGCGGAGCTTCGCCCAGCTGTGCGACAATCCGGCCGTTAAGACGGCGGCTGGCGCGACCCCGTGCCTGACCTATGCCGCCGCCAACTACACAGTTAACGAAGACGGGTACGTGGTGGCGACTAGCACGTACCACACCGCCAACGAGGCTTTCCTCACCTACGTGGATCCCACGGGGAACAAGATCGTCAAGATTGGCGACGTGAACCCCGACTTCAACGCGAGCTTTACGACGAACGTGCGGTACAAGGGTTTCTCCGCCTACGCGCTGGTGGATTGGGTGCAGGGCGGCAACATCTACAACGGGACGCGGCAGTGGGCGTTTGGCACCGGACTCGTGGACCGGATCTACGATCAGTCGGGGAAGCCGGCGGTGAACTGCACGGGGTCGCCGGACCCGACGCACTGCCCGTACAGTACCGGGAAAAAGTCGAGCGCTTATTACGGGGCTCTCTACAACGGCATCAACCCGATCGACTTCTTCGTCGAGAACGGGACGTACGTGAAGATCAAAGAGCTGAACGTCAGCTACACCTTCTCCGGGAGCCAGATGCAGAAGCTCGGTCTCGGGATCAACAGCCTGCGGGTGGGGGCAATCGGGCGCAACCTGTTCACCTTCACGAAGTACTCCGGGTATGATCCGGAAGTCGCCGGCCTGACGGGCGACGCGTTCTCGTTCCGGTGGGACGGCTTCTCGTATCCGAACTTCCGGACGTTCACGGGCTTCATGGAGATCGAATTCTGACCCGCGCACCGACCTCTTGAGGAGACGACCCCTATGAGCATGCAAAAGCGGATCCCGGAGATCGTGGGCGTCCTCGCCCTGATTCTCGCGGGTGGATGTGATACACTCGATATCGCGAACCCCAACGCGCCGGACACGCCCCATTTGCTGGCGAGCCCGTCTTCCGTTGAGGCAGTCGCTCAAGGCGCCATGAAGACGTGGTACCACACGACGCAGTCGGGGCTCGGGGAAGACCAGTATCCGGCCCTCACCCTCGCGGTGATGGCGCGAAGTCACGTCGCGATGTGGAACAACTTCCACATCCGGTTCTATACCGGGTGCACCGACGGTACTTTCCCGGGTCAGCCAGCCTTGCCCTGGAACGGGTACACCGCTGCTACCGGCGGCACCTGTGGCGCCGGGACGCTCGAGGGTCCCCATTACCCGCGCGCGGAGTGGCAGAACAACCCGGCCGCGGCGGAACGGACCCAGATCGAGGCCCTGTGGTACGGGTACTACTCGTCCCTGTCCTCGGCCAGAGACGTTCTCAAGCGCATCCGCGTGGACGGCCTGGTCATCACGGACGCGGCGAACACGAAGATGGTCGAGACTATGACCGTGTTGGCGCAGGCGCTGTCGTTGAGCGGCCTCGCGCTGAACTACGACCACGGCTTCATCGTCGACTTCGACACCGATCTTGCGTCGCTGAAGTTCTCCACGGCATTGGAGCTGCGCGACGCGGCCATGGCGAAGTTCGACACAGCGATCACAATGGCAGGGGCGAACACCTTCACCACGGCGGATGGGTTCTTCGGGCCGGGCGTGACGTACACCAACCTGAAGGTCGCCAAGATCGCGAACACCATGGCGGCGCGCACGTTGGCCTACTTCCCGCGCAACGTGGCGCAAAACGCCACGGTCGATTGGGCCCGCGTGGCCGGCTACGCCTCCAATGGCATCAGCTCCGGGACCCCGTTCAACTGGGAATTCAATCAAGACGCCTGCAACACCTGGTGTGATTACTTCAAGGTCTGGACCAACGACTTCGGCACCATGCGGGTCCACAGCCGTGTCGCGCACCTGCTGGATCCCGCGAGCCAGCCGGACCCCTGGGATCCGGTTACCAACACGCATCCGAACTCGCCGGACCAGCGCCTCGGGGACGGGACGTACCGGGGTGGCAAGACTGCGTTCGACACCCTCGTGCTCAACGCCTACCCGGACACGAACTGCGCGAAACCGACAGGGTGTACGGGCGGAACGGACTTCGTCTGGACCTACATCTCAGAGTTCGGGAGAACGAACCGCGGGTCGTGGCACCAAAGCCCCCTCGGACAGATCCGCTATGACAGCCTGCCCGGGTGCGGCGACAATCCCCAAGGCTCGTCATCGCCGGGGAAGTTGAACGCCCCGATGGTGCTGGCGGCCGAGAACGACCTGATCCTGGCGGAAGCCCTGATTCGGGGTCCCACGCCGAACCTCGCCCAAGCGGCGATACTGATCAACAACACGCGCGTCGGTCGAGGCGGCCTCACGCCTTCTACCGGCACCCTCGCCGACCTGCAGTACGAACAGGATGTCGAGCTGCTAGGTTCGAACACCGCGCCGTACTACAACCAACGGCGCATCGACAACCTGGAGCCGCTCACGCCGCACGAGATGCCCGTACCGGCGCAGGAGTTGGGTGTGCTGGGCATCCCGCTGTACACGTGCGGCGGCGCAACCCATCCCGACGGCAGCTGCGACGCGTTCCCCGCGCCGTCGCTGACTGGCCCCGCGCCGGGCGGAGCCACGGCCTTAGTGGCCAACGCGCCGAAAGTCTGGGCGCAGGTGGAGCAGGGGTGGCGGAACCGCATGCTCGCGAACCGTGTGCTGAATCGCCTGACGAAGAACTAGCTCCCGTTGCGGGCGTTCCATGTGAACAGGCGCGTCGCTGCTCGGCGCGCCTGTTCCTTTCTGGTCGCGGGGCTCGGCCTGGTCTCGCTCGGCGCAGGCATGGCGTGTCGGCGGACCCCGAGTCCCACCGTCTGGCACGATGAGACCGGCTACCGCTGGCGCTCGCTGAGCGTTCGCTCGCGCGGGGGGCCGGGGTTCGCTGAGCTGCTCCCGTCGCGCACCGGCATTCGATTCACCAACACCATCACGCTCGACAGCGCGCTCTGGAACCGCCACCTGGCGCAGGGCGGCGGCGTGGCGCTGGGGGACGTGGATGGAGACGGCCGTCCCGACATCTACCTCACCAGCAACCAGGGCTCGAATGCCCTGTACCGCAACCTGGGCGACTGGCGCTTCGAGGACATCACGGCCTCGGCGGGCGTCGCGCTGACCGGCCGCCACTCGACCGGCGCCGTCTTCGCCGACGTCGACGGCGACGGCGACCTGGACCTCCTGGTGAGCACGCTCGGCGGGGGAGTGGCGTTGTTCGTCAACGACGGGCACGGCGTGTTCACCGAGCGCACCGTCCAGGCCGGGCTCGGCGCGCCCAGCGGCAGCATGACCATGACGCTGACCGATGTGGACGGCGACGGCCACCTCGACCTGTACGTCGCCAACTACAAGACGCGGTCCGCGATGGACATCTATCCGCCGCAGGAGCGCTCCTTCGATCAGGTGATCCGGGAGGTCGGCCCGCATCGCTTCGAGGTCGTCCCCAAGTTCCGGAAGGACTATCGGGTGGTGGACCGTCCCGAATACGACCTCGTGTCGATGCAGCAACGCGCCGACCCGGACGCCTTCTATCTGAACGACGGCACCGGGCGCTTCACCCTCGTCCCGTGGACCTCGGGCCGCTTCCGCGACGAGGCCGGCAAGCCGCTGGTCGCCGCGCCGGAGTACTTCGGGCTATCGGCCAAGTTCACCGACATCGACGGCGATGGCGCGCCCGATCTGTACGTATGCGACGACTTCGAGGATCCGGACATGTTCTGGCTCAACGACGGCACGGGGACTTTTCGCGCCGTGCCGCGCCTCGCGGTCCGCAACACCAGCAATTCCTCGATGGCGGTCGATTTCTCGGACGTGGATCGAGACGGCAACGTGGATATCCTGGTGGTCGACATGCTGGGTCGCGGGCCACGCCGCAAGACCCAAGTCCCCACCCACACGCCGTTGCCGAAGCTGGTCGGACAGATCGACGACCGCCCCCAGTGGCAGCGCAACACACTGCTGTGGAACCGGGGGGACGGAACGTTCGCGCAGATCGCCGGCTACGCGGGGATCGAGGCATCCGACTGGACCTGGGACGCCCTGTTCCTCGACGTCGACCTGGACGGGTACGAAGACGTTCTGGCGACCACGGGCCATCTATGGGACGTGATGGACGCGGATACGTGGGAGCGCATTCGGGCGACGTTCACGGGGCTCGAGTGGCGTCGAGAGCTGGCGTTGTTCCCGAAGCTGGCCACGAAGAACGTGGCCTTTCGCAACAACGGGGACCTCACATTCAGCGATGCCGGGGCCAGGTGGGGCTTTGCCGGCGCGGATGCCATCTCGCACGGTATGGCGACCGCGGACCTGGACGGGGATGGGGCGCTGGACGTGGTCGTCAACCGCCTGGACGGGCCCGCCGCGGTGTTCCAGAACCTCGCGAGCGCCCCCCGGGTGGCGGTGCGGCTCCGCGGGCGCCCACCCAACACGTCGGGCGCCGGCTCCAAGATCCGGGTGCTCGGTGGACCGGTGCCGGTGCAGCAGAAGGAAGTCGTGCTCGGCGGGACGTACCTGTCGGGCTCGGATCCGCTCTACACGTTCGCGACCGGCACGTCCCAGGACCTGACCATCGAGGTCGACTGGCGGCGCGGCGGGCACACGGTGATTCACGGGGTCAAGCCGAATCGCGAGTACGAGATCAGCGAGCCGCCAAACTCCTCGGTCCTGCGCTCGGAATCACTGCGGGTCGCGCCCGTCCGAGCCCCCAGCCCCGAGCCCCCGGCCCCATGGTTCCGCGACGTCTCAGCGCAGCTTGGTCACCGGCACGTCGAGACGCCGTTCAATGACTGGGCCCGCCAGCCGCTCTTGCCGCAGGCGCTCAGCCAGCTCGGGCCGGGCGTCTCGTGGTACGACGTGGACGGTGACGGTGCCGAGGACTTGTTAATCACCTCGGGACGGGGCGGCACGTTGGCGTACTACCGCAACGACCACGGCCGACTCGTGCGAGTCGATCTCCACCTCCCTCCCGCGCGCTACGACGAGACGACCGTTCTGCCCCTGCCCGACGGCAAGGGCGGGAGCACGCTGCTCGTGGGACAGTCCAACTACGAGTCGCAGACGCCGTCCGAGGCCGTCGCCGTACCGTCGGTGATCGCGATCGCGCCCTCCGGCGGCGGGGGCCGCGTCACGCCCGTCGTGGCCGGCGACGTCGGGAGCGTGGGACCGCTCGCGGTGGCGGACGTGGACGGGGACGGAAGCTTGGACCTGTTCGTGGGCGGCCGCGTGGCGCCGGGCGCCTACCCTGGTCCCGTGTCGTCGCGCCTGTTCCGGAACGAGGGTGGGCGGTTCGTCCTGGACACGGCCAATAGCGCCCTGTTCGCGAGCATCGGGCTGATTTCGGCGGCCGTTTTCTCCGATGTGAACGGGGATGGCTGGCCGGACCTGATCCTGGCGCCGGAGTGGGGATCGCTCCAGCTGTTCCTGAACGAGCACGGGCGCTTCCGTTACGCCACCGCCGAGTACCGATTGGACCGGGTCATCGGTCGGTGGAACGGCGTGACCACGGGGGACTTGGACGGCGACGGCCGCCTCGACGTCGTCGCGACCAGCTGGGGCCGCAACACGAAAGCTCGGGTGGATCCTGACCATCCCCTGCTGCTCTATTATGGGGACTTCACCGGTTCACACCGCTGGGACGTGATCGAAGCACAGTACGACGACCGCTTGCGCGCCGTCGCCCCCCTCACCTCATTGGGCCAATTGATGACCGCGCTGCCGGCGGTGCGCCTCAGCACGCGCACGTACGCCGCGTACGCCAACGCGACGCTCGAGCACGTGCTCGGACCCGCGTTCAGCGGAGCCAAACACCTCGAAGCACGAACGCTCGACCATTACGTATTCCTCAATCGCGGCGGCACATTCGAGGCCAGGCCGCTCCCCGCGGAAGCACAGTTTGCGCCCGCGTTCTACGCGGGCGTGGCAGACCTGGACGGCGACGGCCACGAGGATGTGTTCCTCGCGCAAAATTTCTTCCCGACCGACCTCGCGACGCCGCGCTACGACGCTGGTCGCGGGCTGGTGCTGCGCGGCATTGGTGACGGGACGCTCGAGCCGGTGCCGGGCCAGGTCTCCGGCATCCTGGTGTACGGCGATCAGCGGGGGGCGGCCCTCGCGGACTATGATGGGGACGGCCGGATCGATCTCGTGGTGTCGCAGAACGGCGCGGAGACCAAGCTGTATCACAACGAGCGGGCCCGGCCGGGGCTGCGCGTGCGACTGATCGACGGGCCCCTCAATCCGCATGGGATTGGTGCGGTGATGCGTGTGGTGTACGAGGGATCCCGCGGGCCCGCGCGGGAAGTGCACGGCGGCTCAGGCTATTGGTCCGACGACGGGGCCATCCAGGTGCTCGGGCTGGAGCAGGGGAAGCTGCCCCTGTCCGTATGGGTCCGGTGGTCGGGTGGCACGGAGACGGTCACACCGCTGGCGCAGGGCCAGCGGGAAATCACCATTCGCCACCCACCGGCACCGTAGCTAGTGGCACACTGTCGTTCTGGTGACGAGCGGCGCGACGAAGCTTCCGATGATCGAGAGTTCCCCGAGGGGATCGGTATAGAGATCCCTCCGTTGCGCCGTGAAGCGGAAATGTCCGCTCAGGGCCTGACCGTGGGGAATCGAGACGATCCGCAACGCGCCCAGCGTGCCTCCCGGCCGTGAGTAGCTGACGATCCGGTTCGTCGCCGACCAGAACGCCCAGGGGCGCGGGGGCGAGCATTCAGCCACGAATCCACTCGCGTTGCGTTGGTCCTCGCTGGAGTTGAGGGAGTCGATCGCGAACGTCGTGTCCCCGCGGATCACCGAGTCTGGCAATGTGATCTCGACGAACTGCAACGTGTCGCCGGAGGGGGCGTACCTCCCGAGAAGTTGAAATGCCAGCTTGCCGCTGGTCGCCCTGTAGTTCACGGCTACGGCAGGGCCACCGACGTGGGTGATGACCGTGCCACCTATCGAGAAAAACATCTTGCCGCCCGTCGTGTCCGACAGGCTCATGACGTACACCGCTCCCGTGTCGGCGAGCGAGGCGGCGTGCACGATATAGCGACTCGGCCCGCCGGGGGTGGTGGTCGCTGAGATGCGGCCGGTAGCCGAGTCGATACTGAACTGAGCATTGCTCGGCGCGGTAAACCACACGGCAGCCGCCGGCACCGGGGTCCGCTTCAGGACGGTCACCGGCACGCTCAGCGTGTCGCCGGGCAGGAGGTACATCGTGTCGAGGTGCAACGTGATGTCGAGCGTGTCCGAGACGACAATGAATGCGCCGCCGGGGGTTCCATGCGCGGAGGCGGTGATCACCACCGAACCCCGCTTCACGCCGGTGACGGCGCCCGTCTGCGCGTTGATGGTGGCGATGGTGGTGTCGGTGCTCGTCCAGACGACGGTCCCCGCCGGTTGGATATTGCCGTTTTCGTCGAAGTAGGTGACCCGGTGCGCCAGCGTCCGGTCGCCGACGAACACCGAGTCGAGGACCGGCTGGATAGTCAGGGCCGGGACCCCGTGCGGTACACCGAGGTCGACACAGGCGGCTAGCGCGACCGCGCCGAGCAGGACGAGGGAGGATCGGTTCATAGTCGCGTTAACGCTACCTATGACGAGCGAGAACGGGAAGACAAGTCGAGCGTTTGCTTTTCCGAAGTAAATGTGATTCGTCGCGATCGGATCGACCGCGATCGGCATGACAGGTTCCGGACGGCGATCGTTCCAACCTGTAACATCGTTCAACTTAGGACGCTCCGCCACCCGCGGAGTCGTGGCTCACGGTCCGCGTGCCTCCCATCGCGCCCGACCCCGTGTATCTTGCGCGGCAATGCTGCAACTCACGGCGCTGCTGCTCGTTGCCCAGATCCAGCTGCCGCCTCCGCGGGGCTACGTGAACGATTTCGCCGGGGTGCTCGACTCGGCG
>Ga0209236_1002907_pt1 | contig 10452 bp, 12 predicted proteins | sample GraSoi013_1_40cm_FD_185819 | JGI IMG/M metagenome (GOLD analysis project Ga0209236, IMG submission 185819) | Grasslands soil microbial communities from the Angelo Coastal Reserve, California, USA - Sample 09_27_2013_1_40cm (SPAdes) (version 2) | ecosystem: Environmental > Terrestrial > Soil >... | reverse complement strand
GAAGACGCCGCCGGGGCCGTCGCCCTGGGGATTGCCGAGCGCGTTCACATAGATGCCGTCCGGCCCGCAGTGGACGGTGTGCGGGCGGCTGTAGCCCGCCCGTTCTGCGATCTCGGCGGGCTCGATTACCTTGACCAGCTTCGGCTGCCGGGGATCGGGCTTGGTGTCCACGATGTAGATGCGCGACGAGCGGAGGCCGGGGATGACCAGGTAGCGTCGCTCGACGTGCGGATGCGCCGCATAGGGGCAAAGCGCCGAGCTGCACGCGTTCCATCCGAAGTGATGGAACTCGTCGCCGGTAAAGGGCATGGACAGCTTCCCTACGACCTTTCCGTACGCGCTGGATTTAGGGTCGACGTCCAGCACGACCAGGCTGTCGGGCTTCTGGCGAGTCGGGTCCAGGCTGACGGCGTAGGCGATCGTCTCGACAGGGGCCTCCATCGCGAGCCGGGCAGATGCGTAGAACGTCGGATCGGGCTTCAACTGGGTGACCAAAACCGCACCTCCTCAATTGGTCGACCGCTTTAATCAGTCGACCAATTGATACCATGGTCCGTCGGGCATGTCAAGGGTCTTGCCTGGAACGTCTACCAGACGTCCGACGAGCGTCCGTTGAGCGTCCGCTTAGCGTTCGGCGACCGCACGCTAACCAGCCATACGTTGACGTTTGACTTCAAGTGGAGTTCGAAACTTGTCCGATTGGGGTCGCCAAACACCCGCTGCTATTAGTTCTTCCCGGATCCATTCGGCCCCCTATTGGCCGGCTCGAGCATTCAGAGCAGACTGCGCACATGTCTGCGGCGATGGTGCCGGGACGTGGACAGCCTCGATCGTCCAGCTGTAGTCAGCAACCCGCCCAACCATATCGAACCAGGCTGGGTGGTCCGCCGCGTAAGCGAGATAGTCGGCGCGATCCTCGGGCATCACGAAGATCGACGTATTGGTGGTGGACAGCCAGCATTGGAGGAGCGTGCCCGCCGTCACCGAATGATCGGCGTAGTGGTAGCCCGCCGGCAGGTAATAGAACGGGTCGTACAGCTGGCTGACGAAGTGCGAGCCGTCGAGCCCACCATAGTGCACGAGCGCATACGTGACCGCGGGATGGTCGGGCGGAGGCAGATTGAGCGCGCCGCCGCGATGGTCAGCCTGACTGAAGATGCTCGCGATGTAGCGTCCTGTGGCGACATCGGTGTTCCAGGCGGAGGCTGTGCTCGTGTACGCCGTCTCGATGGGGATCCAGGTCAGCTGCACGCCGACCAGCAGGACCGCGGCCGTCAGCCAGGTGAGCTGCCGAATTTCCCTTCCCACATAGCGAGGCACGATCACGAACAAGCCAATCGCAATGAGCAAGGCGGCGAAGTCGTATGGGAAGGCGAGGATCCACATCATCCACCGCCAGGGGTACCACTCGGTGATGAATGCCGTCAGGCCGAACAGACCGAAGACCAGCGCACATGATCCGAATCCATAAAGCAAAAGCAAGTACGATCGCGGCCGGCGCCAGAGCGTCGTCAGCAGGCCAAGCGTCGCCAGTGCCCAGAGGGCTACAAACCACGGCCTCGCCGATTGCTGGCTCGCAATCAGCGGCTTCATCCACAAGCCGCCGGCATTGGCCAGGTAATTCCAGTACAGCGGGTAAATGGGGTTGCCGGTCCGGGCGTTGAGGAATGTCATTTGGGCGGCCATGACGCTCACAAACCCTAGAAGCAGCAAGAACCATCGGCGGACGGTCGCACGCCGCAGAAACGACGCCAGGACAAGCCCGGGTGAAGACAGCCAGGCCTCCGGTCGGGCCGCGGTGGCGAGCCCCCACGCGATCCCGGCCCCCAGGGAGCGTTTTGGCAACAGCCAGATGCCGAGGAGCGACAGGCTGACGCCCATCGGTTCGAGCATCCCGGACGCATCGTTGAAGACGCTCGTGGGCGCGACAGCAGCAAAAGCCGTCGCGGCAACAGCGACCGAGAGGTTCCAATAGCGCTGGCACAGATGGAAAATCAGCACCACACTGAGCGATCCGAAGGCAAGACTCTGGATCCTTGCGAGCACGATGTCAGTCGAGCCCGTGACAAAAAAGAGGATGACTAGGACGATTGGGTGCAGGCTTCCCCAGAAGTACTCGACACCCTTGAGGTCCCAGAGGCGCAAGCCGTGGCTCAATCCGATCTCTTTGGTGAGGTAGGCGATCTGCCAGTGCTGATAGACATCGGTGTACAGCCCGTCGCCAGCGTTTTCGGGATTCGAGATGGCAAAGAGGTAGATGAGACGTGGCGCCAGGGCTATCAGGAGTAACCCGAGGGTCCACCAGCTCCAGAGTGTGAGCGGAGCGCGAGCTGGCGAGGAGGCGCTATCCCGCCGACGGTCTTCCTCGTCGTGGTCCGCGAGGACCCGGGCGAGGCTCAGGCGCGAGTCTCCACCGAGCGCAAGCTTTCCGTGCTCTTAGGCCGGGTCTTCACTAAATCGTTGACAACCCGAGTGGACGCAAACTTGCGCGTTTGGCCGCGGCGCCTGGTCTTGAGGCACCGGCTTCACAGTGCCGCTAGGTCTTTAACGGTGGCGAGACCATCGGCGTGGCGGCGGGTATACATACCTGGCGATGGTGCCCGACGCCCACCCTATAGTCACCCCAGCGAAGACCAACAGGAAGGCTCCGAGCCTATCCTTCCTGCTCGCTAAACAATTGCCAGGACGATCCCCCAAGCGACGGCGAAGCCGATGCTGTACGCCCAGTAGTTCCTGAGTCGAATAGGCATACCTGCCATTTCAGCGGCCCAGCCATCGAGGCGGTAACGAGTGCAAGGTCCGAGCGCGACGACCCTTATACGGGCTGGTGACGTCCAGTATGGGGCGCAGAGCGGGATTCCGGGGCAGCCTAGTGGGCATCGTCGTCGGTGGACTGAGCTGGATCGTCATGGCCGGCCTCATCATCAGAGACATCCTCCTGTGGGCTCCCGCGATCGCCCTGGGTGCCGGCCTGATATGGCTGGCGATGTGGGCGTACGCCCGCCGCCCAGAGCGGGCGATTGCGATCCTCGGCGGGACCGCGCTGTGCGTCGTGGTTATCTGCGCGCTGTATCTTCAGCCAGTCTGGAATCGGATCCCCGACCAGTTGTGCGTGACCACCGGCAAGTCGGCGTTCCTTCCGATTGAATTGGTGGTTTTCCTGGGCCTGATAGCCGCCGGCAGCGCAGCACTGGTAGCGCGAGACTTGCTGTTGAAGCGCTGACCACTGACTACCGCCACATGAAGTCCCGCCCGGCAGTGCCAGCCAACGCTGTATCGCCGTCGCGTTAAGCCTTAGCCGCTGGTGACGAAATCGAAGGTAGCCACCTTGCCGGCCGCCGTGTCTTGCACGGTCAGGAGCAGGTGCGCGTCGAAGATCGAGTCCTGTTGGTTGCGGGCGACTCCGGGAAAGTACAGCTGTGTCGTCAGGACGGTCTTGCCGGGCGCTTGGACCTTCACATGGATGTGTTCGGTGCGACCGGGATATTCGCCCGGGACGATCGTCTCGAGGGAGTAGCGGCCCCCGTCATCGGTCAACTGGTGGCCTCGCAGCCGGTAGCCGCTGTTGTCGTAGACGCCACGTGCGTCCGCCTGCCAGAAGTCGAGTGTGGCGCCGGTCACCGGTGCGCATGCGAGCGTCAGCACCCGACCGGTAACGAGCAACCGGGTGCCGATCATGCCGCTCTCGATCAGCGAGGTCTTCGCGGGTGATCCCGCCTTGAAGTACGGCCCCTCCGTCTGGGCTGGTGTCAACTGAGTGGGGCAAGCGCCCGTCAACGACGCCGCCGGGCTGCCGCTGGCAGCGGATGATGGCGTGCTGGTGGTAGGTGCCGTAGCAGACGGCCCGCCGCAGGCGGAGAGGGCGAGCACAGCGACGACTGCAGTGAGCCAAATCGCCCGGTCCGGCATCACCCCAAGCCTACTTCCGCCATGGCGCCCATGGAGGACCCAGTACTGGTGAGCGGTCCTTGAGGATGTCTTCCATGCGCTGGCGAACACCAGGAAGCGCCTCACGATGTGGAAGAACGTAGAAGCGCTGCTTGTGGATCGCGTCCACGACGTTGGCGGCGATGTCGGCTGGGGGTGACCCCGCCGCCACCAGCTGCTTGACGTACTCGATGGCGGCGGCCGCCTGCGGGGTCCGCTCAGGTTCTGTGTCGGGGTACTCGGCCGGACGATTGCGTTTCGACTCACTGATGTTTGTGCGCACCCAGGCTGGGCATAAGACCGAAACGCCCACAGTCGCACCGCGTGTCTGAAGCGATACCTGAAGGGACTCCGAGACGGCCACCACGGCGTGCTTTGAAACGCTGTACACACCCATCGAGCCTGGCGCCGACGTGTTCAGACCGGCCATCGAGGCCGTGTTGACCACGTGTCCTTCCTCTTGTTCGAGGAGAATCGGGACGAAGGCCCGCATGCCATTGATGGCGCCCCAGAGGTTGACTCCCAACACCCATTCCCAATCCGCCCGGGTCATTTCCCAGAATGCCGCGCCGGACGTGGCGCCCACCCCGGCGTTGTTGCACACGACATGGACGCCGCCGAATGCCTCCCGCGCCTGTTGGGCGAGCCGGTCGACCTGATCGGCTTTGGACACGTCGGTCGACACCGCAAGAACCTCGGCCCCTGATGAACGCAGGGAACGCTCGGCCCGGCCCAGCGGTTCGACCTCCACATCCGCGAGGACAACCTTCATGCCTTCTGCGGCGAATCGTTCTGCCATCGCCAGGCCGATACCGCTTGCGGCCCCGGTGACGACCGCGACCCGCCCTTTCAGAGATTTCATTCCATTGCCTCCCGGCATAGTTGGCTAAGACTCGGTTAGGCCCTTGTGTTCCAAGCGTATTTGAAAAGGACGGGTAGGAGTGCGAGTAGCGCCTCTGTGCGATCTCGAGCTCTCCTACCGATCCGAAATTCACGTTGCTCACGAGCGGTGAATCATCCTTGGCGGCGAAATGACTGCGCCGTGTTGCCCGATGCCCACGGGATCATTCAGACCGATGTTTTGTTTTCGCTGGAGGGCCGCACCGTCTGGGTCGACTCCTCGACTGGTCGCCAGGGGCCGGCAGCTCTTGTGGGCTCTCTTCGAGGCAGAAGACGAACGCTACCGCTGGCTGAACAACAAGCTCTGCGTCCTCGAAGGCAAAATCAATCCGCAAACCCTTCGGATGGAAGGCCGAATCAACTCATGCGTCAGTGAGCTTGCCTAAGCAGACGACGCAGCGGGCCAGAGAAGAGACGACAGCGCGTCGGCATTGTAGGAAACTCCGAAAACCGGCCCGTTTGGTTCTAGCGCCAGGCCGGCTTCGAGCGGACCAGCATCGACGGCGTCGAACCCAAGCCGATCGATGAGCTGCATCACGGCGGCAACCGCCGCTCGGTCGTCACCTGCCGCCGCGATGGCGATACGTCCCGGCGCACCCTGCGGACGCCGGCCATCGTCGAACTTGTAGTAGGTAATGTGATTGAGGCTCTTCACCACCCGCGCCGACGGGAAGCGCTGCTGGACGACGACGCTCGTGCCGGCTGGCGCCGTGGCGAGTTCCTGATCGACGCCGTCGATTTCTTCCCAATAGTTCATCGCATCGATGAGGATCTTGCCGGCGAAGAGGTCGCGTGGCAGCTCCCGGAAGCGGTGCATCGGCACGGCCAGGACGATGAGGTCCGCATGACTTACGACCTCGTCGGTCGAGACGGGGCGAGCGCCGGGCGCCAGCACCTCGACGATCAGCGCGATGCGATCGGCAGTTCCCGACCCCGATATGGCGACGTCGTACCCAACCGCGATTGCTGCACGGGCGATCGTCGTGCCCACCCGGCCCGCGCCGACTATGCCCAGGCGCCGCTGGTCGGTCTCACTGCTAGACATGGGGTTGAGCCGTCACCCCCGCGGAGAGGTAACTGGACGAAATCGGGGGTACCGCATGATCGGCCAGCAGCTCGCGCACCCGCGGAATCACCTCGCGCCCGTAGAGTTCGATCGTCGCCAACCTCTGTGGGTGCGGCATTCGTCCCGTGGCGTAGGCCAGGTCGAATCGACTGAGTCCCAGCAGCCGCATCATCGCCGCAATTTTGGTGGCGACAGTCTCCGGCGATCCAATGTACAGCGACCCGTCGGCTCTTTCCGCCTGGAATCTGGCCATTGTCGGCCGTGCCCAACCGCGTTCGCGCGCGGCTTTCTCGAATGTCTCCTCCCAATAGGGATACTGGATGTCAACGGCTTCTTGATCCGTCCTCGCCACATATCCGTGCGAGTGCATGCCGATCGGCAGCGGCGGGTGGCCGTAGGCATCGAGCGCGCGCTTGTAGAGCTCGACCAATGGCGAGAAGCGGCCGGGAGGTCCGCCGATCACTGCCAGCATCAGGGGCAGGCCGTAGCGGGCCGCCCGAACCACCGACTGCGGGCTGCCCCCGACACCGACCCAGGTGGGGAGGTGTCCCTCCGGAAGAGCCGGGGTCACGTACTGGTTTACGAGCGGCGATCGGAATTTGCCCGACCAGGTCACAGGTTGGTCCCGGAGCAAGCGCGTGAGCAAGTCGAGCTTCTCCTCGAAGAGCTCCTCGTAGTCGGCGAGGTCGAACCCGAACAAGGGGAATGACTCCGTCAGCGAGCCGCGACCGACGACGAGTTGTGCGCGGCCGTTCGACACGGCGTCGAGGGTCGCGAAGTTCGTGTACACGCGGACCGGGTCCTGCGTGCTCAGCACGGTGACAGCGGTGCCGAGGCGGATGCGTTTAGTCCGGCCGGCGATGGCCGCCAACATCACGTGGGCGGCCGAGTCCATGAAATCGGGCCGGTAATGCTCGCCGATGTTGAACGAATCGATCCCGACCGAATCGGCAAGGACAGCCTCCTCGACATAGTTGCGAATCACGACATCAGGAGGGAGGGGCTGACCGGACTCATCAACGGTGATGTAGCCGAACGTGTCCAATCCGAGCTCGAGTTCCGAGGCGGTCATCGCTTGCTCCTCGACTGTGGCCGCCGAGCTGCTGGCTCCTCGGGAACGTCGCATGGTGGCGTCTTGGCCCCAACGGCGCGAACCAGCAAGTCGTAAAGCGTGGTCCGCTCCTGCGTGCTAAGAGGGCTCAACAGGTCGTCATCAACCCGGCGCAGCCGGTCGTAGGCGCCGCAGAGTTCCTTCTCACCTCGGGCCGACAGCTCGACGACGTGACGCCGACGGTCCGCCGAATCGCGACGGCGTGTGATCAGCGCGCGCTCCTCGAGCTCGTTGAGAAGTCCGACGACATTGCTTGGATCCAGGCTGAGCGAGTCCGCGAGCGCCTGCTGACTCGCCGGGCCGCGCTCGCTGAGCAGATTCAGCGCGATGAGGTGCCTTGGGCGCAGGATGCCAGGCTCGGGCATGGTATCGAACGCCCGCCGGCCGACGCGGGCGAGGTGCTCGAGCAGCGGGAGGAGTCGCTGATCTGTTGCCGTCTTCGTCTTGGTTTCGGCCACGCACTAAATAATACATGAGGTACCAGTGATTGGCATAGTACCAATGGTCTGTGATATAGATGTCATGTTCTCCCAACCTTGAGGAACCCAATTTTGAGCGCGATCCGAGCTCCGTCGGGGGACCGCTACGCTGATATGTCTCGGGTCAACCGGAAGTCATTCATGAAGGGGATCTGACGATGGAACCGATTGTGCTCTTCGGGATTCAGTTCACGCTGAGTCTGCTGGCCTATTTGCTCATCGCGTTCTGGTATGTGGTGCCCCGATTGTCCTTACTGCCACGGGAGCTGGCGCTCGTGCCCCTGCTGTGGGTCCATGCCTTTCGCACCGTCGGCGGCACCATCCTGGCTCCGGGCGCGGTGGACCCCGGCGTGCCCACAGAATTCCGGACGATGATCGGCTACGGCGACCTGATCACCGCGCTCCTCGCCCTGCTGGCGCTGGCCGCGCTTCGCACCCGCCTCTCAGCTGCCATCACTCTCGTCTGGCTGTGCGTCATCGTTGGGATGCTTGACACGGTGAATGCGATCGTCCAATCGATGCGTTTCAGCGTATTCACCTACGCGCTTGGCGTGAATTGGGTGATCGTGACCATCTATGTCCCGGCCTTGCTGGTAAGCAGCCTTCTGATCTTCATGCAGCTGCTCGGCAACAAGCGCTCCGTCGCGAAGGGATAGAGGTGTTCGTCTAGGACGAGTCATCGCACTCCTCCCTGGCCTCTTGACCTGGCGCGACGAAGCACTCGCGCACGAATGTCCTCAGAAAGCGGGTACAGGCTGCAGAGATAGCGGAGGGCATCGATTTTCGGGAGCCGTGAGAATGACCGGTGCCGGCCCGTTATGCGCCGCGGCCTCCTTGAGCTTCACCTGGACTGCCTCGACCAACACCACGCTGGGGCGAACAAGTGCGCTCACCCTGCAACGATACGGCGAGCGGAAGCTTCTGGGGGCATCCTCGCTGTGGGAGACTCGTGACGTGCTGCTGGAAAACAAAGTTGCCGTTATCTACGGCGGTGGTCCGATTAGCGGAGCCGTGGCCGGCACCTTTGCCCGCGAGGGGGCCAGGATTTTCCTTGCGGGTCGCTCCGCGGCGAAGCTCGAGGCGATCGCCCATAAAATCCTGTCGCGTGGCGGCGTGGTAGAGACCGCCGTCGTCGATGCGCTCGCCCAGGGGGCCGTTGACCGCTTCGTGGACATGGTCGTCGACCGTGCCGGCGCGGTCGATATCTCGTTCAACTTGATCTCGCTGGGTGACGTCCAGCGGCCTCTGGGGGAGATCTCGGTTGAGGACTTCTTGCAGCCGATCCTGACCGCCATGCGCAGTCATTTCGTGACGACCCGGGCAGCGGCCCGGCACATGATCCCGCGCGGGTCGGGCGTGATTCTCGCCTTCGGCGGTGGCGGGCCGCAAACCCTTCCCGGGCTGGGCGGCTTCAAGATCGCGCTCGATGCGCTGGAGGGGCTTCGCCGGCAATGGGCCATCGAGCTCGGTCCGCACGGGATCCGCGTGGTCACCATCAAGACCGGCGGGATCGCGGAGACCCTTCCCGACGAAATTCAAGGGCGCGATGAGATCATCGCCGGCCTTCGGCAGGCTGCCTTGCTCCCCTGGACCGCAACCCTTAATGACATTGGGAACGTCGCGGCGTTCGTGGCGTCAGACCAGGCTCGCACGATCACCGCGGCCGACGTCAATATTTCCTCCGGCGCGATCGTGGACTAACGGGTCAGTCATCGGCGATGAAGAACGAAGCCGGGTGGTTGGCCGCGCGGTTGGTCGATTCCTTCACGACGCTCTACGCCGCACTTGACGGTGCGCGGGTAGAGGACAGGTTGGCCAGTCACCTGTTCGTATGTCCTTCCGTGCCAATCCCATTGTTCAATGCCCTGGTGGCCCTGGAGGAGGGCCCCGACGCTGCCGTCGCTGGGCTGGCGCCTGCCATGGCAGAGGTAGAGAAGCTCGACTTACCCTTCGGCGTCTTGCTTCGGGCGACTGCGGCTCCCGCTCTCGAAGCGGAGGCGCGCCGGCTCGGTCTCAGCGCAGTCGAGCGCATGCCGGCGATGGTTGCGGCTGCCGATGAGCTGCGCGATCGCGGCACAGCTGGCCTGCGAATCATCCGGATTCGCGAACGTGCCGACCTCGACCGCGCGCTCGTGGTCATGGCGGCAGGCTTCGGCGTGCCCGCGGCGCTTGTCCAGCCTCTCTTCCAGCCCGCCGTCGCCGAACTGCCAGGCATCTCCGTTTATCTGGCGTTGGTTGAAGACGATCCGGTTTCGACGGCCGTGAGTTCGCTGGGGGGTGGTGGCGTTGGCATTTTCAACGTCGCGACGCCGCCCCATCGTCGAGGGCGTGGTTATGGCGCCGCCGTCACGGCCCGAGCCGTTGAGGATGGGTTCGCGGCGGAGGCCGAGCTGGCGTGGCTGCAGGCCAGTCCTGCGGGGGAGCCGGTGTATCGACGCATGGGCTTCCGCCAGGTCGATACTCATCTACTACTGACGCGCCCGCGATCTACCGAACCGGCATAGGCCGGCCGAAACTCTCGGCTGCCACCATCGCCGTCGGGGCAAACCCTTGACAACGCGGCCAGAGACCTGTATTCTACCACTTAGCTAATTAGCTAATGAGGAGAATAATGGCCGCAGATCAGCTAAGCGTCACGTTCGCGGCCCTCGCCGATCCCACGCGGCGAGCGATCCTGGCTCGTCTTTCAGAGGGCGAGGCGTCGGTCACCGAGCTGGCCAAGCCGTTCGCCCTGAGCCTTCCCGGCATCTCGAAACACTTGAAAGTGCTGCAGCGGGCCGGGTTGGTCAGGCAGAGCCGGAAGGCGCAGTGGCGGCCATGCCGCCTGGATGGGGCCCGGCTGAAAGAGGCAGCCGATTGGGTGGGGGAGTACCGGCAGTTCTGGGACGAGAGTTTCGAGCGACTCGACGAATACCTGGCGACCGTACAAAAGGAGGAAAACGAATGACAGCGAAGGCAGGGACCCCGAC
>Ga0209236_1002904_pt1 | contig 10457 bp, 13 predicted proteins | sample GraSoi013_1_40cm_FD_185819 | JGI IMG/M metagenome (GOLD analysis project Ga0209236, IMG submission 185819) | Grasslands soil microbial communities from the Angelo Coastal Reserve, California, USA - Sample 09_27_2013_1_40cm (SPAdes) (version 2) | ecosystem: Environmental > Terrestrial > Soil >... | reverse complement strand
GCTGGCACTGCTTATGGGAAGATTTACCGCTGAAGACGCTATCAAATCCATCCAAAATTCCCGGTGCAGCCCGGAGTTAGTATCCGTACACTCTAGTGCATAGTATTTTCGGTGTCTCACAGCGTCGAAGGCAGCTGAGTTTTTTTATGGCGTGCCAATGCGGATGAAACAGCATGAAATTGTCAAATGTCTTTTCCGATTTCAAGAAGACTAATACGCAGTGTGAGCTTTGCCGAACACTGGAATTTATAATTGGTAAAACTACCTACCGCGTAGACGTTCTGTACTGCTACTCAAACCCGAAATCTCCGTGGAGTGCCCAGGCGTATTCCGAAAGGCGCGACGCGTGGAAATGCGTCCCCAACTTTCCTTGGGTTCATGAAAAGAATGAAGAAGCCGCCGAGCCGCCTTAAGTTTTCTTGAAGACCTTCATTGATACTGCTGCCGTCTGTAAAGTCGAACGATTCCGCACTGATTTCTTGGGGACGATCCATAGCGCATCTCTTCAGAGCCAGAGCGGCGAATTGGCGGATCGACGGGTGCAACGCTGGACGGAGCAAAATTGGGACGCCTTGGGAGGCTCTTAAGCTGCCCGTGTCATCGACAATGACATCCTTTTTTCAGGCGGTCACCACGCGCAGTTAAATAGAGAAAGTGTCTAATTTTGACCAGACGGACCCCCGTGACCTTGCCGTAGGATTTCATGTTGACGCGCTACACGTGAGGGTCTCTGCAGTGGGGTGGGTGGCGCTGACCAAAATCATGGTTGACACCGTACAACCACAGCGCTTGCCCAGTTTCAGAAACCGCTCGGCATTGTCGCACCCAAGAAGATCAACCTGCTGATATGGAACAACGCAAACCCAACCCCAAAGGGCACGACACCAGACGAGCGTCTTCAATGGTGAGAGGGGCTGGATGTCGCGGAAAATATCCGCACCTCCGGTGCAGGGAGAAAAATGTTCCTTGACATCTCCTTTTATAGAACAGGCGTTTGCGCCGCCTATGAAAATCGAATGAATGCCGCGCACGATTTTTTTCGCTAACAATCGGGCAATCAATTCCTGGAATTTCTTGATTTCGTTGGTAAACTGAGCTGGGCTACTCAGCGGCTCATAACGTCGTTGTCTTTCAGTGACCCTTCTCGTTCTCTAGATAGGCGGTCAGTCCTCTTTCCAGGTCCGCGTAATCAGAGCGAGTGACGGCCCGCAGCGCGCCTTCGGGCGCTTCTCCTGAACCCACCCGGCGCAATATCCGCAGAACATCATCCATACCGTAACGGCTGCGCAGGTACTCCAGAGCGGACAAAGATTCTGCGTAGGCCACGCTCGCTTGAATTTCAGAAAGACCGTTGAAGGGACGTTCGAGTGCCGCAAATGGGATCTGTTTGTGTTGTTCGAATAGCCCCGCTAGGACACCGGCGTAGGGCGAGGAACTGCGTGCCTCCATCAACTGTGCCAGTCCTTCGTTGAGCCAACTGGGGCAGCGATCTCCAACCATGAAGCGGACGAACGAATGAGTCAGCTCATGTTTCAGAACGCGCTGCAATTCCGGTGTCATGCTGGTAACGCCCTGAATCGGGATGCGCAGCTTGCCGTCGTTCAGGCCGCCGGCCCAGGAGGGCGCTTCGGTAATATTGAAAAATTGCTTTTGAGTGTAGAGCGTGACCACCATGTTTTCCCTTGGCGCATAGTCGAGGTCGCGTGCCAGCTGCTGGTATTGCTCTTCCAGGGTCCCGAGCAGCTCGCGTTGGAGAGCGAGGGATGTCTCGCCTCCTTCGTAACGCAAGCTGAAGTGGCGGCTCTCCTGCTGGTTTGATCGCTCCTCGACCTCGAGTTCGCGTTGGGCGCGTTCCAGGAGTCGCTGGGTTTCTGGATTCGGCTCCAATTCCAGCGCGCGCTTCCAGGCGCGGACGGCGTCGCGGGTGCGGTCGGCGTTATATTGCGCCGCTGCCAGCCAGCGAAAAGCTTGTGCCGAATTCGGCTCAAGCTGGGTGAGATGTTCAGCTTGGAAAGCAGCTTCCGCGTAGCGCTTCGCCTCCTCAAGCGATGTGGCATACCAGGCGAGCAATGATGCTTCGTTGGGCGCGAGGCTGAGCGCGTGTTCGAAGTAGGGACAGGCGCTCTCGGGATTCCCACGCTCCATTTCGAACACGCCAGCGACAAAATAAGCATTTGAGGTCTCATCCGGATTTGTCTGGTTTTCGAGTGCGGAAAGCGCGCTTTCATCCACGTGGTCGCGATTCACGATTTGTGCGCGGAGATGAGACCAATAAGAATCGTCGTCCGGTAGTGAGGGAGCGGGAACCGAGATCTTCGCGTGCTTGGAAGCAGTCGCAGCGGGCAGCGGAATACTGTTGGAGTGCTGCGACGCTGCATCCGCCGAAGAGGGAGGAACGAGGTTGACAGGAGCCTGGGAGCCGAGCGTAATCGAGGGCCCACCGCCTTTTACAATTTTCTCGATCTTAGTCTTGGGGATGGTGTACCTGGTGCTTCCCATCCAATACTCGATCTGGCCGTCCTTTTCGGATGCATTGTCGACTTCGATATAAGCGCCGTTCTTGAAGCGAATGGTATCGGCCATCAGCATGTTGGTGGCCAGTAAAAAGGATGAGCAGAAAGCGAAGAGTGTTTTGCGCAAATTGGCCATCTCTCAGAAAATACTTGTGTCGCAGAAGTTCGGTGGGAGACGCGTAATTGTAACTTAGAATCTGGGCCCTGTTTTTTATTTGTCGCGGGGGCGATGCCTGCATTGCGACCCGAGCAGTGTGCCGCATGAGCTGGCTACGGTCGTCCCAGGCACCGTCGTCCCTGTCCAGACGATCATCTTGAAAGGACAGCGAGAGTACGCAATGTTCCCCGATCTCATGACGAGATACCACTGGGTCCTGGAGCCCCACCAGTACAAGTCTAAGGAACTGCTGATCACTGACCTTAGCGAGCGGGTGATTGCTCTTGCGCAAGCGAAGGCGAAGGAACTAGCGCGGAAGTAGAAGTAAAACGACATTCCAGAGTGGCGATTTGATTTGATAGATGAATAGTAGCCTTCAGCTTGGAATCGATGACAGCTCGGCCGCCGTGTGGATTGACGCGATTTCGTAATGCACCGATTTAGCATCGTAGTGGGACAAATATTTGCGTTGCTCTTCGGGAATGACAGCCGTTTCATAATCTTCGCCCGCCACAGCCCGGATTCTTGCGATCATGCGATCCTCTTTTGTAAAGACGCTCCGTATGGTGCTCGGCGATTCGAGTTCAGTAGTAAAGTTCAGGTGGGCCCTTGTATTCCTGGATTGTATTGCCGCCATCCACGATAATCACTTGCCCGGTCAGATACGAAGCCGCATCCGATGCAAGGAAAGCAATCGCTGCCGCGACCTCTTCCGGCCGCCCGGGCCTTCCAATGGGCGTATTTTTGCCCGCGGCAATCTCCTCATCGGTCGAGGATGCAGTTTCGATCCAGCCAGGCGCGACCGCGTTCACGGTAATGCCCTTGCGCGCCACCTCCAACGCCAGGCTCCGCGTTAGACCTACCATCGCGGCCTTGGCGGCACTGTAAGTGGTCTCGCGAGGATTACTCACCACCGGGCCTGTCACTGATGCGACATTCACGATCCGGCCATAGCCAGCGGCAAGCATGGCAGGCAAGACGGCTTTCGTGGCGTGAAATGCGGTCTTCAGATTGATAGCAATGCCGTAATCCCACTGCTCATCGGTGAGCTGATCAAAAGAAACCGAAGTGCTGGCGCCGTCCACCTGAATCATCCCAGCATTGTTCACGAGGATGTCAATGCGGCTGTAGTGCCTCAAGACTTCCTTCAGGAGGTGTTCAGTTTGTTCGCGGCTGGTTAGGTCGGCCACCTTCGCGAAGACCTCGGCACCTCTGTCTGCCAGTTCCTTGGCTCGATCTTCGATCCTGCTCGTCGTGGATGTGATCGCCACGCGTGCTCCTTGTTGGGCCAATAGCCGCGCGGTCGCGCAGCCGATCCCGGCGGGGCTGCCGGCTCCCGTCACCAGCGCGACTCTTCCAGACAGGCTCATCAGCGCAAAGCTCCCCTGGTGGCTTAACTAGCATTCATCAAAAGCGATTCAGCTCTGGAAATCCCGCATATTTTAAGCGGAGGTGTCGGTTGTGCAAAGTGGCGCGGGCGAGGACGCCCGCCCCGACAGCCGGCGAGACGCCGGCGCTACGCCCCGCAGGCTATGATCATGGCGTGACTACTGCTACTTTATTTACGCCGCTGCAAGCGAGATAAATCTTCCCATCTTTGGTCGCGGCCATATTCCGTACGACACCGCCACCGGAAGGAATAGCGGTTTTCGCGAAGCCCTTCGTCTTCGGATCGAAGCGCACCAGAGTATTCGGGTTCACGCCGGATTCGCTATACCAAATCATGCCATCCGGCGTTGTGGTGATGCCATAAGGCTCAGAACCTGATCCTCCCGGCGACGGCCACTCTTCGTGTTTTTGCGATTTCGGATCGAAGTGCCCGACGTAGCCGCGCTCATAATCGGTGTAGTAAATCGTTCCGTCCGGAGCTAGTGCCAGCCGCCGTGGGCGAGCGCCCTCAGGGAGCGGATATTCGTGGATTGCCATCGACTGCGGGTCAATGCTGGCCAGCTTGTTTGTGCCGAATTCGCAAAAGACCGGAACTCCATCCTCGGTCACGACAATTCCGTAAGGAACGGCATGCTGGGTTGGCGTTGGTTTTACCTTGATGTCGCCAGTGCTCGGATCAAGCCGGCCAATCATGCTCGATTCCTGGAGCGTGAACCATAGAATTCCTTTCTGATCAAAAACGGGTGTATGCGGATCTTTCGCGCGCGGATCGCGCATGCGGTATTCAGTAATCTCACCGGATTTCGGATCGAGCTTCCCGATGTATCCCTTGAAGATGGCGGCGAACCAGATGTTTCCCTGTTTGTCAGCGACCAGGCCATGCGGGCCGGAGTCCGGTGTCTTGAGCGGGTACTCGCGGAATTGTCCGGTGTTTGGGTCCAGCCGCCCAAGTTTATTGGCCATCTGCTCGGTAACCCAGAGCGCGCCATCCGGACTGACTGCCGGGTCATGCGGGCGCGCTTTGGGAGTTGGAACATCGTATTCCTTGATGGATACTTTTAGCGCGCCAATCGAGGCCAGCAGTGTAGCTGTAACGAGCAGCGTGAGCGAAACCGTAAGGTTACGGAGACCCATAGTTTTCTCCTCGCTCGAAATTGATCGCGGAATGTAGCGCCGGCGTCCCGCCGGCTGTCGGGCGGGCGTCCTCGCACGCCCAGCAACTGAACCGAGCTGCTCATTGAGACGGCGGCTTTTGTTCCAGGGTTGCAGTCGCGGGTCTGGCGAACTTGTTCTCGTCAATTGGAACATTCTGCTGCGCCTGTTCGATGCGGATCGTGAATCGCTCGCCCGGACGCGCAATCGTCCACTGGAACGGAGTCTTCACGCCATCAACGTCGCGATAGTCACCATAATCGATCTGCGTGGGATAGCGGCCAAGCGGCGACTCAGCATAACGAACGATGCGGGCGGTAGAACGCCGAAAGCCCACTGCGGGAAGATACTGCGCCCGAATACCCGAAGTACTTTATATCAGTCGTTCGCCGCGAGGCATATAATTGTGCCCACACTGGGGGCCTGCCATGAAATCCCCGCATGTTGTTCTCTTGTTTCTCGCTCTCACCTTCACGATATCCAGTTTCGCCCAAGGCCGTCCTGGATCGGGAAGCGGAAAAACGCCAGCTCCAACCGTCAGGAGCATGCCTTCAACGTCGCAGCCACAACTAAACACACCTAATCTGGGTCGGTTTTTTCTCTCCGGCAAGGTAGTTCTGGAAGACGGAACCCCGCTGACCGAATCTGCGACCATTCAGACAATCTGCAGGGGGCAACGTCGAAACGAGGCGTATACGGACTCCCACGGCAACTTCAGTTTTGAATTTGGCGATCGGCGGCCCGGGAGCTCCGCCGTCGGCATTGGAGACGCGGAAACCTCCTTCGGTGATTCCACGCCCAATCGCTCAAATCAACGCGACTGGCACGATTGCGAGCTGCAAGCGGTGCTTCCCGGTTACTCTTCCCAGGTGCTTGAGCTTGCCAGTAAGGTTTCAATGTCAGAGACCACGGATCTGGGCAGGATTGCCTTGCACCGGCTCGGCGAGGTTCAGGGCTTTACGGTTAGCGCCACTAGCGCGCAAGCTCCAAATGGCGCAAGGAAGGCTTTTGAGAAAGGCCGGGATCAGCAGAAAAAACAGAAATGGGACGACGCGCAACGATCGTTTGAGAAGGCAGTGGAGATTTATCCGAAATACGCGGTCGCGTGGTTTGAATTGGGCCGGGTAAAGTTCCGGAAAACCGATGAAGCCGGGGCGCGGGAAGCCTTCAATCAGGCGCTTAACGCTGATTCAAAATTCGTCAGCCCCTATCAGTGGCTAGCGGAATTGGCCATGCGCCATGGTGAGTGGCAGGATGTGGTGAAGAGTACGGATCAGATCCTCGCGCTGAATCCCGTCAACTTTCCCGATGCCTGGTTTCAGAACTCTGTGGGTAACTACTCCCTGAAGAATTTCGAAGCCGCTGAGCGAAGCGCGCGTCGTGGATTGAAGATTGATCCATCGCATCAGACTCCCAAGCTGGAGTACATGCTGGGCATGATACTTATGCAGAAAGCCAGCTACAAAGAAGCCGAAGACCATATGCAGCAGTTTTTGCATCTGGCAACTCAACCTGCGGAGGTAGAAGAGGCCCAGAAACAATTGGCGCAGATTGCCAAGCTCTCTGCCGCTGCTCCGGCAACGGCTCTCTCCAAATAAGGTAGTGGCGCCGTTGTAATGTAGAGCTAGCGTCCGAATAAGGTAGTGTCGGCGTCCCGCCCCCTATCGGTCCACGATAGCGGCTTCCCGAAATGGCACCAAACCCGTCACTCTCACTAGTACATTTCCACAACCTTTTTTGTGCAAACAAATTCACACTCTGCTACGCTTTGCAACCAATAACGCTTCATCTCTCATGATTGTTCCGGCCTTGCAGTTTGAGGTTTGGAACGGCAACTGCACTGGTTATGGTGCTCCTCCCCACACCTGCCAGAGCACTATTCTGAGGTAGGAGAAGTGTGTGGGTTATCGCGTTGGGTATGTCAAAAGGGGTAGTGTCCGTCGTGTGCGCCGCCATCGGCGGAATCAGCGCATCGTAGCTATTTTCGCTGTCCCGCTGCTGATTGGCTTTGTGGTCTGGTTTGCCGTCTGGCTGATCGCTGGCCGGAGCCGATCTGCTCAACCGCATTTCGCGTCAGCGGTGAACCCAGAGTGGACGCGTGGCAACGCCAGCCAAAATTTGGCAATGTTGGCTGGCCACGTAGATGTTGCCATGCCAGCCCGCACTGGCCGCGTGGTTTATCCCTATTCTGTCGTGCCAGGCGGAGTTCGAACGCCAGAAGAACTACGGGCCATCACCGAGCATGATCGCTTGGTCGCAAAGCATTATTCGGGCTTCGACTTCCGCAAAGCAAAAGTTATCGAACTGAAGCGGCCTGCCCTGATGTATCTGTCGTACCGCATGCGTGACAAGATTTTCTGGACGAAGAAGCAGATTGCGCTGCGGCAGGGCGAGAAACTGATTACTGACGGTAAAATCACCGCCCGTACTCGCTGTGCCAATCGTGTGGAAGTGCTGCCGCAAGCTGCAATTGCTCCGGACGAGCCGTTGGCCGAGCAGTTTGACGATCCATTCGCCGAGGGCGGTTCCGCAACTAAGGTGGATTTTCCCGGTAACTTCCAATCGGCGCTGAACGAGAGAACCGGTCCCACCGGCTTCGGAGGCGAGGGGCCTCCGCAATCTCCAATCAGCCAGCTATTCGGACCCGGTGGAGGTGGCGGCTTCCCGCCGGGCGTGTTCCCTCCGCCTATTCCCGGACCCGGCACATGCACGCCGACAAAGCCGAAACACGGGCATCCGGAAACTGCCGAGGGCTCTTCCAAGAAGAAAAAGAATCCCTGCGCACCGGGCGGTCCGCCGCCGGCAACTGTCCCCGAGCCGGGCACAATTCTGCTGGTTGCTTCAGGCTTAGGCGGAATTTATTTTCGCCACCGCAGAAACGCTCAGAAGTAGCTGCGTCGCGTCTGCCCCTGAATTCCGCGAAGACCATTCAAGCGATTTAACCGCACAGCCTGAAGATCTGCGCGCAACGGATGAATGGCGAAGTGCGCCAAAGCTTTCCTCAGAAATAAAAACCGCGTGTTCCTTAAGGGCGACGTGCTGACGACGCTTGCGCGGCATCGCACAAAGCTTCAGCCAAGGCATGCGCAGGCGATTCCTTCATGAAGGATGCCTCGAGCCTGGGAAGCCGAGCGGGCTATCCCGAGGGACGCCCAAACCCAGTTCGGAACACGCGGACGGCAAAATACTGCTCCTGTGCCCAAAACCTGTCAATGCCCATTTTTGGTGCAGTTGTGGAGGCCCAAGAGATAAATGGAACCTGCCTTTCCACACAGGAAAATGTAAGCCGACGCCCGGCGGAGTTGCCTTGACATTCGCGATCTCTCGGCTACGATTAAGAAGGCGGCATTGAGCGCGAAGACTGAGTATGAACATTGAGATCCACGATGCGGCTTTAGAAGCCAGAATCCGAAAACAACTGCAAGTCACCGGCTCTCGAACTGTAGAGGAGGTGTTGCTTCGCTTACTTGAGACGCAGGAAGAGCAGGATCGCTGGCTTTCGGAGAATCGGGACACGATCAATGCGAAGATTAGACGTGGCATTGAACAACTCGACCGCGGCGAGGGAATCCCCGAAGACCGATTGGATTCTCACCTAGCGAAGCTAAAAGCCAAGCCTGAATGAGCGTGCGCTATGTGCTTGCACCGGAAGCGGCGCTTGATCTTGTCGAAGTCTGGCATTACATCAGAGAACAAACCAACACTGCGATTGCAGACCATGTTGAGTCCGTTATCCGTGACAGGATCGGGTTTCTCGCCCAGGCTCCCGGCGCTGGGCATATGCGCCAGGATTTGACCAACGAGGATGTTAAATTTTTCCCGGTTTACTCGTACCTGATCGTATATCGTCCCAAGACCAAACCTCTCCAGATCGCATGCATTCTGCACGGTCGCCGGGACGTGGAACAAGTCCTCAAAGGTCGGTTGTGAATTCTGCAATAAAGCAGGTTTAGGTTTACCTCAAAGTATCAATTCAACGATCTCGAAACTGGGGCTGAAGGCTAAGAGCTAAGGGCTAGCCTTCCCTCAAAACGCCTCAATCCCTGTCACGCTCTGCCCAATGATTAGCGTGTGAATGTCATGCGTCCCTTCGTAGGTCTTGACCGACTCCAGATTCGCCATGTGACGGAAAATCGGATACTCGTCCGCCACGCCGTTTGCGCCCAGAATGTCGCGCGATAGGCGCGCGCACTCGAGAGCCATCCAGACGTTGTTACGCTTGGCCATTGAGATGTGCTGAAAGCCTGCTCTGTCTTTATCTTTCAGGCGGCCAACTTGAAGCACCAAAAGCTGTCCTTTTGTGATTTCTGAAATCATCCATGCCAGTTTTTCCTGCACAAGCTGATGCGAGGCAATGGGCTGCTCACGAAACTGCTTGCGGAACAGAGAATATTGCAGCGCGCAGTCGTAGCAGGCCATCGCCGCACCGACAGCGCCCCAGGCGATTCCATAGCGCGCCTGATTCAGACACATCAGGGGCGATTTCAGCCCGCCGGTCTTCGGCATGAGATTGCACTCGGGCACGTGGACATCCTGCATCGAGAGGCTCGAGGTCACTGATGCCCGCAACGACCACTTGCCGTGGATGTCTTCAGCGCGGAAGCCGGGGCGATCAGTCTCAACAAGGAACCCACGAATCGTATTATTTTCGTCCTCCACTTTTGCCCAGATCACCGCGACATCCGCGATCGATCCCGAAGTAATCCACATTTTCTCGCCGTTCAGAACGTATTCTTTTCCCACCTTGCGCGCACGCGTGCGCATGCCTCCAGGATTCGATCCAAAATCCGGCTCGGTCAGTCCGAAACACCCGAGCTTTTCTCCCGATTGCAACGCGGGCAGCCAGGTTTTCTTCTGCTCTTCGCTGCCAAACGCATAAATGGGATACATCACTAGCGCCGACTGCACGCTGACGAAACTGCGCACGCCTGAATCGCCACGCTCCATTTCCTGCATCACCAGCCCGTATTCCACATTCGACATACCGGCGCAGCCGTAGCCCTTCAAGGACGCGCCAAAAAATCCCAGCTCGGCCATCGGCTTGACCAGTTCCCGCGGAAAACGGCCAGCCCGATTGCACTCCTCAATGATCGGGATCAAATTGTCTTCAATAAACTTTCGCGCAGTGTCGCGAACCAATCGCTCGTCATCACTGAGCAGGGAATCGAATTCGAGGAAATCCACTCCCCGGAACTTGATGGCCATGGGATTCTCTTTTCTGTTTCTTCGCCGCGAACAGACGCAGG
>Ga0209236_1002903_pt1 | contig 10458 bp, 10 predicted proteins | sample GraSoi013_1_40cm_FD_185819 | JGI IMG/M metagenome (GOLD analysis project Ga0209236, IMG submission 185819) | Grasslands soil microbial communities from the Angelo Coastal Reserve, California, USA - Sample 09_27_2013_1_40cm (SPAdes) (version 2) | ecosystem: Environmental > Terrestrial > Soil >... | reverse complement strand
GCGCAGGCCCGCGCCACGTCTTCTTGCACGCGATACAGGGCCCACGCCGACGGGAGGAGTCCGGCGTCTTTGGCGGAGTCGGAGTAGCCCAGCATCACCTCCTGGTGCCGCCCGCGGGCGGCGAGGTGTCGCTGCCAGAGCGGGTCGCCGAGCAGCGAGCGCACGACGAGCGGCGCCTGCTCGAGATCTTCCAGGGTCTCGAACAACGGCACGATATCGAGGCGGGAGACCGCGGGCTCGCGTGCCAGGTCCACGAGCCCTCCTTCGCGCGCCAGGAGCAGCACGCGCAGCAGGTCGTCGGCGGACCGCGTGCGCGAGACGATGTAGGTCGAGGCGGCGGCCATCCCGATCTCGTCCTGGATGGCCCGCATCGCCCGAAACACCTCCAGGGTCCCGTCGGTCGGTGACCCCAGCGTGATGTGCGGGGTGTGCAGGGGGCGGCGGCCGGCCAGCTCTCGGCGGATCGCCGCGCCGTCCAGACGTCCGAGTCCCACGGCCGCGGTGAGATCGTCGAGCGCCCGGGTGTGGACGGAGGCGTCCTCCCGCACGTCCAGGCGGTAACCATGAAAACCGTGGGCGCGGACCTGGGCCAGCAGCGGCTCCACCAGCGCGCGTCGCGCGTGCCCGGCACCGACGGCATCCAGGCTGTCGGCAATCAGCTTGAGATCACGCTCCAGCTCCCCCGGCGACGCGTACCCCGGAGGATCGGCCTCGACCCGGGCCCGCATGAAGCTGACTTTCAGGCGCAGCGGCTCGTCGGCGTTGCGCCGCCGATTCTGCTCCCACACCGCCCCCAGATCCTGGCGATCCCGCTCGAGCGAGGCCCGCAGCTCGGGTGAGACCGCGGCAAGTCGCTCGGACACGGAGAGCCGCGCCGCGAGGTCAGCGAGCGCGCGCGCGTAGTGGCTGAGCACCGCGCGGCGGGCGCTGCGCGCCGCGGCGAGCGTAATCTCCGCGGTGACGAAGGGGTTGCCGTCGCGGTCGCCCCCGACCCAGCTGCCCATGCTCAGCGGCGTGACGGCGGCGAGCCCCCGGCCGAACTCGTCCTCGAAGGCCTGGACCAGCCGCTCGCGCACGCGCGACGCGGCCTCGAGGAGCCGGTCCTCGAGATACCAGAGGGCGTTGGACACCTCGTCCATGACCGATGGGCGATCGCGCCGCACTTCCTCGGTGAGCCAAAGGAGCTCCACTTCGCCCTCGAGACGGCCCTCGATGGCGCGGCGCTGGGGCTCCGGCGCCCCGTCGCGCGCCAAGAGGCCCTCCGCCAGACGCGCCTGGAGATCGAGGATCGTGCGCCGGGCGGATTCGGTGGGATGCGCGGTGAGCACCGGCCGCACGTCGAGGGTGAGCAGGGCGCGCGTGACTTCGTCGGCGCTCTGTCCCGCCTCGCGCAAGCGTTGCAGCGACCAGCGCACCGATCCGCGCTGCGCCGCGGCCAGGTCATCCTGGCGCGACCGCCGGACCCGATGTGCCTGTTCCGCGGCATTGATAAGGATGAAGAACACCGTAAACGCGCGGGCCGTGAGACGCGCCGTCTCCGGCGGCAGCGACCGGGTGCGCGCGAGCAGCGCGTCCAGGTCCGGCGCTCCCGGGACGCCGAGCCGTCGGGCGCGGCAGGCGCGGCGCAAGTCCTCGACAGCGTGGAATGTGTCTTCACCCGCCAGCCGGCCGACGACCCGGCCCAGCGTGGCCGCAAGCCACCGCACGTCCTGGCGCAGCGGCGCGTCCTGGGGACGGGCGACCGGCGGCGGAAGCGGAACGGTCGCAGCGACGTGGGAGGTGGTCATGGGATGATCGTGTCGCATGATCGCGGGGACCGCGCCACGGCGCAAGGCGACGATCGCGAGCCACTCAACCGGGCGCGCGCTACATTTGCTGCCGCACGCTCGACGCCGCCCCGGGAGGGCCAATACGCACCACCCCGCTGTTCGTACTCGTGCTGAGCGCGGTCGCTGGAGGCCTGCTGCTGCTGCACGCGTGTGGAGATCCCACGACGCCCCGCGTCGGGGGTCCGCCGTTGGTCGGCCAGTGGTCGGCGGTGCGTCCGGCGCCGCTCGTTCAGATACACCTCACCTTGCTGCCGAACGGGAAGGTGCTGAGCTGGGGCCGCGTCGGCGATCCCCAGGTGTGGGACCCGGGCACAGATGCCTTCACCGTGGTGCCGGCGCCCTCGCTGTTGTTCTGCGCCGGACACGACTTCCTTCCCGACGGCCGGCTGCTCGTGGCCGGTGGTCACATCAGCGACCTGCACGGCCTCGCCAACACGAACGTGTTCGATCCCGCCGGCGCCACGTGGCAGGCGCTACCGCCCATGGCCGCGGGGCGTTGGTATCCGACCAACACTACGCTGCCGAACGGCGAGGTTCTGACCCTCGCCGGCACCGATTCAAGCGGCGCGCAGGTGACGATCCCGGAGGTATGGGACGGGACGGCCTGGCGCCAGCTGACGGGGGCGTCCCTCGCGTTGTCATACTATCCCCGCACGTTCGTGGCCCCCGATGGGCGCGTGTTCTACGCCGGCGAAGAGCAGCTCTCGCGCTACCTCGATGTTACCGGTGCCGGGAGTTGGACCAACGGCCCAGTTCGCCGGTTCGGCAGGCGCGACTACGGATCTGCGGTGATGTACGAGCCCGGGAAGATTCTCTACGCGGGCGGTGGTGATCCGCCGACCAACACGGCGGAGACCATCGATTTGAACAGCGCCAATCCCACGTGGGCCTACACCGGCTCGATGGCACACGCCCGCCGACAAATGAACGCGACGCTGCTGCCCACCGGGGATGTGCTCGTTACGGGCGGCACGGCGGACACCGGCTTCTCGAACCCGGCGGGCGCGGTGTACGACGCCGAGCTGTGGACTCCCGCGACCGGCCGGTGGACGACGCTCGCGCGCAACGCCGTGATTCGCATCTACCACCAGACCACGATCCTGCTGCCGGATGGGCACGTCCTGAATACCGGCAGCGGCGGCGCGACCGGCGCCGTGGACCAGTTGAACTACGAGCTGTACTCCCCACCGTACTTCTTCACGGGTCCGCGCCCGACGATCACCGGCGCCACTCCCGGCGCCGTGACGTACGGTCAGACGCTGACCGTCGCGAGCCCGGACGGGGCGGCCATCACGAAGGTCACATTGATCCGGCTCGGATCGGTCACCCACGCCTTCGATCAGAGCCAGCGGCTCGTTCCCCTCGGTTTCACGCGCGTGACCGGGGGTCTTGCGATTACGCTGCCGGCGGGCGGAGCGACGGCTCCACCCGGCCCCTACATGCTCTTCCTGGTGAACGGAAGCGGCGCGCCCTCCGTGGGGCGGATCATGCTGCTCCGCTGAGCGCTGGACGGGTTGGTGTCGATTTCCCGCTCCTCCGAACGACTAACTGACGTCCACAGTTGTTTCACGACGATGCGGGAGGGAGCCATGAAGTACCTGTGCCTGATCTACGATGAGGAGAAGAAGCTGGGCGCCATGTCCAAGAGCGAGTCGGACGCGTTCATGGGCGAGTACTACGCCTTCAGCGAAGGAATCCAGAAGAGCGGTCATTACGTCGCAGGCGAGGCGCTCCAGCCGATTCACACGGCAACGACCGTGCGGGTCCGGAACGGTAAGATGTCCGCGACCGACGGTCCGTTTGCCGAGACGAAGGAGCAGCTGGGTGGGTTCTACCTCATCAACGCCAGGGACCTGAACGACGCCATCCAGGTGGCGTCGAAGATCCCGTCGGCGCGCCTGGGGAGCGTCGAGGTGCGGCCGATCATGGTGTTCGACAAGCCGTAGCCCGTGGGCGAGGACGCGGCCGCCGGCGCGGGAGTGCGTGAGACGGTGGACGCCGTCTACCGCGCCGACTCGCGCCGCGTTCTCGCCACGCTGATCCGCCTGCTCGGCGACTTCGACCTGGCCGAGGAGGCGCTGCACGATGCCTTCACTGCGGCGGTGGAGCACTGGCCGCGTGACGGCGTACCCGCCAACCCCAGGGCTTGGCTCGTTTCGACCGGGCGCTTCAAGGCCATCGATGGCCTGCGTCGGCGCGCCCGGTTCGACGCATCGTTGGTAGAGGTTGCCCGCCGACTGGATGCCGATAGGGACGACTCCGGCGCACCGGACGAGGAGAGCGTCGAGGACGATCGGCTGCGGTTGATCTTCACCTGTTGCCATCCGGCCTTGCCGCCCGACGCGCAGATCGCGCTGACTTTGCGCGAGGTCTGTGGCCTCACGACCGAGGAGATCGGGCGCGCCTTTCTCACCGGTGCCTCGACCCTTGCCCAGCGCATCGTGCGCGCCAAGGCGAAGATCCGCGACGCGCGCATTCCCTATCAGGTGCCGTCGCGTGCAGACCTGCCGGACCGGCTGGACGCCGTGCTCCACGTGGTCTACTTGGTGTTCAACGAGGGATACTCGGCGTCATCGGGTGCGTCCCTGACGCGGCACGATCTGTCCGGCGAGGCGATCCGGCTGGGACGGCTGGTGCGCGAGCTGCTGCCCGAGCCCGAGGTGATGGGTCTGCTGGCGCTGATGCTGCTGCACGAGTCGCGGCGCGCCGCGCGCACCTCGCCCGCGGGCGAGCTCGTCCTGCTGGGCGACCAGGACCGCTCGCTCTGGAGCCGTGATCTGATCACCGAGGGGAGCGCGCTGGTGCAGCAGGCGCTGTCGTCGCGCCGGTTCGGGCCGTACACGCTCCAGGCGGCCATCGCCGCGGTGCATGCCGAAGCGGCCAGCGCAGCCGCGACCGACTGGGCCCAGATCGTCGGCCTGTACGACGTGCTGTTGCGGGCGGAGCCGTCGCCGGTGGTCGAGCTGAACCGCGCCGCCGCCGTGGCGATGCGGGACGGACCCCTCGCCGGCCTCACCTTGATCGACGCCATCCTGGCGCGCGGCGATCTCGCGGACTACCACCTGGCCCACTCGGCGCGGGCGGACTTGCGCCGGCGCTTGGGCCGAACGACGGAGGCCCGGGCCTCCTACGAACGGGCCCTCCAACTCACCCAGCAGGAACCCGAACGGCGGTTTCTCGAGCGACGGTTGAGCGAGTTGCCGGACTGAGCGGGGGGGCGTGGATACTGGCGGAGGCCAGTACGGTCGCGCACTATCAAGGGCGCCCATGATCGGACGGTGCCCCGACTTCGTTAGTGACTCTGCTCCAGCGCATCCTTGGGTCCGAGGAGGGAATCGAGGTGCGCTGGGTCCGCGTGTGAGGAGATCACGCCGATGAGACATCGCTACGTCTTTAGCCTGCTCCTGTTCACCATTCCCATCGCCGCAGCCGGCCAGGCCAAGAGCCCGATGGCCCTTTTCCCGGGCATTGAGCTCGAGTGGAAGGATGGCCCGCCGGCGTTACCGAAGGGCGCCAAGATGGCCATCCTGGAGGGGGATCCAACCCAGCCCGGAGTGTTCACAATGCGCCTGCGGTTTCCGGACGGGTTCCAGGTGCTTCCACACTGGCATACCCAGACCGAGCACGCCACGGTCATCAAGGGCACGCTGCACCTTGGGATGGGCGAGCGGTTCGAGCGCTCGTCCACCACGGCACTGGTCACCGGCTCGTTCGGCTACTGGCCCGCGGGGACGAAGCATTTCGCCTGGGCCGAGGGCGAGACGATTCTGCAGCTGCACGGCCAGGGACCCTGGACCATCACTTACGTGAACGCGGCGGACGACCCGCGGACCGCGCGTCCGTGAGATACTCACCATGATCCTCGTCGTCGGTGCCACCGGCCTCCTGGGAAGCGAGATCTGCCGCCGGCTGACCCAGCGCGGGAACCCGGTGCGCGCGTTGGTCAGGACGACATCCAATCACGATCGGGTCGCGCGGCTGGAGGGCCTCGGCGCCGAGCTGGTGCGGGCCGATCTGAAAGACCGGGCGTCGCTCGACGCCGCGTGCCGCGGCGCGAGTGCCGTCATCTCGACGGCCTCATCCACGATGTCCAGGCAGGAAGGCGATTCCATCGAGAGCGTCGACCGGCAGGGGCAACTGAATCTCATCGACGCCGCCGCGGCGGCCGGCGTGCAGCAGCTCATTCTGATCTCGTTTTCGAGCTTCGCACCGGATTTCCCGCTCCAGTCTGCCAAGCGGGCGGTCGAAAAGCGGCTGCGGGAGAGTGGACTGATCTACACCATCCTCCAACCGACCTTCTTCACCGAGGTGTGGTTGAGCCCCGCGTTGGGCTTCGATGCGGCCAACGCCAAGGCCCAGGTCTACGGTGCCGGCCAGAACCAGATCAGCTGGATTTCCTTTCAGGACGTGGCGCGGTTCGCGGTGGCGGCGCTGAAGAGCCCTCGGGCGAAGAACGCGATCATCGAGCTCGGTGGTCCCGAGCCCTTGAGTCCCCTGGAAGTCGTCCATCTGGCGGAGCAGGTCACTCGCAAGCGGTTCGACGTACAGCACGTGCCCGAGGAGGCGCTGCGCGCGCAATACGACTCGGCGACGGACCCGTTGCAGCAGTCTTTCGCAGCATTGATGCTGTCGTATGCACACGGCTCCGCGATCGACATGACGGGGACGCTTCAGGCGTTTCCGGGGAAGCACCTCAGATCCGTGCGTCAGTACTTCGAGGCAGCTTCTTTGCCGGATCGATCGACGAGGCACGGGCCGCGCTGAAGCCGTGAGGGGGAACGAGCTCGCGGTGCTCACTCTTCGCGGGCTTAGTCCACACCCAGACCGCGCTTATATTTACACATGCTGCCAACTCGAGCGACCGTTCTCTTGCTTGTCTGCACAGTGTCGCTGCTCTCCTGCAACCGGCGCGAGTCTCCTCCGCGCGAGCCGGAGCGTGAGACCGCGACGCCCCCGCCTCCGACGACGCCCCAGGGCCCCGACAGTTTCCTCGTCGCGCTGACGACCAGTCGTGGCCCCTTCACGCTAGTCGTGCACCGCGCTTGGGCCCCGCAGGGCGCGGATCGATTCTACGCCCTGGTAAAGGGAGGCTTCTACGATGGTGCGCGATTTTTCCGCGTAGTCCGAGGGTTCGTCGTGCAGTTCGGCCTGCCGTCCGACCCGCGGGTAGGTCGGACCTGGTCGTCGCAAGCCCTTCCGGATGATCCGGTACGCCAGCCCAATCGCCGCGGGACTCTGGCCTTCGCGAGCGCGGGTCCGAACACCCGTACCACGCAGGTGTTCATCAATCTGGCCGACAACCTGCGGCTCGACGGGCTCGGCTTCGCGCCGTTTGCTCGCGTGACGACGCGGTTGGGGATCGTGGACAGCCTGGATGCCCAATACGGCGAGCGCCCGTCCCAGGACTCGATTCGCCTGCAAGGCGAGGCGTATCTCGCCCGCGCCTACCCGCACCTCGACCGGATCCGCACCGCGGCGATCGCCCGCGAGTGGCGCTGAGTCCGCGCCGCCTGAAGACCGCCGAGCCCATTGCGGGCGGCGGGCTCATCCCCGCAGCTTTATCGTACCACCACGTCCTTGAGGAGCTCGAGCCATGCCCAAAGGTGAGGAGCGCAAGCTGGCCGCCTTGGCCAAAAAGAACGCGGCCAAGGCCGCGAAGGCAAAACCCAACAAGCGCCGGCAGTACGACGATACCCTTCCCCCGGAACGCGAAGAAGATGTCGAGTTGCGCGACTTCTTCTCGGAGATGAAGAAGCGCGAGTTCTAGGCTGTAGGGTCAAATCCGGCTGGGCCACGGCGGTGCTGGTCGAGGGCCCGGCGCGATCGCCGCGTGTGCTCGATCGGCGCGCGATCGAGTTGAGCGACGCTCGGGTACCGACATCCCGCCAGCCGTATCACGCGGTGAGGGACGCCCCGCCCGACGAGGCCGTGAAGCTGGAGCGACGCCTGCGCCGGCTGGTCGAACGAGTCACCCAGCGATCGCTCGCCGCGCTCCTGAAGGAGTATCGCCGGCAGGGTCACCCCGTCCGGCGTGTTGCATTGGTAGTGGGAAGCCTCATCGATCCCGCCAAAATCGGCAACGATCACATCCGAGCGCACGCCCTCGAAGGACAGCTGTTCCGGTCCGCGCTGGAGCGGGCGGCCCGCGCCGCGCGCCTGCCGTGCACCACGCTGGTCGAGCGCGCGCTGTACGACACCGCGGCGACCCGCCTCGAGCGCTCACCCGGAGCGCTCCGACGCACCGTAACGGACCTGGGTGGCGCGCTCGGCGGGCCGTGGCGCGCCGACGAGAAGGCGGCGACCCTCGCGGCGTGGCTGGCGCTTCGCGCGAGTTGACCGCGCGGCATTGCCAGGCTAAGTTGTTGTGCGATGCCAACCTACGAGTATAAGTGTCCGGCCGGGCACGTGTTCGAGAAGTTCTACCCGACGATGAACAGCAGTCGCCGCGTGAGGTGCCCCACCCACGGCAAAATGGCGGAGCGGCAGATCTCGGGCGGTGCCGGGCTGGTGTTCAAGGGCTCGGGTTTCTACATCACCGACTATAAGCGGGCCGGCGAAAAGCAGGGCGGGGAGGACACCAAGCCCGCGACCGAGTCCAAGGTCGGCGCCGAGTCGAAGTCCGGCGCCGAGCCGAAGCCCCCGGCCGATGCCAAGCCCGCCGAGCGCCCCAAGAAGAAAAAAGACTCCGGCGACAAGTGAAGGCGCACGAGGTGATCCGCACGGCGCTGGCGGATGCCGCGGCGCGGCTGGAGGTGTCCCTGGCTCCGTCCGCGGTGGAGCTCGAGCGGCCGCGCGATCCCGCGCACGGCGACGTAGCCACCAACCTCGCGCTCACGCTCGCCAAGTCGCTCAAGCAGAAGCCCCGGGCGGTCGCCGAGCGGCTGGTCGCGCTGGTCCAGCTGCCGCAGGGGTTGGTCCGAAAGATCGAGATCGCGGGACCGGGGTTCATCAATTTCTTCCTGGCGGAGGCGCAGCTTGCCGGGGCGCTCGAGGCGGTGCTCGAGGCGGGGGAGCGCTACGGGAGGGGCGACGCGGGGCGGGGAACGCGCGTGAACGTGGAATTCGTCTCGGCGAATCCGACCGGGCCGCTGCACGTGGGGCACGGGCGCGGGGCGGCGCTGGGCGACGGCATTGCGTCGCTACTCGAGTGGACGGGACACGCGGTGACGCGCGAGTTCTACGTGAACGATGCGGGCGCTCAGATCGACAAGCTCGCCCGCTCCCTGTGGGCACGGGTGCAACAGGCGGTCGGGCGGGCGGCGGAGATTCCCGAGGGGGGCTACCACGGCGACTACCTCGTCGAGCTCGCGGCGGCGATTCTCGCGCGCGAGGGACGGCGCTTCGCGGACCTCCAGGAGGAAGAGGGGGTGCGTCGCTGTCGTGCGATCGGGGTCGAGTCGCAGCGCGCCGAGCAGGACCAGGACCTGCGGGAGTTCGGCGTCAAGTTCGACGTCATCTTCTTCGAGTCGTCGCTGTACCGCGATGGGTTGCTCGAGCAGACCCTCAAGGATCTCGCGACGCGGGGCTGCACCTACGACCAGGACGGCGCGCTGTGGCTGCGCACCACCGCCTTCGGCGACGACAAGGACCGGGTGCTGCGCAAGTCGGACGGCACCTACACGTATTTGCTGCCCGACATCGCTTATCACCGCCAGAAGCACGAGCGCGGCTTCGCCCGCGCCATCGATGTGCTGGGGGCCGACCATCACGGCTACATCGGCCGGATGCAGGCCGCGATGCAGGCGCTGGGGTATCCGAAGGACTTCTACCACGCCGTGCTGGTACAGCTGGTGCGGGTGATGCGGGGCGGGGAGGAGGTGCGGTTCTCGAAACGCTCGGGGGAATTTGTCACGTTGCGGGAGCTGTTCCAGGAGACCGGCGTGGACGCGGCGCGCTATTTCTTCCTGATGCGCCGTGGGGACTCCCAGTTTGTGTTCGACGTGGATCTCGCCAAGAGCCAGACCGACGAGAACCCCGTGTTCTACGTCCAGATGGCGCACGCGCGCATGAGCGGCATCTTCCGGGTGGCGGCGCGGCAGCCCGAGTCGGTCACGGCCGCCGGCGTGGACTTGAGCGTCCTGGTCGAGCCGGAGGAAGCCGACCTGCTGAAGGACGTGGCGGCGTTCCCGGGCATCGTGGCCCGCGCGGCCGAGACGCTTGAGCCGCACCGCATTACCGGTTACCTCGAGGGGCTCGCGCGCCTGGCCCACGCCTGGTACCACAAGTACCGCGTGCTGGGCGAGCCTCAGGAGGCGGCACGCCTCGTCCTCGCGACGGCGGTGCGGCGGGTGCTCGCCAACGGCCTCCACCTTTTGGGGATCAGCGCCCCGGATCGGATGTGACGTGAGTCTGCTCGTGGTGGGCTCGATCGCGCTCGACTCGGTGTACACACCGTTCGGCGAAACCGCGGACGCGCCCGGCGGATCGGCGGTGTTCTTCAGCGCCGCCGGAGCCATCCTGCACCCCGTCCAGATCGTTGGCGTGGTGGGGACGGACTATCCGCTCGGCGCTCTCAAGACGCTCGAGGCGCGTGGCGTGGACCTCGCCGGTGTCGAGCAGGCCCCTGGCGAGTCGTTCCGCTGGAAGGCCAGGTATTCCTACGACCTCGCGAGCCGCGAGACGCTCGAGA
>Ga0209236_1002898_pt1 | contig 10476 bp, 9 predicted proteins | sample GraSoi013_1_40cm_FD_185819 | JGI IMG/M metagenome (GOLD analysis project Ga0209236, IMG submission 185819) | Grasslands soil microbial communities from the Angelo Coastal Reserve, California, USA - Sample 09_27_2013_1_40cm (SPAdes) (version 2) | ecosystem: Environmental > Terrestrial > Soil >... | reverse complement strand
TGCGACTGGGCCGGCTCAATTGGGGCGCGGGTGTCGCGGCGCTCGACTACGGCGCCGGCTCGGCCACCGACCTGCTCGGCGTCTCGTCGCTGGTGTTCCGCACCGGTGTGATTGCGCTCGGCGGGTCCGGCAAGTACCTCCGGCAGGAGGTCGGCGGCTCCAGCGCGGACGCCTGGGCCGGCGACGCCGGCGTCGCGATCGCCGTCTTCGACATCATGGCGCTCGGCGCGAGCGTCCAGAACATCGGCGGCGACCGTAGCGGCGGGGCGCGGCTGCCGCGTCGCACCCGGGCGGGGTTCACGATGAACTACGTCGATCCCCAGGGAACGTTCCGCCTGCTCACGACCCTCGAGGGACAGTGGCCCGAGGGCCACGCGGCGGTGCTCGTCGCGGGTCTCGAGGCCGGCGTGGTGGCGCGCGGCGTCGGGATCGTGGCGCGGGTGGGCGCGACGGGTCACTCGGCGCCGAGCGACGCGTCGCCCACCACCGTGGGCGGCGGAGTGGAGCTGGGCCGCCTGCACGTCGACTACGCCTACCAGGGCTACGACACGCCGGACGGCGGTCGCCACCGCTTCGGGGTGCGATGGACGCCGTGACGGAGCGGCGTCCGCCACGGTGGGGGCGGCTGGCCCGGCGGCTGGCCGCCTGGGTGCTGATCGGCGTGCCGGTGCTGCTGGTGCTGGCGCTGCTCCTGAGCGAGGACGTGCGCTATGTGGCGCGGGCGGGGGTGGAGGAGGTGCGGATCCTGTTGCGGCGACGGCCGATCGCGCCCCTCGTGGCGGACGCGCGGACCGCGCCCCAGCTGCGTCAGCGGCTGGCGCTCGTGCTGGCGGCCCGGGCCTACGCGGCGGACGCGCTGCGCCTCTCGGTCGGCAAGACGTATACGACCTACGTGGACACCGGCCGCGACACCCTGCTGCTCGTGCTCTCCGCCAGCCGGCGCGACCAGCTGCGCGCCTACACGTGGCGCTTCCCGATCGTGGGCGCCGTGCCGTACAAGGGGTACTTCAACGCCGAGCGGGCGCGCCGCGCCGCGGCGGATCTGGAGCGCGAGGGCTACGACACCTACCTCCGCCCGGCGGCCGCGTTCTCGACGTTGGGTTACTTCAGCGATCCGCTGCTCTCCAACGCGGTGGGCCGCGACACGATGGAGCTCGTGGCCACGGTGATCCACGAGCTCGCCCACAACACGCTCTACGTGAAGAGCCAGACGCCCTTCAACGAGAGCTTCGCGAGCTTCGTGGGGTATCGCGGCGCGGAGGCGTTCTTCCGCGCGCGCGGCGACACGCTGGATGCGAAGCGGGCGGCGGCGCGCTGGCGCGACGAGCGCACGCTGGACGTGCTCTGGTCCGAGCTGGCCCGGCGCCTCGATTCGGCGTACGCGGGGGCGCTGGGCGGTCCGGCGCTGGAGCGGGCGCGGGCGACTCTGTTCGGCTGGGCGCGGGGCCAGTTGACGGGTCCGGTGGGGCAGGGGCTCGAGACCTACGACTGGCGCTGGTTCGCGGACGCGCCGCTCAACAACGCGGTCGTGATCGCCCAGCGGCTGTACCGGATGAACCTGAACCTGTTCGATGCGATCTACCTGCAGAACAACGCCGACATCACGGAGACGATCCGCGCCATCCAGGTCCGCGTCTTCACGCAGCCGGATCGCGATCCCTACAAGGCGCTGTACTCGCGACCGGGGGTGCCGGGAGACGATTGAGGGTGGACCGGCGGACGGCCGGACCGCCGGATTGTTAGGGCCGGGAAGGCGTCAGGCCGCGTGCAGCCGTCGACCTGCGCACCGGGCCGCCGGATGCTGTGCCTCGGACATTGCGTGCGCGGGATTGGGCATGCGGAGGCGGCGCTCGCCGGCGTCGGTGAGGACGCCGATCACGTCGGCGCCGGTCTGCGCGGGATCCTCGGCGGGGTGCTCCAGGACGAACGTGAGTCCGGAGCCGTGCTCCCGCACGGCGGCGCCGAGCTGGACCCAGCTCGCGTCGGCGGCGAGCGGGCGCTCCGCCACGACGAGCGGAGTCGCCTCCGGATCGAACGCGGTGCGGGCGACGAGGGGGGCGTCCAACGCGCGCGCCAGGTCCTCCCATGCGGGGCGCAGCGGCCCCAGGGCGACGACCTGGCCGAAGCGCCAGCCGGAGTCACGGGCCACCTCGAAGAACGCCTTGACGAGCACCGCGTCGCTCGGGGCGACGGGTCCCGCATCGGGGGTCAGCACCACCGTTCCCGTGTCCGCGAACCAGCGCTCTGCGGGGCTCAGCTGGTCCGGCCGCCGTGGCGCGTAAAAACCGTAGCGCCGCGTGGTCGCGATCTCGCGCTCCGCCTCCTCCCGCTGCTCGCTGTGCTCCGCGGCCTGGGCGGCGCCCTCGAATGCCACCTCGGCCGCTTGGTAGCGCCCCGCGTCACGCAGGATGCGGCCGCGCAGCCGCAGCGTCTCGGTGTGGGGCTCGAGCGCGAAAGCGCGATCGAGCGCCAGCAACGCGCGGTTGCCGTCGCCCAGACGATAGGCCGCGTACCCCAGCTCGTGCCACACGAGCGCGAGGTCGGGGTCCGATTCGACCGCCCGGTCCAGCACGGCGAGGGCCTCGCGGTAGCGACCGAGCTCCGTCAGGGCCGCGCCCTTCAGCGTAAGCGCGAACGCCGACTCGCCGAACTGCGCCGCCGCGCCTTCGGCCACACGCAGGGCGTCGGCCGCGCGCCCGCCGCGCCGCAGCAGCTCGAAATACTCCGCCCAGCAGGGCTTGAGCAAGGGGTGCGAGGCCAGCACCTCGCGATAGGCGTCCGCCGCCTCGGTCACGCGTCCTTCCCGAGCGAGCCAGCGCGCGCGCGCCAGGGCCCGCTCGCTGGGCGCGTCGGGGAACAGCTCGTACTCGGCGGTCGTCCGCATGGCGGAGAATCTACCTGCCGCCGCATCGCTGGCTAGCGGCGCGTTGCGAGACGCCCGCCGTCGGGACGGCGACACGCGTGGCCGCACGTCTAGACGTCTCGACGTATCGGGGTCTAGATTCGTCGCGCCATGGACACAGATCGCCTGCTGCAACAGCTCACGGATTTTCTGCGCATCCCGTCGATTTCGACGCTTCCTGCGCACAGCGCCGACTGCCGCGCCGCCGCGGAATGGGTCGCGGCGGAGTTGCGGCGATTGGGGTGCCGCGAGGTGCAGTTCCTCGCGAGTGGCACGCATCCCGTCGTGTGGGGCATCGGGCCCGAGGTGCCCGGCGCGCCGACGCTGCTGCTCTACGGACACTACGACGTACAACCGCCCGATCCGCTCGACGAGTGGACTACGCCGCCATTCCAGCCGAGCGTGCGCGACGGCAGGTTGTTCGCGCGCGGCGCCGCCGACGACAAGGGGCAGGTCTTCTGCCTGCTGAAGGCGATCGAGGGGGCGGCACGCCCTCCCGTGAACTTCCGGTTTCTCATCGAGGGTGAGGAGGAGTACGGGAGCCGGGTGCTGTTCGATCTGCTGCGACGCGAGCCCCAGCGCACGCGCGCGGACGCCGTCCTCATCGCCGACATGGCCTACGCGGCTCCCGGCTGGCCGGCGGTCTACACCGCGCTGCGCGGTATCTGTTATGCCGAGATCACCGTCCGCACGGCGAAGTCCGACCTCCATTCGGGCGAGTTCGGCGGAGCGGCGCCGAACGCGCACGAGGAGCTGCTGCGCCTGCTCGGCCGCCTGAAGGGACCGGACGGCAAGATCAACATCCCCGGGCTCTACGCCGCCGTGAAGCGCCCTACCAGGGCGGAGCTCGCCAGCTGGCGACGCCTGCCCTTCAGCGAGACCCACTTCCTGAAGCAGCGCGTGCAGGCGAAGGCCCTCGCGGGGCTGAAGCAGCACTCGGTGCTCGAGCGGCTGTGGGCTCTGCCCACCTTCGAGATCCACGGCGTCCTGGGCGGCTTCACCGGAGAGGGGGCGAAGACCGTCATCCCCGCCGAGGCGACGGCCAAGGTGAGCCTACGGCTCGTTCCCAATCAGAAGCTGAAGACCGTGGAGCGGCAGCTCGCGACGGCAGTAAAGCGACTCGCCCCACGCCATGTGCAGGCGAGCGTCCGCTTCCTCCATGGCGCCGACCCGGCGGTCGTCCCGGTCGACGATCCGGCGTTCCGGCTCCTGGACCGCGCGTTTCGGGAGGTCGTAGGCCGGGGGACCGTCGCCGTGCGGGCGGGCGGCTCGATCCCAGTCGTGCCGGCGCTTGGGAAGAGCGGCGCGCCGGTCCTCCTCACCGGCATCGGTCTGCCCGACGACCGCCTGCACGCCCCGAACGAGAAGCTGGACCTGAAGCAGCTGTGGGACGGGATCAGAGTCTTCCGGAGATTCTACGAGCTTCTGGGAGGCAAAGGCGTAGGGGCGAAATCGTAAAGTCGACGACGTAAGGGAAAAACTGTACCGACGAAGGCGTACTCTGCCTCTCTACGATTCTGCCCTTACGATTTCTTACTGAGGGTTCTCAGCCTGTTGATCTCATGCTGAGTCAAGCCTCTCCCGCCATACCGTTCTTCGTTCCACGGATCGCCCCGCATATGGTACCCGTTCTGCTCCCAAAAACCGGGCATGTCTTGTTCCAGGAGCTCGAGGCCGCGCACCCACTTGGCGCTCTTCCAGAAGTAGAGGTGCGGCACGAGCAAGCGGGCGGGCCAGCCGTGCTCCGGCGCGAGCCACTCCCCATCGTGCTTCAGGGCGATCAGGTTGTCCGGGCGGTCCAGGTCGCTGAGCGGCAGGTTCGTCGTGAATCCCTGCTCCGCGAGGACGAGGCAGTACCGCGCGTCGGGCCGTACGCCCGCCCGCTGGAGCAGGAGCTGCACCGGAACGCCCTCGAACGCGTTGTCGAGCCGGCTCCAGCGCGTGACGCAGTGGATGTCGCACCCCACGGTCGTCCGCGGGAGCGCGAGCAGCTCGTCGTAGCTGAGGGTGAACGGGCGATCGACCGCCCCGGACACGGTGAACGTCCACCCTTCGGTGGCGACCCGCGGGACGTCGCCGTAATGGAGCACCGGCCACTTCGTCGTGACGACTTGGCCGGGGGGAAGACGGTCTTGAGTCATAAAAGGCGTCTAGGAGAAAACCGTCTAGGGCAACCGTCAAGGAGACTCGTCAACGCCTTTCCTGGACGCATTCCCTCGACGCCTCTCCTAGACGACTTTCTTCGACGTATTCCGCCGTAACCGCAAACGCCCCCTCGACTCCCCGGACCACCGCCGCGACGGTCCCGTCCCACATCGACCCATCCCCCTTCCCCCGTCCCCGCTCCCGTTCGATCGACGTCATCACCACGTGGGGAATCCCGCAGGCCACGATGCGGTCGAACTGGGCGAGATCCGTCGTCACGTTGAGGGCGAAGCCGTGCCAGGTGACCCACTGCTTCACGTGCACCCCGATGCTCGCGATCTTGCGGACCCCTCCTTCCCCGCGGGTCCAGACACCGGTGTGGCCGGGGTTGCGCGCGCCCGCGACCCCGAGCTCCGCCAGCGCGTCGATCAAGGCCTGCTCGAGCGTGCGCAGGTACCAGTGCAGGTCCTTGCGGTGCCCGGCGAGGTCGAGAATGGGATAGCCCACGAGCTGGCCCGGGCCGTGGTAGGTGACGTCGCCGCCCCGCTCCACTTCGAACACGTCGATCCCCTCGGGCCGGAGCACGTGGGTCTGGTGGGAGGTCCTGCCCAGGGTGAGTACGGAGGGATGCTCGAGCAGCAGGAGGACGTCGTGCGGGAGTCGGCCCTCGAGGCGCGCCTGAGCGAGGGCGCGCTGCCATGCGAGCGCCTCGGCGTACGGGACGACGCCCGCCCGCACGACCTGCAGGACGTGCGCGCTCATGCGCCGCTCCCGCGCACGGACCACGCGCTCCCGGCGACGCCGAGGGCGAGGCTCGTGAGCAGCAGCACGGCCAGACCGGGAAAGCCGAGGTAGTGCCAGAAGGGGATCGCCAGGAACGCCAGGATGATCGCACCGAACGCGGCAAGCGCGCAGATCACGCCGCGTTGCCAGATATTCTCGAGCGCCCTGCTGCGTCGCCACCCGAAGAAGACGGCGATGCCGACGGCGGCGAACAGGCCGACCAGGGGCTCGAGAGAGGTGTCCGAGACGGCACCTCCGTAGCGGCGCAGCTCGACCCGCTGCAGGGCCCGCACCACGAGGAGCATGAGGAGGATGCACCCTCCGCCGAGCCCCGCGCCGGCGCCCAGGGCGCCCAGCCCGATGGCGAGCGGGTCCTTCTCGGACGGAGGAGCGGTCACATGTGTATCGCTCGGCCGAGGGAGTCGAGGGCCGCTTCGGCGACGGCTTCCGACATCGTGGGGTGTGCGTGGATGGCGAGCTCGACCTCCTCCACCGTGTATTCGTTCTCGCGGGCCACGGCCAGCTCATGGATCAGCTCCGAGGCGGGGCTCCCCACGATGTGCGCCCCCAGGATCTCGCCGTACTTCTTGTCCCGGATGATCTTCACGAAGCCTTCGGTCTCCCCCGTCCCCCGCGCGCGCCCGTTCGCCGAGAAGGGGAATCTTCCGACGACGTAGTCGAGCTTGCGCTCCTTGCACTGGTCCTCGGTGAGACCGATGCTTGCGACCTCGGGGTGACAGTACGTCACGCTCGGGACGTTGTCGTACTTGATCGGGTGCGGCCTGCGCCCGGCGACCTGCTCGGCCACTACTACGCCCTCCCGGAACCCTTTGTGCGCCAGCATCGGCGGACCGGCGACGTCGCCGATCGCGTAGACGCCCGGCGTGGTCGTCTGGAGGTTCTGATCGACCTTGATGAAGCCGCGGTCGTTGAGCTGCACGCCGGCTTCCTTGAGGCCGATGTTCTCGGTGTTGACGGCGCGGCCCGCCGCCATGAGGACGACCGCGGCCTCCACTTTCTGCTTGGCGCCGTTGGCCTCGACGTCCAGGGCGACCCGGTCCTTGCCGACGTTCGCCTTCGTCACCTTCGCTCCCGCGAGCACTTCGATGCCCCGCTTCTTGTAGCTCTTCGTCAACGCGTCCGAGGCTTCGGCATCCTCGAGCGGCAGGATGCGCGGCAGCACCTCGATGAGCGTCACCTTCGTGCCGAAGGCGTGGAAGATGTCGGCGAACTCCATCCCCACCGCTCCGGCGCCGACGACGGCCATGGACGCCGGTGCCTGCTCCAGGAACAGGGCCTCGTCGGATGAGATCACGGTGCTCTTGTTGATCTCGAGCCCGATCTGGGGCAGCCCCTTCACCCGGGAGCCTGTCGCGACGATCACCGCCTTCCGGGCCTCGTAGCTGTCGCTCCCGACCTTCACTTTCTTTCCGGGCTGGAGGACACCCGTGCCCTTCACGACCGTCACCTTGTTCTTCTTCATGAGGAACTCGACGCCCTTCGAATTCTGGTCGCTCACGCGGCGGGAGCGCTGCATGGCGACGCCGTAGTCCGTCTTGACGGCGCCCGCATCGATGCCGAACTCCTTGGCCTCGCGCAGCAGCCTGGCGATGTAGGCCGAGTGCAGCAGCGCCTTGGTGGGGATGCAGCCGATGTTCACGCATACCCCGCCGAGTTTCTCCTTCTCGACCAGCGCCGTCGCCAGGCCGAGCTGCGCCGCGCGGATGGCGGCGACGTAGCCCGCGGGGCCGCCGCCGATGATGATCACGTCGAACGAGTTGGGCACGGAGGCTCCTCAATTGCGGATTGCGGATTTCGGATTGCGGATTCTCGCGCGTCGTGATCGCGGTGCGCCCAATCCGCAATCCGCAATCCCCAATCCGCAATCACAGCAGCATCGCCAATGGGTTTTCCAGCATCTCCTTCAGCGTCTTCAGGAACCCCGCCCCCGTCGCTCCGTCGATGACCCGATGATCGCAGCTCATCGTGATCCGCATGCGACGCCGGGGCAGGACCGTGGCGTCCACCACCACGGGCTTCTGCACGATCGACCCCACCGCGATGATCCCCGCCTCGGGCGGATTGATCACGGCCGTGAACTGGTCGATGTCGAACATGCCGAGGTTTGAGACCGAGAAGGTCGAACCCGTGTACTCGTGCGGCTGGAGGCGGCGGCTCCGGGCCTTGTCGGCGAGGTCCCCGGCCTCGCGACCGATCTCGAGCAGGGGCTTCACGTCCGCGTTGCGGATCACCGGCGTGATGAGCCCGTCCTCCACGGCCACCGCCATCCCGATGTGTACTTCGTTCCAGTAGCGGATGTGATCTTCCTGGAACCAGGCGTTACAGGCACGGTGCTTGGTGAGCGCCAGCGCCGTCGCCTTGAGGATGACGTCGTTGAACGAGACTTTGCCGCGGTCGCCGAGCTGCCGGTTCAGCGCGTCGCGCGCCTCGGCCGCGCGCTCCATGTCCACTTCGGTAGTGAGAAAGAAGTGGGGGACGGGGCCGAGGGAGGTCGCCAAGCGCTTCGCGATCGTCTTGCGGATCTGAGTCAACGGAACGTCGTCGTAAGAGGCCCGGGCCCCGGGCACATCGGGGGAGCGGGGAGCAGGGAGCGGTACGTCCCGAGCCGCGTCGGCCGTCGGCGCACCGGTCGGTACCGCTCCCCGCTCCCTGCTCTCCGCGCCCTCGAGATCCCTTCTCACCACCCGGCCACCCGGCCCCGAGCCCTGCAGCAGCTTCAAGTCGACGCCCGCTTCCTTCGCCATCCGCTTCGCCAGGGGGGACGCCTTCACGCGCGTGGCGTCCGCCGGCGCCACGGCGGAAACTGTGACGGAGGGTACCGCTCCCCGCTCCCCGCTCCCTGAGGCAGATGCCGGCGCCGGACGGGGAGCCGGGGCTGGTGTCGCGCCGACGGCCTCCCCTGGCGCGACTATGACCGCGATCTCCTTTCCGACGGGCACGGTCTGCCCCTCGGCGACCGCCACCTGCCGCAGGATCCCGTCCGCGCGCGCCTGCAGATCCATGATCGCCTTGTCGGTCTCGACCTCGGCGAGCGTCTCCCCCACCTGCACGGCGTCACCTTCGCGCTTGTGCCACTTCACGAGGCGCCCCTCCTCCATTGTGGGCGAGAGCGCCTCCATGAAGACGGTGGTGGCCATCGTCAGTCGAGGTAGCAGACCCGCCGCGCCGCGGCGACGATCTTCTCCGGGCTGGGCTTCGCCGCGCGCTCGAGCTGCTTGTTGTAGGGCATGGGGACGTCGGCTTGGGTGACGCGCAGCACCGGCGCGTCCAGCGAGTCGAACGCCTCGCGCTGGATGATGTCCACGACCTGCGCGCCAATGCCGCAGTGGGGCCACCCTTCCTCGGCCACGACGCAGCGGTTCGTCTTCACGACCGACGCCACGAGCGTCTCCTCGTCCATCGGGCGCAGCGAACGCAGGTCCACGACTTCGGCCGACACGCCCTGCTCCTGGAGCTGCTCCGCCGCCTTCAACGCGGGCACCACCGTCTTGGAGTGGCAGATCAGGGTCACGTCCGTCCCGGCGCGCTTCACGTCGGCCTTCCCGATCGGCACGACGTGCTCGCCCTCGGGGACGTCCCCCTTCGTGTTGTAGAGCATCTCGCCCTCGAGCACGATGACGGGGTTGTCGTCGCGGATCGCCGCCTTGAGCAAACCCTTGGCGTCGGCCGGCGTCGCCGGCGCGACCACCTTCAGGCCCGGGATGTGGGCGAGCCAGCTCTCCCACGCCTGGGAGTGCTGCGCCGCGAGCTGCAGCGCCGCGCCGTTCGGGCCCCGGAACACGATGGGGATCGGCACCTGTCCGCCCGATTCATAGAGGATCTTCGCCGCCGAGTTCACGATCTGGTCGAGCGCCAGCACCGCGAAGTTCCAGGTCATGAACTCGATCACGGGGCGCAGGCCCGCCATCGCCGCGCCTACGCCGACGCCGGCGAACCCGAGCTCGGCGATCGGCGTGTCCACGACGCGCATCGGCCCGAACTCCTCGAGCAGCCCCCGGCTCACCTTGTAGGCGCCTTGATAGACCCCCACTTCCTCCCCCATCAGGAACACGCTGGGATCGCGCTGCATCTCCTCCCGCAGCGCCTGGTTGAGGGCGTCCCGGTAGGTCAGGGTCGGCATGTCACTCCACGAGCACGTGGCTCGTGAGCTCGGCGAGATCGGGGTCCGGGCTCTGGTCGGCGAACTGCACGGCGGCCTCGACCACGGCGCGCACTTCGGCGTCGAGCGCGTGCAGCGCCGCGTCGTCCAGGGCACCCTCCTCCTTCAGCTTCAGCGCGAGCTGGGAGATCGGGTCGCGCTTCTTCTGCTCCTCCACCTCTTCCTTGGTGCGGTACACGCCGTGCAGCGGATCGGACATCGAGTGGCCCATGAAGCGATAGGTGCGCACCTCGAGCAGCGTGGGATGCCCGGTCTTGCGGGCGCGCTCGGCGGCGCGCTCGGTCGCCCCGTAGACGGCCAGAGCGTCCATCCCGTTCACGAGCTCGGCCGCCATGTCGTAGCTGCACGCGTGCTCGACGACGTCCGTGACGGCCGCCACGCGCTCCAATGCCGTGCCCATGCCGTAGCGGTTGTTCTCACAGCAGAAGATGATGGGGAGCTTCCAGACGGAGGCCATGTTGAGGGC
>Ga0209236_1002897_pt1 | contig 10479 bp, 10 predicted proteins | sample GraSoi013_1_40cm_FD_185819 | JGI IMG/M metagenome (GOLD analysis project Ga0209236, IMG submission 185819) | Grasslands soil microbial communities from the Angelo Coastal Reserve, California, USA - Sample 09_27_2013_1_40cm (SPAdes) (version 2) | ecosystem: Environmental > Terrestrial > Soil >... | reverse complement strand
TTGCCGCCCGCGCCGGGCTTGTTTTCCACGACCACGCTCTGGCCGATGTTCTCGCCCAGCTTCTTGGCGATGATGCGCGCGGCAATGTCGGCCGAGCCGCCTGCGGCGAAGCCGACCACCATGACCGCGGGTTTCTTGGGGGGGAAGTCCTGGGCCTGGGCGGTGCCCACGGCCAGGGAAAGAAGGGCGGCCAGGGCGCCGCCTGCGATCAGTCTGCGTTGGTGCATGTCGTCTCCGTTTGTTGGTCTTGCCTGCCCGCAGGGGGCAGCGTTATCAAGGGCGCCATCCTATGCAGCGGGTGTTATTCTGTGAATTGCAACTTTTGGAAGGACTGTTGCGTGCAGCGCATCAAATTCGACATGGGGGAACTGATCGCCTTCGTGACCACGGCCGAGAAGGCCAGCTTTCGCCTGGCCGCAGAAGCGCTTTTCCTGTCGCCGCCTGCCTTGAGCCGGCGGGTGGAGCGGCTGGAGTCCGTGCTGGGCGCGCGGCTGCTGGAGCGCACCACGCGGCGTGTGGAACTGACCGAGGTGGGCCATGAATTCCTGCAGGAGGCGCGCAGGGCCCTGGCCGGCCTGGACGAGGCCGTGCAGCGCGTGGATGACCAGCTGAAGCTGCGCCGTGGCCGCGTAACGGTTGCCTGCGTGCCTTCGGTGGCCACCAATCTGCTGCCGCCCGTGCTGAAGACCTTTGCCGTGGAGCAGCCCGATGTGCAGGTGCACGTCATCGACGAGAGCGCGCAGCAGGTGGTGGAGGCCGTGCTGCGCGGGGATGCTGACTTTGGCTTGAGCTTCACGGGCAGCCAGGAGCCGTCGCTGCGCTTTGAGGCGCTCACGCGCGAGCGCTATGTGCTGGCCATGCCGCGCAGCCACGCCTGGGCCGGGCGCAGCCAGGTGGAATGGGCCGAGCTGGCGGGCAAGCGCCTGGTCTCCGTCTCCCACAAGAGCGGCAACCGCCTGCTGCTGGACCAGGTGATGGCCGGCCTGCCCGAGCAGCCCGTGGCCTGGCACGAGTGCAACCACGTTACAGGCGCCCTGGCCCTGGTGGAAGCCGGCCTGGGCCTGGCCGCCGTGCCCCAGCTGGCCCTGCGCCAGGACCACGCCCAGGTCTGCGGCGTGCCCCTGACCGAGCCCGATGTGTGGCGCACGCTGGGCCTGCTGCAAAGGCGTGACCGCGTCCTGGGGCCTGTGGCGCAGGCGTTGAGGGAGTGCCTGGTGCAGGTGCAGGGCGCGGGCGGCTGAACTGGCCTTGGCTTCACTGCGTTGCAACCCCGTTGCGCGCAGGCCCTGGCATGGCTGCCGCATAGCGCAGTGCGCAGAAGGATGGGATCACGCTTTCACATGAATGCAGTTCATGCATCTGTGAAATAAAACCATTTTACTTCATCGATTCGCATCCATACCATTCGCTCCCATTGTTCGTTTGCATTTTGGGAAGCAGTCATGGACATCACCACACCCTCGGATCGCATGGATGCCGGAGCCGGCTCTTGCGCTGAACTTGGCCATCTCGCGTGAGCGCAGCCATGTCACGTCCGCTCCGTCTGGTCGCCGTTTCCGGTGGACTGCAGCGCCCCTCCAAATCTGCCGCCCTGGCAGAGCATCTGTCTGATCTGATCGCCGCCGAAGTTCCGTGCGAACAGCGCCTGGTGGAGCTGGGCCAGCTTGCGCCGCAGCTTGCCGGCGCGGTGTGGCGCTCGCAGTTGCCCGAGAGGGTGGAGCGTGAGCTTGCGGCGGTGGAGCAGGCGGATGTGCTGGTGGTGGCCACCCCGGTCTTTCGTGGCGCCTACACCGGACTGTTCAAGCACTTCTTCGACTTCGTCCACCAGGACGCCTTGATCGACAAGCCCGTGCTGCTGGCGGCCACCGGTGGCAGTGAGCGCCATGCCCTGGTGATCGACCACCAGCTGCGGCCGCTGTTCAGCTTCTTCCAGGCGCGCACGCTGCCGTTGGGCGTGTACGCGACCGACAAGGATTTCGTGGACTACCGCCTGCACGACGAGGCCCTGATACAGCGGGCCGCACTGGCGGTGCAACGGGCATTGCCGCTGGTCGAGCTGATGCACCGCGCCAGGCCCTGCCTGGCCGAGGAAATGGCTGCGGCCTGAGTCAACCCACATTTTTATTTCTAAATCAGGTCATTGGATCACCATGAACGCAGAACTGCACTTCAGCCTCAAGAGCATCCGTTTCGATGAGAACTATCACCCATCGGACAGTACGCGCATTACCACCAACTTTGCCAATCTGGCCCGGGGAACGAGCCGGCAACAGAACCTGCGCCATACGCTGAGGATGATTGACAACCGCTTCAATGAACTGGCGCATTGGGACAATCCGACGGGAGACCGCTATTCAGTCGAGCTGGACATCATCTCCGTGGACATGGGCATGGGTGCGGAGATGGGAAGTGGCGTATTTCCGTTGATCGAGATATTGAAGACCAGCATTCTCGACAGAAAATCGAACAAGCGCATAGCCGGCATTGCAGGGAACAATTTCTCATCCTACGTGCGCGACTATGACTTCAGTGTTTTGCTGCCGGAGTACAACATCAACCGCCAGGAGTTCAGCACGCCGGACGATTTTGGCGACCTGCATGGCAAGCTGTTCAAGCAATTCGCCCGTTCGAGCACGTACAGGGAGCACTTCAACAAGCCCCCCGTCATCTGCATCAGCGCCTCTATCAGCAAGACCTATCAGCGCACCGGAAACCAGCATCCCGTACTGGGTGCCGAGTATCAGCAAAATGAGCTGTCATCTACGGACCGGTATTTCGGGAAGATGGGGATGCAGGTTCGATTCTTCATGCCGCCCAATAGCGTGGCACCCCTGGCTTTCTATTTTCAGGGCGACCTGCTGGCCGACTACACGAATCTCGAGTTGATCGGCACCATCAGCACCATGGAAACCTTCCAGAAGATTTATCGCCCCGAGATCTACAACGCCAATTGCGCGGCAGGAAAAATCTATCAGCCGAGCCTGAAGAACCACGATTACTCGTTGACGCAGATTGTCTATGACCGCGAAGAGCGCAGCCAGCTGGCCATCAAGCAGGGCAGGTTTGCGCAGGAGCATTTCATCAAGCCGTACAGGAATGTTCTTGAGCAATGGGCTGCCGATTGCGCGCTCTGACCGGCTAGACAGACAGACAGACCATTTTTCATTGATTGCGCAGCGGCTTGGGACAACGGTCCTGAAGTACGCTGGCACCACCCCTTTTTGCCTTGAAGGAATTCTCCGATGTTTGAAACCTCTATCGCCGGCAGCCTGCCCAAGCCAGCCTGGCTGGCCGAAACCAACAAGCTCTGGCCCCAGTGGCGGGCCGAGGGCGATGCGCTTCGCCAGGCCAAGGCCGATGCAACCCTGCTGTGGATCAAGGCCCAGGAAGATGCAGGCCTGGACATCGTGTGCGACGGCGAGCAGTCGCGCCAGCATTTCGTGCATGGCTTTCTGGAGCAGGTGGAGGGCATCGACTTCGACAACAAGGTGAAGATGGGCATCCGCGACAACCGCTACGAAGCGATGGTGCCGCAGGTGGTTGCCGCCCTGCGCCTGAAGGGCCGCGTGCATGCCTTCGAGGCGCAACTGGCGCGTGCGCACACCAGGAAGAAGCTGAAGTTCACGCTGCCCGGCCCGATGACCATCGTCGATACCGTGGCGGACCGCTTCTATGGCGACAAGGTCAAGATGGCCTTCGCCTTTGCCGAGCTGCTCAACCAGGAGGCCCTGGCGCTGCAGGCCGACGGCGTGGACATCATCCAGTTCGACGAGCCTGCCTTCAATGTCTACATGAAGGATGCCGCCGACTGGGGCGTGCAGGCGCTGGAGCGCGCAGCGCAGGGCCTGACCTGCACGACGGCCGTGCATATCTGCTACGGCTACGGGATCAAGGCCAATACGGACTGGAAGAGCACGCTGGGCGAGGAATGGCGCCAGTACGAGACGGTGTTTCCCGCGCTGGCCAGGAGCCGCATCGACCAGGTGAGCCTGGAATGCATCCACTCCCACGTGCCGCCCGACCTGATGAGGCTGCTGGCCGGCAAGGACGTGATGGTCGGCGTGATCGATGTGGCCAGCGACGTGGTGGAGACACCCGAGGAAGTGGCGGACACCATCGGCCGGGCACTGGAGTTCGTGCCGAAGGAGCGGCTGTTCCCCTGCACGAACTGCGGCCTGGCGCCCATGGGCCGGGACGTGGCGTGGCGCAAGCTGAAGGCGCTGGCAGAAGGCACGAAGCTGGCAAAGGAGCGGCTCGCCAAGGCCTGATGCCCTGCGTGGCCAAGCGCAGGGGAAGATGCCAGGGGTGCCAGGGGTTCATGGTTTGCCCTGTATCGGATTCAGGCAACTGTCTGAAGTCAAGACACTGAATCTGTTCAATAGTCGGGCACTCGCTGCCCGTGCTCTGCCCGTGCCCGCCATTGCGCCCGTCATTGCGCCTCCTTGGCCCGCCTGGGCCTGCCTGGGCCTGCCTGGGCCTGCCTGGCACAAAGCATGCATGGTCCCTCCCCACAAAAGCAGCGGGCGCCAGCCCAGCCGCCAACCCAAGGAGACAAACCATGCAACGCCGCCCCTTCCTGCATTCCGCCCTCGCACTCTCCGCCATGGCCACCATGGCCGCTGCGGCTCCCGCCGCCATGGCCCAGCAGGGCGAGATCCGCATTGCCCACGTCTACAGCAAGACCGGCGCGCTGGAGGCCTATGGCAAGCAGACCCAGGCCGGGTTGCTGATGGGGCTGGAGTACGCCACGGGCGGCAGCATGGCGGTGAATGGCAAGAAGCTGGTGGTGATCGAGAAGGACGACCAGGGCAAGCCCGACCTGGGCAAGAGCCTGCTGGCCACGGCGTATTCTGATGACAAGGCCGATCTGGCCGTGGGGCCCACGTCGTCCGGCGTGGCGCTGGCCATGCTGCCGGTGGCCGAGGAGTACAAGAAGATTTTGCTGGTGGAGCCGGCCGTGGCCGATTCGATCACGGGCGACAAGTGGAACAAGTACATCTTCCGCACGGGCCGCAACTCCAGCCAGGACGCCATCAGCAATGCCGTGGCCATCGACAAGGCGGGCGTGACGATTGCCACGCTGGCTCAGGACAACGCCTTTGGCCGCGATGGGGTGAAGGCCTTCAAGGACGCCATCAAGAAGGGCAAGCTGGCGCATGAGGAGTACCTGCCCGCCGCCACCACGGATTTCACGGCAGGGGCGCAGCGGCTGATCGACAAGCTCAAGGACCAGCCGGGCAGGAAGATCATCTGGATCGTGTGGGCCGGGGCGGGCAATCCGTTCAAGATCGCGGACATGGATCTCAAGCGCTACGGCATCGAGATCGCCACGGGCGGCAACATCCTGCCCGCCATGGCGGCCTACAAGAATCTGCCGGGCATGGAGGGTGCCACGTACTACTACTACGGCATTCCCAAGAACCCGGTGAACGAGGCGCTGGTGTCCATGCACTACAAGCAGTACAAGACGCCGCCGGATTTCTTCACGGCGGGCGGTTTCTCTGCGGCCATGGCCATCGTGACGGCGCTCAAGAAGACCGGGGGCGATACCAAGACCAACACGCTGATCAAGGCCATGGAGGGCATGAGCTTCGACACGCCCAAGGGCCAGATGACCTTCCGCAAGGAAGACCACCAGGCCCTGCAGAGCATGTACCACTTCAAGATCCGCGTGGACCCGGCGCTGGCCTGGGGCGTGCCCGAGCTGGTGCGCGAGATCAAGCCCGAGGAGATGCAGGTCCCCATCCGCAACGGCCGCTGAGCAATGTTGCGCACAGAGGATCTGACCATCCGCTTCGGGGGCCATGTGGCCGTCAACGGCGTGAGCTGCGCTTTCGAGCCGGGCACGCTGACGGCCATCGTGGGGCCCAACGGGGCGGGCAAGACCACGTATTTCAACCTGATCTCCGGGCAGCTCAAGGCCACGGCCGGGCGCGTGCTGCTGGGCGGGCGCGAGCTGACGGGGTTGGCCCCTTCGGCGCGCACGCGCGCCGGGCTGGGGCGGGCGTTCCAGCTCACCAATCTGTTCCCGCACCTGAGCGTGCTGGAGAACGTGCGCCTGGCCGTGCAGGCGCGCGACGAGGGCCCGCACCGGCGCGGCCTGAACCTGTGGAGCATCTGGAGCGACCACCGGGCATTGACGCAGCGGGCGCTGCACATCCTCGACCAGGTGGCCCTGTCCGCCCGGCGCGATGAGGCCGTGGCCGCGCTGCCGCATGGCGACCAGCGCAAGCTGGAGGTGGCCTTGCTGATGGCGCTGGAACCCCAGGTCTATATGTTCGACGAGCCCACGGCGGGCATGAGCCATGACGAGGCGCCGGTGATCCTGGACCTGATACGCAAGCTCAAGCAGGACCGCAGCAAGATCATCCTGCTGGTGGAGCACAAGATGGATGTGGTGCGCGAGCTGGCCGACCGCATCATCGTGCTGACCAATGGCACGCTGGTGGCCGATGGGCCGCCGGCCGAGGTCATCGCCTCGCCTGTGGTGCAGCAGGCCTACCTGGGTGTGGTGCCGGAGCAGGGCGCTGTGAAGGAGGCCGCATGAGCGCTGCCGCCAACCTCAACCCAAACTCCAACCTGCTCGAACTGTCGGGCGTGCACACGCATATCGGGGCCTATCACATCCTGCATGGCGTGGACCTGGCCGTGCCGCGCGGTCAGCTGACCATGCTGCTGGGGCGCAATGGCGCGGGCAAGACGACCACGCTGCGCACCATCATGGGTCTGTGGCGGGCCAGCCAGGGGCGCATCGCCTTTGGCGGGGCCGACATCACGGCCCTGCCTACGCCCGCGATTGCGCGGCTGAACATTGCCTATGTGCCCGAGAACATGGGCATCTTCGCGGACCTGACGGTGCAGGAAAACCTGCTGCTGGCCGCGCGCGGCGCCTCGCGCGCCGACCGCATGGACGCGCAGCGGCTGCAGTGGATCTTCGGCATGTTCCCGGCCGTGGAGAAGTTCTGGAACCACCCGGCCGGCAAGCTGTCGGGCGGGCAAAAGCAGATGGTGGCGGTGGCGCGCGCCATCGTGGAGCCGCGTGATCTGCTGATCGTGGACGAGCCCAGCAAGGGCCTGGCGCCAGCCATCATCGAGAACATGATCGCGGCCTTCGCGCAACTCAAGGCGGGCGGCACGACGATTGTGCTGGTGGAGCAGAACCTGGGCTTTGCGCGCCGCCTGGGCGACCGCGTGGCGGTGATGGACAACGGCCGCGTGGTGCACGCGGGCGGCATGGCCGAGTTCTCGGCAGACGCGGCGTTGCAGCAGTCGCTGCTGGGGCTTTCGCTATGAACAAGCTGAACAGGCTGGATGTGGATTTCAAGCCGCTGCTGCTGGTGCCCGTGCTGGCCCTGGTGGCGCTGCCTCTGGTGGGTTCGGGCTCGACTTGGCTGACGCTGACGGTGGCGGGGCTGGCCATGGGAATGATCGTGTTCATCATCGCCTCGGGGCTGACGCTGGTGTTCGGGCTGATGGACGTGCTGAACTTCGGCCACGGCGTGTTCATCGCGCTGGGCGCCTTCGTGGCCACCAGCGTGCTGGGCGCCATGGGCGACTGGACGGGGTCGGACCAGCTGTGGCGCAACCTGCTGGCCGTGCTGCCGGCGATGGTGGTGGCCATGCTGGTGGCGGGCGCCATCGGGCTGGCGTTCGAGCGCTTCATCGTGCGGCCCGTGTACGGCCAGCATCTCAAGCAGATCCTGATCACCATGGGCGGCATGATCATCGGCGAGGAACTGATCAAGCTCATCTGGGGCCCGCAGCAGATGCCGCTGCCGCTGCCCCAGGGCATGAAGGGCGCCTGGCTGCTGGGCGATGCCGCCGTGGAAAAGTACCGCGTGGTGGCCGTGCTGGTGGGGCTGGCGGTGTTTGCCCTGCTGGCCTGGACGCTGTCGCGCACCAAGATCGGCCTGCTGATCCGCGCGGGCGTGCAGGACCGCGAGATGGTGGAGGCCCTGGGCTACCGCGTGCGCCGCCTGTTCGTGGGCGTGTTCGTGGCGGGCTCGGCCCTGGCCGGGCTGGGCGGGGTGATGTGGGGCATGTACCAGCAGAGCGTGGTGCCGCAGATGGGCGCGCAGGTCAATGTGCTGATCTTCATCGTGATCATCATCGGCGGGCTGGGCAGCACGGGCGGGGCGCTGATCGGCGCGCTGCTGGTAGGGCTGATGGCCAACTACACGGGGTTCCTGGTGCCCAAGGTGGCGCTGTTTTCCAACATTGCGTTGATGGTGGCAATCCTGCTGTGGCGCCCGCAGGGCGTCTATCCCGTCGCGAACCGCTGAAGGAGTGATCGACATGCTCAACCGATTGCTTTCCGGCGACATGCCGCGCAGCCGCGTGCTGGCGGTGCTGCTGCTGTTGATTTTCCTGGGGCTGGCGGCGGCGCCCTTCGTGTTCCCTGGCGTGAAGGCGCTGAACGTGGCGGCCAAGGTGCTGATCTTCGTGGTGCTGGTGGCCAGCTTCGATCTGCTGCTGGGCTACACCGGCATCGTGAGCTTTGCGCACACCATGTTCTTCGGCATTGGCGCCTATGGGGTGGCGATAGCGTCCTCGCGCATGGGTGCGGGCTGGGGCGCTCTGGCGCTGGGCCTGGGCGCGGCGCTGCTGGTGTCGCTGCTGCTGTCGCTGGCCATCGGCCTGTTCTCGCTGCGCGTGCGGGCCATCTTCTTTGCCATGATCACGCTGGCCGTGGCGGCGGCGTTCCAGACGCTGGCCTCGCAGCTTTCGGAATGGACGGGCGGGGAGGACGGGCTGAGCTTCAAGCTGCCCGAGTGGCTGTCGCCCAGCTTCGAGCCGTTCGAGAACGAGGTGCTGGGCGTGCTGATCGACGGGCGCATCATCACCTACTACCTGCTGTTCGTGCTGGCCGTGGTGCTGGTGCTGGCGCTGCTGCGCATCGTCAACTCACCGTTCGGCCGCGTGCTGCAGGCCATCCGCGAGAACGAGTTCCGTGCCGAGGCCATCGGCTACCGCGTGGTGGTGTACCGCACCCTCTCCAGCGTGCTCTCGGCCCTGTTCGCCTGTGTGGCCGGTGCCATGCTGGCGCTGTGGCTGCGCTATAACGGGCCCGATACCTCGCTGTCGTTCGAGATCATGATGGACTGCCTGCTGATCGTGGTGATCGGCGGCATGGGCACCATCTATGGCGCGGCGATCGGCTCGGTACTGTTCCTCATCGCCCAGAGCTATCTGCAGGACCTGCTGCGCGTGGCCAGCGAGGCCGCGCACAGCCTGCCCTGGCTGGCCGCGCTGCTGTCTCCTGACCGCTGGCTGCTGTGGCTGGGCGTGCTGTTTGTGTTGTCGGTCTACTATTTCCCCACGGGCGTCGTGGGGCGTCTGCGTTCTTCCCGCGCCGGAGCCTGACCAGGGCCCCTGGCGCATTCGTGCATCAGAGAACTACCACAAGGAGATGGGCATGTTGAAGCGTGAAGAGATGGTGTCGTCGATTCCTGCAACCCCCTGGCGCTGGGCCTTCACGGCGCTGGCGGCGGCCGCGCTGGCAGCCTGCGGCAGCGGCGAGCATGAACCCAGCAACGATCTGCCCAAGGGCTTTACCGAGCTGGGCGCCACGGTGTATCCGGCCACGGCCACCGGCACGGGAGCCACGGCAGCCACGCAGGACTTGCTGACGGGCGGCCTGGGCAAGACGGGCCTGGGCGCCGCAGCCGCGCCCCTGTATGCGGACCCTGCCAATCCCACGGCGGCAGAGCTGCGGCGCAATGCGCTGTACTCCAACTACCGGGGCATCCTGGACCCCACGGCGGGCGGCGGCTACGGCACGCTGTACGGCCCCAACATCACGGCAGACGGGCAGGTGACCACGGGCGAAGGGCTGATCCCCGGGCGCGAGTACCTGGCCGTGCTGGACGACGGCACGGGCCGCAAGCAGACCATGGTGGCCGTGCAGGTGCCGGACAGCTTTGACCGCAACCGGCCCTGCATCGTGCTGGGCCCGTCCTCTGGCTCGCGCGGCGTGTATGGCGCCATCGGCACGGCGGGCGAGTGGGGCCTGAAGAAGGGCTGCGCCGTGGCGCTGACCGATGCGGGCAAGGGCGTGGGCCTGCACAACCTGAGCGACGACACCGTCAACAAGCTGGACGGCACGCGCGCCACGCGCACGGACGCCGGCAGCCTGTCCTTCTTTGCCGCGCGGCTGACCGATGCGGCGCGCCGCCTACAACGCTGCGTTTCCCAACCGCATCGCCATCAAGCACGCGCACTCCCAGCAGAACCCTGAAAAGGACTGGGGCAACGACACGCTGGCCGCGGCCCGCTATGCGCTGTACGTGCTCAATGCCCGCTATGGCACCACGCAGGACCCCGTGCCCTTCGGCAAGGACAACACGCTGGTGCTGGCAGGCTCGGCCTCCAACGGCGGCGCGGCCGTGCTGCGCGCGGCCGAGCTGGATGCGGACGGCCTGATCGACGGCGTGGTGGCCTCCGAACCCGTGACCGAGATGCCCACGCGCCAGGGCTACA
>Ga0209236_1002896_pt1 | contig 10480 bp, 9 predicted proteins | sample GraSoi013_1_40cm_FD_185819 | JGI IMG/M metagenome (GOLD analysis project Ga0209236, IMG submission 185819) | Grasslands soil microbial communities from the Angelo Coastal Reserve, California, USA - Sample 09_27_2013_1_40cm (SPAdes) (version 2) | ecosystem: Environmental > Terrestrial > Soil >... | reverse complement strand
GATGACGCCCCCGGCGAGGGCGAAGAGGCCTGCAAAGAAGATCATCACGAACATGAACATGGTCGCGACGAGGCTATCCGGTATGGCGAAGCCGCCGCTCCCGCTGCCGTTTCCCGAGCCGCTTCCGCCGCAGTTGGACGTGCAACCGCCGTTGCCCGTGCTGACCGTCAGCGTGTTCGACGTCGAGCTCCTGGAGCCCGAGCTGTCAATCGCGTCGATGTGAACGTTGTACGAGCCGGAGGACGACGGGGTGCAGGGGAAGTTGTTCGTGTAGTTCGGGGTCGTAAAGGGTTGCGTCGGAGGAGAACATCCCGGTGCGCTCCCGTTCACCCAGACCGTGAAGGGGGTGCTGCCGCCGCTGGTGAATGAGAGGGAAATCTGCGTTTGCGTCCCCGCCGGAACCGGGTTGGGCGAGAACGAGAGGCTGACCGTGAACGTGCCCTCGGCCGCGAGGCGGATCGAGGGCGCTTTGGTGGGTGTGATGGAGCCGAGGATCCCGAAGGCCGATCCTACGAGGAGTAGGACTGTGAGCAACCCCACGAGAACGCTGCGGTGTCGCCGCGCTGCCTCATCCGCCGTGCCGAACATGCCCGCGCAGCTTCCGGTCGTCCTCAAGAAGCTAGCGCTGTGAGTATCAACGCGCGCAACCGTGTTCGCGGGCCTCCATCCTCCAAACACTCCGTCGGGCATTCCGCGATGCCTCGCGCTGGGGACATAGACGTGTCCCCGGACCCCTTCGAAGGCGAGTGCGATCGTGACTCCAACGACGGGCTCCGGGCCCTACTCATCCGGGTCCTCGTTGGATCCGCGAGACTGCAGCCCCCTACGAGGGGCGTCAATCGTTCCGGGATTCGGTCATCCCCCCGCTAACCTCAAGTACATGACGATTCATTACAATGTCATATGAAGAACCTGCAGGTCCGGGTCGGCGAAGACGAGGTCGGCGAGCTCGACCGCCTCGCCGACGACATGAAGCTCTCACGGTCCGAGGCCGCGCGGACGGCCCTCCGGGAAGGGATGCGGAGGCTCCGGATGGACCGGGCCCTGACCCGATATCTGAACCTCGAGTTCACCCTGAGCCGCGCGGCCCAGTACGCCCGCGTGACGATCCACGAGATGGCCCGCGTGGCGAGCGAGAAGGGCATCCCCTTCTTCCGGTACTCCCTTGACGAACTCCGCCGGGATCGCGAACGCGCGGAGGCCTGGCTCACGGGCTGAACAATGCGAACGTGGGTCGACGCGTCGACCGTCATCGCCCTCGATACGATCGGCGAGGCTGCCCTGCTGCACGATCTCCTCGGTCGTGTGGCGTTGACACCGGAGGTCGCCGCGGAAGTGTTCAACGGCCGGGAGTCGGAGGCGCTGGGACGCGCCCGCGGGACCTGGATCGAGATCGTCCCCGTGACCGGAGGCCGACAGCGATGGGAATCGTTGGGCCTTGGGCGAGGTGAAGCCTCCTTGTTCCTCACGCCAACGAACGACCGGCTCGTCTTCGACGAGGTGCCCGCCCGAGTCGCCGCGGAGTCGGAAGGCCGATTGTATGTGGGCCTCCTCGGCCTGCTGCTCGCAGGCGCTCGCAAAGGGAAGATCGCCCCCGATCGAGTCCGTCAGGTCCTCCGTCGCCTCGTGCAATCCGGTTTCCGCCTGGCCACCGAACTGTACGACGAAGCCATGGAGCAGCCCGGCGGTCCCCGGTGAGGGGTCGCGCGGTTATTGCTTCTGATACTGTCGCCGCGGCCTTTATCGGACGCGATCCGCGTGTTCGGAGTCCCCATGGCCGTCCAGGGGAAGCCGCGCGGCCGCGCTCCGACGTCGGCCGGGCGGATCAGCGAAAGGAAGCCGCCGACCCAGCGAAGTCTCCGCCTGGCGTGGGGCCTCTTCCTCGCGATCGGCGTGCCTCTCGGCCTCCTCGCTGCGTTGGCGCCGCTCACGGCCGGCGGGATCTACATCGAACCCCTTCGTCAGTTCTGGCGACCGTGGCCCCCGGACATCCTGAAGCCGGTCATCGGGGTCGCGGGCTTCGCCGCCACCCTGGGATACCTGTGCTACCGACTGGGACGGCACGCGGGATACCGGTGGGGAACCGCGGCCTCGGTCGCGATGGCTCGCAACATCGCGGAAGGTCGGTCCTCGGCACCCGCCGCGGCCATGCCCCCGGAACGGGCGCCGACCGTGACGGAGCCCCCGACGCCGCGGCCTTGAGGACCTAGCGGGCTTTTTCGTCAACCGGTCCGTGTGATAACTGTCCAAGAACGTTTATTCCCAAATCCCCCGTGCGCGCCGGCGATGGTGTCCCGCAAGCGCGGCCTCATCGCCGTGGGGCTGATCCTGCTCCTGCTCGGCGGCTACTCGCTGTACAACTACAACCCGGTCCACTCGTACCAGTCCACGTTCAATCTCCTCCCGGCGAAGTACTTCAAAATCGGCGCGAACCTCCGCGACCAGACTCGGATCACGGGGTCGTTCCAGGAGACCTCGGGGCGCACCGTCGAGTTTGTCATCATGAGTAGCGCGCAGTATGCCGCGTTCCAGGCGAAGACCGGCAACGCAAGTCTGTACTCGCTTTCGGAGACCGCGACGAGTCAGGTCGACTTCATGTCGAGCCTGCCCGACACGTATTACATGCTCTTCTTCCACGGCACTGGATTCCTCAACATGACGCAGACCGTGAACTTCCAGCGGACCTACACCTCCGTGGACATCCTTGCAATCGTCGCGGGAGCGACCCTCCTGGTCCTGGGCGGAGTCGAGCTCTACTGGGGCTTCCGACCGTCGGGTCGCCAAGCCACGTCGCCGGCCGCCACGAAGGCCGATGCCCCACCGCCTCCCTGGCCCTGAGGGGACGTGGATGGAACCCCCGGACCGAAGAGACGCGCGTCCCTCCGGACGGCGCTCGGCGTCCGTCCGGCGACACCTCCCGTTCCTGGTGTTCCTCGCGGCGTTCACCGTCTACTGCGCCTACCTCCAGTTCTATCTCACGGAAGCCTTGAACCGCCTCTACCTGGTCCGCATCTTCTTCCAAGTCGCCATCGCCGCCCTCGTCATCGCGTCGATTCGGAACGTCGTCGGCGCGCGGACCCTCGGGATGTTCGCCTCCGTGATCATCGCCCTTGCTTTCCTCGCGACAGGTTTGTTCCTCGGCCTCGTGATCTTCGGACTGATTCTGGGCGTCGTCGTCCTCGTCCGCGGCGCCCTCGTCCGCGAGCGCGTCCAAGAAGCGCACCGAATCGCGATCCTCGTCACGATCGTGAGCGTCACGATCTCGTCGATCGCCATCATCGGCCTCGAGTGGCAGCAGCACGCCCTGTTCTTCGCCGTCCTCTTCCCGGTCCTCATCAGCGCCTGGTTCGCGGAACGGTACGTGGAACGGATCACACGGGTCGGCTGGGATGACCCGACGAAGGAGCTCCTCTGGACCGTTGTGGCGATCGTGGTGTCGTTCTTCGTGATCACCCAAGACGCCCTCGTGAACCTCGTCATGTTGACGCCGCTCACATGGCCCCTCCTCATCCTGATCAACTGGTTCCTCGGCACCCGAATCCGATTCCGGCTCCTGGAGCGGTACCGGTTCGGCGGCGTCTCTCGGTACGCCTTGGGCGACGGCCCAATCCGCGGGGACTTCGGGGACGACGTGCTGACGATGAGCGTCCGGAACCGGGAGTTCGTGGCGAGGTACAATCCGCCCGCGACGATGGCGAAGCTCGGGAAGGACGAGGCGAAACGGATCCTGATCCCGCTCGGCATCCCGATGGCGAAGACGTACCGCATCTTGCGGACGCGCGAGGACGTCCAGGCCCTCCAAGCGTGGATGGAGACCCACCACCGCCGGTTCGTCCTGAAGCCCGCCTCCGGCCACGGGGGCGAGGGAATCCTGCTCGTTCGATGGCAGGGCGACGGCTCGTACGACACGAGCCTCGGTCCTCTGACGGCCCGCGGGATCGAGGCGCACGCGCTCGCGATCCTCGCCGGCGACTATGGCGGGGACCACCGGGACGCGGCCGTCCTGGAAGAACTCCTGGAGCGCGCGGAGGCGTTGCGGGACCTCTCGCCGATCGGACTCGCGGACGTCCGCGTCATCAGCTTCCGGGGCTATCCGGTCATGGCAATGATGCGCATCCCCACCGCGGCATCGGGAGGGAAGGCGAATCTCCACCTGGGGGCGCTCGCCGCGGGCGTCCGGCTGTCCACGGGCACGATCATCCACTGCGTCTGGCGGGGCGCACCCCAGCCGGATCACCCGGACACGGGGACGCGCCTCCTCGGCCTGACGGTCCCGTCCTGGGACGAGATCCTCGAGCTCGCGGCGGAGGCACAGCGCCTTTCTGGCCTCGGCTTCGCGGGCGTCGACGTCACCTTAGACGCCCGCCAAGGACCCATCGTCATGGAAGTGAACCGTCGGCCCGGTTTGGAAATCCAGAACGCGAACGCCGCGGGATTGCTGCGGCGCCTGCGGATCATCGAGGGCCTCCGCGACGGCCATGTGCCCGTGGAGGAGCGACTCCTCGTGGTGCGTCAACTCGACGCGGACCACTGGGGCCTGCAGCCTTCGGTGAGTCGTCCCGCGGGAACCCCGGCGGGCGAGCCGTCGTGAGCCTCGGTCGATCTAATGCCGCGAGCCTAGAGGTACGTCAGGGCCCTCGGTCCGTCGATGACTCCGTAGCCATACCACGGGTCGTGGGGCACGGCCTGACCCGGTTCCGTAATCGCCGAACGGGCGAGGGCCCACTTGAGGGCGAGGACGTTTCCCGCCAACGCGCCGGGGCGCAGCTCCGGATGGCGCTGGAGGAGGAGGGCGACGATCCCGGCCGCGACCGCCGTCGCGGGGCTCGTCCCGCTCACGGTCGCGTAATGCGCGCCCGGCGCGGTCGAGATGAGTTGGACCCCCGGAGCCGCGACTTCGGGCTTCAGATTCGGATCCGTGCGGTTCACGCTCGAACCAATCGATGAGAAGGACGCGATACGCCCGGAGGAGTCGACCGCGCCGATGGCAAGGGCCAACGGGACGTTCGCCGGGATCCCCACGTCCCCGTCGTCGAACGGCCCGCCATCGTTGCCAGCGGCCGCAACGACGAACACGCCGCGATCGAGGGCCGCCTGGGCGGCCACGGAGACGTCCGTGGCGACGAAGAGAGGCGCCTTCGAGCCCAACGAGATCGAGATGATATCCGCGCCGCGGGTGCCATTCCCGAACGGGTCCAAGCAGAACCGGATGCTGTCCGCAACGGCCTTGGAACTTCCGAAGCCGGCGGAATTGAGGGCCTTGGCGACGATGAGGACCGCGTCGGGCGCGATGCCTCGAAGGCTTCCATTTGCTACGATAAGTCCGGCCATTGCGGTGCCGTGCCCGTTGTCGTCGTACGGCTCCAACCGGAGGTTCACGAAGTCTTTCCAGGCGACGAGGCGCAACTGGGCGAAGTCCGGGTGGAGCATGTCAATCCCGCTGTCGACGATGCAGACCGACGCGCCCTTCCCCGTGAGCCCCATCGCATTGAGATCCCGGACCCCCGTCATCGCGAAAGCCCACTCGGACCTCGCGACATGGGGGCCGACGAGCGCGCCGAGGTCCACGAGGTGGACCTCCGCCAAGACCGCGAACGAGCCGAGGACGACCACCACGGTGAGGAGCGCGGCTCGCCGGGCCCGCGTCCGACCGCGATAGAAATCCGATGGGAGCCCGGGGATCTTCAGGAGGGGGACCTGAGCAGGGACGGCTGCGCCTGCACCGACGCCCGGTGCCTTGGGGGAAGCATCCGTGGGAGGCGCGGGGGCGCCCGGTCCGTCGGATCTCTCTGGAGCCGGCATTCGAGCTTACCGCGGAAGCCTACCTTCCGGAAGCATATCAATTGCATTGAACGATTTTCGAAAAGTGGAATCGGACCTCACCGCAAGAGGCGGCATGCGGTCTGCCGAGCCCCCGCACCAACTCGGACGCTCCTGAGCCCCCAGCCTGCGAGCGTTTAGCCCGCAAGCCGTCCCGTCCTCGAGGTTAGCCTCGGCCGCCGCCCGTGATCGCTAGGCGCGAGGGCGAGCGGAGATCACGCCCCGAAGATCCGGAGCTGCCACCGCTCGCTTTGGCCCGGCGGGTTGATCTCGAATCCGAACAGGATGATCACGATCGTCGCGCCGCTGCCAAGTCGCACCCGCTCGGGCGAATTCAACGTCGCGCCGGCGACACTGATCAGGTCCCCCGTGGAGGCATCGAAGATGTACATGTCCACGTCGGACGTCGGATAGACGGACCAGTCGTGGCCCCACGACAGTTCGAGGACCGCGCCGGCTGGCAACGTGATCGGAGCGAACTGGATGATGCCGTCCTGGGCGATCTTCCCCTTCTTGAACACGTCCGGCGTCGGCGGCGAGACCGTCTTCACGCGAATCGCCAGATCGAACGTCACCGTGTCGAAGCTGCGCCAGTCCGTGTCGACGACGACCTTGAAGAAGCCCGGCTCGATGACGTGGGACACGACGTCCAGGACGTCGAGCACGTCTCCGGTCACTGTCGTCGCGTCGTCCGTGATCGTGAACGTCGCATCGCCGACGACGCGCGCCTTGAGCACGTACTCGTCGTTCGTCGTCCGCTTCGCGCTCTGCAGGTCGACGGAGACGGCGTTCCCTCGGAAGGTCGGGTTGTCTTTGAGCGGGTTGTCGCCCAAGCTCCTGACGTGCACGCTAACAGAGATCTGTTGGACGAGCCGGTCGGACCGCTCCGGGATTTCGAGGACGAATTGTTTTAGGCGACCCGGGGACAGCGCGAGTCCTTTGGCGGCAAACTTCCCATGGTCCAGCTCGATCGGCGAGAAGAACTCGCCGAATTCGTCTTCCTCGTCACTGGGGAGCTGCTCCTTGTCCCCGAGCCGATGGCCACTCGCCTGCGTCTGCAGGTTCGAGAGGGCGCCCTCGACGTTCAGGAAGCCTTTGCCCGTCGCGGTGCGGGGATAGCCGGGGACCTTCGTCGGATCTGCGGATTGGAGAAGCGCCTGCTTCACGTCGAACGGCGTGGCGCCCAGCCCGTTCGCGCCGGCGAAGCTGCTCAGGAGGGCGGCCGCGCCGGAGACCGCGGGCGTCGAGAACGACGTCCCGGAGCCGAACGCGAGGCTCGTCGACGAATCGTGCGCGAATGCGGACAGGAGGAACGTCCCGGCCGCGATGAGGTCGGGCTTCGCCCGGCCGTCCGAGGTGGGCCCGCGGGAGCTGAAGAAGATCACCTGGGCGTCGTTCGACACGAACGCCCGGTTCCCGTTCCCCACGCCGAGTTGCTGGTCGCGCCGAATCCGGACCTGCACGGGGTCCGCCGCGGCGGCGACCGCGATGCCCGTCTGGGCGCTGCCCGGGCTGCTGACCGTGTTCGATGCGGGCCCATCGTTTCCCGCCGCGCTGACGGGCAGGATCCCCTGGCTCGTGGCGAAGTCCACCGTCATGTCCTCGAGATCGCGCCCGTCGAAGAGCGTGGACCCACCGAGGCTCATGTTGATCGTGTCGATGTCGACCCCGTCGTCAACCCTCGCGCTGATGGCGGCGTTAATCCCCGCGAGGATAATCGACGTCGGAACCCCGAGTCCCGTGTGGTCGAAGACCTTAATGATGTACAGGTTCGCCTCCGGGGCGATTCCGATGAGCGGGATCAGCTTCATCCCGGGGTCGGGTCCGTCCGGCAACGTCGCGCCGGTCCAGAATTCGATGGAGCGGACGAGGAGACCTGTTGCGGAGCGTTCCACCGCGCCGCTGCCCGCGGCGACCGCGGCGACGAACGATCCATGGAAGTGATTCGTGGGGGCGTCGAAGCCCGGGAGCGGAGTGAAGTCGGGCGGCCGTCCCGCGCCGGGCGCGCAGAACGGATCGGTCGAGGCGGCACCGTCGCAGCTCACGTCCACGCCGCCAATCACCCGCGTCGAAGTCCCGTCGTCGTTCTTGGGGGTAAAGGCCCCGTGCCGGGAGTTGATGCCCGTGTCGATGATCCCGAGGACCGTGTTCGTGCCGCCGCCCGTCGCCGTGAGGACCGCGGGCGTCACGCCGGATAATTCGGAGTTGTAGAAGTTCTCTGGGCTGAACTGCGCCATCTGTTCCGCGGTGAGATCGACCGCTTGCGAATCGCCTTCGACCGCTTGCACGTCGAACAATGTGGACGCGCTGAGGCCGCCCATCGAGGGCGCGGCCGCAACGTTCACGAGGTCGTCGAGGAACACATGTTTCACGCTAGAAATCTGCGCCAACGACGCGAGCCGATTCGACGGCACGTACGCGGCGAGCGCCGGGGTGTATGAAAAGCGGCTCACGACCGTTCCGCCCATGGCGCCGATCGCGTCGACCAGCTGCGCGGAAGGATGTCCGATCGTCTCGACGAGCACTCGCACCGACGCCTCTCCCTGAAACGCCGCGGCAAGGACTTCTGGCGACAGCTTGCCCAGCGCGAGCAGGTTCGTGGGATTCATCGCGACGACGGTGACAGTGATCACTCCGAGGCTCCCCGCCACCATCGCAATCGCGAGAACCAGGGCCAGAGTCCGACTCGTTCCAGAACGTCCAGTCAATTGCATTCCTCCTCGTTGCCAGAAGAAAATCGATCGACGTCGATTCGATTTCTCGAAGCGAGAGGAGACCGCTAAGATGGTATATGGAAATATGCCCGACCCGAGTCGGATTCAACGTCCCGCTCTCAGGAGAGAGAATGAGACGACGACGAACGCCGCCGGTTCGAACCGTGTTTCACTGAATCCGCAGGGTGGCTTGAGCCGTTCCCTGCGGCGCCACGAAGACCGACTGTTGCGCGCGACGGCCACTGCGGGACACCGCCTCGAGGGCCACCGTCGCGCCGTACGCGGAAAAGAGCTGCACCCGCACGGTCGACTGGCTGCTCCCCACCGCGACGACTTGCAGGGTCGCCACACTCACTCCGTTCGCGAGGAGGTCCACCGTCTCGTCCGTGGCGGATCCGTTTTCGACGGTCACGAGGACGGTCCCGATGAGCGGCACGGCCGCAGGAAGCGGCGTCACGGGTGATCCGGGCGCCCATTGTGGGAGACCGGAAGGCGGAGGCGCGCCCGCCGGCATGTAAGGTGGTGGCGTCGACCAGATCGCCGCGGGCCGCGCCGGTTTCGTCCTCCACCAAAGGCCGACACCCAGCAGAACCGCGCCGACCGCGATGATGACGATGCTCGTGACGAAGGGGGATGTCGGGAGCGCGTTGATCGTCACATCCTCGGTGCCGGTCTGGACCGTGGACTCGTAGCCGCTCCCGTGGCCCGTCTCCACGAAGTACGTCCCCCCAGACGGCAGGTCCGCGGAGAACGCCCCGCTGGCTCCGGAGGTGGCCGATAGATAGGTGAGCGTGCCGGTCGCGATGAAGGCCGTGTGCTGCGCGTCCGTCATCACCCAGACGTTCACGGTACCCGAATCCGCGGCGAACGTTCCTGAGACGCTCCCGCCCGTGACCACGGAGAACTGGTACCGGACGTAGTGGTTCGGCCCCGCGCTGATCGCAAAGAACAACGGATGCGTTTGAGGCGTGAAGCCGGCGGCCAAGACCCCGACGCCGATGAGGCCGGCCACGATCCCGACCGCCAACAATACGATGTAGCCCCGCATCGTCTTCCCCCTCCGCGCGGGCGGCCCCCCGCGGCGAACGTCAATGGACGGCGGGTGATGTAAACTCATCGCCACGGTACCGCCCGCGGCTCCATAGGGGAACCGCTACGGGACGCTACTGCGAGCGGAACACCGAATGGATGGCAGCTGACTAACTGCCCCCGCCTCCCAACGCTAACCTAAAAGTGATCACGAGTCATGGGGAGCAAGATGCCCCTCACGACCATTCTGGTCTCCACGGAGGTCCGCGAGCGCCTGAAGCGGCTTGCCTCCAAGGGGGAGACGTACGATCAGTTACTCCGAAAGCTCGTCGAGATCGCCGACGCCCGGGTGTTGTACGAGCGGGAGCGGCGCATCCTCGAGACCGAACAGGTTATTCCTCTTGGCGAACCCTGAGTCCCTTCATTCTTGGACGCGGGGCCAGTGTTTTCCGGGGCTCAGCGTGCCCGGAGGAGCTTCGGTTTCGGCTCCGGCCAGTCCCCGTTGCGGGGCTCGGGGGCGCGGCGGACGAGGGACGCGAGCGCCGCGAGGGCCCATGCGACGAGGAACGCCAGGCCGTAGGCGAGGAACAGGACGATGCCCGTCGTGAGCTGGAAGTTCGTCTGCGCGAATCCTTGCACCCCGGGCAGCATCGCGCCCGCCATTCCGGCGGAGAGCAACGCCACGACGATCGGGCCGGCGACCGTCCCGGCTACCCGCCTCCGGTCCGATTCGACCCGAGCCCGCTCGCGGATCAGGACGCGAAGGACTTCCTTCCGGGTGCGGGTGGCCTGGAGCGCCACGGAGATCTCGACGAGCGTGCCGGCGACCGCGATCTCTCCCTGGGGCATCGAGGTGGCGGTCGGCGTCGCGAGGGTGGTCAGGAGTTCGTCGACCTCCTCGTCACTCGGCGGGATCG
>Ga0209236_1002894_pt1 | contig 10480 bp, 6 predicted proteins | sample GraSoi013_1_40cm_FD_185819 | JGI IMG/M metagenome (GOLD analysis project Ga0209236, IMG submission 185819) | Grasslands soil microbial communities from the Angelo Coastal Reserve, California, USA - Sample 09_27_2013_1_40cm (SPAdes) (version 2) | ecosystem: Environmental > Terrestrial > Soil >... | reverse complement strand
CCCGCCGTTCAAGGAGGCCGCGCTCGCGGCCGGGCTGCAGCTCGTCGTGGTCGAGCACCATGAGCAGCCCGTGGTCTCCGTGAGCCTGAGCTTCCGCGCTGGCGGGATCTATGACCCGCTCGGGAAAGAAGGGTTGGCGGAGCTCGTCGCGGAGCTCCTCACCAAGGGCACGACGAGTCGCTCCGCCGAGCAGATGGCTGCCACGATCGAAGGCGTGGGCGGCAGCCTTGCGGCGTCCGCCAGCGAGGACTTCCTCACGATCTCGGCCGACGCTCTGAGCGATCAGGTCGAACTGGTGTTCGACCTGCTGGGGGACGTGTTGCGACACGCCACGTTTCCGGAGAGCGAGTTGGCGCTGGCGCGCACGCGCGCGCTCTCGGCCCTGGCCCTCGAGCTGTCCCAGCCCGCGTCCGTCGCCGGCCGGATCTTCGCCAAGGAGATCTACGGCCCGAACCCTTACGGGCGCGGCGCCACGCGCGCGAGCTACAACGCGGTCACGCGAGACGACGTGGCCCAGTTCGCGGCGGACCGGCTGCGTCCGGCCGGCGCGCTGCTCGTGGTAGCTGGAGACGTCACCGAGCTGCGGGTGCGCGGGCTCGTCGAGCAGGCGTTCGCGGGCTGGCGCGGCGGTCCGCCGGCAGCGCGGGCGCTGCCGCCGCCCCCTGCGACGGCGGCGACCGACATCCTGCTCGTGCACCGGTCCGGATCGACGCAGGCGAACATCGTGCTGGGTAATACGACCATCCTGCCAACGGATCCTGTGTACTACCCGGGGCGGATCGCAACCCAAGTGCTCGGCGGCGGCGCCGACTCGCGGCTGTTTCTCATCCTGCGCGAGCAGAAGGGCTGGACATACGGCGCCTACGCCAATCTGCGGCGCTACCGAGGGCTGGGATATTGGCAGGCGACCGCCGAAGTACGTAACGAGGTGGCTGACAGCGCGCTGAGCGAGCTGCTGCGTCAACTGGACCGCATCCGGACCCAAGCTATCTCCGACTCCGAGCTCGCGGCCGCGAAGGGATTCCTCGTCGGCTCGTTCCCGCTCACCATCGAGACGCCGAGCCAGATCGCCGGACAGGTGGCGAACGCCAAGCTGCTGGGCTTGGGCGACGACTACTTGCGATTGTACCGGGAGCGGTTGTCGGCGGTCACTCCCCTCGCGGCGCGAGCAGCGGGCGCCCGGCTATACCGGCGCGGGGCGCTGACAATCGTGGTAGTGGGCGACGCAGCGCAGCTGTACGACCGGCTCAAGGTGATTGCGCCCGTCCGGCTGGTGGACGTCGACGGCAAGCCCCTCACGACCGCCGAGCTCACCCCAAAGGCGGCGCCGGTGTCGCTCGACCCGGCGCAGTTCGGTCCGCACATAGACAGTTCGCGCGTCCTGTTCCAGGGGAACCCGGTCGGCACGAGCGTGGCGACGGTGCGGCGCACCGCCGATTCGCTCGTCTACACCGAGCACAGCAATCTCGGTGGAGGCGCCTTTCAACAACAGGTCACACTGGTGCTCGACCCCGCGGATGGCTCGAGCCGCCGGCTCGACCGCGTGACGATCCAGCAGGGGCAGCGCAGCGAGACGCACCTGACCTACTCCGGCGGCCGGGTGAAAGGGCGGAGCGCGACGTCCCAGCCGGACGGAAGCACCAAGCCGTTCGACATCGACACGGTGCTGCCGCCGGGCACGATCGACGAAGACGCCGTCGCCTTCTCGGTGCCGGCGTTCCCGCTCGAGTCGGGGAAGAGCTTTGCCGTGAACTTCTTTTCGCCGAGCGAAGGCATCGTGAAGCTGCTCACGTTCAAGGTCGGAGCGCAGGAGAGCGTGGTCGTGCCGGCCGGTACGTTTCAGGCGTACCACATCGCCGTTACAGGGTCGCGCGTGCCGTTCGTGATGTACGTGAGCGGCACCGCGCCGCGCCGCGTCGTGAAGACGGAGTATGTCGGCCAGCCGCTCGTCGTGGAGCTCGTGAAGTGACCCCCATGCGGAGGGACGTGATGCGTAACCCCGAGTATCTGCTGGTCGCGCTGGCGATCGGCTGCGCCTCGGCGGGCGCACGCCGTACCGAGACAGCGAATCCGGCCGCCCCCGCCCCCCCCGCGCGGGCCCCGGTGTCGCAGGCGGCCGCGGAGAGCGCCAGCGTCGACCGAGCGCAGTACCCGTCGACGTATCGCCGCCACCCCAATCCACCGGTGCTGATTCGGAACGCGACCGTGATGACGGCCACGGGTCAGGAGATCCGCAATGGGTCGATCGTGCTCCGGGATGGGCGGATCGTCGCGGTGGGGGAGAAGGCGGACGCGCCGGCCGGCGCGGTGGTGGTGGACGGGACCGGGAAGTATGTCACGCCGGGATTGATCGACGACCATTCGCACCTCGGCGTGTACGCCGCGCCCGGCACCGATGCGGAATCGGACGGCAACGAGGCGACTAACCCCGTCACGGCGGAGGTCTGGGCCGAGCACTCGTTCTGGCCCCAAGACCCGCAGATCCCGTTGGCCATCGCCGGCGGCATCACGACGATCCAGGCGCTGCCCGGCTCGGCGAACCTGATCGGCGGCCGCAGCGCGATCCTCAAGCTCATTCCGGCGCGGACGGTGCAGGAGATGAAGTTCCCCGGGGCGCGGTACGGCCTGAAGATGGCGTGTGGGGAGAATCCGAAGCGCGTGTACGGGCGGCGCGGCGGCCCCTCGACCCGGATGGGCAACATGGCGGGCTACCGCACTGCCTTCAGCCAGGCGGAGGCGTATCGCCGGAAGTGGGACAGCTGGAACAAGGACAAGAAGGGCGATCCCCCGGAGCGCAACCTGCGGCTCGAGTCGCTCGCCGAGGTACTGCGCGGCAATATCTACGTCCAGAACCACTGCTATCGCGCGGACGAAATGGCCCAGATGGTCGATCTGGCGCACGAGTTCGGGTTCAAGATCCGGTCCTTCCACCACGCGGTCGAGGCGTACAAGATCGCGGATCTGCTCGCGAAGGAAGGGACGTCGGTATCGGTGTGGGCGGACTGGTGGGGGTTCAAAGAAGAGGCGATGGACGGGATCCAGCAGAACGCGGCGCTCAACCAGCAAGCGGGTGGGCGGCCCCTGCTGCATTCCGACAGTCCGAGCGGGATCCAGCGCCTGAACCAGGAGGCGGCGAAGGCGATGTACGCGGGCCAGCGGGCCGGGATACCGATCACTCGCGATCAGGCGCTGCGCTGGATCACGGTCAATCCCGCCTGGACGCTCGGGCTGGATTCGATCGTCGGCACGCTCGAGCCGGGCAAGATGGCCGATGTCGTCGTCTGGTCGGGCGACCCGTTCTCCGTCTACTCGAAGGCCGTCCAGGTCTACAACGACGGTTGGCTCGTCTACGACCGCAACGACGCGGCGCACCAGCCTCGCACCGACTTCCAGCTGGGGCAGGTACCCGCGCCCGGGAGCGACCGATGATTGCCGTTCTCCTCGCGCAGATGATCGCCATCACGGGCGGGACCGTGTATCCCGTCTCCGGTCCCAAGATTGCCAACGCGACTGTGCTGATTCGCGACGGCAAGATCGCGGCCGTCGGGACCAACGTGAGCGTCCCGACGGACGCCACCCGCATCGACGCGGCGGGCAAATGGGTCACGCCGGGGCTGATCGACGGCGGCGGCCAGATGGGGCTCGTGGAGATCGGAGCGGTCGCCGGCACGCGCGACGGCAGCCTCGCCACCGACAGCGTCGCGGCTTCGTTCAGCGTCGCCGAGGGGCTCAATCCGGCGTCGGTGCTGATTCCCGTCACTCGCATCGAAGGAATCACGACGGCACTCGCCGCTCCGGTGGGGCATCTGATCAGCGGCCAGGCCGTGCTGATCGACCTCGACGGCGCCACTATCGAGCAGATGCTCGTCAAGTCGCCGGTGGGTCTCGTCGTCAATCTCTCCGAGGCCGCCAAGGACGAAGCCGGCGGGTCGCGCGCCGGCGTCTCGGCGCGGCTGCGCCGGTTGTTGCGCGACGCGCTCGAATACGAGCGCCGGAAGGTGGACTTCAGCCGCGGGCAGATGCAGCCGCTCTCGGCGGCGGCCCCTGACCTCGAGGCGTTGCTGCCGGTGCTGCACGGGCGGCTCCCGCTGATCGCGGATGCCGAGCGCCGCAGCGATATCGAAACCGCGCTGCGCCTGGCGAAGGAATTCCAGCTGAAGCTGATCCTGGCCGGCGCCGCCGAAGGGTGGGAGATCGCCGGGGAGATCGCGGCCGCGGGCGTGCCGGTCCTCGTGCAGCCGCTCGACAACATCCCGTCTTACGACTCGCTGGGCGTCCGCTACGAAAACGCCGCGCTGCTCGTGAAGGCCGGCGTCAAGGTGGTGCTCCTGGAGACCGACACCCACAACTCCCGTAACCTGCGCCAGCAGGCGGGGAACGCGGTCGCGTACGGCATGTCGTGGGACCAGGCGCTGCGGGCGGTGACGCTCTCCCCCTCAGAAGTGTTCGGGGTTGCCGATCGGTACGGGTCGCTCGAGCCGGGCAAGGTGGCGAACGTGGTCGTGTGGTCGAGCGATCCGTTCGAGTTCACCACCGGCGTGGAGCACGTGTTGATTCGCGGGAAGGAGATTCCGCTGAAGAGCAGGCAGACGGAGCTGTTCGAGCGCTACAAGAAGCTGCCGCCGACCTACTAGGCCGCTGGAGCGCTCGGTTTCGGGTGAACGCTCACCTTGAAGCGCTTCTTGTTCTTGTGCTCGAACTTCACTACGCCGTCGACGATGGTGAACAGCGTATCATCGGAGGCCCGCCGCACGTTCAACCCGGGATGGAACTTCGTGCCGCGCTGCTTGACGATGATACTCCCCGCCGTGACGAACTCCCCGGCGAAGCGCTTCACGCCCAGATACTTGGGCCCCGAGTCGCGGCCATTGCGCGAGGAGCCGACGCCTTTCTTGTGAGCCATGCGTTCCCTCAGTCCTTGAGCTTCACGTCGGCGATCTTGACTTCGGTGAACGGCTGGCGGTGCCCGGCGTGGCGCCGGTACCCGGTGCGGCGCGCGAACCGGTAGATCTTGATCTTCTCGCCCTTCCCGTGGCGCACGACCTCGGCCGTCACTTTCGCGCCCTTCAGGAGCGGCTTGCCGGCGTGCACGTTCTTGCCGTCGCTCGCCAGCAATACCCGGTCGAACGTCACCTTGCTCCCGGGCTCGCCCGCGAGCAGCGGGACCTTGATGGTGACGCCGGGCTCGGCCTTGAATTGCCGGCTGCCGATCGCGAAAATGGCGTAGGTCATGGGTGGCGGAACCTAAATGGCGCCAATTGGTTAGTCAAGGTCGCCGCGGTGCGTAGAGGCACGCGTAGGGGCACGGCAGTGCCGTGCCCGTACGCCGTGCCCCTACGCCACCGCATACTGTTCGGTCACGTCTCTCCCGGCCGGCTTCGCCATCATCCGGAACTCGTCGAGCCGCATCATCGGGTCGTCGCGCACCTCCAGCTCCAGCCCCGTTTGCTTCTCCAGTTGCCGCAGGAAGTTAGGCTCCTGCTCCACGAGATACAGCGCGACTTCGGGGTGCAGCCGTACCGCGAGCTGGCGCTCCTTGTGCTCCGCGCCGGCGCGCTTGAGCGAGCGCTCCATCCGGCGCACCACCACCTCGGGCCGAAACACCCGTCCGGTGCCATTGCACGTCGGACACTCGGCGGTCATCGAGTGCCACAGCGACGGGCGCACGCGCTGGCGCGTCATTTCGATGAGCCCGAGCTCGGAGACGGCAAATGCCTTGGTCCGCGCGCGGTCGCGGCCCAAGTGCGCTCGCAGCTCCTGCAGCACCTTGTCGCGGTTGCCGCGTGACTCCATGTCGATGAAGTCCACCACGATGATCCCGCCGATGTCCCGCAGCCGGAGCTGGCGCGCCACTTCCCGGGCCGCCTCGACGTTCGTCTTCAGGATGGTGCTCTCCGGGTCCTTCTTCCCCGTGTAGCGGCCCGTGTTCACATCGATCGAGGTCAACGCCTCGGTCGGCTGGATGATGAGGTAACCGCCGGTCGGCAGCTCGACGCGCGGGAGGAAGAGCTTGCGGACCTCCGCTTCGATGTCGTACTCGTCGAACAGCGGGGCCTCCGCATTGTACGGCTTCACCCGTTCGATCAGGTCGGGGTCGATCTGCTTCAGGTACTGCACGATCTCGTTGTGGAGCATCTTCGAGTCGACCAGCAGCGAGTCGACTTTGTCGCTGAACAGGTCGCGGATGATGCCCCGGGTGAGGCTGGTTTCGCGCTGCAGCAGCGCGGGCGCGCGCACCGAACCGGACTTGCGCTTGATCTTTTTCCACAGCCCGTAGAGGTGATCGATCTCGCGCTTGCAACTTTGCTCCGTCAGGTCTTCGGCGACCGTCCGGATGATCCACCCGCCCGAGTCTTTGGGGACGAGCTTGCCGACCATCTCGCGGAGCTTGGCACGCTGGTCGCGGTTCTCGATCTTGCGGGAGACGCCGACTCGGGAGGCGAACGGCATGTAGACGAGGAACCGACCGGCGAGCGACACCTGGGCGGTGACGCGCGGTCCCTTGGTACCGATGGGTTCCTTGATGACCTGGACGAGCTTGGCCTGCCCCTTCTTCAGCTCGTCGGCGACGTTCGGCAAGCGGCGCCGCGACCGGCCGCCGCCTGCCTCGCCGTTGCCGTTCTCGTCATCCGGGTCGTGCGGCTCGTCTTCGTCTTCCGATTCGATCAGGTCGGAGGCGTGGAGGAACGCGCTCTTTTCCGTCCCGATGTTGACGAACGCCGCTTGAATCCCCGGCAGCACCGCGTCCACCGTGCCGAGGTAGATGTCACCCACCATGCGGCGGGTGTCGGGACGATCCACCAGGAGTTCAACAAGGCGGTCGTCCTCCAGGATGGCCACGCGGGTCTCCCGCGGGCTCCCGCTGATGAGTATTTCCCGTTTCAAAGCATGTGCCCTCGATCCCGCTCGGCCAGCAGCCGGTCGGGATCCTATTGTTGTCCCAACAGGAACGCATTTCGCGCAGATTGACGGAGGAGGCGCTGGACCGATTGGACGGACGGCGGAGCCGCGGCGCACTCACGGCGCCCAAGGCAGCGAGCAGTCCTGAAGCCCAATGCATACTCTAAATGTAAGTGGGCTTGCGACTTACGTCAACAGCCCCGAGATTGCAAGGTGTATGATGCGCCCACACAACGGTTTTCTCAGCCCGGGGGTTCTCCTGACAGGCATGCTGCTCGGCGGGGGCGCCCCAGCGGCGTCCGGCCAAACGATCTCATACCCGCCGGCGCGCAAGAGCGACGTGGTCGACGATTACCACGGGACGCGCGTACCGGACCCGTACCGCTGGCTCGAAGATTCGGATTCGCCCGAAACCCGCGCGTGGATCGACGGCGAGAACCAGATCACCGAATCGTATCTGTCGCAGATCGCCGAGCGCGCGACGATCCGGCAGCGGCTCACGCAGCTCTGGAACTATCCCAAGTACGGCGCGCCGTTCCACAAGGCGGGGCGGTTCTTCTTCTTCAAGAACGACGGCTTACAGAACCAAGCGGTGCTGTACAAGCAGGTGTCGCTCGCAGCCGATGCCGAGGTGCTGCTCGACCCGAACGTGCTTTCCCAGGACGGGACCGTCGCGCTCTCCACACTGGCGGTGTCGGAGGATGGGCGGCTGCTCGCCTACGGCACCTCGGCGAGTGGGTCGGACTGGGAGGAATTCCGCGTGCGTGACATCGCGACCGCGCGCGACCGGTCGGACCACCTGCGCTGGATCAAGTTCTCCGGCGCCTCGTGGACGCACGACGGCCGCGGGTTTTTCTACAGTCGCTACCCCGAGGCGGCGGACAAGGCGCTGACGAGCGTGAACCGCTTCCAGAAGGTGTACTACCACCGCCTCGGCAGCGACCAGACGCAGGACGTCCTGGTGTACGAGCGCCCCGACCAGCCGGACTGGGGGTTCAGCGCCGCCGTGACCGACGACGGGCGGTACCTCGTCATGAACGTGTGGCTCGGCACCGACCGCCGGAACCGCGTGTACTACCTCGACCTGCGGAGCGCCACACGCCCCAAGGTCACGGGCGCGGTGGCTCGTCTGCTCGACGACTTCGACGCGAGCTACGGCTTCATCGGCAACGACGGGCCGGTGTTCTACTTCCTCACCGACCTCGATGCCCCGAAGAAGCGCGTGATCGCGATCGACACTCGGCAGCCGGAGCGCGCGCGCTGGCGCGAGATCATCCCGCAGGGCGAGGACGTGCTCGAGGGCGTCCAGATCATCCACGATGTGTTCGTCGCGCACTCCATGCACGATGCTCATTCGCGGCTGCGGCTGTTCGGGCTGGACGGCCGGTTTCTCAAGGACGTCGCACTGCCCACCCTCGGGGCTGTGGCGTCGATCTCGGGCGAGCGCAAGGACGACCAGATGTTCTACGCGTTCACCTCGTTCCTCTACCCCACGACGATCTTCCGGTACGACTTCACAGCGGGCACGTCGAGCGTCTTCAAGGCGCCGGCGATCGACTTCGATCCGTCGGGCTACGAGACGAGCCAGGTGTTCTACGCCAGCAAGGACGGCACGCGGGTGCCGATGTTCGTCACCCACAAGAAGGGCATCAAGCTCGACGGGTCGAACCCGACCTATCTCTACGGCTACGGGGGGTTCGACATCAGTCTCACGCCCAGCTTCTCGGTGAGCCTGCTCGCGTGGCTCGAGCTGGGTGGTGTATACGCGGTGCCGAACCTGCGTGGCGGCGGCGAGTACGGTGAGGACTGGCACCAGGCGGGCATGCACGAGAAGAAGCAGAATGTGTTCGACGACTTCATCGCGGCGGCCGAGTATCTCATCGCTCAGGGCTATACGACGCCGGCGAAGCTCGCGATCGGGGGCGGCTCGAACGGGGGCCTGCTCGTGGGGGCGGCGATCACGCAACGCCCGGAGCTGTTCGGCGCCGCGCTGCCGGCCGTCGGTGTGATGGACATGCTGCGGTTCCACAAGTTCACGATCGGCTGGGCCTGGGTGACGGAGTACGGCTCGGCGGACAGCGCGGCGCAGTTCCCCTATCTCTACAAGTACTCGCCGCTGCACAATCTCAGGGCCGGGACGCGGTATCCGGCGACCTTGATCACCACCGCCGACCACGATGATCGGGTGGTGCCCGGGCACTCGTTCAAGTTCGCCGCGACCATCCAGGCGGCGCAGGCGGGCCCCAAGCCGGTGCTGATCGAGATCGAGACCAAAGCGGGACACGGCGCCGGCAAGCCAACCAGCAAGGTGATCGAGGAGCAGGCGGACCGGTGGGCGTTCCTGGTGAAGAATCTCGGGATGGTGCGCTAGTCGACTAGGTCTCCAAGTAGCTGCCGCGCGATGACGATGCGCTGGATCTCGCTCGTGCCTTCGCCGATCTCGCAGATCTTCGCGTCTCGCATCATCCGCTCCACGGGGTAGTCCGTGGTGTAGCCGTAGCCGCCGTGCAGCTGGACGGCCTTGGTGGTGGCGCGCATGGCGAGCTCCGAGGCGTACAGCTTCGCCATCGCTGCCTCCTTCTTAAACGGCTGTCCGGTCTGCTTGAGCCACGCGGCGTGGTAGACGAGGTGGGTGGCCGCCTCGATCTCGGTTGCCATATCGGCCAGCGCGAAATGCACCCCCTGGAAACTCGCGATCGGCCTGCCGAACTGCTGGCGCGTCGCCGTGTAGCGGAGGGATGCCTCGAGCGCACCCTCGGCGATCCCCAGCGCCAGCGCGCTGAGCCCGATGCGTCCGCCGTCGAGCGTGTGCAGGAACTGGCGGAACCCGTTGTTCACGGGCCCCAGCACGTTCTCCTTGGGCACGATCGCGTCTTGAAACACGAGCTCCCGCGTGTCCGAGGCACGCCAGCCCAGCTTGTCTTCCTTCTTGGCCGCGACGACGCCGGGACACTTGGGGAGCGAGGCGTCGTGTCCGATCCCGACGCGCGTCGTGTCCGTGAGGTCGCAAGTGTCCTTGGTGACGATGAACGCGGTGATGCCGTGCGTCTGCTTGGCGGCGGGATCGGTGCGGGCGGTGACCACGAAGATCTCACCCACCCCCGCGTGCGTGATGAAGATCTTGGAGCCGTTCAGGACGTAATGGTCTCCGCGGTCGACCGCCGTAGTCTTCGTGCCCCCCGCGTCCGAGCCCGCGCCCGGTTCAGTCAACCCGAAACCGCCCAACACCGTCCCGGTCGCGAGCAGCGGGACGTAGCGTCGCTTCTGCTCGTCCGTCCCGAAGTCGACGATGGGAGAGGTGCCCAGCGTCGTGTGCGCGCTGACGGTGATCGCGTGGCTCGCGTCGACCTTCGCGAGCTCGTGGATCACGATGATGTACGAGAGGTAGTCCATCCCGGAGCCGCCGAGCTGCTCCGGCCAGGGGATGCCGAACAGGCCGAGCTCGGCCATCTGCTTGACGTTGTCCCAAGGGAAGCGGCTCTCGAGATCGTACTGCCGGGCGCTCGGCCGAATGACCTGATCCGCAAAATCGCGCACCATCTCGCGGACCTGGTGGTGGTGGTCGGTGAAGTAGAGGCGG
>Ga0209236_1002893_pt1 | contig 10480 bp, 12 predicted proteins | sample GraSoi013_1_40cm_FD_185819 | JGI IMG/M metagenome (GOLD analysis project Ga0209236, IMG submission 185819) | Grasslands soil microbial communities from the Angelo Coastal Reserve, California, USA - Sample 09_27_2013_1_40cm (SPAdes) (version 2) | ecosystem: Environmental > Terrestrial > Soil >... | reverse complement strand
CGTGACGACGGATGGTAGTGCAAACCGCGGAACATCACGGGGCTGTGGGCCCCGCCGTTCGAAGTGGGCATGTTCGAGGCGAGCATGAACGACGAACTATGATCGGGTCGCGATTCAGCCCCGAGATCCGGCGCGCGCTCAGGATCGACATCTCGGCAACGCTCCTGTTCACCGTCTTCGCGAGCCTGACCGGCCCCTTCCTCGGCCTGGTTCTGCGGCGTGAGCTCGGCGCCACGCCCCTGCAGCTCGCCGTCATGTCCTCGGCGGGCGGCGCGTGCTTGCTGCTGTCGCTCCCGTGGGCGCGGGCGTTCCACGGGCGCCACCCGCTCCCGTATCTCGTGTGGCCCGGCTTCGTCGCCCGCAGCGTGTTCCTGTTGGTCCCGTTCGTCAGCTCGGCGTGGTCGTTCGTCGGCCTCGTGATCGCCCGGGACTTCTTCGCCGCCGCCGCCGCGCCCGCGCAGGCGGCCGTCGTCGAGCGTGTGTATCCGCGAGCCCAGCGCGGCCGGGCCCTGGGCGTGGTCCGGATGGCCGGCGCGATCTTGGGCATCGGGCTGGCCCTCGCCGCCGGCCAGCTCTTCGAGCGTGTGGGCTACCGCTGGATTTTCGTCGCCGCCGCGTTGCTCGGGATGGCCGCGAGCCTGCGTCAGCGGCGGCTCACCGTCCCGGAGCCCGAGTCCCTCGGCGGGGAGGCCCCGGCCTGGCTTCACGGGGCATGGCTCGCGGTACGTGACGATCACGCCTTCCGTCGCCTCCTGGTCGCTTCGTTCCTCTTCGGCTTCGGCTGCTGGATTCAAACGCCGGCCCATCCCCTCTTGCTCGTCGACGTACTGCAGGTGAGCGCGTCGCAGGTCGGGGTGATCGCGGCGGTCGCCGCGGTGGCGACGCTCGTCGGCAGCGCCTACTGGGGGGGGCTCGTCGACCGGCGCTCGAGCCTCGAGGCCCTGCGCGTGATGTACCTCGTCGGCGCCGCCACGCCCCTGATCTATTTCATCGCCTGGAGCCCGTGGGTGCTGGTGGCGAGCGCGGTCACCGACTCGATCGTGGGCATCGGGCTCGAGCTGGTGTGGATGATAGCGGTCATCGACGTCGCGGGACCCACGCGGACGGCCCAGTACGTCGCGATCGGTGCAACCCTCGCCGGAGTCCGCGGCGTCGTGGGACCGCTCGTCGGGGGGCTGCTGATCTACTCCTCCGGCGTCCACACCGTGTATCTCGTCGCGGCGATCCTGACGTTCTCCGGGGCGTGGCTCGTGGGGCGGGAGCTGCGCATTCGCGTCCCCGCACCCGCCCTCACGCGATGAGCCGCGCGACCCGCGGAACCGCGCGCAAGATAGCGACGCAGCGCGGGTGGAGTCGTATACTTCGATGCATGAAGGCCACGCTGACGACGGCCGCCGCCGTGCTCCTGCTGCTCGCCGCCGCCCCCGCGTCGGCCGGCCCCACGGACCAACTTCGCGAGTACACCGAGCAGGTGATCAAGGTCCTCGACGACCCGGCCCTCGCGCGGCAGGATCGTCGCGCCGCCGTGCGGAAGATCGCCCATGAGGCGTTCGACGTCACGGAAACGGCCAAGCGCGTGCTCGCCCGTCACTGGCAGGCTCGCACGCCCGCCGAGCGCGAGGAGTTCACGCAGCTCTTCGCCGACCTCCTCGAGCGGACCTACATCGCGCGGATGGACGAGTACGGCGGGGAGCGGATCCGGTACGTCGGCGAGTCGTTGGACGGTGACCTGGCCGCAGTCCGGGCCCGCATCGTGACGCGGGCGGGCACCGAGGTGCCGGTCGAGTCGCGGATGGTCCTTCGGGGCGAGCGATGGCTGATCTACGACCTCCTCATCGAGAACGTGAGCCTGGTCGCCAACTACCGCTCGCAGTTCGACCGGATCGTCCGCACGAACTCGTATGAAGAGCTGGTCCGGCGGCTGAAGCTCAAGCGGGACGAGTTCATCAACGAATCGGCGCCGCGCGCCCGCCGCTCCGCGGGGTAGCGATCGCCCGGCGCCGGTAGCAACGGTCGTCGTAGTTTGATAGATTTGGAAACGTGAAGACGCTGCCGCTCGCCCGCCTGCAGGCCCGCGAGGAACACGTCGAGGCGTTCAAGGCCCTCGCCCACCTGACGCGCCTGCAGATCTTCTTCTTCCTGGTCCGGCAGGGGCGCGACGTGCCCGCGGGGGAGATCCAGGCCGAGCTGGAGATCCCGGGCCCGACGCTCTCCCACCATCTCGACCTTCTCCGCCGGGCCGGGCTGGTCCAGAGTCGCAAGGAGGAACGCTTCGTCTACTACTCGGCCCGCCCAGACACGGCCTCAGAGCTGGTCCGCCTGCTAACCGCCTGCTGCTGATGAGCCACGAGGCGACGACGGCCGCAACGATCCCGGTGGAGGTCGCCTCCTGGGTCACGAAGTTCGTCGGCGGCGACGGATCCGGCCGGCGCGTCCTGGACGAGCCCCTGCCGCCCGGCGCGACGGTCAGGAGCGTGCTTCAAGGCCTCTCGGCGAGGTTCCCGGAGCTCCAGCGGGCCCTCTGGCACGGCCACGAGCTGGGCGAGCACATCGAGGTCCTCGTCAACGACGCGGTGCTCGGCGTCGAGCACACGCTCGACTCCCCCCTCCGACCAGGAGACCAGATCACCCTCCTCGCCCAGTTCATGGGCGGGGCATGACCTGCCGCACGCCGAACGGGCGTGTCGGCGCCACCCGCGAGCCGGGTGTGTCGGATGACACAGGCCTTCGGATGAAGCGGGCGTGTCGGCGCCACCTGCATCTCTCTCAGCCCACCCTCGGCTAAAGCTGTTCTAAACGCTCCGATACCATGGCCACGTACCAGATCATCGCCTGGAAGGACGTCCCGGCGATGGTCGAGGCGCGTGACGAGACGGAGACGATCACCCGCCCGCTGAGCGACCGGTTCCAGCAGCTCATCGACTCTGTTGCGGTGCAGCTGGGTCTTCAGGACGAGGACGCGTATCTCGACCTGTGGGCCCGCGGCGCCGCGCAGGAGCGGCCCGGAAGCGCGGCGGAGGTCGCCGACGCCATCGTGGCGGAGCTCGAGGCTCGATTCCCGGAGTTCATCTCCCACGCATTCCGGCGTCCGTGAGGCTCGACGGCTGGCTCTTCGCCGTCTGCGCCGCGCGGACCTGCATGACCTCCGTGTTCATGACCTACGCGGCGGCGCTGCCGGTGCTCCGGACCGAGTGGGGCATGTCGGCGACCGCCGCCGGCTCGATCTCCACGGGATTTCAAGCCGGCTACGCCGTCTCGCTGGTCGTCTTCTCGTCGCTGGCCGATCGCGTCGGCGCGCGCCGGGTGTTTCTCGGGTCGGCGTGGCTCAGCGCCGTCTCGGCGCTCGCGTTCGCCTTCTGGGCGCGCTCGTACACGACGGGGCTCCTGCTCTCCACGCTCATGGCGCTCACTCAAGGGGGTACCTACACGACCGCGATCATGCTCATCGCCGACCGCTACCCGCCGGAGCGCCGCGGGGCCGCGGTCGGCTGGCTGATCGCCAGCTCGTCGGCGGGATACGCGCTCTCGCTGCTGCTCTCGGGCTGGTCGCTCGCGTGGGGTGGATACGCGGCCTCGTTCTCCGTGAGCGCGTGCGGTCCGGTCGCCGGCGTCGTCCTTCTGTGGTTCGCTCTTCGCACCACCGTGAACGTCGTTCACCCGCCGCGCGCCGGGGTCCGCTTCGGCACGGCCGTCCTGAGGAACCGTCCGGCGATGCGGCTGATTCTCGGCTACACGTTCCATTCGTGGGAGCTCCTCGGCATGTGGGCCTGGACGCCCGCGTTCGTCGCCGCTGCCTTCGCCGTCTCGGGCGCGGGATCGATCCACGCCGTGGAGCTGGCCTCCTACGTCTCAGCGTCCTTCCACGTCATGGGACTCATCGCGTCGTCCTCGATGGGCCGGCTCTCCGACAACCTCGGACGTCGCCGGGTTCTGTTCGCGCTCGCGGCCGCGAGCGCCGCGTGCTCGCTCGTGTTCGGATGGCTGGTCGGCGGACCGCTCGCCCTCGTCTTCATCGTCGGGGCGCTCTATGGCTTCACCGCCCTCGGCGATTCGCCCGTGCTCTCCACGGCGCTCACCGAGTCCGTGAGCGCGCCCTACCTCGGCGCCGCGCTGGCGCTCCGGTCGTTCCTCGGCTTCGGCGCCGGCGCCGTCGCGCCCATCGTGTTCGGCCGGATCCTGGACCTGACCAACGTCGCCGGCCCATCGCCGACGACCTGGGGATGGGCGTTCGCGGCGCTCGGGGCCGGCGGCCTGGCGGCGGCCTGCTGCGCCTGGGGGCTCGCCCCGGATCGTGTCAGGGCCCTGTGCGCGAAGCCATCGCCGATGTAATAAGCTAGAACGCGAGCGCGACATGCCGACCCCGATTCCGGGCATGCTCATCGAGGACACCGCCCGCGAGCTGATGAGCGGGCTCTTCGGCAGCGGCGAGCGGACGATGCGCAACGTGGCCAGGAGCGTCGGTGTCCTCCTGTGCGGGTTCCTGATGTCGGCCGGTCTCGGCGTGGGCGCCGTCGAGGCCCAGGCCGTGCGAATCGGCCAGGCGGCGCCGGACGTCGCGGGAGAGCGCTGGATCAACAGCGAGCCTCTGACCATGCCCGGGCTGCGGGGTCGCGTGGTCCTGGTGGAGTTCTGGACCTTCGGGTGAATCAACTGCAAGAACGTGATCCCGCAGGTGCGGGGCTGGTATGACCGGCACGGCAAGGACGGCTTCACCGTCATCGGCGTGCACAGTCCCGAGTTCTTCTGGGAGAAGCCCTACGACAAGGTGGTCGACGCGACGAAGCGGCTCGGCGTCGGCTATCCCGTCGTGCAGGACAACGATTTCGCGATCTGGCGACGATGGGGGGTACGGGCGTGGCCAACCACGCTCCTCGTGGATCGCAAGGGGATCGTCCGCTACCGCCACATCGGGGAAGGCGAATACGCGGAGACCGCGGCGATGATCCGGCGGCTCCTGGCTGAGCGGGAGTAGGGAGGACGGGCAATGCTGATTCGACACGCGCCGCGGTTCACCGCGAGCGAGATCACGGATCCGAAGCTCTACCTGAGCCGGCGCGAGCTGATTTCAGGCGCCGTGGCCGCCCTCGCCTTGAGCCCGGGCCCCTGCGAGAGCGCGACTCCTCAGGGGCTGTCGCTCAGCGCGACCCGGAACGCCGCCTTCAGCCTGAGCGAGCCGGCCACGAAGGCCGAGCACGCGACGACCTACAACAACTTCTACGAGTTCGGCGTCAACAAGGACGACCCCTCGCGGCTCGGCGGGACGCTGCGGCCGCGGCCATGGACGGTGCAGGTCGACGGATTGGCGCACAAGCCGAAGACCTTCGACATCGATGAGCTGATCCGGCTGTTTCCGCTGGAGGAGCGCGTGTACTCGCTGCGCTGCGTGGAGGCGTGGTCGATGGTGATCCCGTGGATCGGGTTCCCGCTCGCCCCGCTCCTCAAGCGCGTCGAGCCGACCGGGCAGGCGAAGTACGTCGAGTTCACCACGCTGCTCGACCCGGCCCAGTTCCCGGCCCAGAAGCCGGGGTTCTTCGGGTATTCGTCGCTGGACTGGCCGTACGTCGAGGGGCTCCGGCTGGACGAGGCCTTGCACCCGCTGACACTGCTGACGGTCGGCATGTACGGGCGGGTGCTGCCGAACCAGAACGGCGCGCCCGTGCGCGTCGTGGTGCCGTGGAAGTACGGCTTCAAAAGCGCCAAGTCCATCGTCCGCATCCGTCTGGTGACTGAGCAGCCGAAGACCTCCTGGGAGAAGGCGTCGCCGCAGGAGTACGGCTTCTACTCGAACGTCAATCCCGCCGTCAGCCACCCGCGCTGGAGCCAGGCGGACGAGCGGCGCATCGGCGAGTTTCGCCGGCGCGAGACACGCCCGTTCAACGGCTACGCCGACCAGGTCGCATCCCTCTACGCCGGCATGGACCTAAAGAAGAACTACTAGTGGCGCGCCCTCAGGATCGGACCGACGATCTACCGCGCGTGGGAGAAGGGGCCGGCGGGCGTGTGCGGTAGGGGTCGACGGGGCCCGTTCCCGCCAACGCGACAACGGTCGTCCGCGTGCCCGGATGGAGCCCAGCCGCCGCGGGGCAGCGAGCGCGTGCCGCGTGGTCCAGTCGACCCCTACCGCACGCGCCCGCCGGCCCCGTCGCCACGGGCGGCGGATCGTCAGCCCGATCTCGCGCCCCGGATACGGGGCTGCCGGTGACGCGTCGGGCACGCATCGCGCTCAAGGTGGCGGTGTGGGGTGGCTGTCTCGCTCCGCTGGCGTTCTTGGGCTACCGCGCGTGGGTCGACGACCTCGGCGCCAATCCCATCAGCTTCGTCACCAACACGCTCGGCGACTGGACGATCCGGATCCTTCTCGCGTCGCTCGCGATGACGCCGCTCCGTATCGTGTTCGGTCTCGCGTGGCCGATCACGCTGCGGCGACTGCTCGGGCTGTTCGCCTTCGCCTATGCGTGCCTGCACTTTTCGGTGTGGATCGTGCTGGACTTCTTTTTCGACTGGCCGCGCATGGGGGCCGACATCGTCAAGCGTCCGTACATCACCGTGGGCATGCTCGCGCTGCTCTCGTTGATCCCGCTGGCCGCCACGTCGACGACGGGGATGATCCGGCGGCTCGGCGCTCGAGCGTGGACGCGCCTGCACCGGCTCGCCTACATAACCGGGGTATGCGCCGTCCTGCACTATCTGTGGCTCGCGAAGGTAGGGGTGACTGACCCCTACTGGTACGCGGGCGCGCTCACCGTCCTCCTCGGCGTCCGGGGGTGGGACTGGGGACGCCGCCTCGTCCGCCGCCGCCGGCGCGCCGCCATCACCGCGACGTCGGCGCCGGTCGGCTCGTAGGCCGAACCCCTTTCGTGGCAAGGCGCCGCGCCGTACTATCGGGGGGATCCATGGGCTCCGCCGCCACCGTCTCCGTCAACGGCCGCAGCTACCGTGCGCCGGACCGTCCGGTCGTCGTCGTCTGCATCGATGGGTCCGAGCCCGAGTACTTCGAACGCGGGCTCGCGGATCGCGCGACGCCCGCCCTCGCGCGTTTCCAGCGGGAGGGCGTGTACCGGCTCGCACGGTCCGTGGTCCCGAGTTTCACGAACCCGAACAACCTGTCCATCGTCACGGGGGCGCCGCCCGCGGTCCACGGCATCTCGGGCAACTACTTCTACGACTCCGCCGCCGGCCAGGAAGTGATGATGAACGATCCGAAGTTCCTGCGCTGCGAGACCATCCTGGCGGCGCTCTCGCGGGCCGGGGCCCGGCTGGCGGTCGTCACCGCCAAGGACAAGCTCCGCCGGCTCCTCGGCCACGAGATGCAGGGAATCTGCTTTTCCTCCGAGAAGGCGGATCAGACGACGAAGAACGAGCATGGCATCGAGCGCGCCACCGACCTGGTGCCCATGCCGGTCCCGTCGGTCTACAGCGCGGAGCTGTCCGAGTACGTCCTGGCGGCGGGGCTCGAGCTTCTCAGGCGACAGCGTCCCGACGCGATGTACCTGTCGCTGACCGACTACGTCCAGCACAAGCACGCCCCCGGCACCGCGTCCGCGACCGCCTTCTACGCGATGCTGGATCGTTACTTCGACGCGTTCGACCGCGCCGGCGCGGTGTTGGGGATCACGGCTGACCACGGCATGAACGCCAAGTCCCGTGGGGACGGCACGCCGCAGGTCGTGTATCTCCGTCCGCTCCTCGACGCCGCGCTGGGGCCTGGGCGCGCGCGCGTGATCTTGCCGATCACCGACCCGTACGTCGTGCATCACGGCGCGCTCGGCTCCTTCGCCACGCTCTACCTGGACGACGCGACCCAGGCCCCCGCGGTCGCGTCGCGACTCGCCGCGACGCCCGGGATCGCCGCGATCTACGACAACGCGACGGCCTGCGCCCGGTTCGAGCTGCCACCCGACCGCGTGGGCGATCTGATCGTCATCGGCGACACGCACACGGTCCTCGGGAAATCCCCGGCGGAGCACGACCTCTCCTTGCTGGAGGAGCCGCTCCGATCGCACGGCGGGGTGTCGGAGCAGACGGTCCCCTTCGTCATCAACCGGCCGCTCGCCGACGCCCACGCGCGGCGCCTCGCGCGCGCCGATGACCTGAGGAACTTCGATCTCTTCGATTACGTCCTGAACGGAGCGATGTAGCGTGTGGCGCCCGGATCGTCGCGCGCCCGCGGCGAACGGAGCCGTGCTGGTCGTCCTTCTCCTGCTCGCCGGGTGCGCCACCGTCGTCGGGCTTCGCCACGGGGCGGTGCCGAAGCCGGCGCGCGAGGTGCTCCCGAACGGTGTCGTCTTGATCGTGCAGGAGCACCGGGCGAGCGACGTGGTGGCGCTCCAGCTCTGGATGCGAATGGGCGGCCGGGACGAGGCCGCCAGCGAGCTCGGCCTCGCCCACTATATCGAGCACATGCTGTTCAAGGGGACGCCGACCCGGCCCCCGGGCTCGATCGACACACTGGTCGAGGGCTTCGGGGGGGCGAGCAACGCGTTCACCTCGTACGACACGACCCACTACGACTTCGTGGTGCCCGCCGCGCACGCACGCGGCGGCATCGAGCTGCTCGCCGATCTGGCGGTGAACGCGAGCTTCCCGCCCGGCGAGATCGACAACGAGAAGAAGGTGGTCTTCGAGGAGATGAACCTCATCGAGGACGATCCCGAGAAATTTCTGCTCCGGCGTCTCTACGAGGTGAGCTACTCGCCCCACCCCTACGGCCGGCCTCTCCTGGGCCAGCGTGAGTTCATCCAGAAGCTGACGCGTGATCAGCTCGCCCGGTTCTACCGTAAGCACTTCGTCCCGAGGAACATGGTGCTGGTCGTGGTGGGCGCCGTGGAGCCGGCCCAGATGCGGCCCCTGGTCGACGCGACCTTCGGCCGCATCGCGGCCGCGCCACCGGCGCCGCGCGAGGCTCCGGCGGCGCCCGCGCTCGACCGGACACGGCGGGCCGACGTCCGGCGGGCCGAGAAGCAGGCGTACCTGGGCCTGGCGTGGCGGACCGCGCCGACCGGCAGCGAGGACATCTATGCGGTGGACCTGCTCACGTACATCCTCGGCGACTCCCCGAGCTCGCGCCTGAACCAGACCGTCCGAGAGCAACTGCGTATCGTAGCGACCATCGACGCCGGCTACGGCGCCTTCGAGCAGGCCGGGCTCGTGACCGTGACGGCGCGGCTCGAGCCGGCCGACCTCGAACGGGCCGAGGCGGCGATCCTGGACGTGATCCGGAAGGTGCGCGCTGAGGGCGTGACCGAGGCCGAACGGCAGCGCGCCCTGATCACCGCGGAGTCGAGCTACGCGTTCGATATCGAGACCGCGGAAGGGCTGGCGAAGACCTACGGGCAGGCGGAGACGACGTGGACGCTCGACGACGAGCTCGGGTACCTCTCGCGGCTGCGCGGGATCACCGCCGCCCAGATCCAGGCGGTTGCGCGGAAGTACTTCGGCGACGACAACTACGCGCGCGTGAGGTTCGTCCCCGAGGGCACGTCGCCATGATCCGGTGGGCGCTGGTGGCGCTGGTCGTCGGCATTTTCGGGACACCCGCCGACGGGGCAGCGCAGGCAACGCGCGAGCGCCTCGACAATGGGCTCACCATCCTCGTGCGGGAGAACGCGGTGGCTCCGGTCGTCGCGGTGTCGCTCCTCGTCACGATGGGCACGCGATGGGAGGAGCCCTCCAACGCCGGGATCTCGAACTTCGTGCACGCGGTGATGGTCAGAGGGACCGCCAAGCGCAGCGGGGCCCAGCTGGCCGAGGCGATCGCCGCCCTCGGCGGCAAGATCAGCGCGACGGGGGAAGTGGACTACTCCGAGATCCGCGCCTCGGCGCTGTCGCGCTTCTGGCGCGAGCTACTCGGATTCACGGCCGAGCTCGCGCTCGAACCGAAGCTCGCTCCCGGGGAGGTCGGCGGCGAGCGCGACTGGCTGGTGGGGCGGATCCAGAAGCGCCGCGACAGCGCGCCGGCGCGGGCGTTCGACGAGTTCTTCGCCACCCTGTACGGCGCCCACCCGTACGCGCTCCAGGTGCTCGGCACCGCGCAATCGCTCGGTCGCATCGACCACGCGGCGCTCGTGGCGTGGTACCGGCGCTTCTACCGGTCCGAACGGATGACCCTCGCGGTCAGCGGCCACGTCGCCGCCGCGGAGGTGCTCGCGGAAGCGCGGCGCCTGTTCGGTCGCCTGGAGCGCGGGGGCTCATTCACCGAGCCCTTGCGGCCCGCGCCGGTGAACCCCGGGACGCGGCGGGCCTTCGAGCAGCCCGCGCAGCAGGCGCAGATCCTGGTCGGCGGGATCGCGCCGTCGCTGGATCATCCCGATCACGCGGCGGTCAAGGTCCTGTCGACCATCCTCGGGGGCGGGATGGCTGGCCGCCTCTTCGTCGAGTTGCGTGACAAGCGGGGTCTCGCGTACACGGCCTCGGCTTACTACGATCCCGTGCGCGAGCCGGGAGCGCTGGTTTTGTACCTGGGCATGACGCCCCAGAACGC
>Ga0209236_1002888_pt1 | contig 10484 bp, 11 predicted proteins | sample GraSoi013_1_40cm_FD_185819 | JGI IMG/M metagenome (GOLD analysis project Ga0209236, IMG submission 185819) | Grasslands soil microbial communities from the Angelo Coastal Reserve, California, USA - Sample 09_27_2013_1_40cm (SPAdes) (version 2) | ecosystem: Environmental > Terrestrial > Soil >... | reverse complement strand
GCGGGCGTGTCGATTTCGGTCGTCATCTTGCTGCAGTCGACCAAGACGCAGACGACGACGCTCTTCAGGAGCTGTTGGATGAGCGGCCGCGAGGCGATCCCGGTCTCGATGAACTCCTCGATATCTTCGCCCGACACGTCGTATGCGGAGAACCGAAGGGTCGAGAACGGGTGGACCCAGTTCTGTTGACGGATGTAGTACGGCAGCTTGCCGACGACCTTGCGGAGGTAACCGAAGACGAATCCGAGTTCCGTGATCTCTTCCTTCAGCGTGGCGCTCGGGAATCGGCCGTCTTTCATTCCTTCGTAGACCGCCGACATGATGTTCAGCGATTGGATCGGCGCGTGGAAACGGAAGTCATCTTGGACCCCCGTCCCGTATTTGACTTGGGCGCTGTAGAGGAGCCCCAAGAATGTCGTTTTCCCGGAGGCTCGGTCTCCCAGGAGTGCACAGGGCATATCACGGTGCAGCCCCGCTATCCATACTTAATCCTAACCTCAACGTTATCATGGATGCGACGACCCACGCCTGATGAACCGCGAAACCTAGGCCCGCGTGTCCGCGGCGATTCCTGCCAGACACTCGAGGAATGCGAGGTACTCGTCGCTCGGATAGTCCGGCTCCCAGCCCACCGCTCCGCGCCGGCGAAGCCGAAGTCGTTCGTCGCGGCCCGGCACGGGCTCCTCCGTGCGCACCCAGGTGAAAAAGTACGTAGGCGCCGTGAACTGCAGTCCCCGACGTCCCCCGGATCGGAGGGCGGCGATCGTCTTTGGCATACTGGGGTTCACGAGTCGCTTGGCATACTCCGCATGAGGCCCTTTCTTGCTGACCTCCGGTGGGGCGGCGTCGAGATCCACGCGGCGCAGGACCTCCGGGTCGACCTGGTCAAACTTGGAGAGAACGAAGATCGGGTGGAGGAACTTGTCTTGGGCTTGATCCCGAGAGCGCTGGATCGCCATCAAGAGCGACGCCACGGCTTCATCGTATTTCCCCAACGGGGCAAGCTCGCCCTCTTCGTCGGCCGCGGCCAGCGAGGTGGCATCGACCATGATCACGATCGCATCGCCGGTGAGCGCGCTACTCAACGTCCTCTGGTCGACGGAGCCCCGGTCGCCCGAGCGAGCCATCTCGTCCTCGAAGGATTTCAGCAGAATCAACTGGAACGATGCAGACGACTCAGAAGACGAACCTCGTGATTTGCGGCGTGACAAGATCCCAAGGCCGGTCCGTCGATGGCTGAGCCGGAACGCGATCTCGCGAACCCCCTCTTTCGTGGCGGCATCCGGAAAGCTCCCCGACATCAGCCTCTGGAAAACGCCGCTGATTTCGTCGAGGGACTCGAACGCAGCGTGAAACCGAAAGCCATCCGCCTTGTCCGAGCCGAATTTCACTTGGGCTGCGTACAGCAGGCCCAGGAACGTCGTCTTGCCGGAATTCCGATCTCCGACAATTACGACTCGCGGCACCGGTTCCCGCCCCCTGAACTCCGGGTAACCCTCACGCCGTAACATCAGAAAGTCCTATCTCAAATGAACGTGGGTGATGCGAATCGAAGGTCCTGGAGACGTACGATTGGGGACTCAGTGGGATCATTGGCATTCGTGAGCCCTCCCATCGAATTCGAACGGCAGGTCGTGCTCGTCTCATCCACCCGAAAGAGCGGAGCAGGTGGACTCGTTTCTCAATCGCCTGCTCTCTCCGGGGACAGTTGCGTCGTCAGGAATCCAATCGTTCGTTGCCACGCAAGCTTGGCTGCCGGGGCATCATAGGCATCAGGTCGGTCGTTCTCGAAAAACCAGTGCGTCGTCCCGGGGTATGTGTGGAACGTGAGGTCCTTTGCCCGTGTGCGGAGGTCCTTCTCCAGATCTCGCACGGCGGCAGAGGATTCAAATTCGTCCGTCTCAGCGAAGTGACCGAGGAAGGCCGCTTTGATGTGGGAATAGTTGCCATCCCCCGTCCCATAGAAGAGGACGACCGCAGCGACGTCCGCGGGAAGCTCCTGCGCCAACCAAAGGCTCCAGAATGCCCCCATGGAAAAGCCGATGACTCCGAGGTGTTTTCCCTTGACTTCCGGATGGCTTTGTAGGCCTCTCACACCATTAAGAATGTCTTGGCCAGCTGCTTTTTGATCGAGTTTCGACATCAGGTGCTCGGCCCCGTCTCGGGTCGATGCGGTCGCTCCGCGGTAGAGGTCGGGAGCGAACGCGACGAACCCGGCCGTTGCGAGCTGATCACACAAGTCCTTGAAGACGTCGTTTAGACCCCACCATGCGTGGAGGACCAAGACACCCGGCCCGCGGCCCTTCTTCGGGATTGCCAAGTACCCCGGGACGGTCCCCTCGGTGCCCTTGAGAGCAACAATTGCCATGTCTTACCTCCCGTTCTTGGAGCCGGCATTTCCGGATCGACTCTTGAAGTTAAGCGTCACGAAAACGGCTACCCGACGTCGGTCGCGAAGACCGGGCGATGTGTCCCTCGAGTTGTGCGGTGAACGCTGTTCTCTCGCGAACGATGCCATCGCAGTTTGTGTTTGCCGCTAGTGGTGCTCCGGATGGCCCTTCATCCACCGCTCTTCCTCCTCGGTGGGAGTGAGCGGATATCCAACTGACCAGAGGAACACCGCGCGGTTGCGGGGCCCATGTGCTCGAACTTGTATTGGAGATCCTCCAGCAGCTTCCCTTCGCGCTTCCCGAAGCCGCGGATGTACCCCTTCACCGAACCGTGTTCCTTCGCCACATCCAACATCGTCTTGGCGTTCTCGACCGTCGCGCGGATTTTCCTTTCGTTCCTCACGATTCCCGGATCTTGCATCAGCGCCCGGACATCGCGCTCCGATAGCTTCGCGACCTTCTCGGGTGAGAAATCATGAAACGCCTTTCGAAAGTGGGGCCACTTTTTCTCAACCATGCGCCAATTCAAGCCCGCGGTAAAGATCGCCATGGACATCAGGTCGAGGTACCCTTGGTCATCTTTCGGGGGAATCGCTTTCCATCCCGGCATCGGAACTGCGACCTTGTTCGCTCTATATATGCCTACCTTCGCGGCAGTCCTCGCCCCCTTTGAGCGGGTCGTCACGAACGCCGCTTTCCGCCGCCTGGAGAGAACGGCGGCGACAGTGCCTTTCACCGAAAAGTGGACCGGGTGGGATTTGAACCCAGAACACCAACCTGGCCATGGCCAGCAAATCGGTGAGAGTTCATCCATCCGAGCATGAAACCTCGGATGTCGATCCCTTTCGATCCCGCGGTGAGTCGCAGATTCTCGTTGCGCCAATGAACGAGAGCTCTTAAAAGCCGAGAATGGATTTCTCGATGCTTTCAATTAGGGACTCTTGAGAAACAACCTGGTCCAGGACACATCTCGCAAGACTCCGCCGCACCAAGTCCTCCATTCCGTCCGCCATTGAGCGGAGTTTCTGTGGATCTAGCTTCGGGGAGCCGTGGACGACTTTTCCTCTCCACTTGTAAGCCTCCTTGGCGAAATCGAATGTTGCCCTCCGCTTAGTAGGATCTCCTTCGAGGAAGTGAGCGAGTCTGAGACTGAGTTGATAACGCATTTCCCCCATTTCGACACCTGCGCCAAACAGGGCCTCACAGGCTATCCAAGAATCGATCAGTCTGTCTTCGAGCCTCCCTCTCAAAGTCGATTCGTAGAATCGGTGGAAGGCTACCAACCAAAATGGCGGCGGCTTTTCGACATGTTTCTCGAGAGACTTCCAAAGCTGCTCGAGAATAGGGATATCTTGCTCGCCGAGGACAAACTTGGGTCCGGGTGCAGCAGCCCTCTTCGAAATTTGCCTGCTGACTCCAGGATATGGACTCCACGGATCAGGAAAATACCAAACATCGTTGTAGAAAACGACACCGCGCCTGCACAATTCCAAACAGCAGACTATCCACCATATCTTGTCCAGTGTCAAGGGTGTCCCAGGGGGACTTCCGCGTGGAACGCTCACAGTTAGTTCGAGCGCAAATCGCGGTATTTCAAAGGGGAACGGAATCGGCATCGCTCTGTAGTCGGGCAGGATCTGATTGAGCTCGACCACCTCTCGATTGTCCAGGAGCCTGATTACAAATGGCCCTATTTCGAACTTGCTTCGGCCCATCTCGAAATTCACGAGCAAGGTGGCTATTCGATATTTGTCGTTATCATTCAACAAGTATTCCTCGAGTTCATTGTATACATTCGCGAAGGTAGCCTGGTCAAACTCCATTGCCTCGGCCACTTCTTTCGGGAGAGTTTTCAAGTAGCGAGTCAGAAAGGGGCTAAGCAGGGAAATCTCAAGATTCATCGTTGTTGGCTCGGCGGCGCCAGAACTGACCCGGAGGAACCTCGAGAGCGAGGGAGTCGCAAGCAAGATATTGAGCCGCTCGTCAAATTGCGGATTACCACGGAGCGCCGAAAGAGCCTTTGCCACAAGTCCAGAGTAGTCCGTGGCCCACTCTTCGTCAACCGAAAACCCACCACTTGTGAATTCTATGCGCGCGACTAGGACGCGCGGGATTACCAAAGCGCCGGACCGAGTCTCGGTCCGAAGGAACTCAAGGTATCCCGGGAGAGCGCTCTCCAGTTTCTCAAACAACTGAGAGTCCCGAACGGTGGGCATCTGCTATCACCTTCCGAAGTGGCCAAATTGAGTCGACGATGATGAGCGTGCTTGCCGACCAATCCGACGACGTAGGAACCTTCAGATGCTGTAACCAGAAGATTGCTTCAGGGCACGCCACGACTCTACCCTCGGCCCAGATCTGTAACATCAACAATCAACACCTTCCTTCCTAACCAATCTTTAGGCAGATAGACTTGGTTTCCGCGGCCATAGTTGCGAACCGCAGCAGTTGTTGCTCTAAGCGGTCTTCCCTTGTCATCAAGGGCCGCGATCGCCGCACCGCGGATGCGAATCTCGATTTTCATCTTACCCTCGCCGCCTGTACGCTACGTGTAGCAGATATCGCCTTTCGATAGTAAAGATATGCTATTTCGATGCGGAGCACCCTAGACGACTTCACGGTGTGGATGTCGAGATCCGGGAACAAGCGGAAGGTAGGAGGGGATCGACTTCCTGCTGAGCCGCTGTCGCCTCGGACGTCCGTACGCCACCTCGAGAAGACGAGAACGATTCTCAGAGATCTCGGCTACCTCACCTACGTCAAGAATCCAATTCCGAGGAGGCCTAATCAGTGGCTGGTGAATGCCGAAAAAGACGTCCGCTTCCTCTCCGTCGAAGAGATCGAGAAGTGGTTCAGCGCCCACTTCCCTCCCGGAGACCGCACGCCCCAGGAGAAGGCGCGCTGGAACGACTACGCCGGCGCCATCCGGAAGTTTGCCGAGTTCATGCACTATGAAAAGGGCGTGTGGTCCGAAGAGAAACTCGAGAAGATTCGGCGCCGCATCCTCCTCTTCGACGTCGCCTACCCGGAGCTCGAGATCGTCGAGCCCGCGAAGGCCCACGCCTTCCAGCGGTGGCTCGAGGACCAGCCCGGGTACTACGTCCACGGGACGATGCTCTACCTGATGCAGTGGCTCGGGATGCGTTATCTCGAGGTCGTCACCGCGAAGGCCTCCTTGGACGGTCCCACGCTCAAGGTGGACTGGGCGAAGAGTTGGGTCACGATCTGGGGCAAGGGAAAAGGGGGGCTGTCGAAGCAGCGCTCGCTGCCGTTGCGGGCGGAGGCCGCGGAGAAGCTGAAGGATTACCTTCGGTGGCGACAGGACCATGGGATCGAATCTGAAGACCTGTTCGTTACCACGTGGAAGCTCCCGTGGAGCGAGTCATCTTGGGGATTCAACAAAACGATCCGGAGCTTGTGTTTGCCTCGGTTCAACAAGTGGGCTCAAGCGCAGACCAGGCTGGACCTGATCTTTTCGCAAGAGGAGATTCGGAGGATGACCACCCACAAAATGGGCTGCCACGTTTTCGGAACCGTCTACGCCCCGCAGCTCCCGGCCAAGACGCTAATGGAGTACATGGGGATTACGAAGTTCTCCGTGGTCCAGCGGTACATCAACTTCAGCAAAACCGAAAAGATTGAGCAGTTCGAGAGAGCGACAAAGAACATCGAGGTTGGGCGAGCACCGAATCGGCGCTCGCGTTCACTGACTGCCGCCAGCGCGCTGCTGGATGAGTTGCGAGCCTTGGCTCCCGCGGGCAAAGAAAAGTCGTGGAACGCTTTCCTGGACGGGCTCAAGGGTCTCTTTGTCGATGAAGAGGAACTCGGGGAGAAGGTTCCGCTGGTCGAATCATGAGTAGATCCGGCGGATTCCATTGCGTGTCTGGCGCGGGTTCCTGGCCTAAAGCCGCTTCACACCCCTCGGCACCTGACCCGCCATGAACGCTACTCGATGATCGCGGTTCCCGAGATCCATCTCGAAGGCAATCCAATGGTCGTCGGTGCCCAAGACCGCCATCTTCCAGGGTCCGCTGACGTGACTGTCGAACTGCCAAAGGATGTGATATCCGTCTTCGTTGCTGAAACCTTCTCCGTCCGACTGGAATATCCCGCCAAGCGACCCCCACAGCTCAGCTTCGATTGCCCATATCGCGTCCGAACCCCGTCCCTTGTCTGCACCTTGGAGTACCTGAAACGCGTAGACCGCCTTGACAGATTCGAGGAAATCCCGGAGCCACCTCGCCGCTGTATCGGGCTTGCACTCATCCAATCCTTCGGAGAACTCTTGGAGTTCCTCAAATCCGAAGCTGCCTGGCTTTACATCGTTTCTCTCGATATCCGCTATCGGTGTCCCATCAGTGTGCTTCAGGAACAACCGTTTCCACGTGGAACTCTCAGGCGTGTCGCCTTCGAGGATTGCGCTGATCCCGTCCTTATCCAGTCGCTGCCGAAGTTGCGCTATAGAAACCCCTGCCGTGCTCCTGGTCAGCACTCTGAGGTAGTAGCCCAGCCGTATTCCTCCAAATCCCTGGTCGCGCCTAGAGTCAAATGGATAGCTGTGTCCTTAACGATGTCGAGCGGTTCTTTGCCTTTCCCGGGAGTTAGCGACCTCGCAGAACCTTCACTTATCTTGATTGGAGTTGACCGCGCTCAAGATTGCGTCCAAGACCGCGGAGAAAAGTCTGTCAGCGACTTGATGGTACTCTCGATTGATTCCTCTTTCGCGAAACCCCAGATCGTTGAACGAACCCATCCCGCCGAATACCCAAGACGCCGCGGCAGCAGCCAGGAGTCTCCTGGCGTCTATCGTGTACCCCTTCTCCGGTAGCATGTCAGGGTGGTAAGGAGGGACTGGCTGATCGGACTGTAGGAGCGTGAGCGCCTTCCGGAATTGTTCGGAGAACCAGTCCTCTTGGACCTCGCTGCTGAAGCCCTCGGCCCTCCTGACGGCAACCTCGAGTTCATCCTTTGCGTCTCGTAGCGGGCGCCAGCGCCTCGGCAAGGGTCTATTAACGAATAGACCTTCACAGCGGACCTTCCAGGGCTTTTGGCCTCCTTGGTGCTTCCATTGGGGCGACCAGAGCTCGAAATCGCTCGGGTAGTCGACTTGGATGGCCCATTGGACGCCTCCGGCAAAGGCCGTACGCAAGCGCGCCGGGAGTTCTTCTTCCGACTCGATCTTGTTCATCCAGAGCCTCTTCGCTTTCCTTCTGGCAAGCATTAGATACCACGCGGCAGTGCCGCTCGCCGCGCGAATGTCCTGGAACCGACCCCTTTCCGTCTTCGCCGCTATCGCCTCAAGTGAGGCGAAGGGCTCACGAGATTCCGTCTCCTCGAAGGAGATCGATGCGACATACTGCAGCGTTGAGTTCTGAGGGAACAGCTCTGGTGGGGCGGCTCTTGTTTCTTTCAGGAAGACGTCCCCGTACGCAGCTAGTGCGATCGCCAGCGCGAGTTCGCCCTGCATGATCCCCAAGAAAGGCCCGATGGGCCAATAAACCACTCCCCCAAAGGTGAAGTAGCGGCAGAGCGCGCCGCGCGTCTGTGTGCTTAAAAGAGAGCCTCAGGTCCGGGGACCCTTTCACTCCATAGAAAAGTGGACCGGGTGGGATTTGAACCCACGGCCTCTACCATGCCAAGATAGCGATCTTCCAGCTGATCTACCGGCCCGCGACGCGCTGTATTGAAGGTCCGCTATTAAGGTTTCTTTGCGCGTCGAGGTGGAATCGTTTTCCGCATGAGAACACCGCTCGTCCCGAGAGGGGCGACCGTGCGGAAGCCTTCCTTGCGGAACATCCCCGGCGTCCCGAACCAACGCCACTCGGGGACGGCGGCCATCTTCGGTGAAGCCACCGGGTACGCCTCCACGACTCCTCCTCCTTTGTTCCCGATCGAATCGAGCGCAGCACGAAGGGCGAACTTCGCAACACCTCGCCCTCGATGCTTCGGATCGACGAAGAAGCACGTGATCCTCCACAACTTCTGGCCCGCGACCGGTAGGGCGACCTTGCGGTAGGTCCGTCGCGCATCGATCCGCGGGAGTTCCTCGTGGCCGCCGTACTGGCACCAACCGACCGGCGTGCGGCCGTCATAGACCAGGATCGCGTGGGAGCGCCCGCTGCGGACCAACGCTCTCTTGTCCAACCGATTTCTCCGCTTCCACTCCTCGCTGGTCGTCCCTCGACGAAGGGGATTCGCCCGCTGGTAGAAGATGCACCAACATCCTCCCTGCTTGATGGCGAGCGTTTCAAAATCCGAAAGGGTACGAACGCTCAGCTCGCGGACCGAATACGGCTCCTGCTTCATGAGGAGGCGTTCGTACGCAGAGCGCCGAAATGAAGCTTCCTGCCTACCCACGGCCCATCGTCTCGATTCAAACGTGGGCGAGCTCAAAGACGAAGAGCAATGCCGTCAGGGCGAGTGCTATAACGAAGATGAACGTCAGCGCGAAATTGCGACCCAGGAGGCCGCCACCTTCGGTTTCGAGGACGCCGAAGCCCGCGAGGATTCCCATGCAATCCCCCGGCCGTCACGCAAGTCGAATTGTTTCAGGATTGCATTCCGATGATCACGGAGGCACCCCGCGTGGGCAACGCACGGCTCGATTGTCGACTCGTTCCCATGATTGCGAACGACCCGCAGGAGAAGGCTCCGGTCGCCCGAACGTTAAGCCCCACAACGAAATCATCTTCAAGTCACCCGCACTTGGATGATTACGGCAAAGAAGCGGGTCGAGGTTAGCCCAGCGGTCGAGGGTCCGGGCGCCGAGGTCTTCGCGGCGGAAGCGCTTGAGTTCATCGCCGACCTGCATCGGCGATTCAATCCCACGCGCCTGGACTTGCTGCGCCGTCGAGTGGAGCGCCAGGCGCGGGTGGATCGCGGGAAGACGCTCGGCTTCCGTCCGGAGACCCGGCGGGTTCGAGACGACTCATGGAACATCGCCCCGGTTCCAACGGATCTGGTCGATCGCCGGGTTGAGATCACCGGGCCCACCGATCGAAAGATGGTGATCAATGCGCTGAACTCGGGTGCAAAGGTGTTCATGGCCGATTTCGAGGACGCGAACACGCCGGCGTGGCGGAACGTGGTGGAGGGCCAGGTCAACCTCCGCCATGCCGTACGGCGCACCATCGCGTACACGAGCGCGGAGGGCAAGGAATACCGGTTGAACCGCGAGCTCGCGACGCTGCTCGTCCGGCCGCGCGGATGGCATCTCCCCGAACGGCATATCCGCATCGACCGCGAACCCGCCTCCGCGAGCCTCGTCGACTTCGGCCTGTTCTTCTTCCACAACGCAAAGGAGCTTGTCACGCGAGGGACCGGACCGTACTTCTATCTCCCCAAGATAGAAAGCCACCTCGAGGCCCGCCTGTGGAACGACGTTTTCGCCTTCGCGGAAGATGCCGTTGGCGTCCGACGCGGGACGATCAAAGGGACCGCGCTGATCGAGACATTCCCGGCCGCGTTCGAGATGGAAGAGATCCTCTACGAGTTACGGGACCACGCCGCGGGCCTGAACGCGGGACGATGGGACTATCTGTTCAGCATCATCAAGACGCTGCGAGCTCGGAGGGACTTCGTGTTGCCGGATCGAGCCCAGCTCACGATGACCGTCCCGTTCATGCGCGCGTACACACAACTCCTCGTGAAGACGTGTCACCGGCGCGGGGCCCACGCGATTGGCGGCATGGCCGCGTTTGTCCCCAGCCGCAAAGACCCGAAGGCGAACGAGGTCGCGTTCGCGAAGGTGCGGGAAGACAAGAGGCGCGAGGCGGACGACGGTTTCGACGGCACGTGGGTCGCCCATCCCGACCTCGTCCCGGTCGCCCAGGAGGTTTTTGACCTCGCGCTGCAGGGACAATCGAACCAGCTCGCCCGCCTGCGGGACGATGTGGATGTGTCGGCGCACGACTTGCTCGATGTCCGGGTGCCGGGCGGAACGACCACCGAAGCGGGCCTGCGAAACAACGTGCGGGTCGCCATCCAGTACTTGGAAGCGTGGCTTCGGGGAAACGGCGCCGTGACGATTTCGAACCTGATGGAGGACACCGCGACCGCGGAGATCGCGCGCTCGCAGGTCTGGCAATGGGTCCA
>Ga0209236_1002886_pt1 | contig 10486 bp, 10 predicted proteins | sample GraSoi013_1_40cm_FD_185819 | JGI IMG/M metagenome (GOLD analysis project Ga0209236, IMG submission 185819) | Grasslands soil microbial communities from the Angelo Coastal Reserve, California, USA - Sample 09_27_2013_1_40cm (SPAdes) (version 2) | ecosystem: Environmental > Terrestrial > Soil >... | reverse complement strand
TCGCGGTAGCGATGGTCCGAGGCTTCGTTTCTCGCAGTCAGAATTTGGGAAACTTTTACACCGACTTTGTTCGGTCTCTGACCCGGCTTTTCCTTCCGCTCTGTTTTGTCGCAGCCCTCATCTTTGTGGGACTGGGCGTTCCCCAAACCGTTGGAGGGTATCAAATCGTCACGACGGTGGAGGGAGCGGCCCAGACGATTCTAGTCGGACCCGTCGCATCGCTTGTCAGCATCATGCAGATCGGGACGAACGGTGGAGGATACTACGGAGCTAACTCTGCCTACCCATTCCAGAATCCAAATCCGGCCTCCGACATTTTCCAGATTCTCCTAATGCTACTCGTCCCGACAAGTCTCTGCTTCGTATTCGGACAGCTGTTGGGAAAAAGAAGGGAGGCTCGTCCTATTCTCATCGGTGCATACGCTCTCTTCGCCCTTGACTTGTTGCTAGCCTTCATTCCCAGCTACGGCCTAGGTCGAGGCATAGAGGTTCGCTTCGGAGGCTTCTTCTCCACATTCTGGACCGTCGTCACGACAGCCGTCACCACTGGCTCGGTAAATGCAAGCCTGGCCGGTATGAATCCACTGGTGATCCTCTCTGGCTTCATGGGCATGCTGATCCAATCCACCCCCGGGGGAAAAGGGGTGGGTCTGATGTACATGCTGATGTATGTCGTAATCACGGTTTTCATTGTCGGTCTGATGTCCGGCCGGACGCCTGAGTATCTCGGGATAAAGATCAGTGCGCGCGACGTCAAACTCGTAATGGTCACCTTCCTAATTCATCCAATTATCATTCTGGTCCCAACAGTCCTCGCGTATGCAACTGGCGCAGCATCCTCGATAGGGGTCTCGATGGGCTCAACCGGCTTTACTAGGATCTTCTATGAATTCACATCTGCGGCAGCCAACAACGGCTCCGACTTTCTGGGTGCCGCAGGAAACACTCCATTCTTCAATGTCACCACTGCGCTGGTCATGTTTATTGGCCGCTTCGCCCCAATCGGACTCTTACTCGCTCTAGCCGGGTCAATGATCAATCGCAAGAGATCGACAGAGATTGGTCTTAGGACGGACAGCATCACGTTCACCATCGTTCTCGTTGGCAGCATACTCCTGCTCGTTGTTCTCACATTCTTCCCCTTCCTCGCACTTGGACCGATTCTCGAATTCTTCCAGAAACGCGTAAACGGGTTCTGACAAGATGACTTCGAACGGAACCAGACCAACCTCATCACGCTTCCGAAGTAATCTCACATCAACCAAGACGCTTCTCGATTCGTTGGTCAGACTGAATCCAGTATCCCTGCTCGCGAATCCTGTCATGTTCATTGTAGAACTAACGTTCTTCATAGTCGCATCGATGGCGATCTATCCTCGCGCGTTCTATCCAGTTGCAAATTCGACCATGAGAATCTACTACGTCGAAGTCTCCTTGATACTTCTGATCACAGTCTGGTTCAGCACACTAGCTGATGCACTGGCTGAGACCCAGGCGAAGAACACTGCAAGCAGCCTCCGAAGTCTGGAATCGGAAGTCCAGAGCAAGAAGATAGTGATGGAGGGGGATGTTAGAAGGATCGTTACAACGCTCTCGACTGCACTTCGTAAAGGAGATCTGATTTTGCTTGAGAAGAACGATGTCGTCCCTATCGACGCGGAGGTGCTTGAGGGAATTGGAATGGTCGACGAGTCTCTCCTAACGGGAGAATCTACACCCGTCAGGAAGGCACCGGGAGACGAGGTTATCGGAGGATCGAGAGTGATCAGTGACACTCTCACCGCTCGGGTCACGGTGAACCCAGAGGATACCTACATCAGCGAAATGATTAGGCTGGTAGAGTCATCAAAGAGGCCTCGGACGCCCAACGAAGTGGCAGTGACCACTGTACTAATTGGACTGACGGCGATCTTCACAATAATTGTTGTTGCACTTCTAGGCCTCTCGATTACTCTCGATCTCGCCGTGGACCTTTCGATCCTTATCGCGCTATACGTCTGCCTACTCCCAACAACAATCGGGGCCCTGCTTCCGTCCATCGGGCTCTCGGGCGTATCCCGGCTCTACAGGAGAAAGATCGTAGCCAAGTCAGGAAGGGCAGTTGAGAGAGCAGGAGATACGGATGTGATCATCCTTGACAAGACCGGGACGATCACGGTCGGCAACAGGCAAGCGGTAGAATTCGTCCCCGTCAACAATCACACTGAGAAGGAGGTTGGTGAAGCGGCGTTTCTCTCGTCTTGGCATGATGATACTCCTGAAGGCCGGAGCTTGATTCGGCTCGCTTACGAGGATGGTTTCGTTCCTAGAGAGTTGAACGCATTGGGGGTTTCTGAAGTGTACGAGTTTTCCGCGAGCACCCGAACCAGTGGTGTCAAGATATCTCAGGGCACAGGATTCATGCTACCTAAAGGGGATAAGTCAGGCCGCGAACGGGGGAGGCTGCGGAGAAAGTTCGAGGCTCATCAGGAAGCCGGGTCCGTAATTGGAGAGGATGAGATTGAGATAATCAAGGGTGCTCCCGACGCAATCAAGAAGATCGCACGCACCATCCCACCAAACTTCGATGCCCTCGTGGATAGGATCTCGAGCCACGGAGATACGCCCCTGGCTGTGACGAGGAACAGGGAAGTTATCGGAATTATCCGGCTCAAAGATGTTCTGAAGCCGGGTATCAGGGAGAAGATTCAGTCGGTCAAGGTGATGGGGATTCGGCCTGTCATGTTGACTGGTGACCAGCCTCTGACGGCGAAGAGTATTGCTGGCGAAGTGGGGATTGATGAGTACAGGCCAGAGGCGAAGCCCGAGGACAAGTATGACATCGTGACCAGGGAGCAGGCTGAGACCCGAGTCGTTGCTATGATCGGAGACGGCACCAATGATGCGCCCGCGTTGGCCGTAGCCGATGTGGGTCTCGCGATGAATTCTGGAACTCAAGCAGCCAAGGAAGCTGCCAACATGGTAGATCTAGAGTCAAACCCGGCCAAGATCATCGAAGTGGTCATGCTGGGAAAACAACTACTCATGACTCGCGGGGCAGTGACGACGTTTAGCATCGCCAATGACGTGGCAAAGTATTTCGCGATAGTTCCAGTAATGTTCGCATCTACCCTTCCAGAACTGAAGGCGCTGAATATTCTCGGCCTCGGACTGAATAGCGCTGTACTGTCTGCGCTCATCTTCAACGCACTCATCATCCCGCTTCTGATCCCTATTGCCATGAGGGGAATCCGGTTCAAACCTACCAGCACGATGTCTCTCTTCATCAAGAACGCGCTCATCTACGGAGCCGGAGGGATCATTGTGCCCTTCATAGGAATCAAGCTCATCGACATCGCACTGTTATCGATAGGAGGATAGGATCAAGTTGAGTATCAAAAACGAAGTCAAACGAACCTACGGACCCGCTCTCAGGCTGGCAATTGTCTCAATGCTCCTCTGCGGGTTGGTCTTCCCACTGTTGGTAATAGGGTTTGCTCAAGTCCTCTTGCATGACCAAGCAAATGGCTCGATAGCCCATCTTAACGGGAGCAATGGTAGGTCAGTGGGCTCGTATCTTATTGCTCAGAACTTCTCCTCGCCATTCTTTTTCCATTCCCGAAACGTGACTCTGTCAGCTTCGGGCGTAGACCCGGACATCACGCTTGAAGATGCACTCTCACAAATACCACGAATATCGGCTACCACCAATATCACACAGAGTGATCTTTCTAGGCTGGTCGGTCAAAACATTGAACGGACGTCGTGGATTTTGGGGGACGAGTATGTGAATGTGCTCCGGCTGAACCTGGCTCTAATCCAGGAGTATCAGTCGACATTCCAGAAGCTTGATCCCGCTCTATTCGCACAGTGAACAGGTTCAACCCACTCTTCGAATTATTACCTGAGGAATTATTCCTAAGGGAATAGTTCTTCTGGACCCGGGGCAAGACCCAAAAGCGCTGAACTCTCTTCTGTCGATTGGATGACTAATTTCTCCCGATTCACTCCCAAGAACATTCTCCGAGCCATCCTACTGGCTATCTTTCCGTGGATACCTCCCGTTCTCTTCGAGAAGACAGATTTCTATTTCCACCTGACGCATAACCCGGACTGGTACTACAACCTCTCGGGAAACAGACTCCTTGTCGACCTGGCGTCGTTTGCGGTCTGGGGAATCGTGGTTGCTTATCTTCTCCGTCCGCGATGGGCAGTAGTCCAAGTCGCTCTGAACGCTCTCCTGGTCTGGGTTCTGTTCTATGTGGCCTGCCCAGTCTACGGACCGGGAGGAGTCTGGCAGCCAGAATGCTACTATTCCGGACCGGACGGTCTCGTAGGGCTCAGGCTGGTCGGGGTCATGTTCTGCTACGGGGCTTTGCCTGTTCTAGTGAAAGCAGCCGAAAAGCGAGGTGCACTCGATCGAAGAATACGGCCAGCGTTAGCCGTCCTTAGCGGAATTGTTCTGAGCGTGGTCATGATCTGGTTTCCTCTCAGCGCATGGTTCTCCGGCGTTACATACCTACCTTTACTCCTGATCTTTCAGACGTTGCTACTTGTTGGAGTACCTCAGATTGCGACGGGAATACTCGCAGCACGCATAGGACGGTCCTTGAAGGTAGGCGCCGTCTCGGGCGCACTCTCGCTACTCTTCATCTCCGCGCTCTTCTGGACGCCTGAGTGTCCCGGCCGTGATCGAAGCTCGCTGTTTCTCTTTGCCCCATTATGGGCAGTCTTTGCATCGGTGGGCAGTGTCACGGAACTGGGCCTAATGTCAAGGCTACGGTTGCCCAAGCTATCGGGTCGGCTGAGCACCATCAGGATCGAAGATGTCCAACGAGTCGGACTTGCTCTTGTCCTGACCGTCTGTTTATGGACGCTCGTAGCTCATGATTTCTGGGACCCAAGTGTACTCTACGCTCCCTCCATCTCGTCAAGTCCGGGAGAACTTACGCTAGGTCAGCCCTTCTATCCGTACGTCGGGGGCTACTACAACTCGACCCAGTATAGAATATGCTGTGTCGAGATTGGAGTCAGCATCTCCATGGCCAATCCGCGTATCTTGGCTCCTGACAATTTCTTGTTGGCAGGTATGGGTGTCCAATCGCCTAACTGCTGTGTTGACGGGTGGGATTTTGGGTGGAGGGCCGACGTCTTCCTCTTACCGAACAGCAGCCTGATGATTTCAGGCTCATCTTGGGAGACGTGTGATGGCAATGCCAACTGCGGCGGATACTTCTGGGAACATCTCTGGTATCACTCTCAGACCACCCTTAATCCGCAGAACATCTCTACGCCGATCTACTTGCGAATGCAATGGGAGCCCGTCACTGTTGACGGCCAGCCACGAAGCCTCGTTAATTGGTACTACAACACAACTGGAGTAGCATGGACCAGGTTCGGAAGCTACCTCCCAGACCGCAGACTTGGAACCTACTTTGACATTGGGCTCTCGGGCGGCCCCGCCTCAGAAATTCCGCAGGGATCAGCATTTCTGTATCAGTTCGGTGTAGCAAGCAAACTACCGGTTTCGGGTTGGAGCGTAACCCTGCTCTACCCCTCGTTCCAATATCAGGGGTCGTGGCGTCCGATGGAGAGGGCCAACATTGTCCAGGGAGATTTCTCCTACTGGAAGGTAAACTACCGCTGGGGAGGCCGACCCTACCCGGGAGTAACCGCAAGAGCGAATCTGCAGGACCCTACTCTGCCAGCGGGCATCGCAAAGTTTTCGTCTACTGGCGGAACAACGAAAGACTTCACGCCGTTGTGGTGAAATCAATCGTCGCCGTTCGCATCATCTGTGTTCAGACACACTGATTACACCGCAGTTACAGGTTGGACTGGTGCCGCTACTGGGTGGTGACCTGTGAATCCGTGTACGATGTTTCTCATTCCCAACAGGAGCAGGGCGAACGCTAGGATGGATGCGAGGATGGTCTGCCCTACTGACATATTGAGGATGACATAGACCGATAGGATGATTGTTAGAGCTCCAATCGCTAGAATGACGAGTCTGAGCCATTCTGGCGGGTGTCTTGCAACCCCGACCCCAATCTCTACCCCTCCAACAAGGAGAAGGGCTACGGCGAGAATTCCGACGAGAGTAGCTACGACGGCTTGTAGATCGAGCAAAGCTGCAATTCCGAGAACCAGGGCGATGACGCCTCCGGTTACGTTGAGGCTTCTCAGTGGGGAGGGTAGGACTGTCGCGAAGGCGCCCACAGTGATCCTGAAGAGACCGCCGAGGATTAGGCCTGCTGCAATTACAATCACTAGGGTCTTTATTGTAAACTGAGGATCGGCCAGTGCGAAGAGCGCTAGGGCGATAACTATGATACCACCTAGAATCTCAACTGCTCGCCATCGGCCAGAGGCTCTGACCTCAATCCTGCTCAAATGTAGCAGGTCGTGGTTGAGATGGTGAGTATTTAGTGCCTTTCACGCTTCTAGCGTCCTCGCTTCATAAAGACGTAATACTGGTTCGGACAATCAGGAATCGCCATGGTCAAGGGCGTTCTCGGTCTACACCACGTCACCGCGATATCTAGCGACCCTCAGAAGACGCTTGACTTCTACACTAAGATTCTGGGCCTGCGTCTCATTAAGCTGACTATCAACTATGATGACCCTGGTACGTATCACGTCTACTTTGGGGATGAGATAGGGCACCCCGGAACTGTTCTAACTTTCTTCCCATGGCCTGGTCAGCCTAGAGGTCGCAAAGGTGCCGGGCAAGCCACAAACACTTCCTTCTCGATTTCACAAGAATCAATATCATACTGGCAGGATCGACTAAAATCGCAGAGCGTTTCTCTGGAAGCTCCTCGCCAACGCTTCGGCGACACTGTGCTCTCTTTTGAGGATCAAGATGGGCAGGGCCTGGAGTTGGTCGGAAACAGGGAACCCGAAGAGAGGACTGGACGGATACAGGGTCCTGTCCCGAGGAAGCATGCAATCAGAGGATTTCACAGCGTTACCCTATCGGAGGAGGTGTTGGAGAGGACAGAGTCAGTATTGGTAGATACCTTGGGCTTTCGGCTGGTAGGCCAGGAGGAGGATCGTTTCAGGTATGAGGCAGGAAAGGGAGCCGCGGGTACGATTGTAGATATTGTTTCTAGGCCGAATGCTCAGCGTGGATTTGTGAGCGTCGGAACAATCCATCATGTTGCGTTCCGCGCCTCTGACGACGAACACCAGAAGGCTCTGCGTCAGGAGATTGTAAAGGCAGATCTAAACGTGACCCCGGTGATCAATCGGAACTACTTCCATTCTATCTACTTCCGAGAGCACGGCGGGGTTCTCTTGGAGGTGGCCACTGACCAGCCTGGATTCACGATCGATGAATCTCCTGAGCAGTTGGGGACACGCCTCGCACTACCACCCTGGCTCGAACACTCGAGAGCGGAAATTGAGAAGAACCTGCCTTCTGTCAGTCTACCCAAGCGAATCGTAGCTTAGGCAACCCATCATGTCTCAGTCATATGCCACGGAGAATCTCCAGAAGAACGTTAGAAAGTACATCTTCGAACACTTCGAGGAACAAGCAATCGCTCCAGTTCTGGAGCAGATCATGCAAAGGTTTGGTTTAGACAGAGAATCTGCGTTCAACGTGCTGGTCGAACTCCAGTCTGCTCGACATATCGCGCTACTGCCCGGTACACAGAGAGAATCCTGATGGCGTTTCCCTTCTCAAGCATAGTGACGCCCTTCAGGGTCCGAATCGCGGGGAAGGACAGGGACTACTTTGCGAACTGTGCCTGGGACGCCGTAGCTATTCACGTAGCGCTGAGGAGGGAGCAGTGGATAGCCTCCTACTGTCACCATTGCGCGGAAGACATCAAGATCCATCTCAGAGACCAGAGAACGGTCTCTCAAGGGTCCCATGGTGAACCTCTCATCTACCTGGCGCTACCCGCATCGAAGTGGTGGGAAAACATCGTGTTGACATGCTCGAACAATATGGTATTCTTCAGCTCGAAGGACCATCTTGCGGAATGGACGACGACATGTTCTGTCGCTGGAGGCGAGGCGTTGAGGGTTGACCAAGCGTTGAGACTCAGCGTTCCGCTCTACAAGGAAAAGATGAGCCTCGACTATGCAAGGCCCTCAAGGGAGCAGACCATTGCCCACTTCCAGTCCCTCGGATCAACGGGAGATTTCTGGAAGATCTAGCGTCAGGTTCCTCTGAAGACTTAGTCTATCTCAAATATTTAGCGCCTAAGCTGTCCCTGCAAATAGGCGACTGCAAAAGAAAACTAGGTGGGTTTCGAACCGGATGTTTACTTTGTAGTCTTGACTTCGTGTATCCAGTCTGGCTTGAGGCCGATCTTCCGGTGGTGTTTCTCCACGGCTTCCTTGTTGGGAGCGTTTAGAACGCAGAAGACTTTGTTCTCCGTTTCACTGTATATGATGTTCTCGTGAGTGACGCCGAACTCGTCCTTTGCCGCGTTCTGAGCCTGCTTGATCTGCTGCTCGGTAAGAGGATTCATCTTGTGCACATCGATGAACTTTGGCATGAACCGGAATTTTGTCAGTGACGATATAAGTCTTAGCGGATTGGGAGGGAGAAAATGGATTGATGGACGAACGAAATCACCATTCTGATTCTGCTCCTATGGTTCACTCCTCGTTCTAGGTTCGTCGAAGTTCCAGAAAATCGCTCTCGAACAACGGGCTAACGCACTCGTACCTGACTGACTGAGTTGTTACCTCCGATCGGTTGAGTGAGTCTTCGATGGGCTTCGAATATCTGGCGGGGTAGGAAATAGAGGGTCTAAAGCAACTACGGGACGTTCCAGCTGTATCGCTGATCGTTTGCCACAGTAGCGGGTGAGGAGCCCAATGCTTTTGCACTCCCTGACAGGAGCAGATTCAGCTTGTAGAGGCCTGAGTCTCGTACTCCCTGATCTGCTGAGAACGTAAAAGTGTGTGTGTGGTTTCCGAATCCACTTGAAAACGTGTAATTCCCTTGACTTACTGTCTGGTTTGAGGGATTGATTAGGAACCAGCTGATGAATCCGGTAAAGTTTCCCGCGGCACCGTTAACATTAATGTTGTTCGTGGTTATGCTTCCACCCGAACGCATTGTGTAGTAATAATCATGGGCAGTGACTACCCAGAAATACTCAGTGGCAGGGCCGAACGACACTTGCGGTCTCAGGGCGGTGTTTATGTTCTCGGAAAACGTGACAGTGGTTATCTTCACGGTCCAACTTCCGGCCAGCGCGACGGGGGTGACCGTGATCAAGGCCGCCGCGGCAATTACCACCGTAATTATAACCGGCAAGATGACTCTCTTCATGCCGTTTTATGCCTCCTACAAGCCAAGAGTCATTGACTTTGGAAGCTATAGGTTTTGCTAACAGAGCCGTACGACGATCTCAGAGAGCTTCTGCTAACCGTGGAAATCGTCTTCCGTAGGGTCGGACCAGCAATAAGAGACCAACACGTACTGGCATGTGTGGTCCCAGCGCTTAGATTGAAGCTATCCTTGGACTCTGCTTGAGGCATAACTTGACCTTTATGAGTCCGGGAAAGCCAAGCATACCACAGGGAAGGGCTCAACGGCAAGGCAAGACTATCCCAAGGCTTTCAAAGACCTGCTATATGTCATAATTCCAGTCCTGGGAGCGGTTGCGGCAGGATGGGCCGCGCTGTACGGACGTGCGGTGGGTTTCACCGTAGGCCCCGACACGGAGACAACTGATGGAGCAAGTGCAATCCTACTTTCAGCGATTCTCCTCGGAATCCTCTTCCTAGCGATGAAACGCTACCCTGAAAAGTCGGCTCGTCTCATTGTCGCTACGTTGGCAATCGCTGGAACAATATCCGGCCTGATTCTATTGAGAGTCTCATTGCAAGCTCTCGGAGCACCGCCTGTTGTTTTCATCGTAACTTTGCCGTTAGGCTACACGGGTTTGAGCTGGTCAGTGAGAGGATATTTTGGATCCTTGTCACCAAGAAGGACTGCGGGACTAATGATAGCATCCGCAACGCTTCTCGGTGCTTTGATTGGCACCACTCTCTCCTCGAGCGTTGTACTAACGTTCCTAGTCGTACTTACCATCCTTGACGTGGCGGTCGTAGAGTCTAACAGTCTGTCAGCCATTGCTGGAAAGAAAAGCTATGATAAGGTCGTCTCGGTCGTCACACTTCAACTTGAGAAGTACCTAATAGGGATAGGCGACTTCCTTACTTATTCCATCCTCGCATCATCCGCGTTGAGGATTCTCGGCCTTTATGGAGCGATAGAAACCTCAATCCTCATTCTACTCGGCGTAGCTGGCACATTCGAGATAACAAAGAGAAGGGGAAAAGCCCCAGGTCTGTTGCTGCCGGTCGTCCTTGGGACAATCCCGCTCATAATTGGGTTGTCACATATATGACCTCCGGTTCGGCAGCGTTCCATAATCGTGAAAACCGTGTTGCTCGTAAGAGGCTACAGCGATTTCTCAGCTATGTGAAAACACCGGTAATAGCGGCGTCTGTCATAGGCATGCTGGACTCTCTT
>Ga0209236_1002885_pt1 | contig 10487 bp, 8 predicted proteins | sample GraSoi013_1_40cm_FD_185819 | JGI IMG/M metagenome (GOLD analysis project Ga0209236, IMG submission 185819) | Grasslands soil microbial communities from the Angelo Coastal Reserve, California, USA - Sample 09_27_2013_1_40cm (SPAdes) (version 2) | ecosystem: Environmental > Terrestrial > Soil >... | reverse complement strand
TTTGTACCCACGTTTCTATTTCGGAGAGCGCGGAAGGCTGGCCAAATCGCCTAGAATGAACCCTGTTATGCGATCTGGGACGCCTCGAGGAACTCTCCCGAAATTCGTTCGGAATTGTCGCCATCTTTGCCTGGCATCTGAGCCAGGATTATGCCCTGGATTGTCGGACATGCCCAGGATCATTGTCAGATAGGAATTGGTTTCTAGAAAATAGTGGGTCTTAGCGAGTCGACCTCGCGTTGCACGAGTGGTGCGACTGGAACGGTCTCAATAGCGTCCATTCGTAGTCATGAATAATAGACCATTTCCGTGACATATAATTGTGTACTTCTCCGAAATCCGCTTCGTAGCGAAGGCTCCTTTTTCCGTCCGAGTTCATTTCTCCCAAGCATAATCGATGACAAGAAAACGCTCCACCAATTTGGTTCTCAAGCGGATCAGATCATCTTGAAATCCGTCTGCGGAATATCCGCCCGCAAGATCGTGCCTGAGCTTCCGTCCAAAAGCGCGTTGTAGCTTCGTCCCTTATACTCGTAGGTGCTGAACCAGATTGGCGCGTGGATGTATGTCGGTTTATCCACTCTGAAGTTTGTATTGAAAAACGTGATCTGGTCGATCTCCTGTTTTGCCAGAAACCTTTGGTTCACATCCACTTCCTCTTTGGCACGCTCGACCGCCTCCTGACTCGTCATCTCGCTGTTGAGGAACTTCGCTCCCGAATCGATCCTCTTGAAATCGAAAGGAATCTTCCCAGTGTCAGGGACTGTATAGTCTCGGGTTGGAAACTGCGCCGCCTTACGGCCTAGTACCAGCCAATCATAGTCCCGATCTATCACACCTTTTCGAGGCGAAGGAGGCGAGATTCTCTCAAGTACTCCCTCGTAGGTGCTTGTTGCCTCAACTGGGACCAGCCAGAACGGAAGATATCGCAATTCCAAAGTCAGGATCCTGCTCTTTTTTGCGAGGTCTCCCGGTTTCATGAATCCTTCTCTCATCCAATCCCGTAACGCGTTCTCAGCGCTAGCACCGTTATTGTTGTTGAGTATGAGACTGTGTTCAAGCTGAAACGGCTCGTCCGCCCCGACAACCGCAGTGTAACCGCAATACCGACAAGTTGAGACGATCTCTCCAGGGTTCATGCTGAGAGGTGCGCCGCAGTTCTTGCACTTTATTTCCGAGACAATGCCTGACAAGGTTTCTTCCCCGATTGTTCTAGGATAGAATTAATGAAGGGCGAATTAAGCTCTCTAACTCTGAGGAAGGAGAGTTGGCAGGACTCGGCGCTCTAAAGCGGACCATGGGCTTTACGATCATTCTAGTCTTCGCCATATTCCTCGGTCTCCTCACTGTCATCTCCGCTTTCTTCCTCGACCCCATCACCGGACTAGCATTTGGCCTTGTCGGAGCTTTTTTCATCATACTACTCCAATACCTTATTGGCCCAGTGATCGTCAGACTCACAAGTCGTCTCCATTATCTAGCTCCTGGAGAGAACCGTTGGCTTGAATCGAAAGTCAGCGAACTCGCCTCTAAATCCGGTATTCCTATGCCCCGGCTCGCGGTCTCTCCTGACCCTACACCCAACGCGTTCGTATTCGGCCGGACCCGCAAGGGCGCCACCCTAGCCGTTCATCAGGGCCTACTCCAACGTCTGGACGAGAATGAGATCGAGGGAGTAATAGGACATGAGTTAGGTCATGTGAAACATCGCGACTTTATCGTAGTAACTATGATAAGCGCTATTCCTCTAGTCGCGTACATTATCGCCCGATCAGTTCTCTGGGGCGGCATCGCCAGCGGCTACAGCGGACGCAGCAACAAAAACAACAGCGCAGGACTCTTGATCATCATCGCCGTTGTCGCTTACGCGGTCTACATCCTCACAACCCTGCTCGCTTTGCGATTGACCCGTCTCAGAGAGAGCTACGCAGACGCCTACTCCGCATTTCTCACCCAACAGCCGAGAGAGCTGGAGAGTGCTCTCACAAAGATCGCCTACGGCCTCTCTCTCGCCCCCGGCGAGCCTCACGGTGCCCGAGCCTTCTTCATCGAAGATCCTGCCCAGGCAAAACAGGACGTCGCCGGCATCATGGATCAAAAGTCGAAATATGATCTCGACAAAGATGGAGTTCTTAGTGAAAGAGAGCTAGAAGCGGCCATGGAAGCGGAGTCGAAGTCAAACTGGCGGAAAGCGGCCCAGCTCTTCATGACACACCCGCCCACTTACAAAAGGATCCTTATGCTCAGAGAGATCGAGCAGGACATGAACTCAGGGAACCTCGAACAGAGCAAAGTGTACAATCACGTTTGAAAAATATGACCTGACTTCTCGCCGATAATTACAACAGAAGGCTCTGTCAACTCTTCGGTTACTGCTCAGTGATAGCTTCGGCCTTCTCTAACTATTATGTTCTAGTAGTGACTCCTTACACGTTAGGCAGTCGTCACATGAGCCTGTCATGTTGGGATGAGGGGAGTGACTCCGACCAAGTGACAGGCCTGAACTTGGATAACCGGTTGGTTGGCCCACCGTAAAATCCTTGCCTGGCAACTGGCCAAGCTACCACGCTACGGGCGTGAGGGGGCGGTTGAGGTTCGACCGTTCCCTGCCAAGAAGAGACTACTCGTCTCTGAGGCGCAAGGGCTCTCAGTTGAAGCAATGAAGGGGAACCCGCCGACGACGGTAATCCTCCGAGTCGATGAGAGCAAGTCAAGTCCTCGAACAATCGAAGGCTCGACAGAACCCAATAGAACTATAAACCCGGTACAACGCTCGATCATAGAGGTCAAAGATGCTTCGGATTCCATGGGCCCCGCTTAACGGCGGAATATTCCTCATAGTTTTCGGTACCATAATGCTTCTCTCCCTGGTCGGCGTTGGGAACCTCAATCCATTCACAGGCATCCCGCTGGTCTTCTTGGTGTTCGGGATCTGGCTTATCGTTGCAGCCCTCGTGTTGCCCGGTCCTGACGATCGATACGCTCCCCCAAGATCAATGATCCTCGCTTGGGGCGGAATGGTTGCTTTCCTGGGAGCTATATGGCTCGTCGGCACCATCGCCCTCACCCTTGTGCCGGTCGTCCTTCTCGTCGTATTAGTGGTGGTCGGGATCGGCGCAGTTGGATATGCCTTGACTCGAGCTGAGGCTAAGAAAGCGCATCCTGTAGTCGCGTAGGCCGTGTACGATTCCAAAGCCCGCTACATCCGCGGCCTCTTCTCCAAGGTCCCACTAGAATATGATCTGCTGCTGGGACTGCTGAGTTTCGGACAAGACCGAAAATGGCGGGCTTTTGTTGTCTCACAAGCGAGCCCACTGCCTAACAGCGTTATTCTAGATGTAGCAACAGGCACGGGGCTTTTGGCAGCGGATTTTGCAAGAGCAATCGCCGATCAGGGATTCGTTGTCGGTGTCGACCTGACGCTCTCGATGCTTCAAACTGCGAGGGAGAGGCTGAAGGAGAGAGGGCTGAAGGGTCGAACGGACTGGGTTTTGGCCCGCGCCGAGAATCTACCCTTCAAGAACAGCTGCTTCAGGTCCGCGTCGATCAGCCTTGCACTTAGAAACGTGTCTGATGCCCGATTGACTTTTAGAGAGATGGCGCGGGCAACATCGCCGGGCGGTGTAGTGATCTCTCTCGACTTCGCACGGCCTCCGAACAGGCTGTTCCGACTATTCTACTATGACTATCTCTTCGGGCTGTTTCCCGTCTTCGGAAGAATTGTGTCACAAGCTTGGGGTAGAACCCTATCATACCTTGGCCGTTCCATACTGAAGTCGCGAACAGCGAACCAGATTGCCACTTTGATGGTCGAGGAAGGTGTCCCAGATACAAGACCTGTTGCTCTCACGCAGGGAATTGTCTACGCAGTTTATGGAAAGAAACGGTAGCGGGAAATGCGTCATGCGTAGGCAATCCCGACGGATCTCGTTCACGACTTCATTCTCTGGGAAGGGCAACTCCTCAAGGCGAATAGGACTTTGAATCTTGTGACAGCGCAACAGCCTCGGATTCTCCGCTTGGTTCTGACGGCGAGGGTTCAGCTTTGCGCCGGAAGCTCAACCAGGCCAAGAGTGCAAGCGCTATGAATGATGTCGGAGTTGTGTAGAACATGGTTGTGGGGTTTAGAGTATAGAGAATTCCGCCCAGGTAGGATCCAACTACGAATCCAAGGCTCTCCAGGGTCAGATAGAACCCGAACTGTCCGGCTCTAGACCCTCCCTTCCGCACAGTCGAAAGGATGGAGTAGCCAACGAGGCTCGGCGCCCTGGCACTTCCGATGAGGAAGACCATTGGAAAAGAGAGCAACGGGTTTCTGGTCAGAAGGACCCCGATGAGGCCTGTTGAAGACAGGACAAGACCTAGGGCCATGGTCCCGCCCTGGCTCCTCGCATCTGCGCTCCTACCAAGGAGAATCGCGAAAACGGCCGCGCCAAGAGACTGGACTGCGCCGAGAAGTAGTATGATCGATGGACCCAGACTAAGGGCATCCTGGAAGTATAGGGGTATGAAGGGAGCTGCAACACTCCACGCGAGCGCGGCCCCAGCGAGATAGAGAAGAAGCGTCCCTTCTCGACGTGACTTGGGAAATTCCAGCCTGGGAGACCTGGCATCCTTTTCCAGCGCGGGCTGCGGCTTCATCAAGAAAAGAACTATCGTCGAGATCGAGAAGAACACGAATGTAAGTATGAAGATGTCTCGAACCGAGATCCAGTTGAGCAGAGCGCTTCCGACCAGCGGTGAGAAGACAATTCCAAGTGGGGCTGATGCCCAGGTTATGCCGAAGTTCGACGCGGACTTGGTTCTTTCAGCAGCTCCTGCAATGTAAGCATTGAAAGCTGGAATATTGAACCCTGACACTTGGAGAAGGACTATCCCCGGAATTACGTCGGTCCAGGTTCTCGCGAAATAGTACATGAGCGGGGGTGGGATGCTCATCAGCCAGCCTATGATCAAGAGCGCTTTCAGCTCGTACTTGTTGGCGAGTAATCCTCCGGGAATCATGCTGAGGGCGAGAGCCAGGAACCCGATCGAGAATACGAGGCCCACATCGCCGGGGGAAGCTTGGAGGTCTCGCAGGTACAATGGCCAGATGTAGTTGTATAGTCCTAGACCAAAGGTCCAGAGGAAAAGTGACAGAAAGAGTAGCCGCAGATCCTTAGGAAGACCTTGGACTGACGCTAAGAGATTCAGCCGGCTTGCGGCGAGCAAGATTCGATGTCCTTTTCTTTCTCAGAGAATCTGTCGAAGTGTCTCAAGGTTTCCCATCAAGAGATAACGCCCGTTGCGATGAGTATCCCGGATATGAAGAAGTACGATCCGAACGAGAGGAGGACAAGGCCAGCGATCAGATCTAGCGCCCATCTTGGAACCTGCATCAGATAATCATAGGAGAACGCGCAGACGACGATCAGGAGGATAAGGCTTGCTAGTGCGCCTATGAGGGTCCATTCTATGTTGAAGGCTCCGGCCGCCGCGAGAATGAGGCTTGCTTCAAACCCCTCCGTCATGGTGATGCTGAAAACCGGGAGAGAGTTTCTGACCGAGAAAGGGATCTGACCTTGTGTTGTTGTGGCATTTCCGCTGTGCTTTCGATCTTTCTCAACCACCTCGTCGCTCCATTTTTCCATCTTCGCCCTGAACGATTTGCCACGGAAATAGTACTTGACGAATCCTCGCAGAAATCGATAGGAAAAGTAGAGTATGACTACACCAGGTATAAGGTTGATCAGAGCATCGGAGACTGTCTTTAGCGTAAGGAAGGCTTGTTCGACGATTAGAAATGTGACGATGGATCCAAGGCCTCCTAGGGCAACACCGAGTAGAACGTTCCTTCTGCCAATCTGTTTTGTTACGGCAAGGGAGAGGATAGCAACCTCGCTACCCTCTATCAGGATGGCTTTGAAAGCCAGGAGGAAGGATGCGATGATTACAACATCCAGTCCAGCCAGCTGTTCACCCATCCTCTAATTCTGGGCTATTCTCTATCGGTCTTCTTTGTTTCTTGGACCCTTATCTTCTGCGGTATCTTGGGGAATTGCCTATTATTTTCTCGGAGCATTGCCCACATCTTCGTGTAACCATCTGAACTCTTCGGAGGCTTCTTTGGCTAGCATGCTCATATCTCTAACTGTAAAGTGTCTAGTTTCAGCTTGCCCAGTAATGGCTGGTTCGTATGTGATGCAGTTTCTTCAGTTATCTCATCGCCTCTGAGCCCAGAATGAACCCTGATCGGGAGCATCGGACCCCCCTCTAGACTCTCGCCCGAGAATCGAGCGGGCCTCGCTGAGATACGGGGGGCTTTCGGTCTAGCATTAAAGCCGGAACTATGCCTGAATCGCCAGCTTCGCCCAGAGTCCATACAAGATAGGAAATAATCCCTACGAAAAAGGGGCGACACCGAGACCCTAAGGACACAAGCGCCGGTAGACGGGAAGGAGAAAGCGAGAACGCCTGTGGAATGCTGTCAAGGGAGAGGCGTTCGCGGTCGAGTCCGACAAGATCGATCACTTTAGTGAAGAGTTGAGGCTGTTTAAGGGGGCTGTTGTCGATTCGAGTCCACGCTCTCAGCGTTCGCCAGGCGGAGTTTGATTTGGTGGCTAGCTTAGGTAAGAGCAACTTCCCTTGACGATCTCAACCGTGATCTTCTGATTGTCCGCCAACACCACATCGTTGATAGCAGGGAGTGTCTGCTCGTTGACGACGATGCAAGCGGAGTCGCCCTGGGGAACTTGGTTGCCCACCACCTGGTAAGCGTCAACTGTCTCTCCCCAGACCCCAAGAAAGTCTTGGAGGGTAAAGTTTCGGTCGGTATTGGAGTCGACCTGGATAGTCCCGGAGGTGTCGCGGGTCGTGAGGGGTGAGCGGCCCGCCACCCCGTACCGATCGAGTGAGTGGTTCCTCCACAGACTCTGGTTGATGCCTATACCTGAGGGAACTGTGGAGGGAGCCCCTTCTATCAGGACCGAGAGCTGTGGTTGGATATGCATACGAACAGTGTTTTCGCTGATGACTAGGGCAGCCACTGTTGAGATGAGAATTATGCACGTGCCTAGTAGTCCGTAGAATAGGAGTTTCCTCCGAGGATGGTTTCGCGCCCGCCTAGGCTGCGCCGCTGTAGGCTTGTCGTGGGAAAAGGAGGAGGCCCGTTTCGGGTGGACCTTCTCGTAGTGCGCTCTAAGGTTCCCTTTCCTGACTACTGTCCCGCAAGTTGGACATGCGTCTTGTTCTAGTGTCGGTTCAGCGTTTTTCAGGAGGAGCCGCCTCGGATTTGCGTTCGTTAACATCCTCGCCCCTTGGCGCTATATGGGTTGCTTGAGAGTTGATGTGGCAAAAGTGGATGAGGATGGTGGCCGTTTCCCGTTTTTGGAAATATCTGGGTACATCTGTCGATGTCAGGATGATGCTCTGGGTGGAGCTTTGAGGGAGAGGCTACCACAAGCGTTAAAATCGCCTATGCTTGTAGTAGCGGGAGAAAATACTTTGAAAACAAAGATGCTTTTCCTCGTAGCACTTCTTACCGTGCTTACTCTTGCCCCACTAACAGTTGCCATTGACAACCGCACTGATTCGATTCCGTCGTCTGATGGAGTTCTTGCTGACCATGTCATCATCACCCTGAAGGACCAGCCGCTGGCCGGCTACGATGGCCATCTGCCCGGCTACGCCAGAACGATGCCCCAGCCAGGTCAGAAGCTCAACCTCAACTCGCCAGCCGCCCAGGCCTACTCGTCATACTTGACGACCGGCCGCGAGTCTGCGAAGGGATGGCTGAAAAACAACATGCCCACCGTACAGATTGTCGATGAATACTCGATTGTCTTGAACGCTATTGCTGTCAAGCTGAACGGGAACGCGATGAACGGTCTTCTGAACGCCCCTGGAGCAGCTTTCATTTCCGGCGACTATCTCTACCACTTGGAGATGAACAGATCCCCGACCCTGATCGGTGCTCAAACACTCTGGACCGCAGTAGGCGGCCAGGGTAACGCTGGTGCCGGGGTGAAGATTGGTATCATCGATACTGGTATCGACCAGACTCATCCTTTCCTTACGGACAACTCGCTAACGGTACCTGCAGGATTCCCCAAGTGTGACGCGATCGACTCTGCCGTCGGTACTCCTGACACTCAATGCAAGTTTGTCAGCAACAAGGTCATCGTGGCGAAGGTCTTCGAGACCCTCACCAACTTTGACGGCCACGCCGCGCAGGCCCATGGTTCCCATGTTTCCGGAATAGCCGCGGGTGTCGCTAACACCTGTGCTCCCTTTGTAGGTTGCACCCTCAGCGGTATTGCCCCTAAGGCTTTCCTAGGAAGCTACAACGTCTTCCCCGGCAACGTACTAGACGCATCCAGTCATGACATAGCCAAAGCGGTTGAAGCAGCTGTCGCTGACGGAATGGACGTGCTCAACCTCAGCCTCGGCGGAACAGCAAAGCCTGACGATGTACTTGTGAACGCGGTCAACTCGGCAACGGACGCCGGAGTCGTTGTCGCCATTGCAGCGGGCAACTCGGGCCCCGGAGCAGGGACAATCGATTCACCCGGGATCGCTGACAAGGTAATAACTGTAGGCGCTAGCACCAACCCGCACTTCATCGGAATACCCGTAACAGCCATGGGAATAGGTACTTTCGGCGCAGCTCTCGGAGAGTTCACCAACTTCGTTCCAGCAGTCACCGCCACCTACGCTTTGACCAGCCCAAGCAACGGTTGCACCGCGATCAGCCAGAACCTCTCGAACGAGATCGCGTTGATCCGCAGAGGAACCTGTACCTTCACGACAAAAGTCCGTAACGCTCAGAATGCGGGAGCCATCGGAGTGATCGTAATCAACAGCCAGCAAGGCGACCCGGTAGCCATGGCCCAGGACGGCACTAGTCCAGTTCCAACCATCCCGGCCGTCATGGTGTCCATCACCAACGGCAACCTGATGGCAAACAACTCGCCCAGCACCGTTACAGTCGATGGGACCAACCCTCAGGAATTCTTCAGTGACGGAGCTGGAGCGGACATTCTCGCCTCCTTCTCCTCGAGGGGTCCACCGCCTCTGCAGGTCCCAGGCGTCGGAATTGGACAACCACAGGACAAGATCAAGCCGGACGTTGTCGCGCCAGGCGTAAACGTCTACTCGTCGGTACCGAGCTTCGCCTGCGCCAGCCCACCATGCTTTGCCTTCTTCCAGGGAACCAGCATGGCTACGCCTCACGTAGCGGGATCTGCTGCACTGCTGATACAGTTGCATCCAAGCTGGTCTCCGGAACAAGTCAAATCTGCCCTGGTTAACTCAGCTCATCGCCCCGTCAAGAGCTCTACCAGCAGCAGCGCCCTCTTGAACCCCATGAGTCGAGGCGCAGGAAGGATAGACCTTGCAGCCGCTTCCCAGGTTAGCGCGACTCTTGAAACCAGCCCTACAGCTTCAACTGTCGGAAATGGCCAAGCAAGCTTCAGCTTTGGCGAACTTCGTGCTTCATCTCAGACCCGGAGCTTCACCATCACACTGACCTCGGTTTCGACCTCTACCGTTACTTACACTGTCTCGGTGGTGCCTGCAGGTCCGACTGTCACGCCCTCGGTGACAACATTGACATTGTCGGCGGGTGGAACTGCAACTGTCGACGTGTCCCTTACACTTTCGCCGAACCTTTCAGGTGCATTCTTTGGCGATGTTCAGCTGACAGGTGGACCGGTTGTGCTCAACGTTCCATTCTGGGTCACCGTCGACCCGCCCGGCGGGGGCGGCGGCGGAGGCCGCTTGCGCACCTAACCCCTGACCAAACTCCCTTACTTTTTCTACTTCTAAGCTAGAGGATGATCGGGACTACCTAGATACAAGAAAAAATGATGACTGCGCAGGAACCTTGGGTTCGGTGCCAGTCATTCCATATGCGAGGATGGGGTCGGTCCCGACCCATAGCAAAATGAGAATGTTTTCCCAAAGCATTTCATTTCTCAGGACCTTCTTATCGCATATCTTTCTCTTTCTCTGTAACTTCTCTTTTTCTACCTATTTCTCGACCCCTCGGAGTACTAGCTCCGATTTCGGTCAACACGACCCAAACAGAGAAAGTTCGACTATTGGCGGACAGTAGAAGCCTCCGCGCCTTAGGTGCCTGTACACGTACCGAGATGATATGTTGGCTATTCTCTGGATTCTGCGGACGCCTTCTTCTCATCACTTTTCTTGAAATCTAGCGAAAGGGAGTTGACGCAGTATCGCAGCCCGGTGGGTTCCGGGCCGTCCTCAAAAACGTGGCCAAGATGACCACCGCATTGCTTGCACAGAATCTCAACCCTGTTCATCAAGAGGCTGCGGTCGGATTTTTCCTCGACATTCTCCTTTTCGTATGGAGACCAAAAGCTGGGCCAACCCGTTCCGGAATCAAACTTTGTATCTGATGAAAATAATGGTGCTCCGCATCCCGCGCATACGTACGTTCCCTTCTCCTTGTTGTGAAGGTATTTTCCAGTAAAGGGTCGTTCGGT
>Ga0209236_1002882_pt1 | contig 10495 bp, 8 predicted proteins | sample GraSoi013_1_40cm_FD_185819 | JGI IMG/M metagenome (GOLD analysis project Ga0209236, IMG submission 185819) | Grasslands soil microbial communities from the Angelo Coastal Reserve, California, USA - Sample 09_27_2013_1_40cm (SPAdes) (version 2) | ecosystem: Environmental > Terrestrial > Soil >... | reverse complement strand
CCCGGCGTGAATCCTCCCCGGTGGGCACTTCACGCGCTTTGGGATGGGATACTCCTTCGACACCCTCACAGTCGGGGAAATATTTCTCTTCGTGCTCGTTTGGGCATCTCGGTTACACGGGGACATCCTTGTGGATCGATCCGGAGCGCCAGTTTTCGGTAACGCTTCTCACAAACCGCACCTGGCCAGACTGCAACAATGAGGCGATTAAGCAAGTGCGTCCGCAGGTGCATGACGCCATAATTGAGGCTTTGGAGAAACCTGAGTGAGAGCAGCTCTCAGCAAAAAGCCGTTAACCGCAAAGTGCGCAAAGCATTCGAAAAGGACGCGAAGAAAATCCCCGATTTGGGATCCTTCTACGAATTGCGAAGCTCTCTGCGAGCTCGGCGGTTAGAAGCTGTTAAAGGCATTTGAGTCGCTAATGCAATTTCCGGCGACAAACTCTTGAAGAAACGCAAAAGCCAATCCCGATCGAGCCAACTCGGCGCTAAGCAGACAAATGCCGACGCGTCAGACCTTGACCTGAAATCTTCGTTCGAAATCGCCCACATTATCAATGCTGAGGACGCAAAGGTTGCGGCCGCAGTGAAAACTGCTCTTCCGCAAATCGGCAAAGCAATCGATCTGATCGCCGATGCCATCGCGCAAGGAGGCCGTCTAATCTACGTCGGCGCAGGCACTAGCGGAAGAATCGCTGCGCTCGACGCCGCAGAGTGCCCGCCCACTTTCAACGTGGCCCCTGAAACAGTTCAGTTTGTAATGGCTGGTGGACCCAAGGCTCTTGCCACAGCGGTCGAAGCCAACGAAGACTCCCGGAGGTTGGGTGAGCGGGAAATCACTAAACGAAAGCTCCAAAAACATGACGTGGTTGTAGGAATTGCGGCCAGTGGCCGCACCCCGTTCACTGTAGCTGCGCTCGAATACGCTCGACGCCGGGGAGCCAAAACAATTGCCGTCACCTGCAAACGCAATTCACCTCTGGAGAAAGCCGCCGATCTCGCGATTGTCGCTGAAGTCGGCCCGGAGGTAATCTCTGGTTCCACCCGAATGAAAGCCGGAACCGCCCAGAAAATGATCCTGAACATGCTTTCTAGTGGCGCCATGACGCGCCTCGGATACGTGTACGGAAACCTAATGGTCAATGTCCATCTGAAGAACGAAAAGCTGGTGCAGCGCGGGGTCAACATTCTCGAGCAGGCCGCCGGTGTAAGTAACAGCCGCGCACGCGAAGCTTTGAACTCAGCCGGCAACCGGGTTCCTGTAGCGCTGGTCATGCTGGCTGCGAACGTAAACCGTCGCGCGGCGGAAAGAGCGCTGAAACAAGCCAACGGGCATGTGAGGCGGGCAATTGCCCTAGCTGCTTCCAAGAAACACTCGTAATCCTCGTCGTTTTTAACTGAATCATAACCGGAGATCGCAGCTCTGCCCTTTTTTGTCCCGTCATATATAGTTGGACCAACTCTCATGAACGTGCAGGAAAACGTGTCTTTGGCGCCGCTGACGACGATGAAGGTTGGCGGCCCGGCGCGGTATTTCGTCGAGAACAAGACCATTGCCGAAGTGCAAGGTGCCGTTGCGTTCGGGCGCTCGCGAAACCTGCCGCTGTTTGTACTGGGAGGCGGAAGCAATCTGGTCGTCTCCGATGCGGGCTGGCCAGGCCTTGTCCTGAAAGTTGGGATTACGGGAATCGATGAGCGAAATGAAAATGGCAAAGCGATTTTCGACGTCGGCGCCGGAGAAGAATGGGACAAGTTTGCCGCTCGCGCTGTAGCACGAAACTGCGCGGGAGTGGAATGCCTGAGTGGCATCCCTGGAAGCGTGGGTGGGACGCCGGTGCAGAACGTCGGCGCCTATGGACAGGAAGCAGCCGAAACGATCGAGTCGGTGCTCACGCTCGATCTGCGAGATGATCAGATACGGGAGCTATGTGGCGAAGCCTGCGGGTTCAGCTACCGGACCAGCATTTTTAATACCAGCGAGCGGGGATGTTACATCATCCTGCGTGTAACGTATGGGCTGACGCCTGGGGGCCAGCCGCGAATCGATTATGCTGACCTGAAGAGACATTTTTCGGGTTGGCAACAGATTCCCACTCTGGCCGACACGCGAGAGGCTGTGCGCCGCATTCGCGCTAGCAAGGCCATGCTGATTACTCCGGGAGATGCGGATGCTCGCAGCGTCGGATCGTTCTTCAAGAATCCAGTGCTTTCAAGCGAACAGCACGAGGATCTGAGCCGCAGAGCCGCAGCCAGAGGGCTCCAAATTCCCAGCTATCCCGCGCTAGACGCACAACACAAAATCTCCGCCGCCTGGCTGGTTGAACATTCGGGTTTCAGCAAAGGGTACGACAGCGGGCATGTGGCGATTTCGAGCAAACACGCGTTGGCGATTGTCAATCGAGGTGGGGCGACGGCGGCAGATGTCGTAGCTTTGAAAGAACACATTCAGCACCGGGTGCAGGAAATCTGGAGTATCTGTTTACAACCGGAGCCTGTCTTTGTGGGATTTTAATTTTGGAGGTTTTGCAGAAGACTGAAGAGTGCGGAACGGCAACTGATTTCAAGGGGCGGCGCCGCCCCGGTTCGCGACCCTGATGATTGTTTCCCCGCAATGGGGTGGGTTAAGCGATCCGGCTCCAGCGGCGGCCGCTCTCCTTATTTATCGGCCAACTGCGCCGCTTCTTTAAAGATTTGCATGAACATTTCGCGCGTCAGTTTTCCCGTCTGGGTATTTTGATTAGAGGGATGATACGAGGCCAGGAGCACCTTGCCGTTTTTCATCTCATATTTCGCGCCATGCTGGAAGACGTAAGGCTTCCGACGCTCCAGGTCACCGCGCCGTTTCAAGTAATTGAGGTAAGCATCAAAACCGATCCGGCCCAGAGCAACGATCACTTTCGCTCTTCTTAGACCTTCCATTTCGCGATCCAGAAACGAAGCGCAGTTGCCGAGTTCTTGCGGCAGCGGTTTGTTGTCCGGGGGAGCGCAACGCACTGCAGCAGTAATGTAGAGATCGCGTAGCTTCAACCCATCATTGCGATCTGTAGCATCCGGCTGATTGGAAAACCCAGCTTCGTATAAAACCGGATACATGAATTTCCCTGAAGCATCTCCCGTAAACGGCCGTCCAGTACGGTTAGATCCATGAGCACCGGGAGCGAGACCGAGCACAACTACGCGGGCATTGGGATCACCAAAACCAGGCACCGGCTTGCCCCAGTATTCCCAATCATGGTACGCGCGGCGCTTCTCACGAGCGACCTGCTCCCGATACGCGACGAGGCGTGGGCAGCGAGTGCAGGACACGATTTCTTCATTCAAGATCCTTAGCCAATGGGCTGTCATCGATTCATTAGCAGTCACCATAAATTTACACGGTGCGTGGCATCTTCTTTGTGGGGAAAAACAGCTTCCAGTTCTCAGTCCTCAGCTCTCAGCTCTCAGTTCCCAACCAGAAAATAGTGGTGATCTAATTTTATGGGATAGGAGAACTTTCGGGTCATTGACGCTCCTTCCCTCTCTCTTTACACTCAAATTAGCGAGGAGCGGGTCGCCAGAGTCTGGCCTATCGCGAAAGGTAAATGTGAGCCCCACAGAAACTGCCAGCAACACCAAACGGGAAATCCAGATTGAAATTCCCGCTGCTGAAGTCACTCGTGAAACCGATACGCTGATTCAGAAGTATCAGAAGCTTGCCCGTTTGCCTGGTTTTCGCCGAGGACACGTGCCCGCCTCCATCATTCGCCAGCGTTTCGCCGAGGACCTGAAGAGCGATGTCGTGGAAGCCCTGGTCCCTCGCTACTTTCGCAAAGAAACGGAAAAGCAGGGTCTGATCCCGGTCTCGCAGCCACGGGTCACCGACTTGCACCTGCATGAAGGTGAACCGCTGCGGTTCAAAGCCAGTTTCGAGATCATGCCAGAGATCAAGGTCGAAGGCTACAGAGAGCTTCGCGCGGACAAGCCTTCCATTTCCGTTACCGATGAAGAAGTGGGGCAAGCGCTTTCCGACCTGCGCGAGCAGCACGCAACCTTTTCGGCGGTCGAAGGCCGGCCATTGGCGGAAGGCGATTTTGCCCAGGTCTCTCTCGACGGCCAGCCTAAAGCCGGCGAGGGCAAGCCGGTGCACATGGACGATATTCTCGTGGAGATCGGCGGCAAAAGCACGATGGTGGAATTCACGGAAAATCTGCGTGGCGTATCTGCCGGCGACGAACGCACGTTCGACGTCCATTATCCCGATGACTACTCCGATAAACGGCTTGCCGGACAAACTTTTACCTACACCGTTAAGATTCAGTCCATCAAGCAGAAAAGCTTGCCGGAGTTGAACGATCAGTTCGCGAAGGAAGTGGGAGATTTCGCAAATGTAGATGACGTACGCAAACGAATTCGCGAGCAAATGGAAGCTGAGCGTACTCACGCTGCCGAACGCGAGGCCAAAGACAAACTGGTTTCTGAACTGGTGAAACGCAACGATCTAGAGGTTCCGGAAGCCCTGGTCGAACGGCAAATTGATGTTCGTCTGGAGCGCGGGCTGCGCGCGCTGGCTGCGCAGGGCATGAAAGCCGAAGACATGAAAAAGATGGATTTGAATCGCTTGCGAGCAGGCCAGCGCGACCAGGCTCTGCACGAAGTCAAGGCTTCGCTGCTGCTGGATAAGATCGCCGAGGAGGAAAAAATTGAGGTCAGCGATGCGGAAATTGACCGCGAGATTGAGGCACTTGCAACGCAGTCAAAACAAACGGCGGAAGCGATCCGCGCGCGTTTGACACGTGATGGAGCGCTGGATAGAATCCGAAATAGAATCCGCAACGAGAAGACCCTCGATTTTCTGTACCATCAGTCCGCATGATGCGGACGCTTTCGAATCCTCCCTCGAAAAGCTGACGGACATTCGGGGCAGGAGTGTGGGGTGAACGTGAACGATCCAAAAATGATGCTGGTGCCCATGGTCATCGAGCAGACCGGCCGGGGTGAGCGGGCCTACGACATTTACTCGCGGCTGCTGCGGGACAACATCATTTTTATTGGCACGCCGATCGATGACAACATTGCCAACCTGGTCATCGCCCAGATGCTGTTTCTGGCGCAGGAAGACCCGGAAAAGGACATCCAGCTCTATGTAAATTCTCCCGGTGGCTCGATTACCGCCGGTATGGCAATTTACGACACCATGCAGTATGTGAAGAACGATGTGACTACAATTTGCATCGGACAGGCGGCGAGTATGGCGGCACTGCTACTCGCCGCAGGGGAGCCCAAGAAGCGTTTAGCGCTACCAAATTCGAGGATTCTAATACATCAGCCTTCGATGGGAGGCTTATCCGGCCAGGCGACAGATATTGATATCCACGCCCGAGAGATTCTTCGTATGCGAGAGATTACGAACCAGTTACTCGCCAAGCACAGCGGGCAGAAATTGGACAAAGTGGAAAAAGACGTGGAGCGCGACTTCATTATGAACGCGCAGCAGGCCAAAGAATACGGAATCATAGACGATATCATCTATAAGACGAGATAAGGGTATGATCGGCTTTCGCCGGTCGCTAAGACAGGAGTCAAAAAGGGGTGAAAAACCGAAGCGGTACCGAAGAGATGCTGCGCTGTTCGTTCTGCCACAAGTCGCAGGACGCAGTCGCGAAGTTGATTTCATCCCCCAGCGACTATCCCCGGGCTTACATCTGCGATGAGTGCGTGGCCGTCTGCAACTCCATCCTGGAAGACGACAAGGCTGCTACTCCTCCCAGCACCGCTCCCAACCAGCTTCCCAAACCCCATGAAGTCAAGACGTTTCTTGACGAGTACGTAATCGGCCAAGAGCAGACCAAAAAGAAGCTCGCCGTCGCGGTTTATAACCACTACAAGCGAATCTACATGAACCGGCAGCGCACCGGCGATGGCATTGAACTCACCAAGTCGAACATTATGCTGATCGGGCCGACTGGCACCGGCAAGACGCTTCTGGCTCAGACCTTGGCTCGCATGCTGGACGTGCCGTTTGCCATCGTGGACGCCACTACCCTGACGGAAGCGGGTTACGTCGGCGAGGATGTGGAGAACATCATCCTGAAGCTGTTGCAATCTGCCGATGGCGATGTGGGCCGGACACAGACCGGGATTATTTACATCGACGAAGTCGACAAGATCGGCCGCAAGGATGAAAACCCTTCGATAACCCGAGATGTATCCGGTGAAGGCGTACAGCAGGCTCTGCTGAAAATTCTGGAGGGGACGATCGCGAATGTTCCTCCCCAAGGCGGGCGCAAGCATCCGCACCAGGAATTCACGCCGGTTGATACCACCAATATTCTTTTCATCTGCGGCGGTGCCTTCGTAGGGTTGGAAAAGATCATTGGCCGGCGCGTGGGGAAGAAATCGCTGGGTTTCAAGGCGGGCGATAATGGCGAACAGGAAGAGGCGCCCGCAGCCAACCGCAAGCGCAATTTCGAGCTCCTGAGTGACGTACAACCGGAAGACCTCATCAAATTCGGGTTGATTCCCGAGTTCGTGGGCCGTCTGCCTGTAGTAGGTGTGCTGGAAGACTTGGATGAGGCGGCTCTCATCGAAATCCTGACCCGGCCAAAGAATGCGATCGTTAAGCAATACCAGCGGCTATTCGAATTTGAGAACGTGCGCCTGAAGTTCAGCGAAGATGCTCTGCGGGCGATTTCTCGCCAAGCCATGGCCCGAAAAGTTGGCGCACGTGGCTTGCGCATGATTCTGGAAGAGCTCATGCTGGATTTGATGTACCATTTGCCAAGCCAGAAGAAAGTCAAGGAATTCGAGGTTACCCGCGAAATGGTGGAGAAACGCGCGGTCTCACTGGCTATGATGGAGAAGGCGGGATAGACAGCTTTTAGCCCTTAGCCGTTAGCTCTTGGTTTTTCGCGCGCCACGGCCGACGACTTGCTAAACTTAGATAGCAAGCGCAGGCGTTAAGAGCTAAAAGCTGTTAGTTGAGAGCTGACGTTCGGAGAAGAAGTGACCACTGCAAAGGAAAAATTCGAAACCAAGAAGCTGCCCATGATGCCCATCCGGGACGTGGTCATCTTCCCCTACATGATGACCCCGTTCGTGGTAGGACGGGAATCCAGCGTGCGCGCCCTCGAAGAAGCGCTGACCTCGGATAAGAAGATCTTTCTGGCCACGCAGCACGATGCCAGCGTCGATGAGCCCAAGCCGAACGAAATTTACCAGGTGGGCACGATCGTCAACATCGTGCAGAGCCTGAAGCTGCCCGACGGCAATATCAAGGTTTTAGTCGAGGGCATTGAGCGCGGCAAGGTTCTGCAAATTAGTGAGAGCGACGGTTACATGCAGGTTTCGGTGCGTGTCGCTCGTTACGCGACAGAGACAAACGCACAGATCGAAACCGGCATGCAGCGGGTTACCGGCCTCTTTGAGCAGTACGTGAAGCTCTGCCAGTCGCTGAATTACGAAACCATGATTGCGGCTGTGCGCATGGAAGATCCGGCGAAGCTCACGGACACCATCGCGGCCAATCTCCAGCTCTCAATCGAGGAAAAGCAGGAACTGCTGGAAATCTTCGATCCTGCCGAGCGCCTGAGCCGCATTGGTGATGTTCTCGATGTCGAGATTGAAAAACTGAACATGGATCGCACCATCCAGTCGCGGGTCAAGCGGCAAATGGAGCGGGCCCAAAAAGAGTATTACCTCAACGAAAAGATCAAGGCCATTCAGAAGGAACTCGGACGCGGCGAAAAGAGCGAATTCGATGAGCTGAAGAAAAAGATAGAAGCTGCGGGCATGTCCAAAGACGTGCGTGATAAGGCCATGCAGGAGCTGAAGAAGCTCGAAGCCATGCCGCCGATGTCGGCTGAGTCGACTGTCTCCCGCAATTATCTCGATTGGCTGCTGGCCGTGCCCTGGAAAAAGCGGTCGAAGGAAATTCGCAACATCTCTCGCGCTGAGAAGGTTCTCAATGAAGATCATTATGGGCTGGAGAAGATAAAGGACCGCATTTTGGAATTCCTGGCGGTGCGCCAGCTCGTAAAAAACCCCAAAGGCTCAATCCTCTGCTTTGTCGGGCCTCCCGGAGTCGGCAAAACATCTCTCGGAATGTCCATTGCGAAGGCCACCGGCCGAAAATTTGTCCGCATGTCGCTCGGCGGCGTGCGAGACGAAGCCGAGATTCGCGGCCATCGCCGGACGTACATTGGCGCCCTCCCCGGCCAAATCATTCAGATGATGAAGAAAGCGGGGACTAAGAACCCGGTCTTCATGCTGGATGAAGTGGACAAAATGTCGATGGACTTTCGCGGCGACCCGTCTGCCGCACTTCTCGAAGTTCTCGATCCCGAACAGAATTACATGTTCGTGGATCACTACCTCGATGTCGAATACGACCTCTCGCAAGTCTTCTTCATCGCCACCGCAAACGTGATGCACACCATTCCTCCCGCACTCACGGACCGCATGGAGGTATTGCGCCTGCATGGTTATACCGAGCAGGAAAAGGTCGAAATTGCCAAGCAATTCTTGGTCAAGAAACAGATGCTGCAAGCCGGGCTTACCGAGAAGAACGTGAAGTTCACGGACGATGCGATCACGTCCTTGATCCGCTCGTACACGCGCGAAGCCGGCGTGCGCAATCTGGAACGGGAGATCGGAAACGTCTGCCGCAAAATCGCCCGCAAGGTAGTGAAGGAAGGCGAAAGCTATAACGTCGCAATAGGCGCCGAAAACGTCAACGACTTCCTTGGTGTAATCAAATTCCGCGATACGCTGGCGCACGAAAAAAGTGAAATCGGCCTGGTCACTGGACTCGCCTGGACTGAGGTTGGCGGCTCCATCCTCAGCACGGAAGCCACGGTGGTTGACGGCAAAGGCAAGCTTACGCTCACTGGCAAGCTGGGCGATGTGATGCAGGAATCAGCACAAGCGGCCATGTCTTACGTGCGTTCGCGCGCTCACCGCCTCGGCCTCACGCGCGATTTCTACCGCAACCTTGACATTCACGTCCACGTGCCTGAAGGCGCGATTCCGAAAGACGGACCCTCTGCCGGCATTACCATTGCGACAGCCATTGCCAGCGCACTCAGCAAAATCCCGGTTCGCCGCGATTTAGCCATGACTGGCGAAATTACGCTCCGCGGCAAGGTGCTTGCGATCGGCGGATTGAAGGAAAAACTGCTCGCCGCGCATCGCGCCGGGCTCTTTGAAGCGATCCTACCCAAGGACAATGAAAAAGATGTTGCTGAAGTTCCCGAGAACCTGCGCAATGCCATGAAGCTGCACTTCGTTGAAACTATGGACCACGTGCTGGCGCTGGCTCTGGAGCAGCCGTTGCCGGAGATTCCGGAAGCTACGGCGCAGCCAATCGCAGCGATTGCACCGCCTCAGCCGGGTGAAAGTCCCGCCACGCACCAGTAATGCGGTTTAGTCCTCATCGTTAGCGCTCTCATCCAAGGCGGGCGCGGGCCTTTTCGTATGGTCCAAAGTCCAACGGCAGCCTAAAATGATTTTTGGACACTCACGATGGACGCGAATTCCCAGTCCGAGCCGAGAAGCCATTTTCGCGGTGCTGCCGGCCTGCTGGTTGCAGTGGGAGTAGTTGCAGTTCTATTGATCGCGCTACCTGCTTACCGATGGTTCTTTCTGATCAGTGTGGGTATCGGGATCGTCGTCGCGGCCATCTTATATCTCTGGCATAAGTTCAAGCCGGTGAAGGAAGCGGACGTGGACCACAAGCACCCGCTCGGCTTGGGATGATTGTCTGCAACTGTTGGCTAGATCCACTCGGATTACGTGTTTCTTACCGTGAGAGTCTTGGCCCAATTCGTAACCGCAGCTACCGACCCAAATCAATTCCCGCCTCCGAGCCTGCCAGAAGTGGCGTTCCTGGGAAGATCGAATGTCGGCAAATCAAGTGTGATCAATTCCCTGCTCGGCAGCAAGATCGCTCGTACCAGTTCCACGCCTGGGCGCACCCGGTCCATTAATTTCTTTGAAGTCCGATGGCCCGGAAAGCCTCGCCCAGAAGTCGTTTTCACTGATCTACCTGGTTACGGCTACGCGCGTGTTCCTCAACAAGTGTCGCAGCAATGGCCGGGTTTCATTGAACCGTATCTTCGTGAGCGGCCATCGCTCGTACTTTCTCTTGCGCTGATTGACATCAACGTTCCGCCGCAAGCGAGCGACCGCCAGTTGCTGGAATTCCTGAACGCGAGCGGACGCCCTTTTCTGGTTGTTGCCACCAAGAGCGACCGGCTGTCCGGCAATCAGTTGCGGAATTCAATCCAGAGCATGATTCAGGAATATGCAGGCACAAGCGTGATCCCATTCTCGGCGAGAACTGGGGCGGGCCGGGACGACCTTTGGCAGGCGATCCGCTCCGCAGTGGAAGGCTATCGCGAGCTACACCGAGCTTAAAAACTTCTCCAAAGGTGTACACTCTCTTTAAGTCCCACCCGGAGGTGCCCAGTGGAACGCCTCCTTTCGCTCGTCCTGACAGTCTCCTTGCTCGTGTTTTGTGG
>Ga0209236_1002876_pt1 | contig 10503 bp, 10 predicted proteins | sample GraSoi013_1_40cm_FD_185819 | JGI IMG/M metagenome (GOLD analysis project Ga0209236, IMG submission 185819) | Grasslands soil microbial communities from the Angelo Coastal Reserve, California, USA - Sample 09_27_2013_1_40cm (SPAdes) (version 2) | ecosystem: Environmental > Terrestrial > Soil >... | reverse complement strand
CCCCCCCGCCGGCGCGTACGCGGGGCGGCCCCCGCTTCGAGGAGCGAAGCAGCGACTGGGCCCACAAGTGGTATTGGGGCGCCCAGGGCGGCCTGTTTGTCTTCAAGACCAACTACGACAGCTACGCCTTTGAACCGACGTTCGGCGGGCACTGGCTGATCACCGGTAAGCGGACGGCGCTGTACGTCTCGTACGAGCAGTCGTTCTTCCTCTCGGACCGGCACACGACCATTATCGAGCCCGACGGGACAATCGAGCCGGGAAACGTGGCGTTTCACGACATGCGCCGCATCATGGTGGGCGCCCTCGCCTTCCCGGCGCAGAAGCGCGTGGAGCCGTTCGGCGGCGGCGGGTTCGCGATCATGCAGCTCCTGAATCCGCAGGTCACCTGCTCCAGCTGCCAGACGCTGTCGCAGTTCTCCCAGCTCCAGGACGAAGCCGACGCGGCGGCCAGTAAGGCGTTTTTCTGGTGGATGGGCGGGATCGATATCAAGCAGGGGCGGCTCGCGCTATACGGCCATTACATCCTGACCTCATCGGCGCGGGGCTTCCTGCTGGACGGCACCACGCACACGTTCCAGGGCGGGATTCGCTACAGCATGGGGACCGCCAAGGAAGGGGTCACCGAAGGGCACTGAGCAGGCGCAGGAAGTTCTCTCCCAGGATCTTCGCGACGTCGCTGTCTGCGTAGCCGCGCGCCCGCAGGGCCGCGACCAGCAAGGGCAGCGAGGTCGCATCTTTCATGGGGGCAGGCAGGACGCTGATGCCGTCGAAGTCGCTGCCGAGCCCCACGTGGTCGATCCCCATCACCTGGACCGCGTGGTCGATGTGGTCCACGAGCCGCTCGAGTCCGGGCACACCGAGGCCCTCGGCCTTCTCCCCCACGAACTTGTCGATCTCGAACGCCGACTCGCCCGGGCGCCCCCGGTAGCGGGCGTGGATCGAGTCGGTCGCGGACCTCAAGCGACGCCGCAGCTCCTCGTACTGCTCCCGGAAGTGGTCGTCGAGAAACACCGGATAGAAGTTGATGCCCACGACACCGCCGTTCTTGGCAATGGCGCGCAGCTGCTCATCCGACAGGTTCCGCGGGTGACGTGCAATCGCCCGGCACGACGAATGCGATGCGATCACGGGCCGCGAGGTGGTTGCCAGCACGTCCCAGAAGGTCGAGTCAGAGACATGCGAGACGTCCACCAGCATTCCCAGCTGATTCATGCGCCGCACGACGCGCTTGCCCAGATCGGTCAGACCCCCGTGACGTCGCTCGTCCGTCGCTGAGCCGGCCCAGTCGTTGCCGTTATTCCAGGTGAGCGTCATGTAGCGCACGCCCCGGCGATACAGCGAGTCGAGCTTCTCGAGCGAGTTCTCGATGGCGTGGCCGCCCTCCACCCCCATCAGCACGGCGATGTGACCCCGAGCCACCGCTCCCCGCACCTCGTCGGCGTCGGTCGCGAGCTCGGCCGTGGGTTGCGTGTCCACCAGCGTCTGCACCGCGTCGATCAACGCCAGCGCCCGCCGGAACGCGGTGCCCGGCCCGTAACGCGCGTCCACCCAGATTGAGAAGAACGCGGCCGAGAGACCGCCTTCCTGCATCCGCGGGATGTCGACGTGGCCGTCCGGTAGCCGCGCCGAGATGTCGGCCTGCATGTCGAGCATCCGTTGAGGGGTGTCGATGTGGCCGTCGAGGATGATCGGTTGCTGGAGCACGAGGAGCAGTCCTAGCGGGAGACCCATGGCGAGCCCTTGATCAGGAACCGCAGCGGCCAGTCGGCGGCCCGTGAGATGCCGATGCGTGGTGTTACGATGATGTCGCGTCGCTGCCGTGAAGGACTCCGCACGATGCGGAGCACTCCTCGCTGCAGCGACACGCCGTCCAACCGGCCGGTGACGCCGAGCGCGGCGCAGAGCTTCGCGGGTCCGGAGCACAGCTCGCCGTCGGCGAGGCCGCCGCGCCGGCGCCGCATCGTCGCAAGCCCGGCCATGGGCTCGAGCGCGCGGATCAGAACGGCGGCCGGAAAGTCGGGCGCCTCGGTGACGGCGTTGAGGCACCAGTGCATACCATAGGTGAAGTAGACGTACGCGGTGCCGGGGGGCCCGAACAGGCTGGCGTTGCGCCGAGTGCGGCGGGCCCGGTAGCCGTGGCAGGCGGGGTCGTCGGGGCCGACGTACGCCTCGGTCTCGACGATGCGGCCCGCCACGCGCCGGCCGTTGACATCGCTCAGCAGGATGTGGCCCAAAAGCCTACGCGCGACCTCGGGTGTCGGTCGCGCGTAGAACGCCGGCGGGAGCGCCGCCCTCCTCACGCGCCGCCGGTGAGTCCGCGCTTCACCTTCGACCAGAAGGATTCGCCCCCGCCGTCTGACTCGTCGGGTGGCGGCTCCGGTGCGGGCGGGGGCGCCGGGCGCGGGGAGGGGGTGGGGGGCGCTGCATACGGCGTCGCCGCCCGCTCCGCCTCACTGCGCTCCTCTCCCGCCGACCGCCCTCTACCCTCCTCGCTCCCGCCGCGGTCCTGGCCTCCCCGGCCGCCCCGGCCGCCTCGGCGGCCACGACCGCCCCCCTCGCCCCGCTCGCGGTCGCCGCGACTCGTCGCGTCGTCGCCGCGCGGACCGCCGCCACCCCCGCCCCCGCCCCGACGACCACGCCCCCCGCGGCCACGACCACCCCGCTCCCGCCGATTCTCCTCAATGGGAGCCTTGGGCGGCGCCTCCGTGCCCGCGGGCTCGTTGGCGAGCGGGCGAGCCGGGATCAGCTCGATGCGCGGCTTGAAGTTCGGGTCCACCTCTACAACGCCGATCTTCGGGATCTCCGGCGGCGCGACCCGGGGCCCCCGGGAGCCACGCCGGAACCGGGCACTGCGCGACGGCACGCCCCCTCTTGACGGCGTGGCGGACGCCGGCCGCAGTGCGGGCGGGGCGGAGGACGCCGGCATGGGCGGATCGTTCGCCTCGTCCAGGTCCGCTGCGCCGACCGGCTCGGGGGCGGGTGGGGCGAGCGAGGCGGGCGGCGCAGGCGTCTCCTCGCGGAGCTTCACCGCATACACGCCGTCGTCCTCCTTCGAGAGGTCGATGATCTCGGCGTCATGCGCCTGGCGCAGCAGCTTGGGGAAGCGCTCCGCGTCGAGCGGCTCGGCGTCGGCGCCGTTGAGCTCGATCATAGTGTCACGCAACGCGTCCGCGCTCACGGGCTGGTCGCTCCCGCCGAGCCGGGACAGCGCCTGTTTAAGCAGGCCGAACGCGTCGCCGAGCGAGAACCCTGCGGCACGCCGGGTGCGGCCCTCGTCATGCCGGCGGCGCGGTCCGCGCGGTCGATCCTCGCGCTCGCGCGGCGCTGGGGCACCGGCGATGGCGGGCTGCGCTGCGGCGCCGGGCACGCCCGGCCCGAGCGCGATCTCGTACTGGCCGTTGTCGAGCTTGGTGAGGTTGATCAGGCCCTTGTGCGCCGCCTCGACCACAAACTTCGAGAAGCGCGAGAACCCGACGTCCTTCTCGTTGAAGGTCGGGTCGATCTCCTGCATCACCTGCTTGAGGCGGTCGGAGCGCATGACGTCGTTGTGTGCGGTCATCTGCTTCACAGCCTCGACCACGAGCTCCCACGGATCGTGGCGCTCGTGGGTGACGTCGGACTCTTTGGTGAGCCCGGCCAGCTCGTTGTAGGAGTAGTACTCGTCGCAGTTCTGAATCAAGAGATCGCTCGACGACTCGCGAATCCCCACGCCGATCACGTATTTCCCGTACTCTTTGAGCTTCAGCACCAGGGAGGAGAAGTCGGAGTCACCCGAGAGCAGGATGAAGCTGCCAATTTCGGGGCGCGTGAAGACGAGCTCCAGGGCGTCGATCGCGAGCCGGATGTCGGTCGCGTTCTTCTTGTTCGAGCCGTAGGCCGGCGCGAAGATCAGGTCGATCGACGACTCGGAGAGGGGGACGATGTACTGCGGGTAGCGTCGCCAATCGGCGTAGGCGCGCTGCACGGCCACCTTCCCGCGGATGATCTCCGACTGGAGGAGCCGCTTCAGCTCCGTCTGGAGATCCGAGCGGATCCCCATCGTCACGTTGTCGAAGTCGATCAGCAGCGCCGCGTTCGGCGCGTGGGCGGGTGGTTCCTTGTGCTGCCGTGCGAGATGGGCATGTGGCTGTTGCATCATGTGGTTGTGCTCAGTTCCAGGCCGACGACCTGCGCGAGTTCCCGTCGTTTCACCTTCCCGCTCCCGGTCAGCGGGAAGGCGTCGAAGAAGCGCACCAGGTCGGGCACTTTGTAGTCGGCGACGCTCTCACGGCAGAACTCCTTGAGCTCGTCGCCCGTCAGGATAGATCCCTCCGTGCCCACGACGCAGGCGCAGATCAGCTCTCCGAACGTCTCGTTCGGGATGCCGACGACGCAGGCGTCGATCACGGCAGGGTGCGTCCGGAGGAGGTCCTCCAGCTCGCGTGGATACACCTTATTGCCGCCGCGAATGATCAGCTCATTGCGGCGGCCCACGATCTTGACGTAGCCGTCCTCGTCCACGATGGCGAGGTCGCCCGTCAGAAAGTATCCCTCGGGGGTCAGGGATCGCGCGGTCTCGCCGGGCATCCGGTCGTAGCCCAGCATGACATTCGGCCCTTTCACCGCCAGCTCGCCGACCGCCTCGGGACCGTGCAGCGCGCCGGATTTCAGGTCCACGACGCGCACCTCTACTCCCGCGATCGGCCGACCCACCGTCTGCGTCCGCTGCTCGGGGAGATCCGCGAAGCGGGTGATCGTCACCGTGGGCCCGGTTTCCGTGAGCCCGTAAGCGATCTGGACGTCGCACCACTGCCGGATCCGGCCGGCCAGCTCCGGGGAGACCGGGCTCCCCGCAACCAGGCCCGAGCGGCAGGTGGTCGGCGGCTGCTGCTCGAACGAGGGATCGCGCATCAGCAGCTCGAACATCGTGGGCACGCCGTGGACCACGCTGACTCGCTCGCGGCGGATGAGGGCCAGCGCACCCGCCGTGATCGTGACGGCGACGACGTGCACGCCAAAGATGGTGAACAGCGGCACGCCACCGAGCACTCGGTCGGCGCCGGTGTGCTCGAGCGCTTGGCTCGTGGCGCGCGCCGTCATCACGATGCTACGATGCGACAGCACCACGCCCTTCGGCTTCCCCATCGTCCCCGACGTGTAGAGAATCGCGAGCGGCTGGGTGGCATCGGCCGCCGCCGGTGGGGTCCGCGCGTGCGGCTTCGAGACCAGATCCGCGTAGCGGTAAACCCGGTCGTCGAGCCAGCGCTCGACGGCGCCGACGGTGATCAGCGCCCGTAGCTCCGGTAGGTCGGGAAGTAGCTCGTGATACAGCTCCAGGTAGTCAGCCCCGTCGTACGCCTCGGCCACGACTCCGGCGCGCACGTCGGCGTGGCGCAATTGGTACTTGAGCTCGTGGATGCTGAGCGAGGGGTCGAGCGGCACCAGCACGGCACCGCGATACGCCGCGGCCAAGCAGGCAACCACCCACTCCGGCCAGTTCGGGAGGTCGACGGCCAACCGATCGCCCAGCCGGACACCCAGACTGCCGAACGCGTCGGCGAGCGCCAACGCTTCCCGCTGCACCTGCGCGTAGCTCATCCGGCGTGACCCGAACACCAGGAACTCCCGGTCAGGATGCGCCTCCGCGTGCTCGGCGAAGAGCGCCGCCAGATGATCTGTCGCCACGTCTACCACATCCCCCACAACGTTCAGAGTCTTTGAAAATAAACAACTTGCGGCGCCTTGGCTACGGTGCGCCCGTGCTCTAGCCTTGACGGCACGCGCTGTTTGTATCACTGTACTATAACAACAATACACACGACAGACCGTGTTCGAGCACCTCGATCCCCGCAGCCCCACACCGCTGTATGCCCAAATAGCGAATCGCTGCAGAGTCGCTATCGCGGCGGGCGAGTTGCACGCCGGCGCGGCCCTGCCCTCCGTGCGACACCTCGCGGCGCAGCTGCGCGTGAACCCCGCCACGGTGGTTCAGGCCTACCGCGACCTGGAGGCCGACGGGTTCGTCGAGATGCGGCAGGGCGCAGGGACATTCGTGCGCCAGGTCCCGCCGGAAGGCCGGGCGCGCGAGCGCGCCCGGCAGGCCACCACCCTCGTCCGCCAGCTGCTCGGCGACGCCGGACGGCTCGGCGTGTCCCTGGTTGAGCTGCAGGCGGCGATCGCGGAGGAGATCGGAGTGGGAACAGCATGACCAACGCCATCGAAATCCACCAGCTGCACTATCGCGCGGGCAGGGCGTTCGAGATCAAGCAGCTCGACCTGAACGTCCCGCTCGGGGCCATCTACGGTTTCCTTGGTCCCAACGGCTCCGGCAAGACTACCACGATGCGGCTGGTGCTGGGTCTGCTCCGGCCGCTCGCGGGGCGCATCACGGTGCTGGGCGACGCCATCCCCGCAAACGCGCCGCGCGTGCTCGCACGCGTGGGGTTCGTGCCCGAGCAGCCGCATCTCGATCCCACCCTCACCGTCCGCGAGACACTCGCGTTTCAGGCGGCGTTCTATCCGACATGGGATTGGCCGTGGGCCGAGCGGCTACTGCGCCAGTTCGAGCTCCAGGAGCGGCAACCGTTCGGCCGCCTATCCAAAGGTCAAAAGGGGAAGCTCATGATGCTCCTCGCCCTGGCGCAGCGGCCGGAGCTGCTGGTGCTGGACGAGCCGACCGACGGACTCGACCCGGTGGTGCGGCGGGACGTGCTGTCGGCATTGCTCGACTACGTCTCGCAGCGCCGGGCGACGGTGTTCATCTCCAGTCATCTCGTCCACGAGCTCGAGCGCTTCTGCGATTGGATCGGCGTCATGGACAACGGCCGGTTGATCACCGCGGTGCCGATCGAGCGCTTCAAGAACGGGATTAAGCGGCTGCGCGTCACGGGCGCACCCCCGACGGCCGCCGCTGCGCCGTTCATCATCCTCGCCCGCGAGCACGCCAACGGCGGGGCAGAAACGTGGGTGGTGCGCGATTGGGAGCCGGAAATGGCGGCGTATTTCGCAACGATCGGCGCCGCCCTGAACGACGTGATCGACCTGGATCTTGAGGAAGGGTTTGTGGAGCTGCTGCGAACCTTCCGAGGCCCGCGCAGTTAGGAGGCGCCGATGTTCCGCGTAATGCTGTACAGTCAATGGAAGTGGAGCCGGCTGATCGTCGCGCTCGGTAGCATAGCTGCGTTCGCTCTGCCGATAGTCTCCGTAAAGGGCGCGGCGCGCGCCGATTCGAACCCGTTGCGGGCGGGTGAGCTACTGCAGGCCGTGCAGGCTTGGGGGACGCTCTATCCCGTGCTCGCCGCCGCGCTCGGACTGCTCGTCGCGATCGCCACCTGGGCACCCGATCATCGCGGGCGCCACGTGCACGCACTGTCCCTGCCGCTGCCTCGCTGGCGCTATGTCTTGTTGCGGTTCGGCGCCGGGGGGACACTGCTCGCCGCACCCGTCATCGCGGTGGCGGCGGGAGCGCTGCTCGCCACCTGGAGCGCCACAATCCCAGCGGGGCTCCAGGGATACCCCGTAGCGCTGGCCATCCGCTTCGCGCTCGCCGTCCTCGTCGCCTACGCCGTGTTCTTCGCGGTCTCCGCGGGCACGGCACGCACCGCCGGGATCATGCTCGGGCTCATCGGAGGCGTCATTCTAGTGCAGATCATTGCCGGGGTCGCGAACCTCGATCTCGATCTGTTCGGCAAGCTGCAGATCGTGGTCCTCAACTGGCCCGGGCCGCTCGCGATCTTCAGCGGCCGCTGGATGTTGATCGATGTGTAGCTGGCGCTGGTGGCTCCCGCTCCTCGCCGCTTCGGTCCGGACGCTCGCAGGGCAGGAGGTTCCCCGACTGCAAGCTCGCGCGGATAGCCTCGCACGCGAGTGGCGCCGAGCGAACGCCTTGGCGGACATGGTAGACAGCCTCAACCACGCGCGGGCCGCCGGGGGCACGGACACGATCAGCGTGGGCGCGCTGCGGATCGTCACGAACCCGTCCCCTGCGCGCCTGCGGGAAGCCGCGGCACGCGCCTGGCCGGTCATCGACAGCCTGTACGGCACTGAGGCCCGGCAGCTCGAACAGCGCCCCTATCTCATCGCTCCGTACGACCCCGACACCACCAGCCCGAAACCGATGCTGCGCGGTGCGATCCAAGTCCCCTGGGACAAGGATGTGGCATCGCTGGTCATGATCCTGCTGACGAACGTGCCGATCGGCCGACCCGACGCGGCGCTGCAGAACTGGCTGGGAGGGCCGGTGCTTCCGATCGTTCATCCCGAGCCGGCCCGCGCGGCGGTCTATGTGCAGCTCGTGACCGCTCCCTCCCAGGCCGCCCGAAGCTGTTTCCTTGGCGTGATGAGCGACTGCCGCACCGCGCTCGCTCTTGTCGACTCGCCCGACCCGCTGCGGCAGTGGTACCCGAGCGCCGCCGAGCAACGCGCCTTGGTCTTCAAGTCATTCGCGGAATTCTTGACCTTTTCCGATCATGGCGCGCACAAGCCGGCGCTGCAGTCGTGCCGGGCAGGCAGTGATTCGGCCTGCCGCGAGCTCCTGCGATCGCTGCCCCCCGGCGCCCTCCCACGCCCGCTGACCTACGACGCCCGCGCGGCACTGGTGCAGCTCGCGTTGCGGCTCGGGGGCCGCGAGGCATATCACCGCCTGGTCGCGACACCGGATGAACCGATCGCCGATCGCCTCGCCGGGGCCGCCGGGGTGAGCGTCGATAGCCTCGTCTCGCTGTGGCGATCCGAGATCGTCACCGCCCGACCGGCGCCCGTCACCGTTCCGCCTTGGGGACCGTGGGCCGCACTCGGATGGACGGCCGTCTTCGCCGTTTGCGCCTTACGGAGCTCGCGATGGCGCGTGAGCTGAGGTGGTGGCTGGCGGCGGCGTTGCTCGCCTGCGGCGCCGTGGCGGCGGGGTACCTGCCGCCTCGCGGTGCGGCGCGGGAGGTCAGGTTGCGCGACGAGCCGTTCCGGCAGACGCCGGCACGCCTGCGCGCGCAAGCGCTTGCCGCCCAGTGGCGTGCGGCGAATCAAGCGCTGCGGCTCCCACAGTATCGCCAGCGGCTCCAGCCGGAATTACTGCGGCGCCGCGAGCGAGACGAGCCCGGTCCGGCGCTGCTATTCGAGGCACCCGACTCCCTACCAGAATTCGCCCGCGAGAGGCTCCGAGCCGTTCTGGATACGGTCTCGCGCCAGTTGGGGCTCGGCGTGACGAAAGTGTCGGTGGGTCTGGTCGTCGACCCGCGGCGCCACGTTTCCGCCAAGGCCGCCGCAACGCCGAGCCAGGACTTCGCGTCTCCGGCCTACCTGTTTCCCGATTCGAGCGATCGGACGACGTGCGTGGCTCTGATCCCTGCCTGGCAGTGGACACGCACGCCCGCGGGCATGGCGCCGGCGACCATGGAATACTGGCTCCGGACCGGCCTCGGGCCGTGCGCTTTCTATGCGGTCTACGGCGCGCCCGGCAGGGGAGTACGGGAGTGGTTGGCCCGGCGGGGCTACGACCTGGCCCGCGTCCCCCTCTGGGATCGAGACCGAGCTGAACGACCTCAGGATTCCTTCCTGATGTACCAGGACGGAACCCGCTGGTGGTGGAGGGGCGTTTACCAGTTTCCGGTCACCGCCATCGGCTGCTTGGCCGGGCGAACAACGAGTTGCCGCGCCGCCGTGCTCGCCGGCGCCGACGAATGGACCGGAGACTCCCTGCCCCGATTCCTCGACAGCGATCCGCGAGCGTGGTGGCGGGGCCAACGCCTCCTCTTCAGCGACCGTTATCTGGCAGACGTGGTGCGGGAGGTGGGTCACGATCGGTTCCTGCGGTTCTGGAGTTCCACCGAGCCGGTCGACACCGCCCTCGCGACCGCGCTCAAGACGCCGGTCGGCGAGTGGACCGAGCGCTGGCAGCGCCGCCTCGTGCCTCGGCTCCCGCTCGGGCCGGCGGCGCCGCTCAGTGCGACCCTGCTCGGCTTGCTGCTGGGCGGGGCGGCCGTGATGGTGATCGCGCTCGGCGCGACACGCCGTCAAGTCGGATGAACGCTCGTTTGGCCGCCCTTGCGTTCGCGCCCGCGTTGCTCGTGGCGATGCCGGCCCGCGCGCAGGGGGACCGGTGGGAGCGCCAGGTGCACCGGCAGCTCGAGCGGGCCATGACGTCGCTCGGTGAAAAGGGAGCCGTGCGGTGCCTCGCGGCACGTGTCGGCACGCTCGACAGCGACGAGTCGGAGTCGTTCACGCTGCCGCTCCAGGCGGGGGTCTCCTACGTCGTCGTGGGCACCTGCGACGAAGATTGTGAGCGGCTGGGTCTCGTACTGTCCGACCTCTCGAGCCACGACCTGGCGGCCGATCGCGCGAGCGAAAACGCACCGGTGGTTAGGCTGGTGCCCCACCAGACGGCGTCCTACCGGGTGAAGGTCGTGATGGAGAGTTGCCACATGAATCCCTGTCGCTTCGGCATCGCGCTGATCACTCCCCCAGCACCTTGATGATCACGCGCTTCTTGCGCTGGCCGTCCCACTCGCCGTAGAACACCCGCTGCCA
>Ga0209236_1002872_pt1 | contig 10506 bp, 9 predicted proteins | sample GraSoi013_1_40cm_FD_185819 | JGI IMG/M metagenome (GOLD analysis project Ga0209236, IMG submission 185819) | Grasslands soil microbial communities from the Angelo Coastal Reserve, California, USA - Sample 09_27_2013_1_40cm (SPAdes) (version 2) | ecosystem: Environmental > Terrestrial > Soil >... | reverse complement strand
ACGGCCTGGGAGGCCGCCTGAGCGAACTGGTTCGATGACCCGACGACGAAGGAATCGAAGGTGTATCGCGGATTCAATCCCTCGACACGACCACCAGGGGGCGCCGGGGAGCGTGGTGGTGGCGCGGGCGTCGGCGACGAGTTCTCCTCGACGACCACGATCGAAAGGCGCGGTTGCCCACCGAGAGCTTCCCGGGCCGCGGTCTGGAGGACGTCCCAATGGTGCTGGAAGACCCAATCGCGATGGAACTTGTTGGGCGCACCGATACGAAGATGATCACCCTCGACGGCGACGAGGTGGCATGGATGAAACCAGGTATCCATCACGGCGGCCGGGAGGTGCCGGCCCGCGGCGTCCAGCACGCGCGCCCAAAGACCTTCTAACACAGGCGGAACCCCAGGTTACGCACACCGTTATCCACAGATGTGGATAGCCGGGCAGAACGCTGTCATCGGATGTTTCTCATCGGAGCGGAGCGACACGAAGAGCCAACACATCCCCAGGCGATCAGGATGCGGCACCGTAACACACGGCAAAACGCCGTCGCAAGGGTCTTGGCAAAGTTGACTTGCCCGGAGCCGGTGCCTACACTACGTCGGCTTTACGATTCCGAGGGGGAATTGCCTACATGAAGCGCACGTTTCAACCGAATCGTCGGCGGCGAGCCAAGACGCACGGCTTCCGCGAGCGCATGAAGACGAAGGGCGGGCGGAAGGTGCTCAAGCGCCGGCGGGCGAAGGGGCGCAAACGGCTGACCGTGTAACCGGCCGATTTCCTCGCCGTGAGCGGTTGACCACCAGCGCCGAAATTCAGGCGCTCTTTCAGCAAGGCAAGCGTGTTGATCGTCCGTCACTCGTTGTCCTGTGGCGCGAATCGGATGGACCGCGCCGCGCGGGGTTCGCAGTGACGCGACAAATCCGGGGGGCGGCGTCGCGTAACCGAGCACGGCGACGGCTGCGCGAGGCGTTTCGAGCCACGCGAACCGCGGCGCCGACCGGCGTGGCTCTGATGGTGATCGCCAAGCGCGGCGTCCTCGAGCGCCCATTTGCGGCGCTGATCGCCGAATTGCACGGTGCATTTGGTGCGCTGCCGCGGAGGGCCGTGTGAGCTGGCCGGCTCGCGCCGTCGTGGCGCTGGTCAGCGGGTATCAGGTGTTGCTGTCTCCGGTGTTGGGGCGCCACTGTCGCTTTGCCCCGACGTGCTCTGAATACGCACGGCTGGTGTTGATCGCACACGGCGTCAGGCGCGGCGGCTGGCTTGCCGTCCGTCGGCTCTTGCGATGCCATCCGTTTCACCCGGGAGGATACGATCCGCCGCCGCTACCGCGGGCGCGGAGCGCGTGACGATGGAAAAGCGGGCGATTCTGGCCGCAGTACTGATGGCGGCGCTGCTCATCGTCTATCAAGCCTATTTTTTCCCGTCGAGCCAACCGTCTTCCCCGCCCCAGGAGCACCAGGCCCCGGCGGCTCAGCCCGCGCCAGCGAGTCCAGCCGCGGCCACTCCACCTGCGGCGCCAACGCAATCGCCTCTTCCACCCGTTGGAGCTCCGGTTGCCCGCCCGCCTCAGCGGACCGCCGCGGTGGATGGCCCGTTGTCTCGAGCGATCGTGAGTAGTGAGGGCGCCAAGCTCCTCGAATGGACGCTCAAGTATCGCGGCGAGAAACCGATGGTCGTGATCGGGGAGTTCGGCCCGGCAGGTCTCCTCGTCTCATCCGGGGACACCCCGCCAGAGCCAGTCCCGTTAAATATTAATGGTTCCAACGTGTTACGGCTCGGACCGGACACCCTAGCCGGCAATCTCGTGTTCACCGGAGACGTTTCAGGAGCGGTCATCAAGGAGACCCTGCGCTTCCAGGCAGACCGCTATTCCATCGACGCAAATATCCGGATCGAAAACCCGACGGGGCAGCCGAAGACGGTCGCGATTGCGCTGCCGTGGTTCGTTCGGCGACATGAAAAAGCGTCCGAAGAGAAGTTCATCGGTCAGCGCCCAACCGAAGTCGTCTGGTCCTCGGGCGGTCACGTCAATCGTGTCGATGACCTGGGGGCTGTCACCGCCAAGGAGCTGGAGGGAGAGTGGATCGGCCTCGACAGCACGTGGTACCTCGCAGCCTTGATCCCGAAGACGCCGGGTTTCAAGCTCGCAACGAACAGGGAGGCTGCGGGAGACGCCAAGAATGGGATCGTTAGCGTCGCGGTCAAGGCGACGCCGACGATAGCTCCGGGGCAGGCGTGGGAAGGCCGCGTCGAGTTCTACATCGGGCCCAAGGAATACGAGCGCCTCGTCGCGTACGGGCTAGAAGGCACCCTCAACTTCGGCGGATTTCCGATTCCGCGGAAGTATGGCGGACTCCCGATGGAGTGGCTCGGCGCTCCGATTCTGAAGTTGATGAAGTGGGTCTACCACTACGTCGGCAACTACGGTGTAGCCATCATCCTGCTCACGGTCGTTTCGAAGGTCCTGTTCTATCCCCTCACCGTCAAGAGCATGCGGTCGATGAAGGCGATGCAGGCGCTTCAGCCGCAGGTCAACGCGCTGCGGACTAAGTACAAGAACGACCCGAAGAAGCTGCAGGAAGAGACGCTCGGCCTGTACCGCAAGCACCACGTCAATCCGATGGGCGGCTGCCTGCCAATGATCGCGCAGATTCCCATCTTTTACGCGCTGTACCTCGCGCTATCCGTATCCGTCGAGCTCCAGAACGCAACCTTCCTGTGCTTCGGACGCGTCTTCGGATTCGATGTCTGGATCTGCGACCTCGCCAGTCACGACCCAACGTACGTCCTGCCGCTCCTCATGGGCGTGACGATGTTCATGCAGCAGAAGATGACGCCGACGACGGGCGACCCCCGTCAGGCGAAGATGATGTTGGTCATGCCCTTCGTCTTCACGTTCATGTTCCTCAATCTCCCGGCGGGGCTCGTCCTGTACTGGACGGTGTCGAACGTCCTTCAGATCCTGCAGCAGTGGTACATGGACCGGCCGCGTTCCCGCGGCGCGGCGCGCGAGGCGAAGGACGCAGCCCAGGCGTAGACTCCCCTCGCCCGAAGCCACCAGGGAGGCGCTCGGAAGGCTCACGCGCGGCGCCCCCACTATTCTGGGGCGAGACCTCGTCGACAGCGAGACAGTCAGGTTCAACAAATATCTGGATTTATTGATAAAATGGAATAGCAAGCACAGAATCATCGGGTCAACCGACCCGACATGGCTTGCAGACCACCTGCTCCTGGACAGTCTGGTGTTCCTGCACGTGATTCCACCGACCGTCAAATGCTTAGTGGATATCGGATCTGGCGCCGGGCTTCCTGGCCTACCGATCAAGATCGTCAGGCCCGATATTCGGATGCTCCTCGTCGAGTCGAGGCAGCGAAGGGCTTCCTTCCTGAAGACGGCTGTGCGAGAGCTGGAGCTCGTTGACGTCGAGATCCTATCCGAGCGGGTCCTTTCCGTTCCCAGCCGCTGGAGAAAAGCGTTCGACGTAGCGGTGGCTCGGTGCGCCGGCGACGTCGAGAGCACACTCAAGTTGGGGCTCGGATTCGTGCGTACTGGTGGGATGGTGGCCGTGTCCGGCCCCCCCGATCCATGCGGCGTCAAGATCGGGCGGTACACAGTCGTTCAACTCCCAGGCGGCAGGACTCGAAGCTTCGTCGTCGATTCCGCCTGAGATTGCTTCGAGAGTTGGACGAGTCCCCGATTGCTTCGAGGGATGTTGCACGTGAAACACCGAGAGTTGTATATCTCCGTGAGGTGAAGTGGTATTTTAGGCGCGTCGCCAGGATATGGCACACATGATGAGTAGTGTTTCCCGTGAAACGGTCGCCTTCTAGGAGAACGAATCATTCCTAGGTCGATCGCCGTGGTGAATCAGAAGGGCGGCGTCGGTAAGACAACCACGGCAGTGAATCTTGCGGCCGGCTTAGCACTGGCCGGACGCTCGACGCTGCTGGTTGATCTCGATCCCCAGGGCAATGCAACCACCGGGCTGGGCCAGAAAAAGGATGGCCTATATCCGACGATCTACCACGTGTTGCTCGGCCATGAACCTACTAGCAGAGCGGTGGTTGGAACGGCGGTCGGTTCTCTTCGTTTGTTACCGTCGGACATCGACTTGGTTGGTGCCGAGATCGAGCTCGTCGGTCTCGAACGCCGGGAATACCGGCTTCGCGATGCTCTGGCCTCTGAAGGTGGTGCGGCAGACTACGTCATCATCGATTGCCCGCCTTCTTTGGGACTCTTGACCATCAATGCCCTGGTAGCAGCCGATCGGGTGCTCGTTCCGCTCCAATGCGAGTTCTACGCCCTCGAGGGGCTTGCTCATCTAGTCAAGACCATCAAGCTCATTCGAGAGCGGCTCAACTCCAGCCTGGGGATATTAGGAATTGTCCTGACAATGTTCGATGGGCGTACGAGTCTCGCGCTGCAGATCCGCGACGAAGTCCACCGGTATTTCCCCGGAGATATCTTCGAGACCGTCGTCCCACGGAACATTCGCCTGAGTGAGGCGCCCAGTCACGGGCGTCCAGTCATGCTGCACGATGTGCGATCGAGTGGGGCCATCGCGCATCTGGAGCTGACAAAGGAGGTTCTGCGACATGAATAGGCGGGGGCTGGGGCGTGGCCTCGACGCGCTTCTCGGCGACGCACCGACGGCGAGCGAGACGCAGACCGAGATCCCGATCGACCAGATCGAGCCCAATCCGAGGCAGCCGCGAAAGATGTTTGACGTCGGCGCGCTCGACGAGCTCGCCCTCTCGATCAAAGCGTCCGGCGTCATTCAACCTGTCGTCGTGCGACGTGGCCTCGCCGGCCGTTGGCAACTGATCGCGGGTGAGCGGCGGTGGCGCGCGGCGCGCCAGGCAGGGTTGGATCGAATTCCCGCGGTGGTGCGCGAGGCGACCGATTCCGAGAGCCTCGAGCTCGCGCTGGTCGAGAACCTGCTTCGCGAGGACCTCAACCCGATGGAGGAGGCGGAGGCCTACCAGCAGATCCTCGGTGAGTTCGGCTGGACACAGGAACAACTCGCCCAACGGGTCGGCCGCGACCGCAGCACGATCGCGAACAGCCTGCGCCTGCTGAAGCTTCCGCTATCGATCCAGGACGATCTGCGCGCGAATCGGCTCACGATGGGACACGCGCGGGCGCTGCTGGCGCTGACGAGTCTCGCTGATCAAATGAAGCTGAGAGACGATATCCTGTCTCAATCGTGGTCGGTGAGAGCCACCGAGGAAGGTGTGCAGAAGCAGCGAGCCACGCCGTTGGCCCGCCGGTCGGCAGAACTGTCGGCTCTCGAAGAATCCCTCCAGCGAGCGCTCCTGACCCGCGTGCGAATCGTGGGGAACGAGCGCCGGGGCCGAGTCGAAATCGCGTACGCGACGACCGACGAGCTGAACCGGCTCGCCGCTGCGCTCGGAGCTCAGACCTGATCGATGCGTGATCGCATCGTCGTCGCGATGAGCGGTGGCGTCGATTCGTCCGTCGCGGCCGCGCTGCTGGTCGAGATGGGCTACGACGTCGTCGGTGTCACGTTGCGGGTCTGGCCGTGGTCCAACGGGCCCGACGCATCGTCGCGGTTCGGGAGCTGTTGCGGTGCCGAAGCGACCGATGATGCGCGGCGTGTCGCGCGAACGCTCGGGATCCCGCATTACGTCCTGGACAGCGAGCAGGAATTCGCGGGCGCGGTCATCGAACGCTTCGTGGACGAGTACCGACGAGGACGGACGCCCGTGCCGTGCGTGGCCTGTAACTCAGACCTAAAGTTCGGTTCGTTGCTGCAGCGGGCCCAGGCCTGGGACGCCCGCGCCGTCGCGACGGGCCACTACGCGCGGGTGACGCGTGACGAGGCGACCGGCCGCTTTCAGCTGTGGCGGGCCGTGGACCCGCGAAAGGATCAGACCGACTTCCTCTGGCCGCTGACGCAGGGGCAGCTCGCAGGAGCAATCTTCCCTATAGGTGGTATGAGCAAAGACGCCGTGCGCGAGCAGGCCCGGCGCTTGGGATTGTCGACCGCCGAGAAGCCTGAGAGCCAGGAGATCTGTTTCGTGCCCGACGGAGACTACCGTGAGTTCTTACGCGACCGCGATCCCGGGATGTTTCGGCTGGGCGCCATCGTCGACCGCGAAGGGCGTACGCTTGGGCGTCACTCTGGCGTTGCCAACTTCACCATCGGGCAGAAGAAGGGATTGGGGCTCCAGGAGGGGCGGCGACTCTACGTCCTGGATCTCGATCCCGACCGAGACACGGTGACCGTGGGGGAAGCCCACGAGCTCGATGGGCGGCGACTGACGGCGCGACGCGTGAACTTCATCGCGTGCGAGCCCCCGACGCATCCGTTGCGCGTCGAGGCGCGGATCCGTCACAATCACGTGCCGGCGCCGGCGACCGTGCGCGCCGTTGATGCCGACAGCGCCGAGGTGGTCTTCGACACCCCGCAACGGGCGATCACTCCCGGGCAATCCGTCGTGTGGTACCAGGGCGATCTCGTCGTCGGCGGAGGCGTGATCGCACGATGACGCCGGTTTTTGTTGACGGTATTCTCGTCGGGTGATAGTTTTCACAACCGCTGGTCCTGGGGCGATCCTTTCATCGCAGCGGGGAGACCTCCTCATGCACCTTCGCGGACGCGTTCGGCTTGGCGGCCTCCTGTGTGTTCTCGCCCTCGCGGCCCTCGTGGTGAGCGCGGCTGACGCCGCCGGCCCTGAGAGCACACACGCGGCGGCGAGTGAGCACGGCGGCGGCGGCCTGATCAGCCTCGACAAGTCGCTCATCGTCCAGGCGGTGAACTTCGTCATCCTCCTTCTGATTCTCCAGCGTCTGCTCTACAAGCCGTTCCTCGCGAAGATGGAGGAGCGCACCGGCGCGATCAAGCGATCGCTGGAGGAGGCCCAGGCCGCGCGTGCCGAGGCGGCGCATCAGGTCGAAGAGAACGCGACGCGGCTGCGTCAAGCCCACGCCGAGGCGGCCGCCATTCGCGAGCAGGCGCTCAAGGAAGCCGGGGAGGAGCAACGGCGCCTCGTCGAATCCGCCCGCGCCGAAGCGCAGCGCCTCGTCGAATCCGCGAAGGCTCAGATGGACGCCGATATCCGCCGTGCCCGAGAGGAGCTCCGGCGCGAGGTGGCTGATCTGGCCACGGCCGTGGCCGAAAAGCTCGTACGGCGGAGCCTGCGGGACGAGGACCACCGCCGCATCGTCGCCGACACGATCAGCCGACTCGGGAACTAGACGTGAAGGAAAGCTCGGCGGCGGCGATGCCCTACGCGCGCGCATTGCACGCGCTTGCTCGGGAGCGGAATCAGGTCGACGTCGTCGGCCGTGAGCTCGCCTCCCTCGCCGAGCTTCTGGAACAGGCCCCCGAGGTGAACACCTTCTTCGCGCAGCCCTGGGTCCCGGCGCCCGCGAAGCGCGCCGTCGCCCTGGAGCTCGCGTCGCGCCTCGACGTGTCAGCTCTGACGCGCGACTTCCTCGGGCTCGTGGCCCGACGAGGCCGCGCCAACTATTTGCAGAAGATGGCCGAGATCTTCCAGGATCTCGTCGATGCCGACGTCGGGCGCGTGCGCGCCAAGGTACGCACGGCGGTGGCGCTCACCGAAGCCGATCGTGAGGCGCTCCGGCAACGATTGGGCCGGGCTCTTCACGGCAAGCAGGTCGAGCTCGAAGAGACCGTGGACAATGGGCTGTTGGGTGGTTTCGTCGTCGAGGTGGGAACGTATATCGTCGATGGCAGCCTCGACGGCCAGCTCGCCCACCTCCGGGCGCGCTTGGCGGGCGGATGAAATGAGCGAACAGCGGATCGAGGCCCGACGTCCGGTGGCTATCCCAGAGAGAGGGCGCGAATGATCAAGGCCGGGGAGATCAGCGAGATCATCAAGCGGCAGCTCGCGGGCTTCGAAGCGGAGGTCGACCTCCAAGAAGTTGGCCGCGTGATCGAGGTCGGCGATGGAATCGCGCGCGTCTACGGCCTCGACAATGCCATGGCCGGCGAGCTCTTACAGTTCCCGCACGAAGTCGTCGGGATGGTGCTCAACCTCGAGCAGGATCAAGTGGGCTGCGTGCTCCTCGGGGAGTTCACCGAGATCAAGGAAGGTGACGTCGTCCGACGCACCGGTCGCATCGCCCAGGTGCCGGTCGGCGAATCGCTCGTCGGGCGAGTCGTGAACGCGCTCGGACAGCCGGTGGACGGCAAAGGTCCGATCACCGCCAAGGAGTTCCGGCCCATCGAGCGCTACGCGCCCGGCGTGGTGGACCGCCGGTCCGTGAAGGAGCCACTCCAGACCGGACTGAAGGCCATCGACGCGATGATCCCGATCGGACGCGGCCAGCGCGAACTGATCATCGGCGACCGCGGAACCGGCAAGACGGCGATCGGCGTCGACACGATCATCAATCAAAAAGGCCAGGACGTGTTTTGTTTCTACGTCGCCATCGGCCAGAAGCGGTCGACGGTCGCCCAGGTCGTGAAAGTCCTCGAGGACGCGGGAGCGATGGCCTACACGACCGTCGTCGTCGCATCGGCGTCCGAGCCGGCGCCCCTTCAATACATCGCGCCGTACGCGGGCGTGACCATGGGCGAGTACTTCCGGGACAGCCGGCGCCACGCGCTGTGTATCTACGACGACCTGTCCAAGCACGCCACCGCGTACCGTCAGCTTTCGCTGCTGCTCCGCCGCCCGCCCGGTCGGGAGGCGTATCCGGGAGACGTGTTCTATTTGCACTCGCGGCTTCTCGAGCGGGCGGCCAAGCTCAACGATCAACTCGGAGGGGGCTCACTGACCGCGCTGCCGATCATCGAGACGCAGCTCGGCGACGTCTCGGCGTACATCCCGACCAACGTCATCTCGATCACGGATGGCCAGATCTACCTCGAGTCGGACCTTTTCTATGGCGGTATCCGACCGGCGGTGAACGTCGGGCTCTCGGTCTCGCGCGTCGGTGGCTCTGCCCAGGTGAAGGCGATGCGTCAGGTGGCGGGAAAACTGCGCCTCGATCTCGCCCAGTATCGGGAGCTCGCGGCCTTCGCCCAGTTCGGCTCAGATCTGGACAAAGCGACTCAGAGCCAGCTCGCGCGCGGGCAGCGCATGGTGGAGATCCTCAAGCAGGGCCAGTATCAACCGCTCCCCGTCGAGAAGCAGGTTGTGATCATCTTCGCGGGCACTCAGGGGCTGCTCGACAATCTTCCCGTCGACGCGGTCCGGGACTTCGAGACCTTCTTCTACGGCTGGCTCGAACGCAAGATGCCGCAGATCGTGACCGAGATCCGTGACAAGAAGGAGCTGAGCGACTCGCTCCGCGAGACGCTGGCCAAGGCCGTCAACGAGGCCAAGGCCGAATTCATGGCGGCCAAGGGCATCAAGGTCGCGTAGGACGCGATGCCGACGCTCCGTGACATCCAGCGACGGATTCGATCCGTCCAGTCGACGCAGAAGATCACGCGCGCCATGAAATTGGTGGCGGCGGCCAAGCTGCGTCGCGCCCAGGACCGGATCCTGGCCGCCCGGCCCTATGCCGGCAAGATGAAAGAGCTGCTCGGCAACCTGGTCGCCGGCGCCGACGGGGCGATCCATCCGTTGCTCGAGCAGCGTGAGGGCCCCCGCCGGCAGGTCGTGATCGTCACCGCCGACAAGGGGCTTGCCGGCGCGTTCAACTCGAACGTCCTCCGGCGATCGCTCGAATTCATCCGATCCTCCAATACCCAGGAAGTCACGCTCGTGGTGGTGGGCCGGAAGGCCCGTGATTTCTACCGGCGCCGGCAGTGGTCCATCAAGCGCGACATGCTCGGCTTCTGGGATCGCCTCGCCTACGGCCACGCCCAGGAGCTGGCCGACTACTTCATGCAGCAGTACCTGGCCGGGGAAGTGGACGAGGTTTACCTCATCTACAACGAGTTTCGCTCGGTCGCCGTCCAGCGGCCCGTGCGCGAGCAGCTCCTTCCGATCCCGCGCGCCGAGGACGGGGCAGGGACGGGTGCCGACGTCGATTACATCTATGAGCCGAATCCGGAGACGATCCTCGGCGATCTGCTGCCGCGTCACGTCCGCATGCAGGTGTATCGGGCGCTGATGGAATCCCTCGCCGGGGAGTACGGCGCCCGCATGACCGCCATGGAAGCGGCCACCAAGAACGCCAAGGAAATGATCGACGTCCTCACGATCCAGTACAACAAGGCCCGCCAGGAGAAGATCACCAAGGAGTTGCTCGATATCGTCGGAGGCGCGGAAGCGCTCAAGCAAGGAGCGGACGCATGATTCAGGGGAAGATCATCCAGGTCATCGGCCCGGTGGTCGACGTCGAGTTCGAGCCGGGTAAATTGCCCGCGATCTACAACGCGCTCGAAGTGGCGGGCGTCGAGAACAAGGACATCTTCTCCTATTCGCAGAAGCTCGTGCTCGAGGTCGCCCAGCACCTCGGCGACAGCCACGTGCGCGCGGTCGCCATGGCCGCCACCGACGGCCTCACCCGGGGGACGAGAGTGACCGACACCGGCGGCCCCATTTCGGTGCCCGTCGGCAAGG
>Ga0209236_1002869_pt1 | contig 10508 bp, 11 predicted proteins | sample GraSoi013_1_40cm_FD_185819 | JGI IMG/M metagenome (GOLD analysis project Ga0209236, IMG submission 185819) | Grasslands soil microbial communities from the Angelo Coastal Reserve, California, USA - Sample 09_27_2013_1_40cm (SPAdes) (version 2) | ecosystem: Environmental > Terrestrial > Soil >... | reverse complement strand
CTCCCATTCCACGTGTCCCCATGACGATTAGGTCGATCTTCTCGCTGGCTGCGTAGTCAGTTATTGCTTGAACAACAGAGCCAACAGTTTCGCTAGTTTGAGGCTTAGCCTTGACGCCTTTTTTCTCAGCCATCGATAAAGTTCGCCCTACCACTTCCAAAGCAGCTTTTCTCGCGTACGATTCGTAAGCCTGGATGGCGTCCGCAGATGGAGATGGAGCACGGGGAAACAAGGTCATGTAGTCGGGATAGCCCCGGTACACGTTCAATACGAAAAGTTGAGCGTCGAATCTCTCTGCTAAATCCACAGCGACCTCCGAAGCTCTAGCCGAGCCCTCCGAACCGTCTACAGCCACTAATATTCTTTGGAAACGGAGGCCCGACGCGTGTCTAGGACTCTGCTTTCCTAAGGTGCTCATCGCCAACGCATTCTTCCGCAAAACCGGTAAGTCCCTCTCACGCTATTTAGATGCAGGCTCCCCATTATGTTCTCTGCATCAGGTTAGCATTCTAGAATCTGCAATCTCCCCAGCTGGTCCCGCTAATCACATGAACTGGAGAATTCAAGAACGAGACGTCTAGCGAAGAAGGTTCTTATCCCTCATGTGGCACGGCGAGCTTCATGAGTAATCTGAAAACAGAACTGGAACACATCAAGCACCACATCAAGTACCCGGCGAACAAGACACAAGTCATAGCGGCCTGCAACAATATGTCGGACGTCCCGTCAACCGACAAAGACTTCGTCGCCAAGTCTCTCCCCGAGAGTAACTACAAGGGCCCAGAAGACGTCGTAAAGGCCCTCCTCAACAAAGTCTAAAGCTTCCTCAAACTTCTCCCTTTTTTTCTTGAGTCTCAGCGCACTCTACGCCCGGGATCAACACGCGGCCATGCTTTTGCCTGACCGAATTCGGCAAGGCGTTTCCAAAAAGGATATTTTCGCTCTAGTAGAAAGTCCAAGGAGTATTTGCTCGGGCCAGATATGGTGTTTATGATGACGAGTGACAGGAATACGAAGCTGTAGATGATTCCTGTTCCGATGTCTGTGGAGCCTGGGCCGTATGGCCCTCCGAAGCCTTCGGGAATAGCCCATATGAATAGGCTGAAAATTATTCCCCCAAGGTAGGCAATCTTGCGCATGAAACCCAAGACTAGAGCTACGCCAAGAGCGACCTCCAACACACCTGTCGTGTATACGAACAGAGCCGCATTCCCTGTTGTGACGCTGGACCAAAAGTTGAACCAGGGTTGAAGCCAAGTCGGTTGGCCATCACCTGCACTCCTAACAAGGTCGGGAAATGAGTCGACTAGTCCTAGCGAGAACTTGAGGTAGCCATCGATCAGCCATACAATTCCTAGAAATATTCTTATGAACGATTTTAGCCAATTAACATTTCTGAGCACCCATTTCTGGCTCGCCTCCCCTACCAGCAACTGAGCCCCCTATCTTCCGCGTTCCTGTCAGCTCTTGACACGTTGCCTCGCTCCAGCATGAAGGAGAACGCGATCGTTATTTTTGCATGTGGTATGAGAAGTCTACTCTTTCCATTGTGACAAGCCGGGGTCTCCGACCGAGACTCTGGCTAGGCATTTCAACTAGGAGAGTGCAAGCAAATCTTATAGGTCGTCAAGGGATATTTGCTGGCAACGCGGACAATGGACCTGGTCATCATCAACCCTAGATGAGGCGGTAGACTAGGGACGACTCCAAGAGCGACCTCTGTCGGTAATTCGAACAGAGCAACAACTCCGCGAAGGGTGATGCCTCGAAAGGCGGAGGAAGCTACGGAGGACTATCTGGAAATGATCAATCTGCTCGTCGCAGAGAAAGGTTTCGCTTCAACATCGGACATAGCTGAGCGAATGGGCGTCTCACAACCGACGGTGACGAACATTCTGAAGAAACTCGACAAGCAGGGATACATCACATACGAAAGATATCGAGGAATGGCTCTAACAGAGGCAGGAAAGAACGTAGCACGGAAGATGAAGGACCGTCATCAGACGTTGGTAAGCCTCCTTATGCTGATCGGTGTTCCGGAGCGAATCGCGGTGGAGGACGCAGAGAAAATCGAGCACGGACTTCACGAGCAAACGGTTCGCAAGTTACAAGAGTTGATTGAACATCTCAAAAAAGGCTAGCCTACGATCGGGACGGGGATGATGAACGTCCAACCTCACGATCGACCATCTCGAAGTGCGACCCCGAGAATATATGACAACAACTATGGGACGAATATGGTGTAGAGTAGGAAGCTATTGAAAGCCATAATCAACGCAACTGTGACTATGGCCAGGACGAGGGTGCTCCTTCTATTGACAAAACCTGCCATGAACTTCCTCTTTGAGGTATAGTAGACGAGAGGAATCATCGGGAGAGGGATCATGAGACTTAGAATTACTTGACTGTAAACGAGCAGACTGAGCGGGTCGAGTCCGATCAGTATTGCGAACGTGGTTGGAAACACGTTGATAACTCTTGTAACTATTCGTCTGGCCCATACGTTCCAGTGCTTCCCGATCAATCCCTCCATTATGACTTGGCCTGCTATTGTTCCAAGCGCCGAGGAGGAGAGCCCCGATGCGAGCAGAGTCAGAATGAAGATGATGGCGATAGCCGGCCCGAATAACAACTCGATTCCATGGACAAAATCGCTGGTCGTAATATTCGTGTTTGGATAGAGCGGTGTGGCGATAAGGAGTATTCCCGCATTAACCACAGATGCAATCGTCAAGGCAATTACGGTTTCCTTGAGATGGAATTTCCTCGTTCTCTCTATCTCCCCCGTCGAGTACGGGTGATGATTGCCGGGTTTCATTGAGTCGGTGATTGAACTCCCTAACGTTCCCTCCTTGACCCTCCGTCCAATGAGGTCCATCTTGTTTTTCGAAAGCCAAGAATGAACAAACAGCGCGTGTGGCATCACGGTTGCGCCGATTATTCCGACTACTATTAGGAGAGCGGCGTTGCTTGACGCGATGGGCAACACGGAATGATACGCGACTTGGGTCAGGTCAGGTTTGACGACCACCAAGTTGTAAAGGATACCAAAGACGAGAACGCTGATCAGCATCGCGAAGTATTGCTCAATAAGGCGGAATCTTTTCCCCATCATGGCAAGTAAGAGGATTACATCTAGCGCGCCGAATATTGACGCGTAGAGAAGTGGGACCCCAAAGAGCAGATTGAGACCCAGTACCGTGCCCAGATATTCTGCTAGGTCTGTGGCCGCGACTGCGGCCTCGGCCGCGAGCCAGTAAGGAACAACATATCTGCGCTTTACAAGCGACATCCTGACCAATTCAGGAAGCGAATAACCAGAGGCAATTCCGAGTTTACCGGAGAGGTACTGAAGCAGCATGGCCATGCCTCCAGCAAACCAGGCGGCCCAAAGTAGATCGTACTTGAAGCCGGCACCAGCTGCAATGTCTGTCCCATAGTTGCCTGGGTCCATGTATGCGATGGATACCATGAGTGCTGGTCCAAGCCAGAGAACGAAACTACGCACGGAAACTCCCTTCGCGGTTTGCTGAACTGGCGCATCGGCCAGAACCTGCTGTTGCGCCTTTGTGCTATTTTTCCACGGGAAACGCAAGATACAATTTACCGATTGAGTGGGATACTCGTTTTCAGGGACTAAGTTGATGCTAATAAAGCTAGGCTAACCTAAGATTTCCCACGCGCGTATTGTGGAAGGAGCGATCGGGGTCCAAACCGTAGAAGTCTTCCCAACCTCCGGGCCTCGAGCCCCTCTACATATTAGGGGTTCCATACAACAGCAAGAACTTGACATGCAATACATCTTTGAAAAAGCAATCGATCTGACACATGAGCTTCGTAACGGCATGCCGATCTATCCGGGTGATCCATCTCCCCGCTTCGTCAGCTACGCCACATTGGACAAAAATGGGGTGAATCTCACCAAGCTAACACTTGGCTCACATACAGGCACCCATATCGACGCTCCCCGACACTTCATTCCAGACGGAATCGGTGTAGACAAGATTCCCCCAAGCAAACTGGTCGGAGAAGCATACGTTTGTGATATGTCGAGCAAACCAATCGGTAGCGGCATCACTGGTTCTGACCTTCGGAAGAATCTCGAAGGAAAAGCAGCAGAAGATGACATAGTGATCTGCTACACAGGGTGTAGCGAGCGTTGGGGCGATGAATTAGTAAGCTCCAACTACACCTATCTTACTGGGAACGCGGCCGAGTATTTGGTCTCGAAAAAAGTCCGGGCCGTGGGCATCGATTTTCTCAGCGTGGAGAAGTTCCGCGCACCGGACCCGGTAGCCCACAAGACCCTTCTAGGAAACGGAATATTCATCATAGAATCCCTCAGCCGAGCGACCAAACAGTTTGTCGGGAAAAGAATCCTGATGATATGCATGCCCATCAAGCTTCAGAACGGGGACGGAGCACCCTCAAGGATAATCGGCGTGCCAATTCGCGAGAACTAGCACGGGACCTGGTGAAGGTCGCTGTTGGTTTGCCGGACTTTTGGCAATAGGATTCTGCTATGCATGGTCCATTTCCCTAGGCTCCTCCCAGCGTTACTATCAAATCAGTGAGAAAGCCAGCAGATAACCCTACGAAGATGCCTATCATGAGGATTTGATTTGTTGTCTGTTTTCTTCCAGAGTTGTACATCAACATTGAAACGTAGAGAATCGCGCCGCCTGCCAGGCTGAGAAAGAGTACGTATGTGAAGACAGAGGTCCACAGACTGCCCACCACGGTCCCGATGAAAGTAGGACCACCACCCACCAGACCAGCAACAGCTAGAAAACGAGCCGTTGGCCTCTTGATGAGACCTGCTAGCGGACCAGCTATCCCAAAACCCTCGGTAGTATTGTGCGCACCAAAACCAATTACTAACAATAATGCCAGCCCGACAGATCCTGAAGCGTAGGATTGGCCGACTGCTAGACCTTCGCTGAAGTTGTGGGCTCCTATACCGATCGCGATCATCATCGCAAGCCTGTATGGGTGACGTTCCTGGAGAATCTGGATCTGTCGAGCCTGTTCGGCCGGGGTTAGCTGAGCTGTTTCAGGTCCGTTCTGCAATCGTGCCTTGACGACCGGAAGGGCTTTTGCCATGTACTTCGCCTCGTAAGCCACCAAACCCAAGAGTCCGAGCGCAAGTCCTCCGAAGACGGCGATAAGATCCATCGCGGCGTCGACGCCCGAGCTTTTTCCTGCAAAAGCTGTTGATGCAACTGCTGTTGCGGTGTTCCAGGCGTGGCTGAACACGTCGATTACGAGGAACAGTAGGATGCCAATGGAGAGGGCGTTAAGGAAACCTTTCTTGCGCGAACTCACATTTTGAAGAATGGCCAGGGGCAGCCCGAGAAAGATTGTGAAGCCAGCTATGGCACCTAGCAACAGAAGCTGTGCGTAGTCAATCAACCCATGGCACGGGGTACGGGACGATTGAACCCCATGTTATAACTTATGTCATAATTGACCGTGGGTAGCTTTCCTATCGTCGAGTGCTCGACTACTCCGACTTTGTTGTGTTGGAGCGACGAGCTCGCTCATGCTATTTTGTTGGTAGTCGTTGTTTCAACGAACTCATGTATTCGGGTAGCGAGATTACTAGGCCTGGCTTTCCAGTATAGGTTGATAGCCATTTTGTGAGGCAACCCTTCTTGTCGAAAATATGTGTTGATTCACACTCGACGCCTACATGTCCGGCCCCCATTCCGAATTCGACTACGTAAAGCGTTGGGTTCTTGGGCGCAAGATCTTCGATTCCCCTTTTGACAATGTGGAAACGGGTCACATGCCCGCAAACCGGGCATCGAGCTTCAGCCCCAAGGTCAGTCATCAGCCCGTTGAGAAGTATGTCCGCTCCACACTTGACATAGACATCTCCTCTATGCGGCAGAATCATACGGTATAGTGTAGGCTTGTCGGAGAATCCAACCAGTCTTATCGGACCATAATCGGACGCCTCTTTTCAACCCCTTGGGGCTTGTTACTCTGCGCAGCAGCTGAGCTGGTCTATGTCCTTCCGGAAAGATGTCGCGGCCAGCTTAATCGATTCGGTTATTGTCGGGAATACGTGAACCGTGTCGATGATGTCGTCGATTGTCAGCTTATACTTGACTGATAGAACTGCCTCTTGGATAATGTCAGCCGCATTGTCCGCAAGAATGTGAACACCTAGTATCCTTCCCGTCGACGCATCAGCAACCATTTTGATCAGACCTCTCGTGTCCCTGATGACGATGGCCTTCGGCACCTTTGACATTGGTATGGTTCTGCAGATGCATTCGTAGCCCTGTTCATGGGCTTGCTTCTCAGTAAGGCCCACTGAGGCCACTTGAGGCGAGGTGAATATCGCTCTTGGAACGGGGAGGAAGTCTATCTTTCTATGTGTCCCCAACAGAGCGTTCTCTGCCGCCGTGGCTCCTTCCTTCGCTGCAATGGTTTCTAGCATCGGTTCGCCTATGACATCCCCAGCGGCCCACACGTGCGGGGCGGTCGTATGCATTTCTCGGTTAACTTTGACCGCGCCATCGTTTCTGAGCCCTACTGGCACGGTCTCCAGGCCCAAGAGGTTCGTGTTGGGGTCTCGCCCAGTGGCCAGTAAGAACTCTTCGCCTCTGGCTTCGAACTCTCGTCCTCTGATAGTTGCGACTACGATCTTCTCGTCTTGGGTTTGATAGACACGTTTGACTTGTACTCCTGTCTTGATCTCGATACGTTCGTTTTCCAGGTAATGGAGTAGAGCCTCGGAGACTTCCGGCTCCTCTCCAGGGATTATTCTATCGCTTCTTTGCAGGACGGTCACCTTTGTCCCCATGTGGGAGTACATCTGGGCGAACTCGAGGCCCAGGGCGCGACCGCCGAGCACAACCATGGAGGCGGGTTTGTCTCTGAGGCTGAGAGCCTCGACGTTCGTCAGGTAGTCCACGTTCTCAATCCCTGAGATGCTAGGTATCCTGGGCGATGATCCGGTCGCGACTACGAACTTTTTGCCGTCAACACTGATCCCGTCCACCTTTACCCGTGTCTTTGAGACGAATCTTGCGTTTCCGCGGAAGAGTTTGGTTGATGGTAGTGACCTTACAACGTCGGAATACTTCTCCTTCCGAAGTCCTCTAACGATCTGATTCTTCTGTTCTATGATTCTGTTGAATTCGAGTGTTGTCCTTCCAGGCCTTATTCCGGGAAATTCACGATGACTATCGTAGTATTGAAGCTCCCCTGCTCGGAGAAGGTTTTTGCTAGGGACGCAACCAACGTTGACGCATGTTCCACCGAGAGTGCTTCTCTCTATCATGGCCGTTTTCGCTCCATGATCGGCTGCCTTGATTGCAGCGGCGAATGCTGCTGAGCCGGACCCTAGAATGACAAGATCAAACATGCTCTTCGAATGTTATATGACGGAATTGTCATATAAGCTGCTACAAGCTAGGGCTCTCTTTCGATCAACTTAATTGCGGAGAGGGCTATTACAAATAGGCCACTAATGAGCCAACGCTTGACCCTTCAAAAGACCGACGTGACAGCCGTCTCCTTGCTGTTCAACGCTCTCTCGAACGAGTACCGAATCGGCATCGTAAACCTGCTCAGAACCGGACCGAAGAATGTGGGCGAAATTTCAGACGCTCTCAAGATCGAGCAAACCATGGCTTCCCACAACCTCAAGTGTTTGGCATTCTGCGGACTAGTAACAAGCCAGAGGCTGGGAAAAACGGTCGAGTACTCTCTTAACCGTGAAACAGTCGAGCCAATTCTTCGTCTAGCTGACAAACACATCTCGAAATACGCTGTCAACCTTCGAAGTTGCCAAACACTCGAGCGGTGAGAGAGAATGAAGATTTGCTTCAAGAAAGCCGATGCGTGAGAATGTCGTGCTCACTCCTGAGGCGTAAGACCAACACGTTTCGCATGCCTATTTTTTCCAAAATTCTATCGTTGAAAACCAGGATGAAAAATGTTAAATCCGTAAGCGGTCTTTCGAAACTCGGTAAGTATGGCAAAGGAAGTAGCTTGTAGCGTGTGTTCCTTCCGAGTGCGCGCCGACACGGACGATGAGCTAGTGGCTCATTTCAAACAACATGCACTGGAAATGCACAAGAACGAGCCGAGCCGGGAACAGATCCTGGCTATGGCTAAGACCGTCCAGATAGCAACTGCTTAACAGACTAAAGCAACCGTCTCAAGAGATTATCGCGGCCTGCTAGCAGTAGCCATGTTTGCCATTGAGTCAAACGTGGTAGTTCATCTCTCCCGCAAGTATTCTCACGTCTAGCCAGTTTTCCTTTGGGGGAAGAGGACAAACGTAGTCTTCGCTGTACGCGCAGTATGGGTTGTACGCGTAGTTGAAGTCGATCATGTAGTTGTTGTCGGGCTTCTCTTCGATGTCGAGGTACCTCGCAGCAGCGTAGCTCTCTTTTCCGGAGGTCCCGTCCCTGAAGGGAATGAAAAGCTCGTTGCTTTCCCGCTCGGCGGACTTGTAGGCTTGGAGTTTTACCTTCCTTCCCTCGATGTCGAGTTCAAAGTATCCGAGCCGGTGGAACTGTTGCCTCGTTCCCTTGCTCGTGGTCATCGAGACCCTTTCAGGATTCTCATATTTGTGTAACATCGTGTGAACTTTGTACTTCGGGTCTGGCGTGAAGTACCTCAGCGTTTTGATCGCGTGTGTCTCACTATGTGCCAGTGGAGATTCGTGGCTGGTTGCGAAAAACTCGTCTTTGCCCTTTCTGAAATCTTGCACCTGGCGGATCCAGTCTTTACCTTCGAGGTCACTCATTTCCAGCCGTACCATTCCATTCAATGGCTAATTGGGCTGCTCGATCGTGTTTTCAACCCTTTCTCTAACCGTTCAAAGGGGCGAGATGCGCCCAACTGTTCAGGGACTCGAAGAGAAGAGGCGAATTCCCAACCACTCGTTTCCCGGGAATCTCCCTCTTAGGTAACTATTTTTTCTCGTAACTTTTCTTTTTCGCCAACTATTATGCGACCCCCCGGGGTAGTCGATTTTCCCGCGCCCCGCCCTTCGTGGCCCGCGCTCCCAGCAAGGCTAACTAAATACGAGGGATGTTGGGCCTGGAAGGAGGCTTTCCATTGCAAGAGACCCTTAGCCCTGACCTAGTCAAGCTAGCAGCCAAGTCCGCAAGGGACGAGCACACAGACGGCCAGGTCTACCAGACGCTCAGCCGGCATGAAAAGAACCAGGCGTTCAAGAAAGCACTAGAAGATCTCGCCCGCGGCGAGCAATCGCACTACGAATTCTGGAAAGCATACACCCCCGAGACGCCTGTCAAGGTGAACAGGCTCAAGGTCTACTTCACCCTCTTCCTCCGCCTCACCCTCGGTCTAACCTTCACTATGAAATTCCTAGAGAGACACGAGGACGCTCTCCACGAACGCTACCGGCAGATGGTGAAGAACATCCCACCCGCCGACAAGGCACGGTTCGAAGCCATGATGGAAGAAGAGGAACACCAAGAGACCTACTTGATGGGCGAGATCCATGAAGGACGCGTCAAGTACATGAGCTTCATCGTCCTCGGCCTCGCAGACGCGGTCGTCGAGATATCAGGAATCCACGCCGGCTCGCTTGGAATATACTCAAAGACAGAACTCGCCGGCCTAGCAGGTGTAGTCGCGGGAATGGCCGCCTCCATAGCCATGGCATCCGCCGCCTACGCCCAAGCCAAACAAGGCTTCGAAGGATCCGCAAAATGGAGCGCGATCTACACTGGCGTATCGTACATGTTCACCGCCATATTCCTCGCCCTACCTTACTTCCTAACCCGCTCAATGATCACTGCCCTTGGAGTCTCACTAGTGGTTGGAGTAACCCTAGTCGCCGCGATGACCTACTACGATACTGTCATATCGGCGAGAAAATTCAAGAGACAATTTGCGGAGATCGCAGGGATCATACTCGCCGCCTCATTCGCCCTCTACATAGCCGGAACCCTAATCAGACAACTACTAGGAATCGTAATCGGATAGGCCAGACTACGAGGCTACTTGCTCCAGATGCTCTAGAAGCATCCTTCCCCGTCCCAAAGTCCCTAACGATCCCTTCGCCGCATCCTTCTCCGTGAACCTAGCCGACCCATCTGACCTAGTCTTCCCCCCCAGCACAAGGACAGGAACCGGATCGCCGCTATGCCCCTTATCCTCGACAGGCGTCGAGTGATCACAAGTAACCGCAACAACCGTTTCTTTCAACCGAGGAGATTTTGCCAACACCGAGAAGAACCCCTTGTCAACCTCCTCAATTCTCTCCCTCTTCAGATCGAACAATCCATCATGACCCGGCTCGTCAGGACCCTTCAAATGAACATACACAAAACCATGCTTTCCAACAGAATCCAAGACAAGCTCAGCGCGCTTACGATAATCGTCCGGCCGTGTCCCGGGCTCCAGCTCCCTAACGTCCATCCCGAGCAATCGTCCAATCCCGAGTTCAGCCGGAAGATCCGCGATCATCAAAGGGTCCAAACCCCACTTAGCCTGAAATCCTTGGACTTGCG
>Ga0209236_1002867_pt1 | contig 10511 bp, 9 predicted proteins | sample GraSoi013_1_40cm_FD_185819 | JGI IMG/M metagenome (GOLD analysis project Ga0209236, IMG submission 185819) | Grasslands soil microbial communities from the Angelo Coastal Reserve, California, USA - Sample 09_27_2013_1_40cm (SPAdes) (version 2) | ecosystem: Environmental > Terrestrial > Soil >... | reverse complement strand
AGGATCGAGAACCTCCAGACAGCATCCTTGCTCGACAGGTACTCCACAACATAGACTGACCGCAAGCAGGAACTTAGACGGGTCAACTAGTTGATACTATTCTAGGCTATGGCGTATCGATTGACGCCTGCTAATCACAGCGGTTTTCAGGAAGTGCTCGATTATAGCGAGCCAGTTGGATAATCAGAAGACCTGGGCAGGAGAGATAACAGGAAGGGTCGATTAGCATTCTTTTGTTGCTGTGAAGGGTCCCGCGAAGGGCGCGAGTGTGTCGGATACGTAGGAGAGGCCATCCTTAACTGCTCCAATATCTGAGTTCGAGACTTTTACCGCGGCTGTGCTGCTCGTGTCCGATGCCGTCTTAACATCACTACAGTTCGAGATGTTCCCGTTGGAGTCGGTCTTTACAAGCCACAGCGAGGTGTACCCGTTGTTGTACTGGTTGGTGAAGCCTGCGGCTATGAACCCTCCGTCGCTCGTCTGCTGGAAGGACAGGAATTTTCGTTCAGAATACTGAACGTCCGCGCCATAGATCTTGCCCCATTGTACTTTACCTGTGGAGTCTGTCTTGACCAACCATGCTCGCTCGTCGTAGATTGTGTTTTGGAAGTAGTACCCGGCGAATGCGTATCCTCCATCACTGGTTTGTTGCGCGCCCGTGATTGCTAGGTCGCTGATACTCCCGGATGGAGTATAGGTTTTGGCCCATTGCGGGTTGCCGGTTGAGTCGAGCTTCAGAAGTAGGACATTGCTGCTGTATGATGTTGCAGTGCTTGTAGATACTAGCCCGCCGAGGATGAAGCCACCATCAGAGGTCAGCCCCAAGGTTTCAGCGTAGCTGTCTGTTCCTATGGCGTAGACGTGCTGCCATAGCAGCGTACCTGTCGAGTCGAGTTTGAAGACGAGTATCTGGTTGTAGTATATCTCGCCGGCGACCACATAGCCGCCGTCAGGTGTCTGCCGGACCGCGTAGGCTGCGGAGTACTGGCTGTTCGGATCTACGAAGACGTGTTGCCATTGTATCTGCCCTGTTGAACTGAGTTTCACGACGAACGGGTTGTAGATCGACGCCGGGGCGAAGGTATAGCCTGCTATGACGTATCCTCCGTCGGTGGTTTGTTGGAGGTCGAGAGGCCATGTGAGGGGGCCGGCGGTAGAGCTGGTCGAGAATTGCAGGTCGTTTGCCCATTGCACCTTCCCGTTCGAATCCACTTTGACGATCGCAGCACAGCTGGTCTGTCCGGTTGCGGGACAGCCGAATTGAGCGTTGCCCGCGAAGATAGCGCCTCCGTCCGAGGTTGGACGGATAAGGTCCAATGCTGTAGAGTAGGGATAACGCGTGTAGTCGTACTGAGTCTGCGATTGAATATTTCCGCTTGAGTCGACCATCATGACCATTGCAGTTGGCTCTGAGAGTGTGTTGCAGTTGGGAGTGGTTACCGCAGCTGCGGTACACGAGGCTCCCACGACATAACCACCACTGGACAGCTGCGAAACGCTGTAGGCCGCAGCGTAATCATATGGGATATTGTATGCCTTGGCCCAGGTCGTTGAAGTTGATGGTGGAGGCGAAGGCGGAGGCTTTGTACCGGAGACTTGAGCAAGCGAAGGGCTCATCGTAAGCGTCAAAATCAACAGGATCCCGGCGGCGCGGGTAAAGCTCAGACTCGAAGGACGACGGATCTTTCTTCCAACTCTTTCTCTCATGCTCCAAAACGATAGAGGCGAACTTCTGATCCTCGGTTAGAAAGCAACTATTTTCATAGGACGTATATAAAAGGTACTATAGCCATAGCTAGTAGAAATCCGCGTACTAACCAGGTCAATCCTGAACATACGCCAACTTGGACAGTGAATCCCTTTGGTCGCACACCTGAAAGGCTCTTTTGGAATACTCCTTCAGCCTAGCCTATTGTCGCTGAGTTCCTTGCTCTTTGGTTTTTCGAATTCGTATCCGGACTATTATGACGAAAGACGTTGTTTTCGAAACTCAGTTATCTTCCGGGCATCATTGTAAGCCAATGTGATCAATTCCTTCGCTGTCTCAACATCCCCATCGGATCGTATGTGGAAGGTAACCCATCCGGCCCGTGCCGGTGTGAACCTGTGCCTCTCAGCCTTGCCCTCACGGATTACACGTTCCTGGTCTTCCCGCGACAAATGAATATCCAGATATCTTGGGCCATGGTTGTGCATGAACTGGCGACCGTTTACCTGATATTCAGTTCCACCAAAACCATGTGGTGCCTCAACGACATTCGGCAACTGTAACAACCACTCTTTCAATCCATTAATCATGTTCTCAATCAGTTCTCGAATTTCTTCCAGATCATGGTTCTATGAGCGTCACATTGTAGGTCCTCGATGGTCGCTCAAATTTGACGTGACTGGCGATGGATCATATCTGTACATTGAGAGCTTGCATGCCAGAGATTACCAGATCGACTTCAGTGGTCATTCGAGTCACTCTGCCCTCTTCTAGCATCAGAATTATGTTGCAGTTCCTTAGAGTGCTTGGGCGATGGGCGATCATCAAGGTGGTCTTGCCCTTCATTAGCTCTTGGATCGTCTCGAGGATAGCCGCTTCAGTACGAACATCCAATGAACTGGTAGGCTCGTCGAGTATGAGGATGGGCGCGTTCTTGAGAAACGCGCGAGCTAGTGATATGCGTTGACGCTCTCCGCCAGAGAGCTTCATACCTCGCTCACCGACCAAGGTGTCGTATCCGTTTGGTAGACTCGTGATGAAGTCGTGAGCTTTCGCGGCGGTTGCTGCTCCAATAACCTCGTCCATGGTTGCACTGGGCCGGGCGAAGCGAATGTTCTCAGCTACGGTTGTTGAGAAGAGTACAGTCTCTTGATGGACGACTGCATACTGGTTTCGGAGATCCGCCAGCTTGTAGTCTTTCAGGTCGATATCGTCCAGGGCAATCACGCCTTCGGTAGGATCGAAGAGGCGTAGCAGGAGGGTCGACAGTGTGGTCTTGCCTGAACCGGTCGGTCCAACTACGCCAAGACAATTGGCCGACGGCAGTTCGAAGGATACGTCGTAGAGTACTGGATGGCCCTTCGTATACTCGAACGACACGTTTCGGAAGGCAATCTTGCCTTTAGCCCTCGCTAGTGGAAGCGCATTCGGTGACTCGGGCACGTCGGGCTTCTCGTCGAGAACCTCACGGTATCGCTCTACTCCGGTCAGCGACATCTGAATATCAAGTATTGACTGGCCTACGTTCCTTAGGGGACCGTAGAGCTGGGTCACATAGTAGTTCACGACTAGAAGGCTCCCGAGCGTCAGCACGCGCGCTTGAACATGGCCTATTCCAATGTAGAACACGGCCGCCAAACCGGCAGCTGTCACAATGCCCACGAGTAGACTGTAAACCGCGCTGTCTACCTGTACCTTGAGCTGAGCGGACAGGCTCGCATTGTAGTGAGAGACTAACTGCTCGTTCTTCCGCTCTTCTTGACCGTACGATTTCACCAATCTGGACGCGCCCAGGCTCTCTTGGGCCACTGCCATAGCGGCGCTTTCTGAGGCCCTGAACTTCCGCCATCCAGCGCGAATCCGTGGCCGAAATACAAAGGTGAGAAGGAACATCACGGGAGACACGAGCAGCGCGACCAGGGCAAGCTGCCAGTCAAAGTAGACCATGACAAGAATCATTGCGCCAATTGTCAGGATGGAAGTAGCCAGGGGAATCATGCTATCGATTCCGAACGAACGCAGCATTGGAGCATCGTTGAGAGTACGATATGCTGAGTCTGCAGCCCCCATGGTATCGTGATAGGCAATAGAAAGACGCTGCATCTGGCGAAAAAGACGGGCCCGCACGTCGAGTGTCATCCGATTTCCGACCTTGTTGGTGTACCAGACATTCACCAGGTTCTGTAGGTAGGTCAGGACAGCGGTTCCCATGAGTATGATGATCGCAAGCCATAGGGTGAGACTTTTGGAGAGTTGGGGTCCAACGAAAGCTGTGAGATATCCGGGCAATGGCTGAGAACCGAGAACGCTGTCAACTAACAACTTGATCGGTAGGGGAAAGATCAGCGTTATCGGTACTGCTATCAGAGATATTATCAACAGAACAACGATTGGCCAAAGATACGGTCGAAGATCCTCAAAGGCTCGTTTGAGCATGAGGAGACCTCAACACCACTCATCTAGCAAATCTGTTGAATAAACCCCGTGATTACGCCACTCTTCCAGTCCATTAGTCAAATGCTCAATCTCTTCGCGACGTTTCTAGTGGGTTGAATTGTCCTAAAAGGACTGGTTCCTCGCCTGCTTCGTCACAGGACAAGGGCATCGCATCGTAAGCGCATTTTAGGTCGGACTAGAGACTAGGGTTACGTCGGCTTAGGAGAGTGTGGGTCTAACTTGTAACCGTCACTGTCACGGTAGAGGTGTGCGTCAATGAGCCGCTGGTGGCGGTCACCATGATCGTGTACGTGCCTAGTTGCGTGCTGCGTGTTGTTGAAACAGTGAGGGTTGAAGTGGAATAGGGGCCGACCGAGGAGGGTAGAGAGACTGCGGGACCATGGCGTGTGACCGGTGCGATGGTGGCGGTTAGGTAGACAGTGTTGTTGAATCCGTTTGTTCCTGTTACCTGTATCCTGAATGTTGTCGTGGAGCCTTTTCTGACGATTTGGGAGGATGGGCTGAGTGCAATTGTGAAGTCTGGGGATGGAGTGATCTTGAATGACACGATTACGGAGTGCGAAATGCTGCCGCTGTTTCCATAGACTGTGACATTTCCATAGCCTCCTTGGGACCCGCCAAAGACTGAGAGAGTCGCAGTAGCGGTTTCGTTAGGAACGAGATTGACGCTTGTGGGATCTATAGACCAAGTGCTGCATGCGGGCGTTGGACAGAGAGGAGACGGGGACGTGTAAAGGTTCACGGTCCCGCTGAACCCGTTGAGACTCGTAAGAGTGATTATCGATTTGCCCGTGGTGCCTGCGGGAATATTGAGACTGCTAGGGTTGGCGGTCATTGTAAAGTCCGGAGCTGGAGTGGACGAGACCACGGTGAACGTTACGTCAACACTGTGTGACATGCTGCCGCTTGTTCCGGTCACTTTCACGACCCAGTTGGTGGGCGGAGTGCCGGTTGTGGTGTAGAAGGCGAGGATCGAGGTGGCAGTTCCGCCGGGTGGGAGGTCGACGCTCGACGGGCTGATGCCCCAATTTGGGCATGAGACGCAGAGTGGTGCAGGGGACGTTGTGAGCGTAACCATTCCATTGAAACTGTTGATGCTGGTCAGTGTGATCTGGGACTTGCCGTTAGTGCCCGCAATGACTGTTTGGCTCGACGGATTCGCTGAGATTGTGAAGTCCGGAGGACCAGAGGCAACGACCGTAAATGTTACTGGTGCTGAGTGGGAAAGGCTGCCACTGGTGCCGGTCACGGCTACATTGTAGGTGGCAAGGGGTGTCTGTGAGAAGGTGTAGATCGTGAAGCCAGCTGTCGCGTTTTGGTTTGGGGCTAATTTGACGACTGTCGGGCTAATCGTGTACTGTGGGCAGCCAATTGCCAAGCATGACACTGGCGGGCTTAGAGTCACGTTTCCTTGAAAACCGCTAAGGCTCGTCAGGAGGATTATGGTTTTTCCAGCGGAACCTTGTGTAATCGTGAGCATGTTTGGATGGGCGGTCATTGTAAAGTCTGGTGTTGTCGCGGCTGATGTCACACTGGCCTGACTGCCCAACGGAGCCGCGAAGACCAATCCCGTCAATAGGATGAAGAGGAAAACCAATTTCATTGGAATTCTCAAGAATTACACCTTTGGTACGATACAGTCACGGGTAGCGTTTTTTGCGGGGTTAAATGTTTCGGTCGCCAGTGCTTACCCAATCGAATTCCTTTTCGATGATTCTTATGCTAGACTAGAAGCGGCGGCAAATTTGGCTCAGGGTGGTCAAGACTAGCGGGAATTAAGCCTGGGGAAAGCCTGCCTTTCGATCCGGAAAAATCGAGTGAAGATGTCTAATTTACGTCGGGGCAGTCGGCTTGCCTGAATATCTTGAACTGTACCCGAACAGTTTTCCCAGCGGCCAGAAGAGGAAGACGCCCACGCGCTCGGAGCGCTGTAGGATCTTGACGTCATTTTTGAAGTCGTGGCAGATTACGGCATATCGCAGCATGGTTTTGAATCCCTTTCCGAGCTCTCCATCCTTGGCAAGCCCGAAAGTTGTCTCGAAGAAGGATTTGATCTCTCCGGCTGGTCGAAACTCGACGATCGCGTTAGCCTCAGTATCCCCAACGTTCCACCAAGAGTGAGGCGTTCCCGAAGGGACTATTACTTCTTGCCCCTCAAGCATTGTCTTCTCGACTCCTCCAGAACGAAACCAAATCTTTCCGCTTACTATTCGAATTCGTTCCTCTGAGATCGGGTGCGCGTGTCCAGGATATTGCTTGACTTTATCCGGCAACGGACCTTGGGGGCGAACGGACCACTCAAAGCGAAGCAGATCATTGCTAGTCGTTGGTTCCTGCTCAGGAAAAGTAACGCGTTCTCCGCTCAAAGGGTTCTCAATCTTAGCTTTCGCCTGCAAAACCCCTAACCCGAACGGGATTCAACAGGTATTAAGTTGTACTTCTGAAGTCCTGTTAGAAAAACAAGGGAGTTTGCATATCGTGGACTTGGATGCTTCCCCAGGCGAGGTCGTGGTGGGCGGGCCCAGTGGGACTTGATCTTCGCAAAGTATTGAATGAATGAAAGAAAAGATTGGAGGCGGAGTCGGTGCAGCTGGTGGGTCCACAAGCACTTAGCGAAGAGAATTCTTCCAAGCTGCTGGGACGCGAGCTGTGTATACGACTTCCTTTGCCCCGAGAAATTCTGCCAACTGTTGTATCATCTGCCGGATCTCGGACGAGACCTCCTTATCGCCTGGTGCGCCACGCTCCGCATGTACCGAATTGATCATGAGCTTCTCGTTCTTCCTGTCCATGTGCAGGTCAGCTCTGCCTATGAGCTTGTCACCGTACAGGATGGGGTGAACGAAGGTCCCGAATTTTCGTTTGTTTTCTGGCAGAAAGTTCTCGTGGAGGTAGTCGAAGCCGAATATCTTATTCGTTCTAGATCTAAAGCAGATGAGATTGTCGAATGGAGCCAAAAGCGACATTCGTGGTTGCCACGCGTCAGAATTCATCGATTCAAGGAGCCAGATGTCCTTGTCATGGACATACCGCTCGTCCTTACCGTCAAGCCCTGTGACGTGAACTCGATGTATCGCAGATTCCTCCTGTAAGCTTTCTAGAGTCCTCTTCAGGTTCAGATAGCGAGCGCGCGGAAAATACACGTGGATCTCTCGAGGAGTAGCTATGCCGAGGGCTCGAAGCGCCCTCTGGGCGGCCTCCCGCTCGAACTCTTCCTCCGTCAGATCCTTCCTCTCCACCCACGAGGGGAGGAATTTTTCAGATAGGCCCCAGATGTTCTGGTTTCCCTGATGGCCCACGATCATTACGTCTCCGGTCATTTGCAGATGGAAGAGCATGTGGGAGACATCGCTTGCAGAAGTCCATCCGTCAGGGGATCTCCCGGTTCGAACATGATCCCGGAACTGGTTTAGCCGTAGTGGTCCGTTCTTGAGCTCGTTCAGTATTCGCTTCCGCAGTTCGTGTTTGGCCAGGTACTTTTTGGCTCTCACCTTCCATCCTCCCCAAGATTTGGAGATGGATTCCGGGTATCTTCTCATCAACGAGTAAAAGAGTGGATAGTCTTCGGTGGGCACGATCATGGCGGGGGCTTGGTGGAGGAAGAGCTTCTTCTCCTCAAAGAGCAAACTATCTAGGTCCGATGGTCGGAAGTTTCCGATTCTGCTCCAGAGGGCGATAATGTGTGAGGGTGCGACCGCGTCTATTGGATCCCACTGAACGTAACAAAGGTCGCGCACAACCGACAGGATATGTTCCCTTGTTGCCCTTGACGGTAACCTGCCTGCAAGATGCTGCTTCGTAACCGCTAGACGTCTTATACTTTCTAGAGAGGTCGAAACGGTCGCTTTGTTCACGGATCTGATGGCCCGGTGTTGCGTGTCTTCCGTATGAACTGATAATGTTTCTTGGATTCGGGACATGGTTTTACAGCTAATCGAAGATCATATTCGATCTGGTAACGAGTCGAGGCTGCCTAATCATGTAGTCCAGGTCTGTGTCTAATATCCGCTTGCGGTATGCCGGTTCGATGGGAACTTCAAGAGCGATTCTAGGTCTCGGTATTAATCGCGAAAGCGGCCCATAGATTCAGAGCGTTACTCGTTTGAGCGGTTTGGCCTAATTTTGGCCTAGCCCTTGAGGTTCGCACGATTCTGGGCTACGGCGGCTCGAATCAGAGCTTTCAGCGCAGGCTCGTTGATCTTGTTGCTCTCATGAAAGTCAATCGCTCGCGTTTTCTTTGCATCGAGCCCTGCATTGAAGAGCTTGTTTGGGTCGGGAAGATTTGCGCCTTGGAAGAAGTTCATCTTCACATTTCCCTCGAAAGCACCCACCGCTACAACCAGCCCATTGTGAGAAAACACCGCGGTGTTCCACTTCCACTCTTCGGCAATCTCGGGATCAGCTTCGTGGATGATCTTACGAAGCTTGGCTATCGCTTTGCCGCGCCAGTCAGGCAGTTCTGCGATCTGTTTGTCGATAAGCTTGGAAGCGCTCATAATGGACTGTTACTTTTCTGACCCTTTTGAATTTGATGGTGACTTCTCCCTGATCTTCTTGTGCCCGCGCGCTTTCGAGGGGACCCATCCGCCATCCTTGGTTCGCTTGTAGCTTTCATTGTAGTATTGTCCAAAGTCGCTGGGGTTGAAGAGGGCGTCTGCCGGGACTAGAGCGCCCCAACCCCGTCCTCTCATGAAGATCTCATTGAAATCCGGATTGTGGATTAGATCCTTCGAGTTGTCGGGACGGTCGTGCCACACCTCCATATCGAGTATCCGCAGGGCTTCTCCCTGATCCGCTATCAGTTGGGAAGCATCATCCGGCCCCGTTGGCTTTCCGATCAGGTCCCCCCGATGGACGGCGATTTCTTTGTCGTTGAATCTAAGTGTCCCCGATCCTTCGAGAATCAGATAGTATTCATCGACTTCACTGTGACTGTGTAATCGAGCGGACGATTCACCATTTTCGATCACTTCGACCCTGAAGGCAGTCCGGCCGGGCCCGAGCAACGGCATGAGAAACCGCGTGTAGTATCCTTCCCGTTTCCTCGTTAGCGAACGTTCAGATCCGTCTAGCTTGCTATCATCAAAGACGTTTACGACTGGCTTCCTCCAGAGGTTCTCTGAAAGCATTCCGTCCTTTTTCAGGTAAACTTCGTTTGACCAGAAAGACGCTAGACGTAACAAGAAGTCCATTCCCTGCTCGCTTAGAGAGGGTATCGTCAGAGTCAGCTCGCTGCTGGAGTTCCGGTTCAGGTTACCTGCTTTCTTGCCCAGCTCGTCCCAGAGCCAATTGGTAAACGGTATTAGTCTCCCGCCGTGTCCTTCCGGGATCGTTGGCTTCTCAAAGAAAAGGGTCCAGGCGAGGTCTACTCTTATTGCCTTCTCACGGATGGCTTCCTCGAGTATTAGCTTCATAGGAAAATCGGATGAGGACCGGGACATTTCTAGCTATCGGATCATAATCAGTGTCACTCAAGTTTGGGCTTATTGCTCGCTTCTGACTGCTGGCTTATCGGAGAGCTTTGTCAGAAGTGACGGAGACCAATTCTCCGTCAATCTCTCTAGCTGACTAAGATGGTCCCGTGCATCCAAGGGTGAAGAGCGCAATAGTAATAGTAGGTGCCGGGGGTGTTGATGGAGTATGTGAACAGTTGACCCTTGCCCAGGGTGCCTGAGTCGAAAGCTCGGGACTTGGAAGTATTGGAGCCTGCTCCGTTCGGACACGCATTTGTGGTATCGGATGTGGTGCACTGACTAGCTGTGTGAGGTTGGCCGCCCGTGTTTGTCCATGTTAGGGCTGTTCCAGATGTTATGTTCTTGGGTACAGGACTGTAGCCGCAGTTTCCCGTGTTGGAGCAGAACCCTGTATCCCAGATTGTCACGTTGGGGCCTGTTGGTGGTGCAGGAGCAGCTTGGGAGCGATTTGCCATGTAGAATACCCCAGCGATGACGACCACGATTATGATGAGGGAAGCGAGTAAGATCCAGATTTTTCGACTTCGTCGAGGACCGATTGATGGTTCTGGGTTGGCCATGCTAACTTCTCCTGTGACCCAGTACTACTGGGCGACTCATAGCTCAACGCCTAAGGTCCGGCCGATTTTCGGACAGTTTTTTAGTTCGCGATATTGTCTCGAATGTTCTGTTGCAGGACCTCGACGATATGCAGATTCGAATAATGAAAGAGCTGGCCAGTCCACGTTCTTTTCGGTGGGACATCAGGGAGTCCTATGCAAGTATGGCGGAAAGGGTCGGAGTGGACGAAGAGACGGTCAGGAGGAGAGTGAAGCGAGTCCGAGAATCAGGATTCTTAAAGGGATGGAAACTGTTCCTGAACCCGCATCTCA
>Ga0209236_1002865_pt1 | contig 10514 bp, 9 predicted proteins | sample GraSoi013_1_40cm_FD_185819 | JGI IMG/M metagenome (GOLD analysis project Ga0209236, IMG submission 185819) | Grasslands soil microbial communities from the Angelo Coastal Reserve, California, USA - Sample 09_27_2013_1_40cm (SPAdes) (version 2) | ecosystem: Environmental > Terrestrial > Soil >... | reverse complement strand
CTCTCCTCCAGAGCCGCTTCGAGCATGCTTTCGACCAAGACCCTGACGCCTTCACCCGACTGCGTATCGGAGAGTTCCATCAGCACATAGTGAGGGAAGCGGCGCGGGAAAGGTGCTGCGGTCTCCCTGAAATGCTTGAGCACGAGCGAGAGGCAAAAATCGGAGAAGAGCTCGAAGCCCGTGAGCCTCTCGCCGCAGGCCCCCAGGGCCCGCTCCAGCAGTGCTACAGCCTTCTCAGGAGTTTCCAGCGCCACGACGGCGGTGGCATGGGACTTGGGCAGGGGAAAGAGCTTCAAGACCGCCGCTGTGATTACGCCGAGCGTTCCCTCGGCACCGATGAAAAGCTGCTTCAGGTCATAGCCGGTGTTGTCCTTGCGCAGACCGCGCAAGCCGTCCCACACCTCTCCCGAGGGCAGCACGACCTCGAGTCCCAGCACGAGCTCGCGAGCATTGCCATAGCGCAGCACCGCGGTGCCGCCCGCGTTGGTGGAAAGATTGCCGCCGATTTCGCAGCTTCCCTCGGCGGCGAGGCTCAATGGAAACAGCCGGCCGGCCCCTTCAGCGGTATTCTGCAAGTTGGCCAACACGCACCCGGCCTCCACCGTCATGGTGTTGTTTCGCGTATCGATCGCGTGGACCCGGTTCATGCGCGAAAGATTGAGGACGATCTGCGTACCGCTTGCATCCGGCGTCGCGGCGCCGCAAAGGCCGGTGTTTCCGCCCTGTGGGACGACCGCCGTGCGCGATTCGGCGCAGGCGCGCACCACCTCGGCCACCTCGGCGGTGGAGGCCGGCTTGACAACCGCGGCCGGCCTGCCTAAGTAGCGCTTGCGCCAGTCGCTCGCGTAGGGGGCGACCTCCTGAGGCAAGGTGATCAGCCCCGCTGGTCCGACGATGGCCTGAATTTCTTCGATGAACGATCTCATTTCGGCCTCATGGCGCGGCCGCGCACTGCTCTGCGATACCCGTCTCTAGCCGACGGACTTGAGCGCGTCTCGCATCTGCGAGATGGTCGCCCGGTAGTCCTTCGAGCCGAAAATCGCGGAGCCCGCGACGAAGGTATCGGCCCCGGCGCGCGCGATGCCGGCGATGTTCCCGGCGTTTACGCCGCCGTCCACTTCCAGCATGATTGCGCGCCCCGTGTCGTCGATTTTCCTGCGTGCGTCGCGCAACTTTTCCAGGGCGTGGGGGATGAATTGCTGCCCGCCAAATCCAGGATTCACCGACATGATGAGAACCAGGTCGAGCTTGTGCAGGACGTGATCGAGGCAGCACAGCGGCGTAGCGGGGTTCAATACAAGGCCCGCCTTGCAGCCCGAATCATGGATCAAGCCGACGGTGCGATCGACGTGCTCGCTCGCCTCAGGGTGGAAGCTAATGATGTTCGCCCCGGCGCGAGCGAAATCCGGAATGATCCGATCGACCGGTCTGATCATCAAGTGCACGTCGATTACGCTTTCGGTGAGCGGGCGGATTGCCTCGCACACGACCGGTCCCACCGTGAGGTTCGGGACGTAGTGATTGTCCATCACGTCGAAATGGATCATGTCGGCTCCGGCTGCGATAACCGCAGCCACTTCATCGCCGAGCCGCGCGAAGTTTGCCGACAGGATGCTCGGTGCGATTCGGAACGTGCGTGCAGGCATCGCTGGAAATTCTACTTGGATTCGCCCGGGGCCGCATGAAACGGCGATCATCTCGCCCTTGTCAGTCTTGGCGATTTCGTGTGGAATGACCGCATGGTCGCGGAGAAAAAATACGAGGTCACGGTCTCCTCCCAGACGCAATACATCCCGGAGCAGTCCGACGAGCAGAACTCCCGCTTCGTCTTCGCCTATACCATCACGATCCGCAACGACGGCAGTCTCCCCGCCCAGCTGATCTCGCGACACTGGATCATCACCGACGGCCGCAACCAGGTACAGGAAGTGCGGGGTTTGGGCGTAGTCGGCGCTCAGCCGCTGCTCAAACCCGGGGAAAGCTTCGAGTACACGAGCGGCACCGCGATCGCGACGCCGGTCGGGACGATGCGAGGCAGCTACCAGATGGTGGCCGAAGACGGCACTCAGTTCGACGCACCGATTCCCGAGTTCACGCTGTCGGTACCCCGTGTCCTGCACTAGTGCCGGTCGCGGTCCTCGTTTTCCGGCCTGCGCGGCAGCGTCCACCACACGAGGAATGCGACGAGTGCAAGCGCCAGTCCCGCTTCGAGCAAGATGATCCACAATCCGGAACGCACTTTGGCGACGCCCTCTCCAAGCCTCGGAAGCCGATGATAGAGCACTGGCGCTGGTCCTCCCTCGCGGCCGCGGCCTTGATCGCAGGCTGCGCTCTCCAGCCGCTGCCGGACGGGGGTTGCCCGTGTCCCGGGCAGCCTCCTGTCGCCCCTCGAAGCAACGCGCTCGAGCCCGTCGATTTCGGAGCGCTGACGGGCTGGAAGGATGGCGAGCAGGCGGCGGCCTGGCCCGCTTTCCTGGCATCCTGCCAGGCGTTGCGCTGGCGTGAGGCGTGGCGCGGTGTGTGTGCGCGAGCGACGGAGCTTCGCTCGCCCAGCGACGAGGAGGCACGGCGCTTCCTGGAAGAATATTTCACTCCGTGGCGTCTCGCCAACTCCGACGGCGCAATCGAGGGGCTGGTCACGGGTTACTACGAACCGCTCCTGCGCGGCAGCCGCGCCAAGGCCACGCCGTTTGTTCACCCTCTATACGGTCCGCCGGATGACCTGCTCACCATCGACCTTTCCGCGATCAACCCGGACTTGCGCGGCATGCGCTTGCGCGGGCGCGTCGAGGGAAAGCGTGTCGTACCGTATTACTCGCGCGCGGAAATCGCTCGCGGCGCCGCACCCGTCGCCGGAAAGGAAATCCTGTGGGTCGATGATCCGATCGAAGCCTTTTTCCTCCAGATCCAGGGTTCAGGAAGGGTCCAGCTCGAGGGCGGAGAGACGCTGCGTATCGGCTACGCGGACCAAAACGGCCACCCTTTTCAATCGATCGGGCGCTACCTCGTCGAGCGCGGCGAGATCCAGCTCGCCGAAGCTTCGATGCCTGCGATCAAGGCCTGGGCGGCGGCGAATCCGAAACGTCTGGAAGAGCTGCTCAACCAGAACCCGAGCTTCGTGTTTTTTCGCGAACTGCCACTCGCCGACCCTGCGAGCGGCCCCGTCGGCGCGCTCGGCGTCCCGCTCGCGCCGGGCCGCTCGATCGCCGTCGATCCGCGCTACGTCCCGCTTGGAGCTCCGGTATTTCTCGCGACGACGTTTCCGGCGAGCGCGACACCGCTCACCCGCCTGGTCCTCGCTCAGGATACGGGAGGCGCGATCCGCAATCCGGTGCGCGCGGATTTCTTCTGGGGGTTCGGTCCCGAAGCGGGCGCGCAAGCGGGCCGCATGCGGCAACAGGGGAGGATGTGGGCCCTTCTCCCGAGGGACCTAAAACCCGCTCCAACCGGCCCCGTGACGCCCTGAAGCCGGGTGCGCACGCCAAAAGTTTATTTCTTGGCCTCGCCGATCAGTTTGACCAGTTCTTCGGGCCGCGCGCCGAGGATTCGCTCCCCGTTTATCGTGAAGCTGGTTGGCGTTGCTCTCACGCCGATTTTCTGACCGAGGGCAAGCCACTTGTCGACCGGCGCGTTGCAGGAGGGCGCGGCCGCCGGCTCACGAGCGTTCAGCATGAAATCGTAGTAGGCCTTGGCCCGGTCGGGCGCGCACCAGATAGTCCGCGCCTTGTCCGGCGATTCGGGCCGGAGAATCGGGTAGAGAAACGTATAGATGGTGATGTCATCTTCGCGCATCAACGCCCGGTCGAGGCTCCTGCAATAGGGGCAGAACGGGTCGGAGAAAATGGCCACCACCCGCTTGCCGTTGCCCCGCACCTGCCTGATCGCGAGATCGAGCGGCAAATCCTCGAACTTGATCGCGGTAAGTTTTTGCTGGCGCTCTTCGGTGAGATTCTTCTGAGAGCGCGCATCGATAATGTCGCCCTTGAACACGAAGTTCACCTGCTCGTCGGTGTAGAACAGCGTCTCCCCGACCACGATCTCGTACAGGCCGGCATAGGACGTCTTGGTCACGCTCTGCACTTTGATGCCGTCGAAGCGGGCCTCGACGCCTCGCCTCACCGAAACCTCATCGGCGAACGCGCTCGCGGTGAGAATCGCTGCCAGAAACAGAGCCGGTAGCCGCAATCTCATGATGGTTCCTTGTGATGAAGGCCTCCGCCCATTCCCATGGCGCGGCGCGCAAGCAGCGTTTTGATGACCGGATTGGAGTTCGTCAGGTTCAATCCGAAATTGCGGATCCGCGCGGCTACTCGGTGGTTCGCATCAAAAAGCCGGAACAACCCGTCCGTGACCCAGCGCAATGCGAGTATATCCTCGGCACGGGCGCGCTCATAGCGCCGCAGCAGGAGACGATCTCCCGGGTCGGGGGCTCCACGGAGCAGGTCGGCGAGCGAATGCGCGTCACCCAATCCCAGATTGACTCCCTGCCCGGCGAGTGGATGCACGACGTGCGCCGCGTCGCCGATGAGCGCTACCCTCCCCTGCGCCATCCGATCGGCAAACATGCGACTCAAGGGAAAGGCGGCAGGCGGGGTGAGCGGCTCCAGGGCGCCCAGAGCTTCCTCGCCCGCTTCGCTCACGCGAGCGCAAAGCGCGGCGGGCGTGAGGGCGAGCAGTTCGCGGGCATGCGCCTCTCGCGTGGACCAGACCATCGAGACGCGCCGGTCGGGCAGTGGCAGATAGGCGAGCACCCCGTCGCGGCGAAACCATTGATACGCGATATGGCGATGCGCCCGCGCGCAGGCGAAGTTGCCGACGATGCCGAGCTGGGCGTAGCTCCCGGCTCGGGCTTCGATGCCTGCGGCACGCCGCGCCCACGAGTCGACCCCGTCGGCGCCGACCGCGAGTTTCGCCGTGACCACGTTGCCGTCTTCCAGACCGATTTCGACGCGATCCTCCCTGCGGCACAGTTCCGACGGCACCGCCGGACACAGCAACGAGAGATTTCGCTGGCGCTCGAGGCCTTGCCACAGCGCATGGTGAAGCCGGCCGGATTCGACTGTCGCAGCGAGTTGCAGCACCCCCGACTCGTAAGCGGAAAAATCCAGCCGCGAGCTCCCGTCATCGCCGAACACCCGCATGGCGTAAATCGGCGTGACGCGCGCGGCTTCGAGGCACCGCCACGCACCGATGCGATCGAGAAACGCGATGCTCGCCGGAGTCAGCGCGTAGACGCGCGAGTCCCACTCGGGATCCAGCGCAGCCGGCGCCTTGCGCTCGATGAGCGCAAGCCTGAGCCTGCTTTCGGCAAGCGCCGCTGCCAGGCTTGCCCCGGCAAGCCCTCCACCGATGATGGCGAGGTCGAAATCCACTCGTGGATTGTACCCGCGAAGGGAGTCTTCCTTGACAACCATTCAACGCAAAACGGATAATTTCCGGTTTTCCGTGGCGAATTAGCTCAGCTGGTTAGAGCGACGGAATCATAATCCGCAGGTCCGGGGTTCGAGTCCCTGATTCGCCACCATTTCTCTCTTTGAGCGAGCGACCATGGCCCCACGCCGCGCCGCATGCCTTGCGCTCCTGCCGGTCCTCCTTTGGGCCGCATCGGTTCTCGCTCAGGCACGGCCGAGCCCGATCCCGCAGGACTCTAGGCGAGGCTACATCCGGCACGTCGAAGAGATGGCCGTAACCGTAGACGACAAGGCGATGCAGCTCGCCGCGGGCGCTGTCATTCGCGACCAGCAGAACCTGATCATCGTGCCGGTGACCATTCCGCGCGGGGGAGCCTGGGCCGCCTACAAGCTGGATCGCGACGGGCAGATTTTTCGCGTGTGGCTGCTGACGCCCGATGAAATCGCGCGGCCGAGCCCCGAGGGCGGATGACATGACGAAAAAGCTGTTCATTCGGACATTCGGCTGCCAGATGAACGAGTACGACTCGGACAAGATGGCGGACCTGCTGCGCGCGGCGAAAGGTTTCGAGATCACCGACCAGCCTGAAAATGCGGACCTGATCCTGTTCAACACCTGCTCGGTGCGCGAGCGGGCGCAGGAAAAGGTATTTCACGATCTCGGGCGCGTGAAACACCTGAAGCAGGCGCGGCGCGACCTTCTCATCGGCGTGGGCGGCTGCGTCGGGAGCCAGGAAGGCGCGGCCATCGTGGCGCGCGCGCCCTATGTCGATCTCGTGTTCGGCCCGCAGACGCTGCACCGGCTTCCGGAATTGATCGAAGCTCGGCAAAGCTCCGGCCGTCCGCAGGTGGACGTCTCCTTCCCCGAAATCGAGAAATTCGACAGGCTTCCACCGGCTCGCGTCGTCGGACCGAGCGCCTTCGTATCGATCATGGAAGGCTGCAGCAAGTATTGCAGCTTTTGCGTCGTCCCCTATACGCGCGGCGAGGAATTCTCCCGCCGCTTTGACGACGTCCTCACCGAGGTCGCGGACCTCGGCGACCAGGGTGTGAAAGAAGTGACTCTGCTCGGCCAGAACGTCAACGCCTATCGCGGCAGGATGGCGGACGGAGCAATCGCGGATTTTGCTCTGCTGCTCGAGTACGTCGCAGAGGTACCCGGTATCGAGCGCATCCGCTACACCACTTCGCATCCCAAGGAATTCACTCAACGCCTCATCGACGCCCACGCCCGGATCGACAAGCTCGCTCCGCAGGTCCACCTCCCGGTGCAGTCGGGCTCCGACCGCGTGCTCGCGGCGATGAAGCGCGGCTACACGACCCTGGAATACAAGTCGATCGTGCGCAAGCTCCGCGCTGCGAAGCCCGGTATCAGCGTCTCTTCGGATTTCATCGTGGGTTTTCCCGGGGAAACCGAGCAGGATTTCGAGGCGACCCTGAAGCTGGTGGACGAAGTCGGTTTCGACAGCTCGTTTTCGTTTGTCTACAGCCGGCGGCCGGGAACCCCCGCCGCCGAGCTTCCCGACGATACGCCGCAGGAAGTGAAGCGCGCGCGGCTTGCCCGGCTCCAGGGGAAAATCGATGCGCATGCGAGCGGTATCAGCGAAAGCCTGATCGGCACACGCCAGCGCGTTCTCGTCGAAGGCGCCTCGCGCAGGAACGCGGGGGAGCTTTCGGGCCGCGCCGCAGACAACCGCGTCGTCAACTTCCGCGGCCCGCGGCAGCTCGTGGGGCAGTTCGTCGAGGTGACCGTCACCGCGGCGATGGCCCATTCGCTGCGCGGCGAGGTCCGCGTTGCGGCGTAGGCCTTTGAAGACCGGACCCCTGGAACTCGTCCTCACCCCGGTCGACAACCAGCGCCTCGCCAATCTTTGCGGGACACTGGACGAGAACCTGAGGCAAATCGAGACCGCGCTGGACGTCACGATCGCGCGCCGCGGCGAGCGTTTCACGGTCCGCGGAGCGCAGGCGGCCCAGGCGGCCGATGTGCTGCAGAAATTCTACGACGATGCCAAACGCGGCCTCACCCTGGACGACATTCAGCTCGGCCTGATCGAAGTCCGCTCCCGCGGCCGAGCGAAGGAGGACACGCCGCTTCTCACCCGGCGGGCGGACCTGCGCGGCCGCACGCCCAGGCAGCGACAGTACATCCAGAATATCCTCGAGCACGACATCACTTTCGCGATCGGTCCCGCGGGCACCGGCAAGACCTATCTCGCCGTCGCGTGCGCGGTGGACGCGCTGGAGCGCGATGCCGTGAAGCGCATCGTGCTGGTGCGGCCCGCGGTCGAGGCGGGCGAACGCCTTGGGTTCCTCCCGGGAGATCTTGCTCAGAAGGTCGATCCCTACCTGCGCCCGCTCTACGACGCGCTCTACGACCTTCTGGGTTTCGACAAGACCGGGAAGCTCTTCGAGCGCGGCGCGATCGAACTCGCGCCGCTCGCCTACATGCGCGGCCGCACGCTGAACCATTCGTTCGTCATTCTCGACGAGGCCCAGAACACCACCCCCGAGCAGATGAAAATGTTCCTCACGCGCATCGGCTTCGGCTCGAAGGCGGTGGTGACCGGCGACATCACGCAGATCGACCTCGCGCGTGGGCAGAAGAGCGGCATGGTGGCGGTCCAGAAGATCCTGGCTCAGGTGCGGGGTATCGCGTTCACCGCGTTCAAGAGCGAAGACGTCGTCCGCCATCCTCTGGTGCAACGCATCGTGGATGCCTACGAACGTCACGGGGACGAGTAATCGCCGTGCCGTCCCGCGGCTGGTCCGACGCCGCACCGCGAGCACGACCGCGTCGCCGGCGAAAACCGCGCCTCACGCTCCATCTTCAGGTCGCCTCTCGTGCCGCCCCCGTCCCTGCTTTGGCCCAGGTCCGCCGCTGGGCGCGCGGGGCGCTCAAAGGCTCGGCCGAGATCACCGTGCGGATCGTCGGAGCGGCCGAGGCCCGGGTTCTCAACCGTCGCTATCGCGATCGCGACTACGCGGCCAACGTGCTGAGCTTTCCCTACACCCTGCGACGCGGCATGGTGCAGGGCGACATCGTCCTTTGTGCCCCGGTGATCGCCCGCGAAGCGCTCGCGCAAGGCAAGACGGTGGAAGCGCATCTTGCGCACCTGACGGTTCACGCGCTGCTGCACCTGCAGGGCCACGATCACTTCCGGCGACGCGACGCCGCGCGCATGGAAGCGCTGGAAAAGAAGCTCCTCGCCAAACTCGGTTATCCTGATCCCTACGGCGATTCCGGATGACGAGTCGCCGGGTTGGGTAAAACTGGCCTCGTGGCGCCAGCCCGCTCCAAACATGGACGAATCGAACAAACCTTCGTTGCTTGAACGGCTTTCCGCGCTGCTCATGCGCGAGCCGGAGGACCGCGAGCAGCTGCTCAAGCTGCTGCACTCCGCCTTCGAGAGAAATCTCCTCGACGGCGACGCCCTGTCGATGATCGAGGGAGCGCTTCAGGTCTCAGAGATGCAGGTGCGCGACATCATGGTGCCGCGCGCACAGATGGACATGATCGACGTCAGCGAAACTCCCGACAAGTTCATCCCGCACGTGATCGCCACGGCCCACTCGCGCTTCCCGGTCATCGACAAGAATCGCGACGACGTCATCGGCGTCCTGCTTGCCAAAGACCTGCTGCGCTACTACGCCGGGGAGGAAGAGTTCAAGGTGCGCGACATGCTCAGGCCAGCAGTCTTCGTGCCGGAGTCCAAGCGCTTGAACGTGCTGCTGCGCGAATTCCGCGCGAACCGCAACCACATGGCGATCGTGGTCGACGAGTACGGCGGCGTGGCGGGTCTGGTGACCATCGAGGACGTGCTCGAGCAGATCGTCGGCGAGATCGAGGACGAATACGACTTCGACGATTCGGAGGACAACATCGTGCGCGAGCAAGGGGGCCACTACCGCGTCAAGGCGCAGACCGAAATCGCCGATTTCAACAAGGCCTTCGGAACGAATTTTTCGGATACCGACTTCGACACCGTCGGCGGGCTGGTGGTAAACCGCTTCGGGCGCCTTCCCAAGCGCGGCGAGGCGATCACCATTGGCGGACTGCGCGTCCAGGTGCTTCGCGCCGACAGCCGCAGGCTGCACGTCCTTCAGGTGCACCGGCTGCCGGGCAAGGCTTGAGGGCTCTCCTGCAATCGCCGCACGCCGCGAGCGCCGCGGCTCTGCTCGCAGGCGCGTTGACCGTCGCGGGCTACGCTCCTCTCGCGGTATTCCCGCTGCCGTTCCTCACTCTCGCGGGCCTGCTTCTCCTCTGGCGGCGTGCGGCGACGCCGCGCGCTGCGTTCCGGATGGGTTTCGCTTTCGGTGCAGGTGTATTCGGCGTCGGCGCCTCCTGGGTCTACGTCAGCCTGCACGATTTCGGCATGATGCCGGCGCCGCTCGCTGCCATTGGCACACTGGCATATTGCGCAATCCTTGCTCTGTATCCGGCCGCCGCGGGCTGGTGCTTCGCGCGCCTCGCGCGCGCTCCACTTGCCTCGGCCCTGTTCGCGTTCCCCGCGGCGTGGACACTGTTCGAGTGGTTGCGCGGCTGGGTCTTCACGGGCGTGCCCTGGCTTGCGCTCGGTTACAGCCAGGTTGACTCTCCGCTCTCGGGACTTGCTCCCCTCATCGGGGTATACGGTGTGTCGTTCGCGACGGTGCTGTGCGCCGGCCTGCTCGTCGTCGTGGCTACCGGCTCCCCGAAAGCCCGCATCGCGAGCGGCATCGCTCTCGCATTTGCTTTCGGCCTGGGCCAGCTGCTCAAGCAGATCGAGTGGACCTCGCCCCGAGGCGCGCCCCTCCGGGTAGCGCTGCTCCAGGGAAACATCCCCCAGGACCTCAAGTTCAAGGCGGATCGGTACGCGATGACTCTGTCGATCTACAAGCGCCTCATCGAAGCGAGCAAGGGGCGGCTCGTCGTCCTGCCCGAAACCGCCATTCCGCGCTTCCTCGACGCGGTCGACCCGAGCTACCTGGAGGACATCGAGCGGATCGCCGCCGAGCGTCGCGCCGACGTTCTGATCGGCGTGCCCATCCGCGACCCCGACGGACGCTATTTCAACAGCGTGATCAGCGTGGGAGCATCGCCTTCGCAGCGCTACGACAAGT
>Ga0209236_1002864_pt1 | contig 10515 bp, 10 predicted proteins | sample GraSoi013_1_40cm_FD_185819 | JGI IMG/M metagenome (GOLD analysis project Ga0209236, IMG submission 185819) | Grasslands soil microbial communities from the Angelo Coastal Reserve, California, USA - Sample 09_27_2013_1_40cm (SPAdes) (version 2) | ecosystem: Environmental > Terrestrial > Soil >... | reverse complement strand
TAGGTCAAGCCTGCACTACAGCCATCACAAAGGATGACGCTGAAGCTTGTTGGCGACAAATCAAACGTGGGTTGTAACAAGTCGGTCATTTTAGTGGCGGAACAATCATTGGAAAGGCATGGCAATCCCCAGTTTGCCTCTACTGTAGCTAGCCATGAGTAATGGTTGTACCGCGTGCCACCTATGTGGCCAGCGTATGCTGAGCTGCCAATCATGATGGTGTACACAAAGTCATTAGTTGAGCCTGTACAAGGCGAACTAATACAGCCCGCTCCGGCTTCATCAAACGTCACAAACAGCACAGACCGTCTCGTGCCGGTGAATGCCGTTGAGGATGTGATACTTGAGATCAGATTGCCGATGTAGGTATCGCATGAGGAGCCAGTGCTCAGTGGATCTTCATGACAGTTATTATTGTCCGTGGCTGATTGCGGTGCGAAGTTGAGTTCACATACGTTAGCCTCTTAAGAGGCACGCCCGTGACATTTCAGGTCGATCGAACTTGTCGGCAGATAGCTACAGGGCGAGGATGGCTGAACTCAACGTGCAAATCGAAAAAGTACAGCACGAGATGAATGAGAGGGAGGCAAAAGGAAGACCGACCGTTGATCTTGAAAAGAGACTTGAGGAGCTGGAGAGTCAGAAGCATGAGCTGGTAGAGAGGATCGAGGCACTATGGAGTGCCTGAACTAGCGAGCTTCCCACCAGATCTTTAGACGAGTAGCTGAGCCGAAACCGGAGCATCTAGCGAGTCGGCTTTAAAGAGTCGAAGCGAGGAGAGAGCTTCATCGGCGAACAGGCACTGGCCTCGATAGTCTTAAACAATGAACCGACGTTGAGAGGTCTTCTATGTCGCAGGTTGTAGAAAATCTGACGAACTTGATGCAGACTCTAGACGACGCCTGGAACGCGGGACCCAAGAGTCCACTCTGGGAGACCTTCAGAAAGCGTCATACTGAGGACGTCGCCGTCTACTGGCCAGGTCAGCCCGAACCGACGAGGGGACGTAATAACCATGACTTGGAAGCTGTAGAATTCTTCAAGACCTTTCCCGATAACCATCTGATAAATCGACCTTACAAAATTCTACTCCAGCAAGACAATCACACCTGCTCTGTAGCCGATTTCTATGGAACAATGAAAGGACAGATGAAAACAGCCGAGGGTAAGATAATTCAGCCTACAGGAAAGAGCTTCCATGTGGAGTTTTGCACAGTCGCCACCTGGAACAATAGAGGCGAGATTACTGAAGAGCGGCTGTTCTACGACCAGGTCGGACTGATGAAGCAGATTGGACTGATGTAGACAGCATCATCTCTCAAGAACAAATTACTCACAAGGTGCCCTTGACGCGCCATCGCTCCATTCACTCCTAGGTACTCGAATTCTTTAGCAGGGCGTCTATGAGGTCTGCGTTCGTTGCCATCGACCGCTTGTCAAAACCGGCTGCTCTTGCGATGTCCGTTTCTGAGATTTGTAACTCTAGGTCTCTAACGGCCTTGAGCATCACGCCAGCGGCTCTCCCCCTATAACTCATCTTAGGACCCAAGCCTCTTTCAACTGCCGCGTCAAGATACTCATATGAGAGCCGGACCAGCTCTTCTTTGTCGGTGCTGCTTAGCAAGTCGCGCTCGGCAAAACCCTCGGACATGCTTTCCATCTGTCTTTTCGTGAGCTGCGAAACAAGGTCTGGAAAAGGTAGGATGCTGTCTTGGACTCCGAATGACTTGATGATGCGTTCCTCGGCATCGAGAAGCTTTTCTCTGCTCACAAACATCATGGACTCAAATTCATGATCGGTTCTTAGATCTCCCATGGCTTTTGCTGCGAGTGATACTGACGCAATTAGGAAGATCTGTAGATTCTTGTGATCAGCGTTGTATTCGCCGATCGGCCTACCTTTGAAGTCCAGATAAAGTGCAACCGCAGCCTGCTTCACCTCGTTTGGCAATCCGAGCCTCTGCATTGCATCGAAAAATAAGCCGTGTTCCTCCTTGCTCAGGGATTCTACGCCCTTGTTCAGATTGTAGAACCGTTCTTGAGCCTTCACGGCATCTACCTACGATCTACCTCCCAAAATACTTAGCCGTTCCATTTGAGCCAGAATTGGCCGCAAATCCCTAATTGTGCTTGATCCGACATGCAACGTCCTCGAGATAGTACTCTTAGCAGGGACGTACCCGGCTCACATTCGACTCGGCAACGCTTAACCAGCGAATACGAAGACGCCCTCCGGTATGTCAGTTGCAACCTCTCATCAGATTCAAGGTTTGAAGTTGTTAGACGGGAAGGCCGCTGTAATCTACGGAGCCGCGGGAGGGGTAGGAACTGCTGTCGCCAAGGCATTCGCCAGAGAAGGAGCCAGGGTCTTCCTCACGGGCCGAACAGAAAACTCGCTGAAGAGAATAGCCGATGATATATCGAGCACGGGCGGCGTCGCAGATGTCTCAAAGGTCGACGCGCTTAGTTCAGAGGCTGTCGAATCGCACATCAACAGAGTTGTTGCAAAAGCAGGAAAGCTCGACATCTCCTTCAACCTCATTGGGACAAGCGTCGCGATGGGCTCGAAACTCATTGACCTCTCTGACCAACGATTCGCGGAAGCAGCCTTCCAAAAAGTCAGATCATACTTCATCACCATGACCGCCGCCGCCCGGATAATGGAGAAACAGGGCAACGGTGTCATCCTTGGACTTACAGCTCCGAGCGCACGACTACCCAGACCCAACGTGGGAGGCTTCGCCGTGGGAGGAGCGGCCATTGAGGCGCTCTGCAGACAACTTGCATTCGAAGTCGGGCCCAAAGGAGTCCGAGTAGTCTGTCTCAGAACCGGTGGGACTCCTGACAATCCGGTCCTCCAAGCACTCTTCACCCATCTGGCCAAGCTTAGAGGAACCACGTTTCAAGAGATTGCCGACTCCGAAGCCCAAAGCACAGCCCTAAAGCGAGCCCCACATCTTCCAGATATGGCCGACGCAGCTGTACTGATAGCCTCGGATTATGCGAGCGCAATCACAGCCACGACAGTAAACGCGAGCTGCGGAGAACTCGTGGATTGATCTCTGTTAGCAACTACGGACTATGGAAGAGAATCATCAAGAGGATTGAACACAGATGCGCAACAAAGTCCAAGTCCCGCAGAACCGCGTAACAATCAAAGAGTACTTCTCATCTATTGTGGTGGATGCTTCTCCCGCCACTCGCGTGCATAACGTCGAGAAACTCTCCTGAAGAGGAGATCGATCTCATAGACGCAAAAGGCGATGAACAAAAGGATCGTAATGCCAGCAATCACGACATATAATCCTCCATAACTAAACCAAAGATACTCTGTCAGGATTAGCGCTAGAAGGAAAGGCCCGAGTAGTGCAAAGAAGTTTCTGTACCAACGCCCTATAGATTTTGCATAATCGGCATGCAACGATTGGTAATGCGATTGTCTCCACCATCTGAACGTATTTCGGGGTAGTTTCTCTCTGCAAATCGTGCAACGCATACTCGAGAACCATCAAACTGGAACAAATCAGTGTTTCCGATTGATGTGACTAGTTTCTCAATGCAAATAGTCAATAACTCCTCTCATCTGCGATAAGGGCTGACGAGCACTATGAGCGATTGGAACGCTGGCGTTATTCAAGAGTTCCGCAAAAACCGTGGAAAGGTAGGCGGCAACTTCGAGGGCGCACCCCTACTACTCATCAATCACACCGGCGCCCGCACCCGCAAGATCCGGATCAACCCTGTAATGTATCTCAAGGACGGCCACCGCTACCTAGTCTTCGCCTCGAAGGGAGGAGCAGACACCCATCCTGACTGGTACCATAATCTGAAGGCTCATCCCGATGTGAAGATCGAGGTCGGGGACGAGACGATCGATGTAACCGCGGAGGAGATCAAAGGTCCAGAGCGCGACCGACTCTACAAGAAACAAGCCTCACTCTACCCACAGTTCGCCCAGTACCAACAGAAGACCAAAAGAATCATCCCCGTAATCGCATTCACACCGAAGACGAGACGATAGTACCCAGAACTCGATAATCCTACGAGACTACTTCCTCGATAGTGTAGTTTCCACTGACAAGGTATGACCACCACAATCAAGAAAGGAGACAAGAGGATTCGTGTCGGCATCATCGGCGCCAATCCCGACCGTGGATGGGCGGCGCAGGCACACATCCCTGCTCTGAAATCGCTCTCGAATGACTTCGAGATAACAGCGCTGTCCACCAGCCGACGCGAATCAGCCGAGGCCGCCAGCAAGCTCTTTGGTGTGCCTCTCGCGTTCGACAATCACAAAGACCTCGTGAACAGCGCTGTCGTCGACGTCGTCGCCGTCACCGTGAAAGTGCCATATCACCTAGAACTTGCGACGGCAGCGCTCGACGCTGGCAAGGCCGTCTATTGCGAATGGCCGCTCGGCAACGGCTTGAAAGAGGCGGAGACCCTGGCCGCACTGGCGAAGAAGAAGGGCGTCCTAGCCGTGGCGGGGCTGCAGGCCCGCTCTGCGCCGTCAGTGGCCTACGTACATGACCTGATCAAACAAGGCTATGTCGGTGAGGTGCTCTCTACCACGTTGATCGGGTCAGGAATGGGCTGGGGACCCATGGTGGAGCCGTACAACGCCTACCTCAACGACAAGAAAAATGGCGCGACAATGCTCTCGATCGCGCTCGGCCACGCGGCGGACGCGCTGTGTTACTGCCTCGGCGAAGTGCTAGAGCTCTCGGCCACCATGACCATGCGCCGAAAGTCCTTCACAATCACAGGCACAGGCGAAAAGAGTCGCATGAACGCCGATGATCAGGTGTTGGTCAGCGGACTGCTCGAGGGCGGGGCCGCGCTATCGATCCACTATCGCGGCGGCGTTTCTCGCGGCACGAACCTGCTCTGGGAGATCAACGGCACCGAGGGCGATCTACAACTAACCGCCGCTGGCGGCCAAGCTCAGATCTTCGAGATGACCGTACACGGCGGCAAGGGCGCGCAGTTCTCGCTCGAGGTGCTGCCCGTGCCAGAGAAGTATCGGTGGACGCCGCCGCAAGGCCCTTCCACCAACGTCGCCCAAGCGTACGCGCTTTTCGCCCGCGATTACCGAGAAGGAACGCATTTGTGCCCTACGTTTGACGACGCGGTCACGCGCCATCGCATGCTGGACGCGATCGAGATGGCTGCGGCAACCGGTCAGCGTCAAACGCTCCGTTGATCCGGCGAGTTCATATGAAGATACCGTAGTCCGGAAGCGTCTGGAAACGACAGCATGGGAAAGTCTGCGTTTCCGACTATGTTACTGCACCGGGTAATGGAGAAGCTCGACGTCCTCAAACAATTCCAAAGTACGAAAACGTGTGCAATAGTAATTCGCTTTACTCGTCTTTGAGGAATTAACTTCGGCTGAAGCAGGCGCTCTCATTGCTCTTGTTGAGGCCCCGACGGGGGGTCTGATCTGAGGTTCGGTTCCCTTCTAAGAATCGCTGGTGCCCAATTCTCGCGCTTGAATCATGCTTTCTGACGTTCAGCAGTTTTTGGCTGCTCGGCCACTTCATGGTAACTTTAAGAATTGCACCGGGGTAAACCTCGCCTTACTCATTGAAACGCTGTGTAGGCCGCGGTTCGATCTGCAATAACGAGGATTCCTCTTGTGGGGTATGTGGACGCGTGTTTGCAGAGCCTGGTGCCAGCGTCTTGCTATCTAGCTGGCAGAGTTTTGTCAACGATAAGGACTCGCGTACTACGACTGTTTGGGGATACTCCGAGTGTCCGATATGCGGGGAAAGACTCCCAAACATGGACCCGGCCAAGCCATGGTCGCATCCCCATGTCGTCGAAGCCCATCCCGGGTGGTCTAGGTCTCAGAAGAGGCGTAGTCGAATTGGGCAATGGCTCCTCTTTCCATTGCTTCTTACGACGATTTTAAGCGCTCCGGTGTCGCTGATTCTGGGGACTTTTCTTCCGACTTTGTTGCTCATCATTGGCTTTGTCGCCGCAGCAGCGGTGTTTAGGACGTATTCCCGATCCAGTCTCAACAATGCAATTGCTGAATGGAGATCAGTGCATGGCGAGCGATTCGAGCGCGCGCCATCTATCGACGAATCTGTCGGAAGGCAAGTTCCGTGGCAAGAGGCATCAATGGATCAACCGTCTCCTCCCGAGGAAGAAGATGCGCGGATTCTTGCCGTTACCAACGAGCTGATTGAACAGCTCAAACTCAAACATCGATTGATAACCAAGGTTTCATGGAGGAACCGCGTACCATCCGGAAAAAGGTCTATCTTGGTTCGTTCAGACGAACCAATGATGGAACTCGGAGAACTAGTACTTGCGGAGAGGGCCAGGGGAAAGCTTGCACCGGAGGACTGGAGGCCCCTCATTGCTTCTTCACTCGTCTACAAATCTCCGGTCATGCTTCGGAAGACTATAGGACACTTGTTCCTGAGACTGTTCGCGCCCCTAACCAGTTTCTTTGCACTGTTGCTTCTCATACTATTCTCGGTCTATATCCCAAAGCAGGCCTTCACGCCAATCGCGATTTTCGGCTATTACGTCGCAACAGCAATGCTTCTGGCTTTGATTCTAACATGGGGACTGTCTCCCCCGTACATCCGAAGAATGCGACTTCTCTCCGATCGGTTGGCTGCAGAAACGGTGGGAAGGGACGCGTTCCTAAGAGCTTTGTCAAATGTCGACCAACACGGCTTCGATGATGTTCTCAACCTAGAACATAGAGGGTTAACGTACAGATTATCCAGTAGACCCAAAATCTCCTCCAGAGTCAAGAACATCGCGTCCTAGCCGAGACCCTCCTCTCGTAGATAGTGCCTGAAGTTGAAGTACTTGGGCAGGTAAACTAAGCCTCGAGCGTACCTCCCATGATATCTAGGGCACCTCAAGCAAGGTACGAGGGCAACCCTGGCCAAAGCAGGAAGATCTTCTCGATCCCGTCTAGGCATTCTTCTAGCACCTCTGGATTGGACAAATCGCCTCGCAAGACCTCGACAGCTCTAGGCAGACCCGCAGACTCAGGGTTCCGGGACAAAGCAAGGACCGCGGCACTTGTAGGGACAAGATTCGAGACCATATGGCGGCCAATATGACCGATCGCGCCCGTAACGAGAACCATTCACTTAGTGTTCTTGGGCACTCTGGCTCATTCCTCAAGTGAAGCAGTCGAGAATTAATAGATTCACCTTTCGAGCACCTCGTCCAGCGAACTCAAATGATTGATACTAGCAAAAAGGACGACGAAATATCGCCAGTCAAAGATAAAGGTGTGAGTAAATTCGCGCTACTCACACCGTCAAATGGTGATCCATGCCCAGCAGGTGGGAATCGCCGTTCTTTTCTTCTAGAAGAGGTGATGGGAGATAATCTCTGCAGGACCTCCCGGATCGGACAGTATGACCTTGTCAGCTAGCGTCCTGATTCTCCTCTCAACCTTCGAGGCAGCCTTGGGCTCGGTGTTGATGAATACTGAGGGTCCGGTGTCGAGAGAATACCAGACTGGGACAGTTTCCTCCTCTCGGAGCCTCCGGACTTCCTCCATGATCCGGATCGACAACGGGCTAACCAGGATCGTCTCTAGTCTGCCGGTCATAGTAATCGCGTGGAGGTTCAGCGTGTCTACCTCGGCAAGCCTAGAGACCTCTGAGACATCCTTTCTCGCTATCGCACGCCTCATCTTCTGAAGGACCCCCTTTAGATATGCCAGCCTTGCCTTGAAGAACGGAGACGTCAAAACGTCCGCGTGGGCCCTGTCGGTCTTCATCGCAGATGGAATAGGGACAATCAGCGTCTTCATCTTGATGGAACTCGCGGACGCAAGCTGCTCCGCATACGAGTGTCCCTTTCGGTTCGCATACCATATGGAAAATCCGCCGACGAGACTCCGGGCTGCAGACCCGGCTCCAAGCCTGACGACCTCCGACAATTCCCGAGGTTCGAGGCTGAGCCCTAGAGCCTTTGAGGTTGCAAGGCCCAGAGCCGCGAAACCGGACGCGGAGAAGCCCAAACCCTTCCCTTTGACATTCGCGTTCCTCGACTCGACTCTGACCCGAGTCTTGTCGCCCACGAGTTCTCTGAGCTTATCGATAACAACACGCGCCCTAGCTTCTTCGCCCGTCGTAGGAAAAGTCCCATTGATCCGAATGCTATCTCTATGTAGGCTGTTGCCTGTCTCCACTGTTGTAACAGTGTCCAGCGATTTCATGCAGACAGAGATACTGTCATGGTAGGGAATCCGTAATTTCGCGTTCTTCAGGCCATGATACTTGACTAGTCCCTGGATAGCATACGCGCGCGCCGAAACCTTCAACGTGGCTATCCTATGACGCCAGTCGCTCGCGCAATCTTCTCCGCCGCACCCTCGGTAACTCCCGTCTCGCCGAGGATCGTATACCTCTCCGGCCTCAGACTATGAGCCATCGTCAACGCTTTGACTACTTGTTCGGGTGATACTTTCAGCTCCTTGGCTGTCGAGGGCGCGCCTATCTCCTGGAGAAACTCTCTGATCGATTCCCAGTTGGACCCGTGAAGATAGGCACACATTATCGCTCCCACACCAGTCCTACCACCGTGCAGGCTCGTCTCGCCAGCCACAATATCCAGCGCGTGGCTGAAGAGATGCTCTGCACCACTACATGGCCTGGAGCTACCCGCAATACTCATCGCAACGCCACAACTGATCAATGCCTCCACCACTGTGCGGACTCCTTCCTTGCTACGCTCAATAATCTCCTTCGAGTTCTTCGTGACCAGTTCTGCGCTCATCAACGCCAGCTCCGCCGCATAGTCGCCATAGTATTCGTTCTTCAGCTTGTGAGCAAGCTGCCAGTCCTTCACAGCGCTAAACTTCGCAACAACATCCCCGCAGCCCGCCGCCAATAGATCATAGGGCGAATCCGCAATCACACCAATATCGCCAATGATAGCAATCGGGGCCTGCGCCCGGATCGAATATGGCTTGGGACCACCCTTGATGGAAGCATAGGGGCTGGCGATTCCATCGTGGCTCGCGGCCGTTGGAATACTCATGAACGGAATTGAGGCTTTTGCGGAGGCTAGTTTGCCCAGATCGATATCCTTTCCTCCGCCGACCGCAAGTACGATAGACGGCTTGGTCTTCTTGATCATCTCTACAATCTGGTTGAGCGAGTTCTCCGTGGATTCTTTGACAATGATATGGTCGACTCGGAGTCCAGCTTTCGCCGCCGACTTGGCGACGCCAACCCCCGCGAGAGGATAGGTCACGGGTCCCGAGACTACCAGGGCGGTGCCGTGAAACCCTTGCTTGGTACAGATCTCGCCTACTCTGTCGAGAATGTTGACGCCGACAATGACCTCTCTCGGAAGCTGCATGTAGTGGATCGATTCATCAGACTCCAATCTTCGATCACACCGCCAATACGATTACGACGGCAATCAAGAACGTGGCAATTTCAAGCCTGTAGAATGATCTTCCAATCTGCCGTGCGATCCGGCCTATGAACCCGGTTATCGACTGGAAGGTTTCCGAGCCCAGCACTTGAAGCTGCAATGAGAATTTAGAAAAACCAGCTGATGACTCTTCTAGATTACTCATCGCCTTCTGGACTGTCTGAGTTATCTTTGTCACAAAGGCGGCAGTTGGCAGAGCTGTTCCCACCGGATAGTATCCGAGAGGCGATCTGACAAGGCCAGTAACGAGGTGGGTGTCAGTCGTCATAACCTCAGCGTCGCTTACTCCATTTTGTTTGATTGACTGAAGGATATGGTCCCGGAGACCTTGCTGCATATTGTTTCCATCTATCGTGAGGTAGGATGCGGTGTCATTCTCGGTCTTCACTACCATCGCGGACAATCCTCCGGGGCCGATCCCGTCTTTGAGCGTGTAAGAATCCAGGGCGTCGTGTGCGGATCCGACGCTGAAAGGTCCCTGTGACAACGCCTTCAACCTGCCAAGCACTCTGATCGCGGCCGCGACGATGCGGTCAGCCTGGAGAGGTGTTATAGAAGTTTGACCCACGATACTATTATGAGCGTCGACAATGAGCACCTCGAACCCGAGCCTCGACGCCTCCCTCTCGATGTCTGTGGACACCGAGGTCGGCAAGTCCTCCATCTCCATAGGAGCCAGCGTAATCGTAAGCAGCACGATATTCCCAAAGACTTGGCCCGAAACGATAGCCTCTTCCTCTTTTTCCCGAATCATCGAGGAGGCTTTACGGATCAGGTGATCCGACGGATAGTTCTCCCTCGCCGCTGAGAGAAGTCTATCGATGTCCCGGTGGGAGACGATGTTCAGCTTATGGTTCGAGATGCCGTGTGGCACCTGGACGACACAATGTTGCGATTCTTCCAGTGACTGTTTCAGCTCGGAAGGGAGGCCCCCGCTTCCCATGTCCCTATATGGCCCAGGATGAAAGTTGGACACGACAAACGACGCTTTCGGCCTCGATCCCTGTCCAGAGAAGCTCAGAATCTTCGTCTCAATCGACCCTTCGGTCGAGAGAGTCAAGAGTCTCTCCTCAAGAGCGGTCGGGG
>Ga0209236_1002861_pt1 | contig 10517 bp, 8 predicted proteins | sample GraSoi013_1_40cm_FD_185819 | JGI IMG/M metagenome (GOLD analysis project Ga0209236, IMG submission 185819) | Grasslands soil microbial communities from the Angelo Coastal Reserve, California, USA - Sample 09_27_2013_1_40cm (SPAdes) (version 2) | ecosystem: Environmental > Terrestrial > Soil >... | reverse complement strand
TAGGGGTCGAGCGCAACAATCAGTGGCGGTTCCGCCAAGCGAACGGGACGGTGCTCGAGCGCTGGACCGGCATCGTCGTGATCACCGTGGCTGGAAAGCGAACGGGGGATGATGTCGTCTTCGGCGAGCCGGGCGACCTGACCCTGCTGGGCTCGCGCACGCTGGAAGGCCTAAACTTCCGAGTCGAACCCGTCACGAAGCAGCTCGTCGACGCCGGGCCGGCACCCGCGGCGGTATTGGTCACCGCGTAGAGATGGAATCGTGGTGGGCTGGCGCGGTGCAGTAGCGAATTGAATATTGCGGCCCCTTTTCGCTGACTGCCGCAAATGCCCGATCCGGCTGTCCCGGCTACGCTCTCGCCTACACCTGCCGATCTCTGGTCGGTCGACGAACGCTCGTTAGACCTATTTGCCAGACAGCTCGACGCCCCGCCCGCCCCCGCGGCGCGCGCCTGGTTTGAGCTGCGGCGCGAGGCGGAGCACGTCGCGCTCGTCCCGGGCTTCGACCGGCTCATCACGCTGGGCGGGCACGCCATCAAGGAGCTGCCGCACCAGATCGACGTCGCCCAGCGGGTGCTGCGGCAGATGGGCGGCCGCGCGATCCTCGCCGACGAAGTCGGGCTCGGCAAGACGATCGAGGCGAGCATCATCTACAGGGAGCTGGCGATTCGCGGGCTGGCCCGCCGGACGCTGATCCTCACGCCGGCATCGCTGGTGGGGCAGTGGCAGGGAGAGCTGGAGGAGAAGTTCTTTCAGCGCTTCGACACCCCGACGGATCCCGACGACTGGCAGCGAGTCACCCGCGCGATCGTGTCGCACGACCGCGCGCGCTCGCGGCGGCACGCCGAAGAGATTCTGCGGCATCATTGGGATCTCGTGATCGTAGACGAGGCGCACAAGATCAAAAGCCACCGCGGCGCGACCTACCAGTTCATCGAGAAGATCGAGCGCGATTTTATCCTGCTGCTCACGGCGACGCCGCTGCAGAACGACCTGCGCGAGCTGTACAACCTCATCACCCTGCTCCGCCCCGGGCAGCTCGGCACCTGGGAGGAATTCCGCGCCGCGCACCTGGTGGCGGGCGATCCCCGCCAGCCCAAGGACCCCGAGGCCCTGCGCGCGCTCACCCACGCGGTCATGATCCGCACGCGCCGCGCGAGCGTGGTCGACGATCTGGACCTGCCGCCCCGCCGCCCCCGGCATCCCGAGGTCAAACTGACCAAGGCGGAAGCCGACCTCTACGAGCGCACCACCCAGTTCCTGCGCCGGCTGTATCGCGAAGGCTTCGTGCAGCACGAGGAAGACGAGGGCGAGGCGGAAGCCGGAAGCCCACGGCGGCGGACGGGCAAGGCGATGGTCCAACTCGCGATGATTCATCTGCGCCAGCGCCTGTGCTCCTCGGCCAAGGCGCTGGCGGAATCGCTCGCGAATCTCGCCGAAGGCGAGCGCATCAAACCCGAGCACCGCACTATCGCACGCCAGCTCGCCGCACGCGCGCGCAAGGTCACCACGCACGCCAAGCTCAACGTGCTCACCAAAATCCTGAAGGAGACGCCTGACCGCGTCGTGGTCTTCAGCGATCACCGCCCGACCATCGAGCTGATCGAGCAGCGCGTGAAGGCGCTGCGCCCCCCCCGGACGCCGATCGTGTACTGGGGCGCCCTCACCACGCCTGAGCGCGATAAGCGGATTCGCGCGTTCCACGACGACGAGCGCAGCGTGCTGATCGCCACGCGCGCGGGCAGCGAAGGCCGCAATCTGCAGATCTGCAACGTGCTCGTGAATTACGACCTGCCGTGGAATCCCATGGTGATCGAGCAGCGCATCGGGCGGGTGCACCGCATCGGGCAAAAGCGCGAGGTCCACATCGTGAACCTGGCCGCGGCCGGCACCATCGAGTCGTACATCCTCCAGCTGCTCGACAAGAAGATCAAACTATTCGAGCTGGTCGTGGGCGAGCTGGACCTGATCCTCGGCGAGTTCGGTGGCGCGCAGAAGTTCGAGGTGCGTCTCGCGGACGAGTGGCTGGCGGCGGAGAACGACGAGGACTTCGAGCGCCGCGTGGAGACGTTGGGCCTCGATCTCGAACGGAGCAGCGCAGCCGGCCGCGCACAGGAGCAACTGAACTCGGCTATCGCGCCGGACGACAACGCCACGCGGCTCGAGCGGCGGTTCGACGAGCTCTCCATTCCCGCGCGGCTGCGGCTGGGCCTGGGCACGAGCCACCTCGTGAAGGCCGCGGGCTGGGAAGCCAAGCGCCGGCGGCTCGGCGTCCAAGTCACCGAGCTGCTCGAAGCGCTCGAATCGATCGAGCCGATCGGTGACGTGACCACGACGCAACCCCTTCCCGTGGGCAGTCATCCCGAGTACGGCGCCCTCGTGCGGCTCACGGGCCTGACCAGCTCCGGACGCGCGATCACGCTCGTGGCGCAGGTCGAACGCCTCCCGCTGGCACTGGTCGACATCTCCGTGGAGGCCGCGTGACGGCCCGGCGCAAAATGGCCCATCGTCCCCCCTCTCCCGAAGGGAGAGGGGGCCAGGGGGTGAGGACCGACAGCCGTATCTGGCCGTTGCTGGAGCGGTATTGCAAGCTCGCCAAAGTGAAGCTGATCCCGCGCGGCGCCGATTTGTACGACATGAAGCTGCCGCTCTCCGAGCGCGCGCACTTCTCGGGGCGCGCGGCGGTGCGCGTGGCCCTGTCGCTCGAGGCCCTGGAGCGCGACCCCGACGCCGAAATGGCGGTGCTCGGTAGCCCGTTCCTCGCGCATCTGCTCGAGGCCATCCGTACCCGGGCGGGCCGGCTGTCGCTCGGCATGATCCCCCCCCCGCTCTCGAAAACCCCGGGCTTGCGGCCGGGGTCAGCCAAGAGCACCGACCTTACAGTCCCTATCCGCGACGGCACTGCCCGACGCCGCAAATCCCACTTGGCGACTCATACAGTGGGGCGGCTGCTCGCGCGGATCGTGCTGCGCGCCGGCGCGGTGGTCGAGGAAACCGTGATCGAGAGCGCCGTCATCGATCTCGCCACCGGCGCCCGCGCGGACGACCAGGTGACCGCGCAGTTCGCGGCTCTGGAGGCGCGAGCGTTAGCGCCGGCCGATCCCGGCGACGTTCCCGCTGCCGTTCCGGTCCCCGCGCGCCCGCCCGCGGAAATGCTCCAGCTGCTGCTGGGCGATCTGCGGGAACGGAGCGCCGAGCGGGTGGCCGCGCGGCAGGCGGGCGCTGAGCAAGGAGTGGCCGCGGAGCTGGAGCGGCTCGATCGCTACTTCGCCTCCGTCCTCGCGGACAAGACCGATCCTGACGACGTGCGCACCATCACCGCGTTGCACGAGCGGCGGCGGGCGGAGGAGATGCGGCGCCATCAGGTGATGGCGATCGTGCATCCGCTCCAGCTCGTAGAGGCGCAGGTCCTGATGCAGCGCGTCGAGTGGGAAATTCGGTCGGCGCGCGGCGTTCGCGCCCGGTTCGCGGCACAGCGGCCGATCGCCGGATCCGCCGCCTGGATTCTCGCCTGCCCGCAGTGCGGCCGTCCGCCGGCGGAGCTGGTGGTCTGCGTGCACGAGGACGGGGAGGACCAGCGCGGCCACTGCGCGTGTGACGCCTGCGCCACACGATGTTCCGTGTGTGCGTCGGATTTCTGCGCGGATCATGGCATCGCCCACTGTCGCGTGGACGAGCAGCCCGCCTGCGAACAGCACGCGCGCATGTGCCCGTCGTGCCGCATGGCGCACTGCACGGCGCATGAAGGCGTCTGCGCGGAGGGGGGGGGCGAGCATCCGGCGTGTTCCGCGTGTCTCGAAGCCTGCGGCAGTTGCGGCCGGGTCGTCTGTAACGCCCACGCGGAGCAAAGCCGGGCCGACGCGCCGAAGGGGAGTCGGCGATTGTGCGCGGCGTGTCTGCGCTATTGCGAGGGGGGCACCAACGAGCCCGTGGGCGTGGACGAGGTGGCGCAGTGCGCGAGCTGCGGCCGATCGGTCTGCACCGCGCACCAAGCCGTGTGTGCCGTGGACGAACAGGTTCAGTGCTCCAGGCACCTGCGCCGGGCTGACGGTTCGGGCCGCCTCGTTTGCGAACAACACCGCGAGGCGTGCGTGGCAGAGCCGGAGGCAGTCTTCGCAGCGGACGAGGTGAGCTCCTGTCCCGTGTGCGGCAAGACCGCCTGTGCTCGGCATCAGGCCGCGTGCGGCTATTGCGGCCGCCAGGTGTGTACGGCGGATCTCGTGCAGCAGACCGGCCGTTGCGCCACGTGCGGGCGGCTCGAGACGGCCGAGCCGCCGGAGGACGTGGTCGCGGCTCTGCTCGCGACCGCGCCCTCGGGGAAACGATCCTGGCGCATGGCTCGCGATCGGACGCATGTCGTCCTGGAGCTGAACCTCGGGTGGCGTCGTCGGACCGTGTTCACGCTCCCGCATGGCGCTTCCGAGCCCGATGGTGTGGTGACGCACTAGGTCTCGCCGACGGGTGAGTCTCGCGTCCAAGTGATTCTTTCCGCGTTCGTTTGATACCTCCAACTCAAATTCTCCTCGCATCGTGCTGTCGCGAGCGGCAGCGCGTGTGGGGTCTCGCGTCTTGGCCTTCGGGATTGCCGAGGTTCGCAGCCATGAGGTGCTGGTGTGGCGAAATCGGTAAACGCGGAGACCCCACAAATCTCTGAGCGAAAGCTCTTGCGGGTTCGAATCCCGCAACCAGCACCCTCGCTAACCTATTGACTCGGCCACGCGCTTGGCCGATTTTTCAAATACTTGTGGGGTCACCGCGTAGCCGGTTTCGCTACGTGAGAAAGCCGGAGAGCGAAAGCTCACCGGCTTTCTTGTTCCGTGCCCTGAAGGGCCGGCTCGGCGAAGGCGGCAGCCCTTAAGGGCTCGTGTAGTCGCCGAGCCGCGGCTTCAGCCGACGGACAATTCTCTCAGCTTCTCAAGAACTTTCACCATCGCCCACGTGTCCCGCTCGCAATAGTTGAGCAGATCCTGCCGCACCCGATCATGCTCCTCCTGCGGAATCTTGCCCGCCACGAGAGAAGCCTGGGACATTACATCAGAACTATTGACACGGCCCGCACGCGTATGGTACTACTCGGCGTGCCTTCAGGAGCTACGATGCCAAACGATATGGGGACGTTTCGCGTTGACATCGAGTTGGAGAATCCGGCCAAGCCGGGTGTCAAGCGCATGCTCAGCTCTGTGCTGGTGGACACCGGTGCGGAGCTGAGTTGGGTGCCCGCCGAGGTGCTCGAATCGTTGGGGGTCGAGCGCAACAATCAGTGGCGATTCCGCCAGGCGAACGGGACGGTGCTCGAGCGCTGGACCGGCATCGTCGTGATCACCGTGGCGGGAAAGCGGACGGGGGACGATGTCGTCTTCGGCGAGCCGGGCGACCTTGCCCTGCTGGGCTCCCGCACTCTGGAAGGCCTCAACTTCCGCGTCGAACCCGTCACGAAGCAGCTCGTCGACGCCGGGCCGGCACCCGCGGCAGTGTTGGTCTCCACCACGATCTGAGGAGGCGGAAAGATGCCAGACGCAGTCGGTTTCAGAAGTAGCTGTCCGCTCGGCACTGAAAACCACTGCTGCGTCTGCTGCGTCTGTGCGTCTCCTTACAACGGTGTGCTCACCAACTGGCGTAGCTTCTCCAGCACCTTCACCATCGCCCACGTATCCCGCTCGCAGTAATCGAGCAGATCCTTCCTGACCCGATCGCGCTCTTCCGGCGAGATCTTCTGTGCCACGAACAGCAGCCGCGCGATCTCGACGCTCGCGACGAGGCCATCGACGATCACGAGGTCGTCGTACGTCAGCTCGGGCACGAGCGGCGTCAGCACGTATTTGAGGCTGAAGCTGCCGAGGAAGTCGGGATGGTAGACGTTGTCCCGAATGACCGGCAGCAAGTCGATCAACTTGTGCTCGAGCGCCTCGAGCTCGGGGCGCAGCTCCGGCACCGCTCGTTGCAGACCCTGAATCTTCGTCTTCTCGAAGTGCGAGTACGTCGCGACACGCTCGGCACCTTGCGTCGCGTCGACCATCGCCCGCGCCAGGTCGGGCCGTGCATCGTGCGAGCCTTCGGCGAGGTATTGGGCGTGCCGGTAGGTCCCGTCGCCGTTGGATTCGTGATAGCTGAACTGCGCCGGCGCCTGCTCCCAGGGGGCCATGCCGGGCCAGACGGGGACGGCGCGCTGGATCGTCTCGAAGTCGAGAAAGCCGAGCCTCCCTGAAAATCCTTCTAATGCCTTCTTCAGGCCCGGCTCAACCACGATCCGGCCCTCCTTCATGGCGCGGATCTGGCGTTGCTGCGTCACGGAGAGCTTCTGATTCGGCGCAAGATCCGAAATGCGGTTCACGCCGGTCAGCATGAAGTCGCAGCCCTTCTTGGGCCCAATGCTGTAGAGCCGCATGATATGATCGCGGTCTTTGGGCCAGCAGCGCTCCATAAACGGACACCTGTACGGCTCGTGGCACTGCAATCCGATCGGCACATCGGGCAACGGGCCGTCGAGCATCGCGAGCTGCGCGTCAATCTCCCAGCCGATCTTGCCAAGCAGTGGCTGAACGGCTGCGGTCACATCGGTGCGCTCGAAGAGATTCGACAGATCGGGGAAATGACACGACTTACAGAGGTGCATGACGTCCACGCCCGTGATGCGAATCCCGCTCTTCTGGAGGACGTGGACCTGCACGGCAGCGTCGGGAAGGTGCTCCTCTTTCTGTGAGGACGATGACTTGACCTCGGTGAGATGAAAGCCGCCATCCTGTGGTGTGAGGACGTCGACGGCGACGAATGTGTTGTCGGCGAGGAAGCTGGCCTCGAAGATCGCCGGGGCGCCCTCGTCGATCAGCTTGCGGGTGAGCGTGACGCGCTCGGCGTACGCATTGTGCGGCAGATCAATGAGCACGCCGCCGGGGAAGTGGCCGCGCGCGAGCGCCCCGACTTGCGCGCCCTGGTCGAAGCGGTCCTGGAGCACCTTGTCGGGTTGGAGCTCGACGGCAAGCGGCTCGTGGACTTTCCACCAGAGGAGCTTGTGGCATTGGAGGCCGGCGGTGAAGCGGGATTTGGAGAGGCGGTGGGGCATGGTGGTCGGATTTCCTCCGCAGCTACACGCCTACGACGGCTCTCTAACGGCGAGCTTCTTGCCAAGGACTTCTTCCCATCGGGCCTGCGCTGCGCAGTAATACTCTTTGTCTCTGAGTTCCTTGATTTGAAGCAATCCTTCGCCAAGGATGGCCGTTAGCAGCTCCTTTTTTAGTTGCTCTTCGGACTGCGTGTCAGCTGGTGTTTTGATCTCCTTGATCAAATAGTACAGCTGCCCAGAATACACACCGACGCCCTCGGCCCCACCCGGCAGGGCTCCCGGAACGCGAACCCATTTCACGTTCGGCTGCCCGAGTCTTGCGATGAGCGCATCCTTCAGGCGATCGCCGGCTCCAGAGAGTGCTGTAAGAACTTGATTCGCCAACCCGCCTTCAACCTGCTTCGCTCCGGCATCAAGCACCACGTTCCCTCTGTATAGGTCCTCGAAGTTTCTCACTCGAACGGGGAGCACGAACGGTTGGTGCGGAGCACTCCACATGAAGCAGTTGCCCGGGATTGGTTCGCCGATCAGATGTGCCAAAACATCATCTGAAAAGTGCGAGTTGTACTTGCCCAGCGTTCCGGCATCCCCCTCTGACAAGAGGTGAAAGGAAAACCAGTTGTCTGCCTGACTCATGATCTCAGGCGCCATGGAGCCTGGCTGTTGTGTGATCAGAATTGCACCGAGCTCGTACTTGCGCCCCTCTTTCACCCATTCAACGTAGGGACTCGAGTCGTCTAGATTGCGCCCGAGGACGCTCTGTGCCTCTTCAATGACGGCGATAACAGGGATTATCGACTGTCCGCCGGTGAAGTTCTCCTGGTTGTGCGAGAACAGCCTTCGAAGGAGTAGCCCGGCAAGAATGTTGCCCGCCGCAGAACTAAGGAGGCTCAGATCGAGAACCACGATGGCTCCTCGCGCCAGCGCATCAATCGTCCCAGACAGCAGGCGACTGAGGGGGTCGTGAAGGAGGCGCACAACCCCGAACATGTTGCTACGAGCTGCGGCGATCTCTCCAAGACTCTGCTGAATCTGCTGCGCCGAGTACCCAAGTAGGTTGGCGACCTGCTGATCAGAAACCTGAAGACCTTGAGCCTCGATCAGATCAACAAGCTGTCGCCAGTTGTTGTCAGAGAGCGCCTTCAACTTGAGCACATTCTGATGGGACTGCCGATCAGGAGATATCGCAACGCCTATGACGTCGCGCGGCCTCAGTTCTCGAATGTCGAGCTTTACCTGGCCGACCTTCCAACTTCCATAGTGCGGACTCGGCGCGTCCTTGTTGGTGAAGACCACCACCTTGTCCCGCAAGTGCGCCACGTCGCACAGCCCCGGCCGTCCGTCAACGACGTCCGGCCAGAAGTACTCGCCGTTCGGGTCGAAGATTAGCGTCCCTACTTTTCTTCCGGCATTGGTTTTTGGTTGATCGCGATACAGTTCCGAGATCAGGAACTTCATCAGGTTTGACTTTCCATAGCCCGCTCGCGCGAAGATGACAGACCGCCGAGCCACGAGCCCCTTGATATCGAAAGTCACGGTGAGCTTGGGGTCCATCGACTTGAAGATTGGGCTTTTCTGGGCTACTCCAGCGCCGCAGAAAACAAACTCTCCAAGGACGAAGGCGCCTAGTTCAGTTGACCCCTGGCTGAGTCGGCAGATCTCTTGAAGGACCTCGGCACTTGGGAGAGCTACGCGAGCCCCGAGATGCGGAAGCCGGCGCTGAGACGGCACATAGGTGATCTTGCCTGCGACGATTTTGACCGCACCCAGCAGTTTCACTTGCACTCGGTACTTGAGTCGCTGCTGTTTGAGGTCCTCGGGCACATCCTGTTTGCGGCGCTGCATCGTGTTGACGTAGTCCTCTCCCTCCGGCGTTGCCAGCAACCCGGAAGGAACGAACCGCGTGATGCGGCCAAGCGCCGCCTCCTCCTGCGAACCAAGCTCAATCAGCAAGAACTGGCCAAGCTGAGGCCGGTCCAACATGGACCCTTCGTAGGGGGCGATGATCTCAGCCGCAAACTCGAGGCCCTTTTCGTTGAACCCTTTAAAGGTCCCCATGAGCTCGGAATTCGCGAAGAGCACTGTCACGCCTCCTTGTAGCGCAGCGCTGCGAGGGAACGCCCCAGGTACTTCAGCCTCAACAGGCGCTCTGCCTGCTCGGCCGCGAGGCCTGCGCACATTCCGTTGAGCAGCAAGTCCTGCATGATCTCGATTTCGAGTCCGGTGAGCTTCGCGTAGTCGTGCGCTCGTTGAATGCACATGGGGTAGTCTGGAATCGGAAAGCCTTGCTGCGCGTCAACCGTCAGCTGGCCGAGTACCTTGTCGGCCTGCCCCAACTGCCATTCGGCGACATCAACTGGCCACACCGGATCGAGGCCTCGGTCCCCGAATTTTACGAGGAACATGCGCCCTAGAGACTGATAGAGCTTGCGACCCTCGTCGTCGGGGTCGGAGGTCTCATAGGTGTCGAGCCAGGTACGGTCGAAGTTGTAGCAATCCGCCTCGATGTCGTCCGGAACCTGCACGTAACAGGGGTAGTCACGCTGGAATGTCCCTTCGAGCTCGAGCGCCACCGCGAGCTGGCCAAGGACCGCGCTTTGCTTCGCGACACCAACGAGGGAAAGACGGACATTGCGTTTAAGGTGTGCCTCAACACCCTCGCGAAGGCGCTTGTCGATGTCCGGGAATACGTCTCGACGGAAGGACTTCGTCCTAAGGAGCCCATCTCGTACCAGGATTGTGTCCGATCCCCATTGGAGGTTTGGGTTGGTGATCAGGTCATAGAGGACGGCCCATTCGACTATGTCGCGGTAACAACGCAAAGCTCCAGTGCTCTTCCCAGGTGTCCCAGCTGCGCGGATCAGGTATGACAGCTCCCGGAGCTCCTTCTTCAAGTCACTGCAGAGGCGCTGCAGCGGGACGACGGTACTGGGCGTCCCCGCCTTGGCTCTGCTCTCCAACTCGGATAAAGCAGTAGTGTTGGCGACGGCGTCCAGTGCGCACTCGTTACCGCGCGAGTCGACCACTCGAACAAGTTCAATGACCGACGGATTGAACGTGAGACGGTTGTCTCCTCCGTCTGTGGAGACAAACGCAACCGCGTTCACAGAGTACGTGCGAAGAGGCTTGACTTGGTCCTTCAGCTTTCTCGCATACTCTCGAAACTTGGTAACCAGTGGGTCGTTGACCTTGTACGCGGCCAAGACCTTGGCTTTGAGTGCTTCGACGTCGAGATTCGCAAGTGCCATAAGTCCTCTTAGGGAGCCGCTGCCGTGTTTAGGACCGGCATTCTCGCCTCAACTTCCTGTACGGGTAGAGTTACGAGCGGTGTGCCGTTGACCAACAGCTGCCGAATCGATGCTCTTGTCACTCTTAGGTAGGTCGGGTCTCTGAGTGAGCGCGGCACCAGCCATCGCTCCCTGCAAAACTCAGCGATGTCATTGGCGGGCTTACTCTGA
>Ga0209236_1002858_pt1 | contig 10524 bp, 9 predicted proteins | sample GraSoi013_1_40cm_FD_185819 | JGI IMG/M metagenome (GOLD analysis project Ga0209236, IMG submission 185819) | Grasslands soil microbial communities from the Angelo Coastal Reserve, California, USA - Sample 09_27_2013_1_40cm (SPAdes) (version 2) | ecosystem: Environmental > Terrestrial > Soil >... | reverse complement strand
GACAGCGTCGCCGAGCGGCGGGCGGCGCCGGTGCGCGCCCAGGTCGCCGCGCTCACGACGGACGTGACCCAACGCCTCAGCGGTCAGCGGGCCCTGCTGGATGAGGCGCAGCAAGCGCTCGAGCAGCGGCTCAAGGTGCTCCCGGGTTTGCGCCTGCCGTGAACTGACCCCGGGCGCAAGCCCGGGGTTTACGGGGGCGCCAACCAATCCCCCTCGACCGGTATCGTATGGTTGTGCCGGTGCTTGCGACCCGAACCGACCGGACCCGATTTCGTGACCAGCATCGACGCATCCTGGTTGGCACGCCGCAGCCGCCCCGAGTGACCGACCTCGTCCGGCAGGCGCAGCAGGGCGATCAGACCGCGTTCCAGTCGCTCTACCGCGAGCACGTGGGGCGGGTGTACGCGCTGTGCCTGCGGCTCACGGCCGACGCCAGCGAGGCCGAGGAGCTCACGCAGGATGCGTTCGTCCGCGCGTGGGAGCGGTTGGCGACCTTTCGCGGCGAGAGCGCGTTCTCTTCCTGGTTGTACCGCCTGACGGTGAACGTCGTCTTCATGAGCCGCCGGGCGGCGCGGCGCCGCGCGCAGCGGGTGTTCGCGACCGACGACCCGGGCGCGCTGGAGCGGCCGGGTCGCGAGTCGAACCCAGGTCTCGGCTTGGATCTCGAGCGGGCAGTCGCCGCCCTGCCGCCCGGAGCCCGAGAGGTCTTCGTGCTGTACGACGTGGAAGGATACCGGCACGAGGAAATCGCCGAGCTGACGGGCATCGCCGTCGGGACCTCGAAGGCCCAGCTGTTCCGGGCGCGCCGATTGTTGCGAGGGATGCTGGAGTCATGACGGAACACGACGACGAGCCTGAGTTCCGCGAGCTGCTCGACCGAGCCGCGCAGCTGCCCAAGAGCGTCGAGCCGCCGCGCGATCTCTGGCCCGAGATCGAGGCTAGAATCGCGGGGAAGGCGCGCGTTCGCTTCCGCACATGGCTGCTCATCCCGCTCGCAGCCGCGGCGGTGCTGGTCCTGCTGCTGCTTGGCCGGCGTGGAACCGTCCCGCAAACCGGGGCGTGGGAGGTGACGCGCGTGGCCGGTGTGCCGCTCGTCGGCACCACGCCACTCGGCGCGACGGGCGCGCTCAAGGTCGGCGACTGGCTCCAGACGGACGATTCGTCGCGCGCCGTGATCGTGGTGGGCGACATCGGCCATGTCGAGGTGAAGCCCGGCACTCGCATCCGGCTGGTCCGGGCGCAGCGCACCGACCATCGCCTCGCGCTCGAGCGCGGCGAGATCTACGCCACCGTGGATGCGCCGCCCCGATTGTTCTTCGTCGACACTCCCGCCGGCACCGTCGTGGATCTGGGGTGCGCCTATACGCTCGCCGTGGACTCGAGCGGCGACGGCGCGATCCACGTGTCGGCTGGATACGTGGAGTTCGACTGGAGCGGCCGCCGCTCCATCGTGCCGCTCGGGTTCCGGGCGGAGACGCGTCGCGGATTCGGCCCCGGGACGCCGTACGCAGAAGACGCGCCTCAGGCGCTGCGGCACGTGCTGGCGGCGTTCGACTTCGCGAGCGGCGGAGCGGAGGCGGTCCGACAGGCACTCGCCGCCGCGCGGCCGGAGGACGCCGTCTCGCTGTGGCACCTGCTGGGGCGGGTGGATCCGGCGCTGCGGGGGAAGGTCTACGACCGGCTCGCGTCTCTGGTCCCCCCGCCCGCCGGCGTCACGCGCCAGGGCGCGTTGCAGCTCGACCGGGCGCCGCTCGAGACCTACTGGAACACCATTCGCCGGATTGCGTGGCGTAGGACCATCCTCAAGGGCATTCGCGACATCGATCCCCGGACCGGCATGGCCCGGTGACCCGCGTCGCTGCTGCGCTCGCTGTCGCTCTCTGGAGCGGCACGGCGCTGGGGCAGGAAGTGCCCGAGCGCACCGCCGATCTCCGCGTGGAGGTCGTGGCCCGGGGCCTGGACGATCCGCTGTACCTCACCGCTCCCCCGGGGGACGCCCGGCGCTTCGTCGTGGAGCAGGGGGGACGCATCCGGATCATCAGGGACGGCCAGGTGCTGGCGACGCCGTTCCTGGACTTGAGAGACTCGGTTGGCGCGGGCGGGGAGCGCGGGCTGCTCAGCGTCGCGTTCCATCCACAATTCGCCCGCAACGGCTGGCTCTACGTCAACTACACCGACAAGCACGGTGACACGCGCGTCAAGCGCTTCACGGTGAGCGCCGATCCCGATCGCGCCGATCCCACCTCGGGCAAGCAGATCCTGTTCATCGCGCAGCCGTACGCGAACCACAACGGCGGGCTGGTCATGTTCGGCCCGGACGGCATGCTGTACGTCGGGATGGGCGACGGCGGCTCCGGCGGGGACCCGCACGGCAACGGTCAGAACAAGCGCACCCTGCTCGGCAAGCTGCTGCGCATCGATGTCGACCGCGGCGACCCGTACGCGATTCCTCCCGACAACCCCTTCGTGGGCGCGGCGGACGCGCGGCCGGAGATCTGGGCCACGGGGCTGCGCAACCCGTGGCGCTTCGCGTTCGACCGGGCGACCGGACTCCTCTATATCGCGGACGTCGGGCAGAACCTGTGGGAAGAGCTGGACATCGTCCCGGCGAGCCGGAGCGGGGTGAACTACGGCTGGAACGTGATGGAGGGAGCGCACTGCTACGGGGCAGGAGGTTGCGACGCGACCGGGCTGCCCCCCGCGCTGGAGTACGACCACTCCTACGGCTGCTCGATCATCGGGGGATTCGTGTCGCGCGGCCGCGCGTCCCCCTCGCTCGACGGTCAGTACTTCTTCTCCGATTACTGTCAGGGCTGGCTGCGCAGCATCACCTACCAGAACGGCCGCATCACGTCGCGCACCGTGTGGAAGGTCCCCCGGCTCGGCCAGGTCTTGTCGTTCGGGGAGGATGCGGCGGGGGAGATTTATGTGCTGTCCGATAACGGGAACGTGTATCGGATCGCGGAGGCGCCGTGAGGAAGGGCGGACCGAGCCGTGGCGGTTCGTGTGATGTCGTGTCGTAGCCGGTTGGTGGGAGTATGTCGGTGGGAGTATGAGGGACTGAAGTCCCTGCTCGGCGCGCGTGGCGTCCTCAAGGACGCTGGCTCGCGCGTGCGTCCTTCAGGACGCGCCGCCGCCGAGTGGGGACTTCAGTCCCTCACAATCCGACGGGAAGATTCTGCGTAGTGTGTCGGTCGATGCGCGTGTCGCCCGTCCGCTAAACCTTCTCCCTCGGCGCGGCATCTCAGCGGCAACCTTTCGCGTGGAGGATGTCATGCGCAGCCTCAAGAGTCTCGGTCTCGCGGCGCTCGCCAGCGCCACCCTCGCCACCCCCGCCCTCGCCGGGCCGCCGTGGATCTCGATCGAGCTGCCGGTGAACCCCTACGACCAGTCGATGCGCGGCGCCTTCCTGCTGGTGCATGCGTTCCACCACGGCACGCCGACGGGGTACATCGTCACCGGGACGGCCGAGGGGATCGTGAACGGCGAGCGGCGCTCGATCAAGCTCGAGTTCAGCGAGACGTCGCGTGACGCCGTGTACGCCCTCAAGCGGATGTGGCCCAGCGAAGGGGTGTGGACGCTCGTGATCAAGGCGAACCAGGGTGCGGACGACGCGGCGACGGCGGTGATCGAGCTCGGGCCGCAGGGCGAGGTGGCTTCGGTCCGTGTACCCATGATGCAGCGGGGTAGCTGGACCGTGCCCGCGCCGGTTTCGCTCGCGGATATCGACACGGCGCTCAAGGCTCGGGCCGAGCAGCTCGCGCGCCGGGAATGATTTCTATTGCTAATGGTGGCTTGACAAGCGTCGTTCGGCGGGTATGCGTAAGAGCGAGGCTGGTGCAGTCCCTCTCTCACCCTGGGGTACGGAGGCGCTCATGCGCAGACACGTCATGTTTGGCGGACTCACGGTCGCCGCACTGGTGGCGGTCGGCAGCTGCAGCGACGACGTCGGTCCGACCACCAACGAGCGGTTTGTAGCAACCCTCTCCGGCGCGAATGAAGTGCCGGCCGTGACGACGACGGCTACTGGAACGGCGGAGTTCACCGTCTTCAACGGGTTACCCGGGATCTTCTTCAAGGTGGACGTGAAGGGGCCATTTGCGGACAGCGTGATTCTTGCTCACATTCACGGTCCTGCGGACCCGACCGGGAACGCCGCCGTCATTGTCAATCTCTTCCTGGGCCCGAACGCAGGCCCCGCTATCACCGGAACGCTCGCGGAAGGCGTGCTGCCAACGCCAAGCCGGATCACGTTCGATTCGGTGCTGGTGTTGCTGCGGGCAGGCAAGGCGTACGTGAACGTGCACACCAAAACGAACGGGGGCGGCGAGATCAGGGGACAAATCGCCAAGCAGTAGGCGCAGAAGAGGCGGGGAGTAGGGAGAGTACGTGAGGGTGCGACCCCAAGAACTAGCTCGTACCCAACGGAGCACTCCTGCTCCCCGCGTGTATTTCTCACACCACTGTTGCTGTTCACGTCAACTGTACGCAGGGAGACAAACGATGACGCTCGGACGTTGGAATCGAAGGTTCGCGCTCGGCATGGTGCTACTCGGTTTAGCCTGCGGCGGCGGTGGCGGCGGCACGACGCCCCCCGGTCCGCCCGCCGACCTCGTGAAGAGCGCGGGAGACGCTCAGAACTGGTACTTCAACAACCCGTTGCCGACGGGCTTGAGCGTGACCGCGGTGGACGTGGACGGTCGGGCCGTCCCCGGCGTGGTCATCACGTGGGCGGTGGCGTCCGGAGGCGGCGCCGTGACTCCGACGCAGAGCACGACCAACGCGAACGGTGTCGCGACCACGACCGATTCGGTCGGCGGCGCGACCATCCAGATGGTCAGTGCGACCTTCACCGGCCTGTCGGGCCCAGTCAGCTTCACCGAGCACGCCACTACGCCGCCGGCGTCGGCGGCGGTGAGCGTGAACGACAATGTCTTCAGCCCCGCCAGCGCGGTGATCAAGACGGGCGGAACCGTCACTTGGACCTGGGCGGGGTCCCCCCTCGTGATCCACAACGTAACCTACACCGGCGGGCCGACTCCCCGGCCGGCGAATGGACCCAATCAACCTGGCGGGAGTGGGACGTTTCAGAGCACGATCACCACCGTCGGGAAGTACGACTACACCTGCACCAACCACGCGGGGATGAACGGCACGGTGACGGTGGTGCACTGAGCCCGCCGGCCCCGGAGGAACGCAACAGCCTTCCCGGACCGAAGAGTGGCGGAGTGCGTCCAAGCCCCGAGCGTTTCGGAGGCCGTTGGGTTATGACGGACTGAAGTCCGAACTCGGCGTCACTGCGTCCTGAAGGACGCCGCGCACACCAGCGTCCTTTAGGACGCCTCCCGGCCGAGTTGGGACTTCAGTCCCTCATAACACACACACGTACACACACGCACGCACGCACTCACTCACTCACTCACTCACTCACCACACACGCACACACACTAGGCCAGCTTGCCGACCGGGAGCTTCCTCACCCGCTTCCCCGTCGCCGCGAAAATCGCGTTGCACACCGCGGGCGCGATCGGCCCCACCGACGGCTCGCCGATGCCGCCCTGCTTGTCGCTGCTGGGGACGACGTGCACCTCGACTACGGGCATCTCACTCAGACGCAGCATCGGGTAATCGGTGAAGTTGCTCTGCTTCACCCGGCCGCGCTCGATGGTGATCTCGCCGTACAGCGCCGCCGTCAGCCCGTACACGATGCCGCCCTGGAGCTGCGCCTCGATCTGTCCGACATTGACGGTCGGCCCACAATCGACCGCGCATACCACGCGGTGCACGCGTACGTTCCCGTCGGGCGTCACCGAGACCTCGGCCACCTGCGCGCAGGTCGTGGGCGCCCATTCGGCGAGCGCGATGCCGCGCCCCCGTCCGGCCGGCAACGGCGTGCCCCAGCCCGCCTGCTCCGCCGCCAGCTCGAGCGTCCGCAGGTGGCGCGGCTTGTCGGCTAGCAGCGCACGCCGGAGCTCGTATGGGTCCTTGCCTGCCGCTACCGCCACCTCGTCGAAGAAGCACTCGGTGACAAACGCGTTCTGGGAGATGCCCACCGAGCGCCAGAAACCGCGCGGGATCGGCAGCAGATCCACCGCCACTTGGTCCACCACCACGTTCGGGATGGCGTACGGCAGGTTGGCGGCCCCGTCGATGAGCGTGCGGTCGATGCCCTTGTCGAGCGGCCCGAACTTGAGGAGGATCGGCGGCGCCACGATCCGATGCGTCCAGGCGACTGGCGTGCCCGCCGCGTCGAGGCCGGCTGCGAACGTGTTGTAGGTGGCCGGGCGATAGAACCCGTGCTGCACGTCATCCTCGCGCGACCAGATGACTTTCACCGGCGCGCCCACCGCCTGCGAGACGCGCACGGCCTCGGAGACGAAGTCGGGCTCGAGCCGGCGCCCGAACCCACCGCCCAGGAATGTCGTGTGGACGCGGACCCGCTGCTTGGACAAGCCGGTGAGCTCCGCCGCCACTTCTTGAGCGCGCGTCTGGTTCTGCGTGGGCGCCCACACGTCGCAACCGTCAGCGCGCACGTGCGCCGTGCAGTTCATCGGCTCCATCGTGGCGTGGTGCAGGAACGGCACTTCGTACACCGCCTCCACGCGCTTGGCCGCTCCCGCGAGCGCACCCGCCGCGTCGCCGTCCTTGCGCGCCTCCACCCCCGCCTGCTCGGCGAGCCGGGCGAACTCTGCGCGGATGCCGTCCGAGCCGAGCGCGGCTGCCTCGCCCTCGTCCCACTCGATGTCGAGCGCGCGCCGGCCCTGCACGGCGTGCCAGTAGGTGTCGGCCACCACCGCGACGCCGGCGGCGCACCCCGCCGCCCAGGCACCGACTCTCCCCGTCCACGCGCTGGGCTCGAGCGCCACCACGGCGCGCACGCCCGGGAGCGCCTCCGCCTTGGCGCTGTCGTACCGCTTCAGCATCCCCCCGAACACCGGGCATCGCTCGATCGACGCGATCAGCATCCCGGGCACCGTGACGTCGATGCCGAATACGGCGCTGCCGTCCACCTTGGCTGGCGTATCGAGCCGCGGTGTCCGCGTGCCGAGCAGGCGAAAGTCCTTCGGGTCCTTGAGTGGTACGTCTGCGGCCTCGGGGTGGGGCAGCTGGGCGGCGCGCGCCGCGAGCTTGCCGTACGGCAGCCGGCGCTTGGTGGGGGTGTGGATCACGGCGCCTTGCTCGGCGTGGCACGTCGCGCGCTCCACGCCCCAGGTCGCGGCCGCCGCGCTGATCAGCATCTCGCGCGCCACGGCGCCCGCCTTGCGGAGCGGCTCCCACGAGGTGCGGATCGCCGTACTGCCGCCGGTGGACATGCGGCGCGACCAGCCCGCGGGATTCTCGGGCACCGGCCCGAGCCGCACCGTGGCCCAGTCTGCGTCCAGCTCCTCCGCGAGCATCATCGCGAGGCCGGTCTGGGAGCCCTGGCCCATCTCGGACTTGTCGACCGTCAGGGTGACGATCCCGTCCGTGCCGATCTGCAGCCAGGCGTTGGGCGCGAATCCCGCGTCCGCGGGATCCGGCGCCACGGCACGGCGCGAGGGCAGATAGAATGCGATGACGAGGCCGGCGCTCGTCTCGACGAATTCGCGGCGGGTGATTCCTGCCCGGGAGCTCATGTTAGGCCTCTCCTCTGAAACGGCGTGGTGAGTGGTGTGTGGTTGCTGGCGGTGCGATCCTGTTCCTCTGGGCCCGCCGCCGCGGACCACGTACCACGCACCACGCATTTCGTTGTCACACCAGTTTCCCGATCGGCAGCTTCCTGATGCGTTTCCCCGTCGCCGCGAAGATCGCGTTGCACACCGCCGGCGCGATCGGCGGCGTGCCCGGCTCCCCGACGCCGCCCTGTGCGTCCGTGCTCGGCACGATGTACACCTCGATCTTCGGCATCTCGGCCAGGCGCAGCATCGGGTAGTCGTGGAAGTTGCTCTGCTTCACGCGGCCGCCCTCGATGGCGATCTCGCCGTACAGCGCCGCCGTGAGCCCGAAGACGATCGCGCTCTCCATCTGGGCCTCGACGATCGACGGATTCACGACGGGCCCGCAGTCCACGGCGCACACCACGCGGTGCACCTTCACCGCGCCGTCCGATGCCACGGACACTTCCGCGACTTCCGCGACGTAGCTCTCGAACGCCTTGTACACGGCGATGCCGCGCGCGCGGCCCGCCGGCGGCGCCGTGCCCCAGCCCGCCTTGCTCGCGGCCAGGTTGAGCGCACCCAGGTGGCGTGGCGCTTTGCTGAGCAGGTCCCGCCGATACTCATACGGATCCTTCTTGGCGACGTGGGCCAGCTCGTCGATGAACGACTCCACGGCGAACGCGTTGTACGAGTTGTTCACCGACCGCCAGAAGCCCACCGGGATCCCCGTGTCGGTGAGGAGGTAGTCCACGTGGACGTTGGAGATGGTGTACGGCATGCCGACGCCGCCCTCGACCGCCTCCTCGTCCAGCCCGTTCTTGATGGTGTCGGGGAACACGCGCGCCATGATCGACGGCGCCACGATGCGGTGGGTCCAGGCGACCGGCTGGCCGCTCGCGTCCAGCCCCGCCCGCAGCCGGTGATGGTTCGCCGGGCGGTACTGCGCATTGCGGATATCGTCCTCGCGGGACCAGATCACCTTGACCGGGGCCCCGACGGCCTTGGATGTCTCGAGCGCTTCCTGAATGAAATCCAGCTCGAAGCGCCGGCCGAAGCCGCCGCCCAGATAGGTCGTGTGCACCTTGACCTTGTCGGGCGTCACGCCGCCGATCTTGGCGCCGAACCCTTGCGCCCCGGTCTGGAACTGGGTGGGCGCCCAGATGTCCACTCCGTCGGCCCGCACGTGGGCGGTGCAATTCATCGGCTCCATCGTAGCGTGGGCGAGGAAGGGGAGGTCGTACACCGCGTCGACCTTCGCGGGCGCGGAGCCGAGCGTGCCGTCGGGATCGCCGTCGTGCCGCGCGACCGCGCCCGGCTGCTCCGCCCGCTGGCCGAACAGCTGCGCGATGGTCGCGCTCGACACGCTGGCCGTGGGCCCATCGTCCCAAGTGACTGCGAGCGCGTCCCGTCCCTTCTTGGCCGGCCAGTAGCCGTCCGCCACGACTGCGACGCCGGACGAGATCTGGACGACCTGTCGCACTCCGGGCACGGCCTTCGCCTTGACGGCATCAACGCTCTTGACCTTGCCGCCGAACACCGGCGAGCGCGCGATCACGGCGACGAGCATGCCGGGGACCTTCACGTCGATCCCGAACTGCGCGCTCCCGTCCACCTTGGGCGGAGTATCGAGCCGGCGGACCCGGGTGCCGAGAATCTTCCAGTCCTTCGGGTCTTTGAGCGGCACGGCCGGCGGCGCGGCGAGCGTGGCCGCCTTCGCCACGAGCTTCCCGTAGGTGAGCCGCCGTTTGGTCGGCGCGTGCACCACCGCGCCGCGCTCGGCGCGGCATTCGGCCTGCTCCACTCCCCACGTCTGCGCCGCCGCCGCCACGAGCAGCTCGCGCGCCGCCGCGCCCGCCTTGCGGAGCGGGGTATAAGCCGCGCGGACGCTGGTGCTGCCGCCGGTGCCCTGCATGCCGAACATCGGGTTCGTGTATGCCTTGTCGGCGGGCGCAAACTCGATCTTGATCCTGGACCAGTCAGCTTCGAGCTCTTCGGCGAGCAGCATCGGCAGCGCAGTCGTCACGCCCTGGCCCATCTCCGAGCGGTCCACGATCACCAGCACGCTGTCGTCCGCCCCGATGCGCAGCCACGCGTTGGGGGCGAATGGGCCCGCCGCGCTGGAGCGGAAGCGGGGGCCGGACGGGAGATAGAAGCTGATCACGAGACCGGCGCCCGCCGCGCCCGCCGTCTCGAGGAATGCGCGTCGAGTGACCTGCGTCGGCGTGCTCATGTCACGCCTCCTGGGCCGCGCGGTGGATGGCGGCGCGGATCCGCTGGTAAGTGCCGCAGCGGCAGATGTTCGTCATCGCGGCGTCGATGTCTGCGTCCGACGGGTGGGGGTTCGTCGCGAGCAGCGCGGCCGCTGCCATGAGCTGGCCCGATTGGCAATAGCCGCACTGCGGTACGTCTTCCGCGATCCACGCTTTCTGGACGCGATGGCTCCGGTTCGCCGAGAGGCCTTCGATCGTGGTCACGCGCTTTCCGGCCACCGCCGCGACCGGGGTGACGCACGAGCGCGTGGCGACACCGTCCAGATGGACGGTACACGCGCCGCATTGTGCGATGCCGCAGCCGAACTTGGTGCCGGTGAGGCCGAGGGAGTCGCGCAGCACCCACAGCAGCGGGGTGTCCGGGGCGTCGGTGACCGTACGCGACTTGCCGTTGACGACGAAGGTGATCGGGGCCATCGGAAGAGCTCCTCTGAGGAGGTTCGTGCGAGATCGAAAACTGATCTGGCGTCCCGAGCGACGGAAGGGGGACGGACTGTGGCGCCGGCGCGGCGGCGGGCGCTGTCCGAACTGCACCGTTCGTGCCATTTTCCCGCGCCATGACCACCTACGCCCGCCGGCTCGGGCTGTTCTCCGGCACGATGGCCGTGATCGGCGGG